>Ga0247823_10002616_pt1 | contig 14797 bp, 12 predicted proteins | sample 13C_PalmiticAcid_2_FD_192426 | JGI IMG/M metagenome (GOLD analysis project Ga0247823, IMG submission 192426) | Soil microbial communities from agricultural site in Penn Yan, New York, United States - 13C_PalmiticAcid_Day30 | ecosystem: Environmental > Terrestrial > Soil > Agricultural land...
ATCTGAGGGCGCGGCGCATGCCGGGCGACGATTTTCCGGGGAATTGCCCATTTCACGGCGACTGTATCGAGGGACTGATCTCAGGGCCGGCGATCGCCAAGCGAAGCGCTATGACCGGCGAGCAGGTCGAAGACGCGCATCCTGTCTGGAACGGCGTCGTCCACGATCTCGGCGAGTTGCTCGTCGGCCTCATTCTTGCCCTGTCGCCCGAACGGATCGCGCTCGGCGGGGGAATCGTCTGCGCGCGTCCCTGGCTGGTCGAACGGGCGCGCGGGGCGGTGATCGCCTCGCTAGGCGGCTATTTTGATAATTTATCTAGAGATATCAATAGAATGATCGAAGTTACCGCGCTTGGGGATCGCGCCGGCCCTTTGGGCGCCATCGCGCTCGGGATGACCCGGCTCGCGACCTGCAAATAATATCCGCTTGAACAGATCCCGGCGAAAGACCGGCGATCCATTACCAACATGGAGGGGTTTCCTATGACGTCCAGAGCTTCAATTGTACGCGCCTGCCTGTCAACCGCGATTGCCGCGCTGGTGGCATCCAATATGGCCCATGCCAGGGCGCAGGAGGTAGCATCGCCCGTGCAGGACACCAGCGATGGGGGCCAGGCAGACGCGAGCGAAGCCATCGTCGTCACGGGGTCGCGCATTGCGCGCCCCGAAATCGACTCGGCCATGCCGGTCAGCGTCACCAGCATGGACGAGGCATTCGATCTCGGCCGCATCAGCGCTTATGATGCGCTGACCCGCGATCCCGCGGTGGGGCTGGGTGTCGGCCTCAACAGCAGCTTTGGCCAGAATTGGGATGGCGGTGTTGCTTCGATCAATCTCCGCAACCTGGGCACCAATCGCAGCCTGACCCTGATCGACGGCCAGCGGCGGGTCTCGGGCTCGGCGCGATCCTCGGCGGTCGACATCAACATGATCCCTGCCGGGATGATCGACCGGATCGAGGTCGTCACCGGCGGTGCAGCCGCTATCTATGGCGCCGACGCCGTCACCGGCGCGGTCAACATCATCACCAAGCGCAACATCGACAAGACCACGCTGATGGCGACTGGCGGCATTTCGCAGCAGGGCGACGGGTCGGAATTTCAGGTGTCGCTGGCGACCGGCGGCAAGTTCGCCGACGACCGCGGTTCCTTTACCTTCGGCGCAACCTATTCGAAGACAACGCCGCTGATGATGCAGGACCGCTACAGTTGGGATGACCAGCCGCTGTACCTGCCCAATCCCGCCAACACCGGCATCGGCGACGGCATCCCAGATCGCGTCACGCTCTATCACTATCGTCAGATCTATTATTCTTACGAGCCGACCTTCTTCCTCAACAACAAGAACTATATTCTCGATGGCAATAATGTCCGCGAAGCCGTGCACGACGTCTATTACGGCCGGGGCGAGTTTGCGCTGGGCGACGGCGGCGACGGCCGTAACCTCGAAGACCAGCGCCAGCTACGCGGCGGTCAGCAGGCGCTCGCGGTCATGGGGCGCTACGATTATGAGCTGACCGACGCGATCGATTATGGCGGCTATTTCTCATACGCGCGCACCGAATATCGGGGCACCGCCTCGCCCTATCGCGACGACAGCCGCGCAACCTTTCTCGGCGGCGCGGGCGGGTCAGTCGCTTCTCTCGACAATCCCTATCTGCCGGATTCCATCCGGCAGGTGATGCTGGCGAACAATCTGACCAAGCTCAGGATCTCGCGGACCTTCGGCAATTTCCCCATCCGCACCGACGATCATGATCGCGACACCTTTACCTTCGGTCAGACGCTCGGCGGCAAGCTCACCGACAATTTCCGCTGGCAGGCTTTCGCCCAATATGGCCGCGCCGTGGATAATGTGACCACGCGAAACATTCCGTACAAGTCGCGCTGGATCGCCGCGCGCGACGTCATCGCCGATCCCGTGACCGGCGCGCCGATATGCCGCGATGCCGCAGCACGGGCGGCGGGCTGCCTGCCGCTCAATATTTTCGGACAGGATGCGCCGAGCGAGGCGTTGCTCAATTATGTGATGGCGGATCGCAAGGAACGACGCGTCAACACGCAGAAGGTATTCGGCGCCAGCGTAAACGGCGATCTCTTTGCATTGCCCTATGGCGACGTCTCGATCGCGGTCGGGACCGAATATCGCGTGGATACGCTCAAGACGCGAGACGATCCGCTCGCGCTCACTGGCGAGCTGGTCTATTCGAGCGGCCCTGCCGCCCACCCCGAGCTTGACGCCAAGTCCAGCGTGACCGAATTCTACGGCGAAGTCGTCGTTCCGGTGCTCCGGGACCTGCCCTTTGTGCACCGGCTGGAGGTCGAAGGCGCCTATCGCTATTCCGATTACAGCACGGTCGGCGGCACCCATACATGGAAGGCGGGCGCGACCTGGGCGCCGATCGATGGTCTGACCTTCCGCGGCGTACGATCACGCAGCGTGCGCACGCCCAACTTCGGCGAGCTCTATGAAGCACAGATCATCACCCAACAGGGTTCGATCGACGATCCCTGCGAACTCGGCGCCTATTATGCCAGCGCGACGCGGGCTGCCAATTGCGCGGCGCTCGGGGTCACCACCCCGCTACCAGACGTCAAGGTCGGTCCGTGGGTGACGACCGGTGGTAATCCGGATCTGAAGCCCGAAACCTCAAACAGCCTGACCCTTGGTGTCATTTTCGAACCGAAATTCCTTCCCGGGTTCGATCTGACCGCGGATTATTGGAGCATCGACATCAAGGATGTCATCACCCAGTTCAACTATTCGCGCCTCCTCTATCTCTGCGTCGACCTGCCGACGATCGACAATCCTTTCTGCAAGCTTTCGCAGCGCGAGGCGCCGCTGGGTAATCCGGTGTCGATCACCTCGACGCAGGTGAATGCCTCGCGCATGTATGCGCGCGGTATCGATGTCGGGGCCAACTACCGGGCGTCGCTTGGCGGTGGGCAGCTGCGGCTCGGCTTCAAGGGCAGCTATCTGCTCGAAAATGTGACCGAGACGACGCCAGGCATTTCGGCCGGCGACGTCATCAACGACGGAGGCTGGCAGAATCCCCGTTTCCGCGGGACGTTGCTCGTGTCGTACAAGACTGGCGGCTTCAACATCAGCCTCGACACCCGCTTTATCAGCGCCAGCAAATATGAAGAGAATGTCGACTCGCCCGAATCCTATGACGACAATAGCGTCCCGTCGCGGCTCTATAACGACTTGGCCCTCAGCTTTGATATCGATGACGACCATATGGTGGGTTTCGGCGTCAGGAACATCGGCAATGTCAAGCCGCCCTATATGCCGACGCTCTACTACAACAGCAGCATGTACGATATCGTCGGACGCTACTTCTATGCCAATGTGAAGGTCAGCCTCTGACGACCATACCAAGGCGCCCGGGAAGCTCGCACGGCTTTCCGGGCCTGCCGATCATCGCATAGTCTCGCGAGCTTCGCGTCGTAGCGGAACGGCAATTGCAATGCCCGCTCCGCATGATTCACACCTAAATGCCGACCGACCGCCAACGGCCCGCTACAGAATTGGGTTTCACCCGCCCCGAAGTGTCGGTTTGCCCTTTGTACGGCTGGTTAAATGGAATAGTCGGCAGCGGTCGCAGCGGTACGTCCGGAGTCGAATGCCGAAGTTGTCGCACTGACCTGCGAAGCTAATTGCCCTGCGCGTCGAAGGCTTGCGCGGCAATTTCGGGAAAGGCGCCATTGAAATGCGCCGTGGCTTCAGCACCGATTGATCTTAATTCGTCAATCAGCGCGAGTACGTCCGGACGGCGTTCGCCCGCACGGACGGCGATATAATGTGCGCGCATGCTCAGTATGGCGGGAAAGGGCAGCGCCTGCAGGCTTTTGTCATAGAGTGCCGAGGCCGCCATCGGCGCGCGCAGCAAGATCACGCCAAGTCCCTGGCGGCTGGCTTCGATCGCGACATCGTGATCAAGAAACTGGCGCTTCGACCCCAATAAGGTTCTTTGTATCCCGGCACGACGGCCCCATTCCTGCCAATCTGAGCTGTCACCGTCGATTAATAATGTCTCTTTCATCAGGTCCCGCGCTGAAATTCCGGCCAACCGCGCCGCAAGTTCGGGTGTGGCGGCGGGAATCGCGATGTCGGGGAAGAGGAGATGTGTATCGACACCGGGCCACGATCCGGTGCCATACCGCACCGCGATATCCATATCCCGGTTCTGGACTTGCGCCATCCGATGTTCGGGAATGATTTCTATCGTGCGTCCGGGGGCGATCGCTTCGAGGCGGCGTAGCCGCGGCATCAGCCATAGCCGGACCATCGATGGAAGCGCGGAAATGCGGATGGCGCCGGGATCGCGTCGGCTGCCAAGTTCGGACCGAAGCGCTTCGATCGCATTTAGCGATCGCTCGGCGCGGCGCAGGAAGATAGTGCCTTGGGGTGTCGGCCGAACGCCGCGACCGAGCCGTTCGAATACGGGCGTTCCAAGCCACTGTTCAAGTGAAAGTATCCGGCGACTGACAGCGCCATGCGTTATCCCCAGCCGTTCCGCTGCAGCGGTCATCGAACCTGTCCGGGCGGCTTCTATCGCAGCGATCAAGGCCTCTGAAGGCGGGATATTCAACAAGTTCTACTCCTCTGCCCGATGACAAGCGGTGAGTTTTATGCACCGAAGCATGTCGCCTGATAAACTATCTGCACGATCTCCCGATACATAGAATGGCGGCGATCGGAGAAGAAATTCATGTTCCAGCCAAAAGGGCTCACGCCCGTTTCATTCGACAGTTGCGAAGCAATCGTTATCGGTCCCGGGTGCATTCGACGCGATCTGCCCTCGCGTCCCGGCGTCCGCACATGGATTGTCGAAATGGCGCCCGGCAGCGAATGGCCGCATGTTGACCATCATCAGGGTGGGGGCGAGGACGTCTTCATTCTCGATGGAGAAGTTATTGAGGGCGACCAGCGGTTCGGTGTCGGCACCTACCTTCATTTCGATCCCGACAGCCAGCATCAGCCGCGGACGGAGACAGGCGTGCGGCTCATCGGTTTCAACCTCCTGTGATCTTGCCCTCGCCATACCGCATCGGCGAAAGCTCAAGCCGGCGGCAAATGATCTGCGGCGCCATTGCTGCTGCAGCGATCGTCGCATCGTCGGGGCGCACCGCAGCGCGCGCGGCGACGCCGCCGCAGCAGCTGCGTGTTCAACGTCTGGCCTGGGCGGGCATGCGCCTTCAGCTGCCTGCCGCGACGTTGTTCATCGACCCGCTGATCGATCCGGCTGTCTGGGGGGCTGCCCTTTCCGACAAGCTGATTGCCGTGGATGATCCGGTCGGCGAGAGTATCGTCCTGATCACCCACAGGCATTCGGATCATGGCGACGCGGCCGCCATTGCAGCAGCGCTGAAAAATGGCGGGACGTTGGCATATGCCGCCGGGACGCAGCCTTTCGGCGGGCTTCCAGCCAATGTGCGCCAGCGGTCGTGCCCCCTTTGGGAGCCGCAAATCTTCGGCGATTTTACCGCGACTCCGGTTCCCGCATCCGATGGTTATGGCGATCTTCAGGTTTCATGGGTCGTATCAGGCGGCGGACGCAGAATATTTCACGGCGGCGACACGATGATGCACGGTGGCTGGTGGCGGGTAGGCCGGCAGTTCGGTTCTTTTGACGCTGCGTTCCTGCCAATCAACGGCGCTGCCTTTTCATGGCGCCAGCCGGCGACGGACGAACCCGCCGTGCTCACGCCAAAACAGGCTGTCGCCGCGGCTGCGATCCTCGGTGCGGAGCGGATCGTGCCGATCCATTACGGAGTTGTTGGCGCCGACGGCTACTCGGAGGTGCCTGATCCTCTGGGCGCTTTACATGATGCGAGCCGGCCCGGTGGATCATCCGTGACCGTCCTGAAACCGGGCGAGTGGTTGAACTGGCAAGCGCCGCCTCTGTCGGATCGCTCGCCTCGCTTGCCGGGATAAATCATTGTCCTGCTTTGAAATAAGTCCCTTCTCGCTGGCAATCGCAGAAGATGTCCTTGTTGATTTGCGGCATCGTCTACGCGCCACCCGCTGGCCCGACGAAGTGAGTGCCGAACCATGGCAATATGGTCCCCCGGTCTCCTACATTCAGGATGTCGTTCGATACTGGCTCGATCGATATGACTGGCGACAGCAGGAGGCGCGGATTAACGGATTTCATCAATACACCACCGAAATCGATGGCCTCGCGATTCACTTCATTCACGAACGAGGCGTCGGGCCGGAACCGATGCCGCTGGTGCTTACCCACGGCTGGCCTGGAAGCTTCGTGGAGATGTTGCGGATCATTCCGATCTTGACCGATCCCGTGGCCCATGGGGGCCGCGCCGAAGATGCGTTTACCGTCGTTGTTCCCTCGATACCCGGTCACGGCTTTTCCGCCCGTCCAACCAGACCGGGCATGAACTATTCGGTGGTTGCCGACATGTGGGTCACGTTGATGGAGCGGCTCGGTTACAGCCGGTTCGGGACACAGGGAGGCGACTGGGGGTCGTGGGTCAGCGCTGCGCTGGCGTTGCAATACCCGGACCGCATTCGCGGCCTGCATCTGAACTATCTGTCGACCCGCTTCCGACCCGGGATAAGTTCATCGGACCCGCCCGTGAGCGACGAGGAACAAGTCTATCTCGACCGCGTGGGTAAGTGGGCTGAGACCGAAGGCGCCTATATCGCAATACAGTCGACCAAGCCGCTGACCCTTGGGTATGGGCTCACCGATTCCCCTGCGGGGCTCGCGGCATGGTTATTGGAAAAATTCAGATCGTGGAGCGATTGCGTTTCGGTTCCAGACGAAGCCATTGCATTGGATGAGCTTTTGACGAATGTGATGATCTATTGGGTAACCAACACGGCCCATTCCGCAGCGCGCTTCTACAGCGGGTCGCGTGAGCGTCCCTTTCATCTCGCGGCCGGTGAAAAGATACTGCCGCCATGCGGCGTTGTTACCCTGCCGCGCGAATTGCCTATGCCGCCACGGAGTTGGGCGGAGCGTGCCTTCAACATCGTTCATTGGACCAGCTTGCCACGGGGAGGGCATTTTGCTGCCTTCGAACAGCCCGAGTTGCTTGCCGAGGATATCCGCGCCTTCTTTCGCCCTCTTCGAGTGTGACCCTCCGATTCATTTCACGACAGATTGTCTGGCGGGAGTTCAGCGGGATCATCGGAGAGGCATTTCCTTCGCGCATCCTTTAATGGAGTGGGCCTATGCCCGAGATGACCAGCCTGCTGACATTCGCCGCCATCGCTCTCGGTATGGTCCTGACGCCGGGGCCGAATATGGTCTATCTCATATCGCGGTCCATCGCTCAGGGTAAGGCCGCGGGCCTGATTTCTCTGGGCGGCATCGCGCTGGGTTTCGTTTTCTACATGCTTTGTGCGGCGTTGGGGATCACCGCCCTCGTGATGGCAGTGCCTTTTGCCTATGACGCGATCCGCATCGTCGGCGCCCTCTATCTGCTATGGCTCGCCTGGCAGGCGGTCCGCCCCGGGGGGCGCTCGCCCTTTGAGATCAGGAGCCTGCCTCGGGACGGCCCGCGCAAGCTTTTTCTCATGGGATTTCTGACCAATCTGCTGAATCCCAAGATCGCCGTGATGTATTTGTCGTTGCTACCGCAGTTCATCGATCCGGCACGTGGGAGAATATTGGGGCAGGCGCTTGTTCTGGGGATGACTCAGATCGTCATCAGCGTTTTCGTCAACGCCGTAATTGCGATCTCCGCAGCGTCGATCGCCGTGTTTCTGACGCGGCGTCCGACATTCGCCATCGTCCAGCGCTGGATGATGGGAGCAGTACTCGCCGGCCTCGCCGTCAGGATGGCAACGGAGGCGCGCCGATAACCTGTCACGGCGGGGTTACGCGTAGCGCGAGCGGATATGATCCCATAGGCGTTCCGCTACGGGGCCATGCGCGCGGTCGCGGAGCCTCGACGCCGTGAGAGTTTCCACCTTGCCCGGCAGATGCCGTCCGCCGACCCGGACGAGCCGCCCCGCTTCCAGATCCTCGGCGATCAGAAAGTCCGGCAGATGACCCCAGCCCATGCCGTGCACGATCAGCTCCCGCTTCATCGAATGGTCCGGCACCGAGCAATTGGGAGCACCGTCGATCAGGAAGTGATCCTTCCTCGCGCCGGTCTGCGCCGTGTCGCGGATGATGCATTGGGTGAAAGGCCGCATCTGACCGGGCGTCGTGTCGGTGCCGAGATGCGGGGGTAGAAAGCCCGGCGCCGCCACCGGCAACAAAGCGATTTCGCCGATCGGGATTTGCTCGATCAGCATGGTGTCGTCCTCCGCACGATGAAAGACGATGTCGGCGGTATCCTCCCGAAGCCTTTCGGCGGGGCCCCCCACCGCTTCATAATCGAGGTGAAGCCTCGTCCCTTTCACCTTTTCGAAAAACGCCGTGAGCAGCCCGAGGACCATTGCTCGCGGACACAGGTCGCCGATCACTACGCGCAACATCGGTTCCTCTCCGCCCGCGAGCAAGCGGGCATGCGCCGAGAGCCGCTCGATTTCGGTGAGCGAAGTCTTTGTGTGTTCATGGAATGAACGACCCACCTCCGTCAGTGCGACGCGATATCCGCTACGATCCAGCAGGACCAGACCAAGACGCGTCTCCAGGCGATTGACGGCGGCAAATACAGATGGATGTGACCGGCCGAGCGCTCTCGCAGCAGCCTGGAAGCTTCCCGAGCGCGCGACGGCCGCAAAGCAGCGAAGGTCATGGAGCTTGAGGCCCTCATCTCGATCGGTTTCGTCGACAGTCATTGTTCAATCTTAGTAATATCATCGAACAAAATAAATCTCCAGAAACGGGAGCATATCAGGGAGCAAGACGATGACCGAGACGAGCAGAATTGGCGCGGGTGACGGGTGCGCGATTGCCTATCGCTGGGATGGCGAAGTGGGACGACCGGTCCTGCTGCTTTCCAATTCCATCGCAACCGATCACCGGATGTGGGACGGCATCATCGACGATCTGATCCGCACGCACCATGTGCTGCGGTACGATATGCGAGGCCACGGACGCTCGGGCGCACCCGTCGGGGCTTATTCGCTCGACCGGCTCGGACGCGACGTTCTGGAACTGCTCGACGGCCTGCAGATTGATCGCGTGGATTTTTGCGGACTTTCGCTTGGCGGCATGGTCGGACAGTGGCTTGGCGTCCACGCGCCGGAACGGGTGGACCGCCTCATTCTCTCCAACACGTCACCCTATCTCGGCCCTGCGGCGCAGTGGGACGCGCTCATTGCCGGCCTGGCAAGTCTGCCGGATATGGCTGCGATGGCGGACATGTTCATTGGCAACTGGTTCCCGCCCGCCTTCATCGCCTCGCGGCAGGATGACATCGACACATTCCGCAGCATGATATTATCGACCCCTGCGCATGGGCTAGCCGGATGTTTCGCGGCCGTTCGCGATATGGACCTGCGCCGGACCAACGCGTTGATCACAGCCCCCGCCTTGGTCGTCGGAGGGACGCACGATACTGTCACGCTACCGGAACATAGTGAACAGATCGCGGATGCCATTCCCGGTGCCGAACTGGTGCTGTTGCCTGGCGTCCATTTGCTGAACGTGGAAGCTCCGACCGAATTCGTTGATGCGATTAACGGCCATTTGTCACGGGCAGGCGGATCGCGCGGCTGACTAGTGCCGAACGAACGGCGGACCCGAGGCAGTCGCTTGCCTGCTTTCGTCCATTCTTGACCCCTCGTTGCGCTTGGCGAGAGTGCGTCAGGGAGCCTCGCGATTTGGTTGATTGAAGGCAGCTGCCACCGTAGTTCTCAAACGCCACTTTGTGGTCGGCGTGCTTAAGCCGCGGGCTTTGCATGCTGCGGGCGCGCAATCTTAACTTAACGCAGCTTCCCTCACTTGGAATTGTTTGTTCGCGGTGCGACCGGAAGTCAGCGGGATAATTCCGGTTAGCGGAAGGCCCGGCATTCACAGTTTGATTGGCGGCGTTCCTGCCAACTGCACCGATGATGCTAATGTAGGCCTTCTTGATTTCGCGAATAATGAGTTCATACTCGGGCGGACCGGCAACAGCTTCCCTTGATGCGGGGGTTCGTTTTGGGGGCATGCCTGGCGATGACCGTGGGGGGCTCCGTTGCCGATTGGTGCGACATGCGTGTCCTGATTATAGAGGACAACGACCGTTTGGCGGGGCTCGTTTCGCACGGCATTGCTCAGCATGGATTCAGCGGGGACGGTGTCGGGAATATCGACGAAGCCGAGGCCGCTCTTGCCAGCGTGACATATGATGCGATCATTCTGGATCTTGGGCTGCCGGACGGTGACGGGCTCGAATGGCTGCGCCGCGAACGGCCGGGCCACCCCCTGCCGCCCGTTCTGATCCTGACAGCGCGCGACGGAATGGGGGATCGGGTCGCCGGCCTTGATGGCGGAGCGGACGACTATCTGGTCAAACCTGTCGAAATCGAGGAACTCGCCGCCCGCCTTCGCGCGCTCCTGCGCCGGCCGGGAACCCGCAGTCCGCCGGTCATCAGGGCCGGGAAGCTGGCGTTCGACGTGGCAGCGCGGACGGCGCGAAGCGGCGATCAAGCCATCGAATTGACCCGCCGCGAAGCCGATTTGCTGGAACTGCTGATCCGCCGGGCCGGGGCGGTCGTGCGCCGATCGACCATCGAGGAAGCGCTGTACCGGTTCGACGAACCGGTTACGCCCAATGCGGTCGAAGCCATTGTGTCCAGACTTCGCCACAAGCTCAGCGATGCCGATGATCCCGACCGGCTCGTGACCGTCCGCGGAATGGGCTATCTGCTCCGGGACTACGGGGATTAAGGCGCCGCATTCCGTATCCCGTCGCCTGACGCGCGGTCTTGCATGGACGGGTGTGTTTGGCGGTCTTGCGCTGATCATTTTCGTGAGCTTCGATGTCGAGGTCATGCTCGAGCAAAAGTCGGCGTCGGATGGCTGGCGTGGCGAATGGCTCGAAATCGCAGAACATGTCGTCCTGCCGCTCCTCCTGCTTATGGTGCCGATGTTCTTCGCGGTCAGGTGGGTCATTCGGACATCGCTCGCCCCGCTTGGCACGGCAGCTGCGCGCATGGATTCGGTGGTAGGCACCGATCGCGGTTTTCGGGTCAATCTCGAGGAATTTCCTCTCGAAACACAGCCGTTCGCGCGCGCGCTGAACGATCTGCTGGCGCGCCTCGACGACGTTGCGGAGCAGCGCGAAGCCTTTGCCGCCAATGTCGCCCACGAACTTCGGACGCCGCTGGCGATCCTGATGATCGAACTGGACCGGCTGGGTTCGCCCGATGCTCTCAGGCTCAAGAAGGACGTCGCCGCGATGAAGCGGCTTGTCGGTCAGATCATGATGATGGCGCAGGTGGAGGCCCATGTGGCGCGCCCCGTCCCCCACGATATCGTTTCGCTTTCCGACGTGGCGATTGACGTGACCAACCGCTTTGCGCCGCTGGGGGCGGAGCAGGGCAGGCATGTCGCGTTGGCGGTCGAGGGCGAACCGATGGTTTCGGGAATAAGGGAAACGCTTGCGGCGGCGGTGTCGAACCTCGTCGAGAATGCGCTGCGGGTGACGCCCGAGGGCGGGACGGTCGTGATCTCGGTCGGCCCGGATGCCCGAATTTGTGTCAGGGACGAGGGGGGTGGCTTGTCGGCTGCGGACCTTGCGGCGCTCAGCCAGCGGTTCGCTCGCGCCGATCATGCGAACGCTGGCGGAGCGGGGCTGGGCCTCGCGATCGTGGCGCGAATTGCCGAAATCCACCATGCCAGGCTGGTGACAAATCCTGACCGAAAAGAAATTGGGCTGTTATTTCAAGGCGTCCACCAAATTGCTGAACAATCCGATCGTCAGCTAAGTTAACCGTCAGGTTGGCGTCAGCTTAGGCGCATAGTCTTAACGAGACCGATTCGTTTCTTAACAAAAAGAGTGCCTTCTCGCACGGGTCGCGGCGGCGGGAAGGGGGTCAAGCGGGCGTATGTTTGTCGGCGCGTGCCTAGGCAAGTACCCGTGGGGGGCAAATCCGTGGCGAAGGAAATGGGTGAAATTTTGGTTGCGGATAGCCATCCGCTTTGTCGCGAAGGATTGACCACACTTTTCGCGCGAAATCTCGGCCTATCCGATCTGAGCGAAGCCTGGGACTTTCCGTCCGTCATCGCTCGACTGGCGTCGCGGCGTTCGATTGATCTTGTGACGATCGATCTCGGCTTGCCGGGAATGCACAAGCGCGAAGGCTTGCGCGATCTGCGCGTCAAATATCCCGACGTCCGCGTCGTCGTCGTGACCGCATCCCGCGACCGCGAGATGGTGCTCGACGCGCTGGGTGCTGGCGTCCACGGCTATATACCAAAAGATTATCCGGTCCACGAGATGGCGGACGCCTTGCTGAAGGTGCTGGGGGGGCAGATATATGTCCCGTCGTTCCTTTCCGACCTGCATGCCCGGAAGGCGAGCATCGCCGACGACGACGGCGGGGCGCACGAGACGGCGCTGACGGGGCGTCAATTCGAGGTTCTGAACCTCCTCGCAGCCGGGCGCTCGAACAAGGAAATCGCGCGGCTTCTGAGCATCGCCGAGGGAACGGTGAAGGTTCATATTGCCGCGGCATTTCGCATGCTGGGTGTGCACAACCGGGTCAGCGCGGTCGCCGTGATGCAGGCGCGGGCGTATAATGACAGCGCGGACGAGACATATCTGCCCGGCCTTCTCGAAGAGAAGCGGGGAAGGCCGATGTTGCAGCGCAATTTTAGCGGCGTGTCTCAAATCTCGTACCGGCGCTGAGCCAGGCTTCGTCGCCACCGGCCGACCATTTTCGTCGCCGCCTGAAACCAGCCTCCCTCTCTTCTTTTTCCATGCCCGCCCGTCGCGGGCCCTTTGGTTTGCGTCTTGCGCGAGCACCTATATCAAAAGTACTATATCGATTGTGACATCGTTATATACCGCGTGAATATAGAAAGGCGGGAACGTAGTAGGTCGCCAGTCCAACTCGACGGCGACACAATATAAGACTTAGCTTGCAACCTCAAAATCCGCAGATCGACCGCGTATCGCGAGTCGAAGACCGCGCCGGCAGGTGGGCGGCGTGGGCGGGTTTACTGCAGGGAGGTAAGCATGGTTACGTATATCCGCAGCGATCTCGAATTCATTCTTGATCAGATCAAGATTGCCGAAGCGCATGCTGCAGGGCAGCCGCTTTACGGACCGGGCGGACTTGTCCCGGCGTACAATCTTTCTTTCGGATTGCGCACGGTCGATGGAAGCAACAACCATCTACTCCCGGGTCAGGAAAAATGGGGGGCGTCCAACGTGCCGTTCCCGACGCTGCTCGATCCGGTTTACCGACCGGCCGACGGCACGCTTTTCGACCCCGATGGGCCGGGACCGGCTCCGGCGATGCCGACATCGCCGAACTATAATCCGTCGAACAACCCGAACTCGCTCGTCTTCGATAGCAGTCTGAGGACGATCTCCAACCTGCTGGTCGATCAGACGCTGGGCAATCCCGCCGCCATCCTGGAAGGACTCGATCGCGCGGGCAGCGCCGATCCGTTGGGCGATCTGCCAGCGATCACGGCCATCTATCAAACCTTCAAACCCGCCTCCGACGCCGAATATCAGGCACGCGTCGTAAAACAGAACGCGCAGACGGCGGCGACCGTCGCGGACGATGGACTGCCAGGCGACACGCCCGCCGAGGTCGCCGCGCAGGCCGCCCTGGCCGCCGCGACCGCCGCGCATGACCTGACCGTTGCCGATCTGGAGGCCGCGCGCGTCGTCCGCGACGCGGCGCTCGCGCCATATGGGCTCGAGATGGACGGCGACAACGTTCATCTGCCGAACATTTCGCCCGACGGCGGCCTGTCGGCCTCGTTCAACTCGTGGTTTACCCTGTTCGGCCAATTCTTCGATCATGGTCTCGATCTCGTCAACAAGGGGGGCAGCGGCACCGTCTTCATCCCGCTCCAGCCCGACGACCCGCTCTATGTCGAGGGAAGCCAAACCAACTTCATGGTGCTGACCCGCGCCACGGTTTCAGCGGGCACCGACGGCATCATGGGAACCGCCGACGATGTGCGGCCGGTCAATACGACCACCTCTTACGTCGATCAGAACCAGACCTATGCTTCACACGCGTCGCATCAGGTGTTCCTGCGCCAGTATGAAGTGAACGCGGCGGGCCATCCGGTTGCGACGGGCAAGCTGATCGAGGGCGCCGGCGGCTCCCCCGGCGGCATGGCGACTTGGGGCGAGGTCAAGGAACAGGCGCTGATGCTCGGCATCCTGCTCACCGATCAGGACGTGGGCAAGGTGCCCTTGCTGCGGACCGACGCGTACGGCAATTTCATCCCCAACGCCGCGGGCTATGCGCAGGTGATCACGGGCGTCGGCGTCGACGGGATTCCGAACACCGCCGACGACATCGTGATATCGGGCACGCCGGGCGCGCCGGTGGGTCTTGCCACCGCGATCCGCACCAACAGCGCGTTCCTTGCCGACATCGCCCACACCGCGGTGCCGAATGGCATTGAGGATGGCGATATCACGATTGGCCTGCAGAATCCGGGCAACAACCCGCTGGTTTATGACGACGAGCTGCTCGACGCGCACTTTATGGCGGGCGACGGCCGCGTGAACGAGAACATCGGCCTGACCGCGGTCCACCATGTGTTCCATGCCGAGCATAACCGCCTGGTCGAACACACCAAGGAGGTCGTTCTGGCTTCCGGCGACCTTGCGTTCCTCAACGAATGGCTGGCGGATGACGTCGCGTCGCTGCCGACCACCCCGGCTCAAGTCGCGGCGCTGGTATGGGAC
>Ga0247823_10002618_pt1 | contig 14789 bp, 13 predicted proteins | sample 13C_PalmiticAcid_2_FD_192426 | JGI IMG/M metagenome (GOLD analysis project Ga0247823, IMG submission 192426) | Soil microbial communities from agricultural site in Penn Yan, New York, United States - 13C_PalmiticAcid_Day30 | ecosystem: Environmental > Terrestrial > Soil > Agricultural land...
CCCGGTGCGCGACGCCAGCGGCCCGCGCGTCGAACGCATGATCGCGGCGGCATATTGGCCGCGCACGCCGAATGCATCGGGGCCAAGGCCCCCGGTTTCCGGGGTCAGCGGGCCGATGCGAGTAAGCAGGCGCCGCGCACCGGGCGGCAGGTCGTATTTCAGCGTGCCGGGTTCGACCTCTTCGCCGTCCTCGACCTCCTCGTCGTCGGTCGCAGTCGCGGTTGTGGCGGTGCCGGGGAGTGTCGCGGTGACGGTCGGGGCGACCGGCCCGGCCTTCGGCGTCGACGAAGGGGTCGGTGTCGCGGTCGGCGCGGGGGTCGGCGACGGGCTCGGCGTCGGGGCCGGATTGCCGAAACCTTCGGGCAGCAGCGATTCCTGCGCGAGCGCGGGCAGGACCAGCGCGGCGGCGAGAGCGGCGCCCGACAGGCCCAGCGTCAGCGATACCACCCGCGTCTTCATTGCGGGCGGCTTTCGGGCGTCGCGCTGTCGGCAATCTTGTCGGTCACATCCACCTCAATCATTCGCGGTTCGATCGGCCGGCCCAGGAAAATCAGCAGCAGCCAGAAAACCAGCAGCACCAACAGGAACACGACCAATCGACCGACCCAGCGGCCTTTCCCCGATCTGCCCTGCCTGCGCAATATCCAATGCCATCCTTTGCCGACCAGAAGCCCGTTTTGCGCGGCGCAGCAAAACCATTGTCCCGCGCGGTCCAGCCGGTATAGCCGCGCCCAGCATGACGCGAAACCCGAAAAGCCCGGCACCGATTTCCTCGGGGGCCCTGTCCGCGGCGATCCGCGAGCGGCCGATCGTTCTCGTCGGGCTGATGGGGTCGGGCAAGTCGACGATCGGCCGCCGTCTCGCCTCACGGCTCGGGATGCGCTTCGCCGACGCCGACGACGAGATAGAGCGCGCGGCGGGCATGACGATCAGCGAGATTTTCGCGCGCTTCGGTGAGGCGCAATTCCGCGACGGCGAGCGCCGCGTCATCGCGCGCCTGCTGACCGGCAAGCCGCTCGTCCTCGCAACCGGCGGCGGCGCCTTCATGAACGAAGAGACGCGCGCGCTGATCAAGCAGGCCAGCCTGTCGATCTGGCTCGACGCCGACATTCCGACCCTCGTCGAACGCGTCGGGCGCCGCAGCCACCGCCCGCTGCTCAAGAATCGCGATCCGGGCGAGGTGCTGCGCGAACTCGCCGTCGTCCGTAACCCGATCTATGCCGAGGCGCATATCCGCGTCAGCTCGGCGTCGAGCCCGCACGACCACACGGTGCGCGCGATTTTGGAGGCCCTTTCGCAATGGAACGCCTGACCGTCGAACTCGGCAGCCGCAGCTATCCGATCCTGATCGGCGACGGCCTGATCCGCGACATCGGCACTCATGTCGCGCCGCTGCTCAAGCGCCCGCGCACGATGATCGTCACCGACGAGCATGTCGCCAAACATTATCTGCTGCCCGTGGGCGCCTCGCTCGGCGCCGAGGGGATTTCCTTTTCGTCGCTGGTCCTGCCCGCGGGCGAGGGCAGCAAGAGCTGGGCCGGCCTCGGCCGTCTCACCGAATGGCTGATCGGCGAAGGCGTGGAACGCAGCGACCATGTCATCGCACTCGGCGGCGGGGTGATCGGCGACCTCGTCGGTTTCGCGTGCAGCATCGTCAAACGCGGCTGTGCGTTCGTGCAGGTGCCGACGACCCTGCTGGCGCAGGTCGACAGCAGCGTCGGCGGCAAGACCGCGATCAACGTCGCGGCGGGCAAGAATCTCATCGGCGCCTTCCACCAGCCCGCGCTCGTCCTGATCGATCCGACGACGCTCGCAACGCTGCCGCGCCGCGAACTCGGCGCGGGCTATGCCGAAGTCGTCAAATATGGCCTGATCGACGACGCCGACTTCTTCGCCTGGTGCGAGGCGAACGGCGCCGCGCTGCTCGCGGGCGACAGCGCCGCCCGGCACAAGGCGATTGCGCACAGCGTATCGGCCAAGGCGCGCATCGTCGCCGCCGACGAGCGCGAAACGCAGGATATCCGCGCGCTGCTCAACCTCGGCCACAGCTTCGGCCACGCGCTCGAGGCCGAGACCGGCTATTCGGACCGGCTGCTCCACGGCGAAGCGGTCGCCGCGGGCATGGTGCTGGCGCATCAGTTTTCGGCCGCGAACGGCCTCTGCCCGCCGGAGGACGCCGCCCGCGTCCGTGACCATCTCGCCAGCGTCGACCTGCCGCACAGCCTCGCGAGTGCTCGCGTCAACAGCGACGGCGCGACGCTCGCGGCGCACATGGCGCACGACAAGAAGGTGCGCGGCGGCAAGCTGCCGCTGATCCTGACGCGGGGCATCGGGCAGAGCTTCGTCACCGATGAGTTCGGGTTAGATAAGGTGGCGGCGTTTCTGGATGGCGCTGTCGGCAGGGCCTAAATCAAGTCGCCATCAAATCGCGTGGCTATTCTGCAAATCCCAGCATATTGGGGCGAAGACTGAGCGATACGAATGCATATGCTTCATCGCCGATGATCTGGAGTTCGAGGTTGCAATAGCGCGAAATGCTCGTTGTGAAGCGATCGGGCGCGACATCCTTCCATCGACTGTTTGGCCAGATTCGCAGAATCCGAGAGCGTAACTTAGCAAACATCGCCTGCACTGCTTCGACCGACCCGCCATCTTTGAAAAACGCGTCAGTCCGCGCCGTTCCATCGTTGTGCAATACAATATTCGTCGATCTGCTTTCGGGAATGAAAAGAGTCGATGGAAAGATTAGTTGAGAAGACCCATCGTACCTCGTCACCCCCACACCCCGAAAATCTGCGAAACCGTTGCGTGCACCATTGGCGAGCGATCGGAGCGCCAAGGCAAACTCGGCATCGTCATTCGACAGGCCTGACGCAAGCGTCCAAGGACCTTTCGTCGGCAATCCCGGCAGGAAACGGGCAGCAATCAGCGCCTCCGGATCACCCGCCTGCGCGTGAAAATAGGTCCAGATGTCCTCGGTGGATATCTGGCCGGCAGTCACTAATTCGCGGTCGACCCATTCGGTGCCGCCCGGATCGACAACGATTTTCAATGGGAATATCCAGCGTTTTCTCTCGCCCGCTCCATCCGGGGCGCCTTCATTGCGTAGCGCTGAAATGGTTGTAGCAACTTCGATCCGGCGCGGTGACAGGTTGGAATAGCTCAACCGGAATCGGATCTTCCCGTCTTCCTTTCGAGTTTCGGGGCGAGAAATGATGATCGATGCCATCGCGGCCTCTTGCGAATGGACGATGAGGCCGCAAATTCGCTGACTCCACTCGACGGGGTCCTCGTCCGCTGCCAGGCCCAGTAGCAGGTCGATCTCAGCTTGGTCTTCGGCCGATATATTGGGCTTCTCACGAAGTATGGATAACGCGCCGAGATGCGTCGCCAACGTACGCTGAGCTGGCGTTGGATGATCCCTGCTTTCCCCACGCCAGAGCAGAGTCGCGATCGAACCCTGCGCGGAGAAGTCGATACCAGGGTGTCCGGGACCATCCTCAACCGACGCCAGATATCGCGCCGCCATGACGTCAGCTCGGCACTCACCCAGCCGACGTTCTGCCGCTCCGCCGGGCGCACCCACCGTCCCGCGCCTATATTCGACATAGTGCCAGACTTCGTGCGCCACGATCATTCGCACCGCGTCTTGCTGCCTATACCCTAAGTGCGAGACCAGCTTTCGTATTTCGGCTTGATTCAGCGAAATGCGCTCGGCGTTGGCGTCCAGCGCGTCGCCTTCGCTCAACGCGACGGACTCGGTCCAGCCGAACATTCGCGCCATGTCCGGAATCTCTTTGGTCGCCGAGGTGATGTACCAAGGCACCAGATCGCGCTCTGGATTGGTTTGCGCCTGTACCGGCGCGATTTGCGGCAGCGCGGCGAGAAAGCCCGCCAGGCCAAGCCAATGGCGGATCATTTCCCCTGTTCCGACTGCCCTGCGCGAGCGAACTGGATCGTCGCGAGCGCCGCCACCGTGAAGGCCAGCATCGTCAGCGTATAAATGCCCGCCAGCATCACGAAGCGCTGAACCAGTTCGCCTTCCGGCCAGATCTCTTTCGTCTCGCCCGCAGCGAGGCCAATCAGCCGTGCGCAATCCGCCCCTTGCTTCGCCCATGATGCCGCGTCCTGCGACAGGACCGATCCCTTGATGACCGCTTCGTCGATATAACCGCAGGCCCAGGCCGGCGTCAGAAACTGGATCGCGACGAACAGCGCCACGCCCAGCACCGCACCGCCGATCGCGAGCGCGCGCCAGCGGTTCTTGTCCGCACCGTCACCCGGACGAAGGAAAAACAGCCCGACGACGATAGCGACAAGGAACTGCCCCAGCCGCAGCCATTGCTCGGGATTGCTGGTGGCCGCCATTGCGCTGGTGGAATGCCACAGGCTTGGCGGAGGCAACAGGAAGAGGCCGACCAGCGTGGTGATCCACACCGCGATCTTGGCCGGCGTTTCCCAATGCGCCTTGAATTTTTCTATGTCGATCATCGCCTTCCCCCCGTCAGGCGCCTCAATTCACGCGGAGATCCAGTTCGGCCGAGCTTTGCCCCTGAAGCCCGATATCGAGCATCTCCTTGCCGGCGACGACATCGCCCAGCTGTGCATCAATGCGATAGGCATAGGCCATATAGACCCCGGGGGTCACATTTCCGCTCGTTCCCGGCCCGGAAAGCTGGCCGAATGTGATCGTCGGCGTCGCGCCGGGGCGCAGCCCCTTAGCCAGTTTGACGCGCAGGCCGCTCACGGCCTCGACACCGCGCCGGGTCGTGATCGTTACCGGGATCGTGCGCGGCTTTCCGCCTTCGGCGCCCATCGTCGCGCGCGCCGAGGCGAGTTTGAGCTGGAAATCGCGCTGGGTCAGGTCAAGCGCGTCGTTCGCCAGCTTCGCATCGTCGGTCTCCACCGCCGTCAGGATCGCGGCCGCGGTCGCGTCGAGGTCCGCGACATAGGCGGGCTGGGCCTCTCCGCCTCCCGGCGACATGAACAGTCCCTGCAACTCGTTGATCTGGGCCGTGATCGCCGTGACCGAGGCCGAGCCGATCTGCGGGTCGAACTCGGCGCGGTCTTGAAGCGCACCGACCGCATCCTGCAGGCGCAAAAAGGCCTCCGTCGCGGTTGCGGCAGGCGGCTGAGGCGCATAGCAATCCGCTGCCGCGGGATCGCATTCCTGCGCCGCGACGGCGACCGGACCTGTCGACCAGGCGAGCGCAAACACCATCAGCAAGACCAGACGCATCGTCGCCCCCCGACCAGCGATTTCCATCGGTTAACCGATGAAAGGAAGGTGCAGCGCGAGGCGGTTGTTGTCAAGCGAACGGGCCGGGGTCGCCCGCCCCCTCTTCCTTCGCGAGCTTCGCCGCACGCCGCTTCTCGCGCAGTTTCTCGAGGATACTCGTCCCCTCGCGGCTGCCGCCGGGCTGGAAACGATGGTCCATGCCCGCCGACAGGTCGCCATCGACCAGCTGCGCATCGAGCCGCACCTCGTCGAGGTGGCGCAGCGCCGCTTCGACATCCTCGATCTCGCGCCGGTCGATGTCGAGCTGTTCGAGCGCCATCAACCCCAGCGCGATCGAGCTTTCGAACACCTCGCGCACCGCGCCGCTCGCTCCCGCCCCGTCGATCGCCATCAACTGGCGGCGGTCGAACACGCGCATCAGCACCTTCGCATTGGGGAAGGCCTCGACCACCGGGCGCAGCGCGGCGGCATCGACGCTGCGATCGTCGATGCAATAGACAATCAGCTTGACGTCATCGGCCCCCGCGCGGCGCAGCAGGTCGAGCCGCAGCCCGTCGCCGAAATAGACCTTGGTGTCGAACCGTTCGGACAGCTCGATCTGGCTCGGCTTCTTGTCGATCAGCGTCACCGAACAATCGACCGCATGCAGCATCTGCGAAACGATCTGTCCAAACCGCCCATAACCGATCACCAGCGCCGATCCGCGCGGCGCATCCTCGGGACCGGCGAGCTCCTGGCCATCGCGGTCGGGCGCGAATTCCAGGTTGCGCGCGAACAGCATCAGGAAGGGCGTCGACACCATCGACAGCGTCACCACCGCGCTGAACAGGCTCGCTGCCTCGGGGGCGATCAGCAGCGCGTCGGACGCCTGGGTGAAGAGCAGGAAACCGAACTCGCCGCCCTGGCTGAGCAGCAGGCCGAGGCCGAGCGCGGCCTTCCACGACATGCCGTACACGCGCGCGATCCCGGTGAGAACGCCGACCTTGACCGCGACCAGCCCCGCCGCGAGGCCGAGGACGAGCCAGGGCCGCTCCATCACCGCGCCGACGTCGAGCACCATGCCCACCGCAAGGAAAAACAGGCCGAGCAGGACGAGGCGGAAGGGCTCGACATCGGCCTCGATCTCGTGCCGGTACGGCGAGTCGGCGAGCATCACACCCGCGATGAAGGCCCCGAGCGCGGTCGACAGATGCAGGCTGTGCATGAAGGCCGCGCTGGCCAGCACCACCAGCAGCCCGACGACGACGAACAGCTCGCGCTCGCCATAGCGCCCGACGAGGCGCAGCAACGGGTTGACGATGAAGCGTCCGACCAGAACCAGCGCGGCGATCGCGCCGACCGTATAAAGCCCCATCTGCCACCCCGGCGGCGCCGACGGGTCGGCGGGCGCGCGCGACAGCGCGGCGACGATGGTGATCATCGGCACGATCGCGAGATCCTGGAACAACAGGATCGAAAAGGCCTTTTCGCCGAAGGGCGAATTGATCGTGCCCGAAGATTTGAGGCTGGGCAGCACCTGTGCGGTCGATGACAGCGCCAGCGGCAGGCCGAGCGCCAGCGCCGCCTGCCAGCTGAACCCCAGCGTCGCGAGGATCAGCGCGGTGAGGATCAGCCCGCTCACCACGACCTGCGCCATGCCCAGCCCAAAGATCGCGCGGCGCAGTTCCCACAGGCGGCGCGGGTGAAGTTCGAGCCCGACGAGGAACAGCAGGAAGGCGATGCCGATCTCGGCGAAGGCGAGTTTCGATTCGCCGCCACCGACCAGCCCCAGCCCATGCGGGCCAACGAGCGCGCCCGCGATCAGATAGCCGAGCACCGCGCCGAGGCCGAGGCGGCGAAAAATCATGACGAACAGGGTCGCGACGCCGAGCAGGATCGCCCCTTCGAACAACATCGTATCGGTCGCGATACCATTGCCGGCCGCGATGTCCGACGCGGCGGTCGCGAGCAGCAACAGGCTCATGCGCCCGCGGTCTCCGCCTCATAGGCCGCGATCGCGGCGTCGAAGGGCAGCAGGATGGCGCCGTGCCGCGCGGGATAATCCTTCGCCGGGGCGAGCAGATCGAACCCCGGCCAGTCGGGCTGGTCGCCGGCGCCGCCAAACCAGCCCGCTATGGCTGCGCGCGCGGCGCGGATATCGTCGAGGCTTCGCCCCGTCGCATGGCGCGCGAGCAGCGCCGCCGACGCCTGCCCCAGCGCGCAGGCCTCGACATGCAGGCCCACGGCGGTCACGCGGCCATCGCCGTCGGTATCGAGATCGAGGATGATCCGGCTGCCGCAGAGCGGCGCGCGCAGCGAGGCGTGATGGCGCGCATCGGGCAGCGGCAGATATTCGGCGGTCGCGACCGCGAGCGACAAGATGTCGCGGTTATAGAGCGGCGCGCTCATTTCGCGCCCGCGGCGGACGCGTCCTTGTTGTCCTTGGCGCTGCCGTTTGCCTCGGCCTCGCGCGCTGCGGCGCGGCGCTCGGCGATGACCTTGCTCATCGCCGCGCTCGTGGCATTGAGCGCCGGATAGGTGCGGCTGTCGGTCATCCACGCCGGGCGCTGCGCATGGCCATAACCAATGTCGTAAAGCAGCGTGACGAGCAGGAAGCCGATCGAAGCGATCAGCAGCCCCTTCACGGCACCGAAGCCCGCGCCCAGCCCGCGGTCGAACCCGCCGACGAGCGAGGCGCGGCTGCGCTTGCCCATCGCGCGCGATCCCCATTTGGCGAGCGCGAACACCCCGCCGAAAACGAGCACGAAGGCGAGCACCGCCGCGCCGCCCTCGGTCCCGACCCAGCCGCTGACGAGGCCGGTCACCATGCCGTGAAACAGGCGCACGGCGACGATCGCGAGGACCCAGGCGAGGAGGGTCGTCACCTCCTGCACCAGGCCGCGCGTAAAACCGAGCACCGCGCCGCCGCCAACCAGCACGAGCACGACGATATCCAGAGCCGTCAGACTTCCCATTTGCCGGTCGCTAGTCGCGCCCGAGCATCAGGTCAACGAGTTCGCCCAATCGGCCGAAACCGGTGACCGAAATCCCGCCGACGCCCTTCATCCCCTTGGGACCCCAGCCGGTCGAAAAACCGAGCTTCGCCGCCTCGCGCAGCCGCAGCCCGTCGTGCGACACCGGGCGCACCTCGCCCGACAGCGACAATTCGCCGAACACGATCGCATCGGCGGGCACCGGCCGCTCGCTGAACGCCGAAATCAGCGCCGCCGCGACCGCGAGATCGGCCGCGGGATCGGTGAGCCGATAACCGCCGGCGATGTTGAGATAGACCTCCGCCCCGCCAAGCTGCAGCCCGCAGCGCGCCTCCAGCACCGCGAGCACCATCGCGAGCCGCCCGCTGTCCCAGCCAACCACCGCGCGGCGCGGCGTCGCCCCGCTCGCCAGCCGCACGGTCAGCGCCTGCACCTCGACCAGCACAGGCCTTGTGCCTTCGAGCGCGGGGAACACCACCGACCCCGGCACGTCGCGGCTGCGGTCGGTCAGGAACAGGCTCGACGGGTTGGCGACTTCGCCCAGCCCGCCCTCGCCCATCGCGAACACCCCGATCTCGTCGGTGCCGCCGAAACGGTTCTTGACCGCGCGCAGGATGCGATATTGATGGCTGCGCTCGCCCTCGAACGCCAGCACCGTGTCGACCATATGTTCAAGCACGCGGGGCCCCGCGATCGTCCCGTCCTTGGTGACATGGCCGACGAGCACCAGCGCCGCGCCGCTGTCCTTGGCATAGCGGATCAGTTCCTGCGCCGAGGCGCGGACCTGGCTCACCGTCCCCGGCGCGCCTTCGATCAGGTCGCTGTGCATCGTCTGGATCGAATCGATGACGATGAAATCGGGATCGCTCCCGCCCAGCGTCGCGAGGATATCGCGCACCGAGGTCGCGCTCGCCAGCGCCACCGGCGCCTTGCCCAGCCCCAGCCGTTGCGCGCGCAGCCGCACCTGCGCCGCGGCTTCCTCACCGCTGATATAGACGACCGTCTTGCCCGCCAGCGCCAGCCGCCCCGCCGCCTGCAACAACAGCGTCGACTTGCCGATCCCCGGATCGCCGCCGATCAGCGTCGCCGACCCCGCGACGAAACCGCCGCCCAGCGCGCGGTCGAACTCGGCGATGCCGCACAGCATCCGCTCGGGCATGATGCTGTGCGCGTCGAGCGCCTCGAGCGCGATCGTCCGTCCGCCTTTGCTGAGGTCGTGCTTCGCCGAAAAGGCGGTTTCGCCAGCCTCCTCGACCAGCGTGTTCCATTCGCCGCAATCGGCGCACTGCCCCTGCCAGCGATAGGTGGCGGAGCCGCAATTCTGGCAGACATATTGGCGTTTCGCTTTGGCCATGCGGCCTCGCTTAGCGGGAACAAAAATGGAACGCCAGCCCTTTATCCCATCGTCATTGCGAGTGAAGCGAAGCAATCCAGAGCGTGCGGTAACCGCTCTGGATTGCTTCGCTTCGCTCGCAATGACGGGGAAAGGGTTCTAGGGGAGCGAAGAAACCGAATCGCCTGCCCTCAAGGAAGCCCCCATGAAATTCTTCGCCGACACCGCCGAAATCGCCGACATCCAGGAACTCGCCGCGACCGGCCTGCTTGACGGGGTCACCACCAACCCCTCGCTGATCGCCAAGTCGGGCCGCGATTTCAAGGAAGTGACGCGCGAGATTTGCGCCCTCACCACCGGCCCCGTCTCGGCCGAGGTCGTCGCGCTCGACCATGAAACGATGATGAAGGAGGCCGAAATCCTCCGCAAGATCGCTTCCAACGTCTGCATCAAGGTGCCGCTGACCATCGACGGCCTCAAGACGTGCAAGGCGCTGACCGGCGACGGCACGATGGTCAATGTCACCCTCTGCTTCTCGGCGGCACAGGCGCTGCTCGCAGCCAAGGCCGGCGCGACCTTCGTCTCGCCCTTCGTCGGCCGCCACGACGACAATGGCTTCGACGGCATGCAGCTGATTTCGGACATCCGGCTGATCTACGACAATTACGGCTATGAGACCGAAATCCTCGTCGCCAGCGTCCGCCACGGCATCCACGTCCTCGAAGCCGCCAAGATCGGCGCCGACGTGATGACCGCGCCGCCGTCGGTCATCAAGGGGCTGTTCAAGCACATCCTGACCGAAAAGGGCATCGAAGGCTTCCTCGCCGACTGGGCGAAGACCGGGCAGTCGATCTGAAGATAGAGATCCTCCCTGCGGCGCAGCCGTGGGGAGGGGGACCGCCGCGAAGCGGTGGTGGAGGGGCCGGCGACGTCGCGCCATGGCCCCTCCGTCAGCGGCTGCGCCGCTGCCACCTCCCCATCGCTTCGCGACAGGGAGGATTCATCCCTTTACAGTTGACGTAAACGTCAACTCACGCCGATACTCCCCTACGACAAAGGGAGAGATTCGATGACCGACACCGCCGCCCCCGCCGTTCTGACGCAGCGTCAGGGCCATATCCTGATCATCACGATCAACCGGCCCGAGGCGCGCAACGCGGTCAATGCCGACGTCCATGTCGGCATCGGCACCGCGCTCGAAGAGGCCGAGAACGACACCGAAATCCGCGTCGTCGTGATCACCGGCGCGGGCGACAAGAGCTTCTGCGCCGGCGCCGACCTTGTCGCACTGTCGCGCGGCGGCAAGCTCGCACCCGACGATGAGGCGCAGCAGGCGTGGGGCTTCGCGGGCATGGTCGCGCACCCGATCTCGAAACCGATCATCGCGGCGGTCAACGGCTTCGCCTTTGGCGGCGGCTGCGAGATCGCGCTGATGAGCGACATTGTTGTCGCGGCGGAAACCGCCCAATTCGGCCTGCCCGAGGTCAAGGTCGGGCTGTTCGCCGCCGCCGGCGGCGCCTTTCGCATCGCGCGCCAGCTGCCGCAAAAGCTCGCGATGGAGCATCTGCTCACCGGTGACCCCTTCGATGCACAGGCCGCGCATCGCTATGGCTTCGCCAATCGGGTTGTCCCGCTCGCCGACCTGATGCCGACCGCCATCGCGCTCGCCGAAAAGATCGCCGCCAACGCGCCGCTGTCGGTGCAGGTGTCGAAACGAGTCGCGCTCGGCATCCACGAAGGCCGTATCGCGTCGGACGCGGCGGCGTGGGAGGCGAACACGCTCGAACGCAACCGGCTGATGCGCAGCGAGGACGCGCGCGAAGGCCCGCTCGCCTTCGCGCAGAAGCGCAAGCCCGAGTGGAAGGCATGCTAGGATGACAATGACCGATCCCGAACTTATCCCCGTCATCATCGGCGTCGGGCAGGTCAACGACCGCCCCGCCGATCCCGACCAGGGCCTCGATTCGCTTGGCCTGATGGTCGCGGCGCTGAAGGTCGCCGCCGAAGACGCGGGCGTGTCGCTGACCGAAATCGACAGCCTCGCGATCGTCGACCAGATCAGCTTCCACAGCCTCGGCAAGCTTCCCGAACCGCTCGCAGCCGCGATCGGCGCCACCCCTGCGATCAACTACCAGTCGGCGGCGCCGCACGGCGACACCCCGATCCGCCTGCTCAACGAGGCCGCGAACCGCATCGGCGCCGGCGAGATCAAACTCGCCGCGATCGTCGGTGCAGAAGCGCTGCGCACCGCCGCCGGCCGCGCCGCCAAGGCCGCGAAGGGCGAGGACAAAAGCTACAACGCGATCCGCCAGGTCGCGACCCGCCGCGAACCCAATTATTCGCAATTGCACGGGCTCTCGGCCCCGGTCGATGTCTATCCGCTCTACGAAAACGCCACCCGCGCCGCCTGGGGCCAGACGCTGACCGAGGCACAGGACGAAAGCGCCGCGATCTGGTCGCGCTTTTCCGAAGTCGCCGCCGCCAACGATGGCGCGTGGATCCGCAAGCCCGCGACGCCGGCGGACATCCTGACCGTCGACGAACGCAACCGCCCGATCGCCTTTCCCTATTCGAAGCTGATGGTCGCCAATTCGTCGGTGAATCAGGGTGCGGGTTTCCTCGTCACCAGCCTCGCCGAGGCGCGGCGCCGCGGCATCGCCGACGACCGGATCATTTACGTGGGCATGGGCGCCGCCGCAAAGGAGCCCGCCAACATCCTCCACCGCGACCGCTACGACGGCAGCGTCAGCATGGAAACCAGCATCAACCGCACGCTCGAGCTCAACGACATGACCGTCGAGGATTTCGACTGCGTCGAACTCTACAGCTGCTTCCCCTGCGTGCCCAAGATGGCACGGCGTACGCTCGGCTGGTCGGTCGACAAGCCCGCGACCGTGTTCGGCGGCCTGACCTTCGGCGGCGGCCCGATCGCCAATTATATGAGCCATGCGGTGGTCTCGATGGTCGAAAAGCTGCGCAAGGAGGGCCGCTACGGCTTCCTCTTCGCCAATGGCGGCTTCGCGACCGACAATCATTGCATCGTCCTCGGCAGCGAACCGATCGCCGCCGCCAGCTTCCCGCAGGATTTCGACTATCAGGCCGAAGCCGAGGAAAAGCGCGGCCCCGTCCCCGAACTGGTCAAGGACTATGCGGGCCCGGCGACAATCGAAAGCTACACGGTCTTCTATGGCCGCGACGGCGCGCCGAAAGCCGGCGTGGTGGTGGCGCGCACGCCCGATGGCCAGCGCACGCTCGCGCATGTCGATGTCAGCGATGCCGCGATGCTGGCGTTCCTGACCGACGGCAAGGCCGAGCCGGTCGGCGCGGCGGGCGCGGTCGTGGCGCTGGGTGAAGACCGTTTCGGCTGGCGCGCATAAGCCTCTCCCCTCCCGCAAGCGGGAGGGGAACATCGTCCCAAATTCACTCGCGCACGATCGGCTAAGCCGATAGGCTCCACCACATGAAAAGGCTCCTGCTCCCTGCGGCCCTCGCAGCCGCGACGATGTTCGGCTGCACACCGGCGATACCCGCCGAGCCGACGATGCAGGAATTGCTACGCGATCCGGCGGTGTCCGAATTTGCCGCCTGGCAGGCAAAACACAGCCTCCCCGCGATCGAACTCGAGCCGGCGGGTCCGGCCCCCGCCATGGCGGGCGGCACACGCATCGGCGGCCCGGTCTGGCTGGCGGCCGGCGAAGCCTGGCCCGCCGACCCCGAAGGACGACCGATGTCCTTCCTGGCGCAGGTCGATTTTGCCGAACTGCCGCCGCTGCCCGACTATCCGACCAGCGGCGTGCTGCAATTCTTCCTCGCCCGCGACGACCTGTATGGCGCGAATTTCGAGAAGCCCGAGGCCGGCAAGTTTCGTGTCATCTGGCGCGAAAAGCTGGGTGGCCCCGGCCAGTTGCACAGCGGGCGGCCAGCGGGGGACCGCGGGATCGACGATTATTCCCCGCTCTACGACGCCACCGTCGCGCGAGGCATCGCGCTGAAGCCGAAACGGACCGATCAGATACCCTCGGTCGAATCCTGGCTCGCCGAACGCGACCTCGCCACGCTGCTCAACGACCGCGCCAAGAGCGACCGCATCTATGCCTTCGCCGACAAGCAGATCGAACTGGCGACCCAGGGCCACCATGTCGGCGGCCACCCCGGCTTCACCCAGTCCGACTGGCGCGCGGACAAGCGCTATCAGGACGTCGACCGCGTCCTGATCAACCTGTGGAGCGACGACCACATCATGTGGGGCGATTCCGGGCAGGGCCAGTTCATGATCCGCCGCGAAGACCTGCTCAAGCGCGACTTCAGCAAAATCTTCTACCAGTGGGATTGCTACTGACCGCAGCCCGTCAGAGCTCGAACGACACCCCTTGCGCCAGCGGCAGCGCGTCCGAATAGTTCACCGTGTTCGTCGCGCGCCGCATATATTGGCGCCAGCTGTCCGCCCCGCTCTCGCGCCCGCCGCCGGTCTCCTTCTCGCCGCCGAACGCCCCGCCGATCTCGGCGCCGCTGGTACCAAGGTTGACGTTGGCGATCCCGCAGTCGCTGGCGACCAGGAAGCGTTCGGCCTCGCGCATGTCGGTGGTGAAGATCGCCGACGACAGGCCGGCAGCGACGGCATTATGTTCGTCGATCACCGCATCGAGGTCGTCATAGCGCATGACATAAAGGATCGGCGCGAAGGTCTCTTCGAGCACCGGTCCGACCTGCCCCGGCATCTCGACCAGCGCGGGCCGCACATAGAAGCTCGCGCCTTCGCCGACGCGCTCCCCGCCCTGCACAGCGCCGCCCGCTGCCTTGGCCGCCGCCAGCGCCTCCTGCATCATCTCATACGCTGCGCGGTCGATCAGCGGCCCGACGAGCACCTCGCCCGCCAGCGGATTGCCAACCCCGACGCTCGCATAGGCCGCCTTCAGCTTGGCGACGAAGCCGTCGTAGATGCTGTCGTGCAGGAACAATCGCCGCGTCGTCGTGCAGCGCTGCCCCGCGGTCCCCATCGCCCCGAACGCCACCCCGCGCAGCGCGAGGCCAAGGTCCGCCGACGGCGCGACGATCACGCCATTGTTGCCGCCAAGCTCGAGGATCGCGCGCGCGAAGCGCTCGGCCAGCCGCGGCGCGACCGCGCGGCCCATGCGCGTCGACCCCGTCGCCGACAGCAAGGCCACGCGCTTGTCGTCGACCAATGCCTCGCCCGCCTCGCGCCCGCCGATCAGCAGTTGCGACAGGCCCTCGGGCGCGTCGCCGA
>Ga0247823_10002620_pt1 | contig 14780 bp, 16 predicted proteins | sample 13C_PalmiticAcid_2_FD_192426 | JGI IMG/M metagenome (GOLD analysis project Ga0247823, IMG submission 192426) | Soil microbial communities from agricultural site in Penn Yan, New York, United States - 13C_PalmiticAcid_Day30 | ecosystem: Environmental > Terrestrial > Soil > Agricultural land...
GTGGATGCGGAGCATCGGGGCGCGGATGCGGGTGCCCGCGACGATGGTTTCATTGTCGCGCTCGAGGCGGCCGGCATAATGGCTGACGTCGGTCGAGGTGCCGCCCATGTCGAAGCCGATCAGGCGCGTCTTGCCGAGCGGCGCGGCGCTGCCGACCATGCCGACGATGCCGCCCGCGGGACCCGAGAGGATCGCGTCGCGGCCGTGGAAGGCGGCAGCGGAGGCGAGGCCGCCCGAGCTTTTCATGAATTGCGGCTCGGCTTCGTCGCCGAGCTGCGCGACGAACTGCCGGACATAATGGTGGAGGACGGGCGAGAGATAGGCGTCGGCGAGGGTGGTGTCGCCGCGGCCGATGAGCTTGATGAGGGCGCTGACGTCGTGGCTGGTCGAGATTTGGGTGAAGCCGGCTTCTGCAGCGATTTCGGCGAGGCGCCGTTCGTGCGCGGGGTAGCGATAGCCGTGGATCAGCACGATCGCGATGCTGGCGAGGCCGCGGTCGCGGGCGGATTGCAGCGACGCGCGGGCGGCGGCTTCGTCGAGCGGGATCAGGACGTCGCCGTCGGGGCCGACGCGTTCGGCGATTTCGGCGATTGCGGCGTGCGGTGGCGGAATGCGGTCGAGTTTGCGCGCGAAGAGGTCGGGGCGGTCCTGATAGCCGATCGTCAGCGCGTCGCCAAAACCCCGGGTGATCGCGAGCAGGGTCGGCTCGCCCTTGCGTTCGAGGAGTGCGTTGGTGGCGACCGTACTGCCCATGCGGATCGCGAGCGGGGGGAGTGCGCCGGTGCCCGCGCCAGTAAGGTCGCGGATCGCATTGACTGCCGCGTCGCCTGGGCGTGCGGGGTCTTCGCTGAGATATTTGGTGGTGACGACGGCGCCATCGGGGCTGCGCGCGACGACATCGGTGAAGGTGCCGCCGCGGTCGATCCAGATGTGCCAGCGGTCGTCAGTTTGTCGGGACATTGTCCGGCCAGCGAATGACGATGGTGAGGCTGTTGTCAACCGTGGCGCGTTGCCAACTGCCCTTGAGCTGGCGTTCGATCATCGAACGGATAAAGCGGGTGCCGAAGCTTTCGCTTTCGATATGCGGGGTTTCGGCGAGGCCGGTTTCCGACCAGTTGAGTTCGATGTCGCTGCCGTCGCGGTGCCAGCCGACCGCGAGACGGCCCTTGCCCGCGAGCGCACCATATTTGATGCTGTTGGTGACGAATTCGTGGAGCGCGAGCGAGATCGCCTGCGCGCCCTCGTCGCCCAAACGGACCTCGGGGCCGGCGATGGCGGCGAGCTGTTCGGCGGATACCCCCGCGAGTTCGAGTTCGCGGCAGACGATCTGGCCGAGTTCGACGCTGTCGACGGCCCCGGTGACGAGCATCTGCTTGGCGTCGGACAAGGCCCGCATGCGGCCGTCGAACTTCGTTTCGAACTCTTCGAGACTGGCGGATTCGCGCAGGGTGATGCGGGCGAGCGCGCCGATGCGGGCGAAGGCGTTCTTCATCCGGTGCGCCATCTCGCCGATCATCAGTTCGCGGTCCTCGGCGTGGCGCGCCTTTTCCTCGGCGAGCGCCTGCGCCTCGCCCACACGGCGCTGCTGGACACGGTGAAGCTGTGTTGCGAGCCACGCCAGTGCGACACCGAACAGAAAGATGCCGAGCGGCCGGCCGAGGCGTTCGAGCAGGCGGCCGTAGGAGATGCGCATCGTCCATTGCCGGTCGGCGACACGTAGCACCTGCTCCTGCGCGTCCCAACCCATCTTGCCATGCCGGAAGATGACCGGCGCCGAGGGACCGGCCCCCGCGCGGATTTCAAGTCCGTTGATCTGGCCGAGTTGCGGCCCGAGCACGGCCTTCATCATGTCGTTGATACGAAAGGGGGCGTAGATGAACGCCTCGATCGGCCGGACGCCCGGCGCTGTCGCGATCGTGCCGGCGGCGGCTTCGTCTGCCATTCCCCGCGCATAGACGGGAAGATAGATAAGAAATCCGGGTTGTTTGACCTTCGCGGCGCGCTCCTGCGCCAGATGGACGATTCCGCTCGCGGCGGGGCGGCCGGTCTGCCAGGCGCGGCGCATCGCTTCGCGGCGCACGGGCTCGCCGTACATGTCGAAACCGAGCGCAACGTAGCGGCGCGGTGTATAGGGTTCGACCAGCGCGACGGCGAAGCCGACCGGCTGATTGGTCGTGCCCCACACCTTTATGTCCTGGCCATAATTTTCCCGGAGCCGCGCCTCGACACCCGCCGGATCGCCCGCATGCATCGCAGCGGCGATGCCGATGCCCTCCATCCCCGGGGCATGGACCTGCGGCTGGAGCGCGGCGAGATAGGAGCGGATGCCGGGGCCGCTGGCTGCGGCGTCGGACTGGTAGAGCGCGCGCACCCCTTCGAGGATTGCGACATGGTCGCGGAGCCGCATGTTGAACTGCGCCGCGACCCGCTCGGCCTGATCGGCTTCTTCGGCCTGATTATAGAGGAAACTGGCGCTTGCCGCGACGATGGTCGCCAGCAAGATGACCAGCCCGACGAACCGGACCAGCAGCGCCAACAGCCGATCTGCCCATGACAAAGGGCGCATGATGATTGTCCTGCCGATGGCTGCCGCGGCAGCGCCCCCCTCTGCCCCCGGATGTTTCATGGCAGGCAGCCGATAGCAAGTTTATTTCGTGCCGATCCGGCCGCGTCCAGCGGGTTGCGACGCGCAACCTTTCGCCTATGCTGGCGCGAAATAAAGGGAGAAGCAGGATGATTGTCTATGGGTCGCTGGTGTCGCCGTTCGTCCGGAAATTGCTGGGCTTCCTGGGCGAAAAAGGGATCGAATTCGAGCTGAAGGGCGTCGGGATCGGCGATCCCGATCCGGGGTTCCGTGCCGCCTCGCCGCTGGGCAAGATGCCCGCGATGGACGACGACGGCTTCCTGCTCGCCGATTCGAGCGCGATCATCCAGTATCTGGAGGCGAAATATCCTTCGCCCGAACTGATCCCCGCCGACCCGCAGGAGCGCGGCCGGGTGATCTGGTGGGAGGAGTTCGGCGATACGGTGTTCGCGGCGTGCAGCGGCAAGATGTTCTTCAACCGCATCGTCGCGCCGAAATTCCTGGGGCGCGAGGGCGATCTGGCCGCCGCGGCGCTGGCCGAGGGCGAGGAACTGCCCAAGCTGCTCGCCTATCTGGAAAGCGCGATTCCGGCTTCGGGCTTTCTCGTCGGCGACCGGCTGACGCTCGCCGACCTGGCGGTCGCGTCGCCGCTGATGAACCTCCGCCACTGCGGCGCGTGCATCGATCCGGCGGTGCATCCGAAGATCGCGGCGTGGAGCGAGGCGATCTTGTCGCGGCCGAGCATGGCGCCGTGGATTGCGAAGGAAGAGCGGCTGATCGCGCGGGTGCTGGCGGCGTAAATTTGTGCGGCCGGGTTAACCTATGTTGCTGGTGAAGCCGCAAGGGACCGCTAATCCTCTGCGGACTAGGCCAGCCTAGCGACCCGGGATGGCCGAGGGGGCTCCTCTTGCGTAGCCATATTCAAGAGGACGGAAGGGTTCCGCCGCGAGGTGGAGCCCTTCTTGCCATTGAGCAGTCGCCACTCGCCAGGGTTCGGACCGCGGATTTCCACGCTAGAATTCGACGGTGATCCGGATCCGGCCGGCGTCGATGCCGAGGTCGCGCGCGAGCTGTTCACGGCGGTGGCCGATCAGGGCCTGGACCTCGTGCATACCGTGCATTCCTGCCGGCGCGGCTTCGTCGATCACCGGTTCGGCCTGATCGTCGTCGTCGGTGGGCGCCGGGGCGATGGCTGCGGCCTGATCGATCGCGCTCTTGAGTTCCACGGCGCTCAGCGTGGCGGGCGAGACCGGGCCTTCGAACTGGCAGCCGAAAAGCCGCCCGCTGGCCCAGATCACTTTCGCCGTGATGTCGCCGGCGTGCGGAAGCTCGATTTCGATGCGGTCGCCGGCCGCCAGTTTGACGTCGCTTTCGAGCAGCAGCCCGGTTCCCGAGATATTGTGGATCTGGACCTCGAGCCCGGTGCCGTCATGCCGCACGCCCGATGCGAGGAGGCTGAGTTTGCGGCGCGCGTCGAAGCGTTTGTCGGCGCCGGGTGCCGATGGGAGAAAATGTCCATAAATAGGCATAGGCTGTTGTTGGAGTGTGTTGGTTAAAAGGAGGTTAGCGGGAGCGGCGAAAGATGGCGGGTGAGAGCTAAATGCGCGGGGTGCTGGCCGTACGAGCCTGAATGCGGAGGATCGGGCGGACTGTTATCGACCGGAAGCTGACGTCTCCTGCATCGTCACCCCGGATTTGATCCGGGGCCTGCCTTCTTGAAGGAAAAGGCGGATCCCGGGTCAAGCCCGGGATGACGGAAGTGGGTAACCGAACGGCAGCTTACCACCCCAAAACAGTCATCCAGCACGACCGCATCACCAACCATCAAAGCAAGGGCATCCCCAGAACCGCCGACAGGTCGGCAAGCGCCTGTTCGCCGCTCGTCACCTTGATCGCATGCATGCCCAGCGCCGCCGCCGGCTTGCAGTTGATGCCGAGGTCGTCGAGATAGATGCATTCGCCGGGTTCGACGCCCAGTTTCTCGCACATCATCTGATAAATCCGCGGGTCGGGCTTGCGCACCCCCGCCTTGCTCGATTCGATCACATGCGCGAAGCGCGCCATGATGTCGGCGACCTCGATCGCGGACTCTTCGCTGCGCGTCATCCCGGCGCCGAGAACGCCCATCTTGCCGCCCGGAACATTATTCGTGATGCACGCAATGGTGAAGCCGCGCGCCTTCAACGTATCGAGCGCCGCGACCATCGCCGGACGCACCGCCCCCGCGATGACCGCGAGCACGGCTTCGCCCTCCAGCTCGTGACCCAGCGCGCGCGCCTCTTCGGCGAACAGTGTGTCGAACGCCGCGGCGTCGATCTCGGCGCGTTCGAATTTAGCCCAGGCGTTGTTGTCGGGATCGGCGCTGTTGACGCGGCGCACGAAATCGCGCGGCAGGCCGCGTTCTTCCTCCAGCCGGTTGAAGGCTTCGAACGGCGACGCCGTGATCACGCCGCCGAAGTCGAAAATAACCGTCGTGTAAGTCATGCGGGCAGAAACAACCTTATTTCTTGGCGGGGGTGGCGACGCGGTTGCCCGACCAGCTTGCGTCGTCGATGGTCAGGTCGAGCCGGTCGGGCGAGCGCACCGTGTCGAGCAGGAAGACCGACGGCCCGCTCGCGGCGAGGATCGCGTCCATAGCCTTTTCGAGCGGGATGGTGACGGTCGGGATGCGCGCATAACTTGATTTGATCTCGACCCTGTTCGGTCCGGTGCGGGTCACGGTGATCGTGACGCCGTTTTTCGACGAGCCCCGCGCATCGGAGATGACGTCGCCCTCGTAGGTGCCGGCGACGCGGTCGGCTAGATCGGCTTTATGCGCCGGAGCGGCTTTCGGGGTTTCGGCTAGCGCCGACCCGACGGGAAGCAGGAGCGCGAGCGAGGTGGCGGCAATAAGGGTACGAAGCATGCGTGGTCCTTTCGTCCGGCGGCGGGGAAAGGGACTGCTCCTTGCGACCCTCATGGGACGATAACGATCCCCTTTGCGGGGTCGGCCTGTCCCGAGAGCATCTCCCGATAAGCGGCGAGCGCCGCCTCGCCGCCGCTGCGTTTATCGACCGAAGTCAGCCGCGGTGCAACGTCCATGAAGGCGAGCCACGCTTCGGCGATCTTCTGTCCGAATGCGGCGCCGCCCCAGTCGGCGATGCGCTTCTGGCTGCGCCCGGGTGCGAAAAATCCCTGTCGCTCGGGGCCGGGCAGTCCTTCGACATCGGCCTGCGCATCCCAGTGCGACTTGCCGACGACGATCGAGGCCTGAAGCTGGTTGCCGAAATGGCTGTGCACCGTTCGCGTCACCGCGCCATTGCCCGCCATGTCGACCAGCGCCGCGGGGGTCGTCGCGTTCAGCGTCATGATCTGATCGTAGCTGACGACGCGGTCGTAGATGCCCTGCGTCGCGAGCGCCTCGACATTGGCGGCGCTGGTCAGGCCGATCGTCTCGGGGCGGTCGGTGCGCAGTTTGAGCGCGAAGCCGAGGCCGATCGCAGTCTTGCTCGACGCACTCGCGATCAGGATTTGCTGGACCCCATAATCGCCCTCATCCTCGAACTGGTCGGCGATCAGCCAGCCTGTGAGGAACAGCGGGCGGAACACCGGCCAATAATCATGGTCGGCGGTGCGATAGTCGGGCAGCGCCTCGATCCGCTGATAATTGTTGTAAATGGGGGGCAGGGTGGTGCGGCGCGGCGTTACATCGGTGAAGCCTCCCGGGCCCGCCTTGCCGACGGTCAGCACGGCCTCGCTCGCCATCGGATAATAGCCATAGAAACGGTCGCCCACCGCGATGCCCTCGGCATTGCTTTCGGTCACCGTCGCGAAGCCCCAGACGGGCAGGCGACCCGGCGTGCCCCGTTCGGCGAAGAAATCCCAATAGCCCTGTTCGTTGCCGAACAGCCCGGCGGGCTTGCCGAATACGGCATAAGTGATGTTGTTCGCCGTCATTGCATAGCTGTCGAGGTGTACGCGCACCTGCCCCGGCGCGAGCGGTGCATCGGAATCGGAGGCCAAATTTGATTGCGTGATATCGTCGCGATCGATGTCGATCGCCCAGCCTGCTGCGCTCATGTCCGGACCCCTCCGATTGGCTTGTCCGCGAATGCGGAATGGTCGATAGTCATACAGATGGCGAAGCCCCTGACAATCGCGGTCAAACGCATCCACGAACCGGTCGGTCCCGGCGACGGGACGCGCTTCCTCGTCGACCGGCTGTGGCCGCGCGGCGTGTCGAAGGAGAAGGCGGCGCTCGCGGCTTGGCTCAAGCCGCTGTCGCCGAGTGATGGGCTGCGCAAGCGCTATCATGGTGAAACGGTCGATTCGGACGAGGCTTGGGACGCATTCCGCTTCGACTATTTCGCCGAGCTTGATGCGGGCGGCGAGGAGGTGAAGGCCGCGCTCTTCACGCTCGATGCCGCGGCAGCGGCGGGACCGGTGACCTTGCTCTATGCCGCGAAAAGCGAGGAACGGAACAACGCCGTCGCCCTCCGCGAATGGCTGGAACGTCGCTAGCCGACCGTCGTCCCGAGCAGCGACCCGATTGCGATTGTCACCGCCATGGCCATCGCGCCCCAGAAGGTGACCCGAACGACCGGGCGCAACATCGGCGCGTTGCCCGCCCGCGCGCCGAGCGCGCCGAGGATGGCAAGAAAGACCAGCGACGCCGCTGATACGGTGAAGGGCAGCGAGTCGCCCTGATCGACCAGCACGGTCGCAAGCGGCAGTGCCGCGCCGATTGCGAAGCTCGCCGCCGAAGCCGCTGCCGCCTGCACCGGCCGCGCCGCCATTGCGTCGGTCATCCCCAGCTCGTCGCGCAGATGCGTGTCGAGTGCGTTATGTTCGGTCAGCTGCGCCGCGACCTGCTCGGCGAGCGCGCGGTCGAGCCCGCGCTCCTGATAGATGAGCGTCAGTTCTTCGAGCTCATATTCGGGGTCGGCGGCGAGGTGGCGCTTCTCCAGCTCGACGTCGGACCGTTCCGCGTCGCCTTGCGAACTCACCGACACATATTCGCCCGCCGCCATCGACATCGCGCCCGCGACCAAGCCCGCGGTGCCGGTGACGAGGATCGAAGATTGCGACACGCCCGCCGCGGCGACCCCCGCGATCAGGCTGGCGGTCGAGACGATCCCGTCGTTGGCGCCGAGGATCGCGGCGCGCAGCCAGCCGATCCGCGTAACGGCGTGGGTTTCCTCGTGCATTGCGCCCCTTCAATATTGCAATTTCAGCCCCGGCCGTGCCCAGCGCGTCTTTACAAGCCGCCCGGTACCCGACAGGGTCAGATAAGCATCCTGCCTGTCGGAGCCCCCAAAAGCGATATTGGTTGTGAAGATATCGTCGGTCGCGACGAATTCGACCAGTTCGCCCTGGGGCGACACCACGCTGATTCCGCACTCGCCGATCGTCGCGACGCAGATATTGCCATTGGCCTCCATAGCGAGGCTGTCGAAGAATTTATAGCCCGCGGGGCGATAGAGCGGGATGCCGGGGCCGCCGGGACCCGCGGCGTCGTCGACCTTGCCCGGCGCGATAATGTTGAACTGGGTCAGGCGGCAGGTGTAGGTTTCGGCGACATACAGCTTGCTGCCGTCGGGCGACAGGCCGACGCCATTGGGGTTATAGCTCGGGAAGATCACCTCCTCGATAAAGCTGCCGTCGGCCTTTGCGTAGAAAATCCCGACGATGTCGTGGCACCGCTTGGCATAATCGACCTTGCCATGATCGGTGAACCAGAAGCCGCCATGCGCATCGAACATGATATCGTTGGGGCCGCGCAGTACGACGCCATGGTCGCCGCTCTTGTAGAGGATTTCGACCGCGCCCGTTTCGATATCGATGCGCTCGATCCGCCCGCCCGAATAATCGTCGGCGATGCCGTGCGGCGCGAGATAACCGTTCGATTCGACATAGTTGAACCCGCCGTTGTTGCAGCAATAGAGCTTGCCCTCGGGGCCGATCGCGAGGCCGTTCGGGCCGCCGCCGGGAGTCGCGATGACCTCTTTCCTTCCGCCGGGCCAGCAACGCGTGATGCGCTTCGCCTCGATTTCGACGACGATGACGCTGCCGTCGTCCATCACCACCGGCGCCTCGGGAAAGCGCAATCCGTCGGCGATCAGTTCAAACTCGGCCATCCCCATCTCCCTTGCGTGTGCGCACTTGCTGTGCTTTGCGGCCATCATGCCCGTTCGCACGCTCTTCGCCACCAATTTTTACGAGGCCGATATCGGCACGCCCGACCTGCTCGAAGAGCTGGAGGAGAGCAGCCGGCTGTTCGCCGAAGAGGATGGCGCGGGGAAAGCATGGAGCCGCGAACATGGCTACAAAGGCTATACCAGCTACGCGAGCCTGGGCGACCTGCCCGAGCGCGATCCGGCGTTCTACGATCTCAAGAAGCTGCTCGACAAAGAGGTCAAGGCTTTCGCCAAGGCGTGCCATTTCGACCTCGCGAAACCGCTCAAGCTCGACTCGATGTGGGTCAACATATTGAAACCCGGCGGCACGCACAGCGGCCATATTCACCCGCACAGTATCGTGTCGGGGACCTTCTATGTCGCCGTCCCGCCCGGATCGGGTGCGCTCAAACTCGAAGACCCGCGCCTGCCGATGCTGATGGCCGCGCCGGGTCGTACCGATGATGCGCCCGAGCATCTGCTGCCCTTCATCTACGCCGAACCCGCCGCCAGCCGGGTCTTCCTGTGGGAAAGCTGGCTGCGTCACGAAGTGATGCCGCATTCGGGCAAGGGCGAACGGATCAGCATCAGCTTTAACTATCGCTGAGCCACCCTATATCGCCGCCATCCCCCATTTCCTTGCGCAAGGATCTTATATGACCGCGACCTATGACGCCGACCTTCAGCTCTTCATCAACGGCGCCTGGCGGAGCGGCGAGGGGCGCGACGAGCGGCCGGTCTATAACCCCGCGACCGCGGGCACGATCGCCGAGCTGCCCGTGGCTACCGCCGCCGACCTCGACGAGGCGCTCGCCGCCGCCGAGCGCGGCTGGCCGGTGTGGCGCGCGAAGGCCGCCGATGAGCGTGCCGCGCTGATGCACAAGGCCGCGGGCATCATCCGCGAACGCGTCGAGCATATCGCGACCTTGCTGACGCTCGAACAGGGCAAGCCGATCGCCGAAGCGCGCGGCGAAGTGCTGTCGGCGGCCGGGCTGTTCGATTATTTCGCCGAGCAGGGCAAACGCATCGAGGGCCGCGTGCTCCAGCGTCCGCTCGGCCAGCGCGCGATGGTCACCAAACATCCGGTCGGCCCCGTCGCGGGGTTCAGCCCGTGGAACTTCCCGGTCAATCTGATGGTCAAGAAGATCGCGCCCGCGCTCGCCGCCGGCTGTGTCGTGATCGCGAAAGCGCCCGAGGAAACCCCCGGATGTACCAGCGCGATCATGCGCTGCATCGCCGATGCCGGAATCCCCGGCGACGTCGTCCAGCTCGTCTATGGCGACCCCGACCAGATCAGCCGTCACCTGCTCGCGAGCCCGGTGATCCGCAAGGTCAGCTTCACCGGCTCGACCGCGGTCGGCAAGCATCTGATGAAGCTCGCCGCCGATGGCGTGAAGCGGATCACGATGGAACTCGGCGGCCACGCCCCGGTGCTCGTCTTCGACGATTGCGATCTCGAAGCGACGCTCGACAAGGTCGTGTGGCAGAAATTCCGCAACGCGGGGCAGGTCTGCATCTCGCCGACGCGCTTCTATGTCCAGCAGGGCATCTACGACGCGTTTGTGAAGGGCTTTGCCGAACGCACCCAGAAGGTGAAGATCGGCAGCGGCCTCGACGCCGACACGCAGATGGGGCCGCTCGCCAACGCGCGCCGTATCCCCGCGCTGGAAGCGCTGGTTGCCGACGCCAAAGCCAAGGGCGCGCGCGTGATCGCGGGCGGCGAGGCGACCGGCAACGGCTATTTCTTCCAGCCCACCGCGATCGCCGACGTGCCGATCGAGGCCGATGCGATGAACAACGAACCCTTCGGCCCGATGGCGCTGATCCGTCCGTTCGGGACCGAGGATGATGCGTTGGAGCAAGCGAACCGGCTGCCCTACGGCCTTGCGGCCTTCGCCTTCACCGAGAATGGCCGCCGCATCAACCGCATCGTCGATACGATCGAGAGCGGCATGGTCGGCGTGAACAGCTTTATGATTTCGACGCTCGACATGCCGTTCGGCGGGATCAAGGAATCGGGTTTCGGTAGCGAGAGCGGGCCCGAAGGGCTCGACGGCTATCTTGTGACCAAGGCGGTGCACATCTACTAATGATCGTCGCCCCAGCGAAAGCTGGGGCCGCTATCGTTCTGACAGGACGATGGAGGTCCCAGCTTTCGCTGGGATGACGCTATCAATCCCGCTCCAGCGCCACGAAATCGCGCGCCATCGGCGCCAGATGCGCGCCGCCGTCGACGAATATCGTCTGCCCCGTCACCGCTTCGGCGCGCGCCAGCCAGACCACAGCATCGGCGATCTGCGCCGGTGTCGGCAACGCCTCCAGCGGCATAAGCGTCGCCAGCCGCTCGATCTGCGCCGTCGAATAATCGTCGGTCGCCATCGTCAGCCCGGGCGCGACGGCATTGACGCGCGCGCGGCCGCCGAATGCGACCGCCAGCGTCGCCGTCGCCTGCCACAGCGCCGATTTCGACAGGCTGTACGCGATCTGGTCGGGCACCGGATGCGCGACGCGCTGGTCGACGATATTGACGATCGCGGGCCGCGCGCCTTCGCTATGCGTGACCAACGCCTTCGCCAGCATCACCGGCGCATGATGATTGATCTGCATCATCTCGGCGAGCGCACCGGCCGACAGGTCGGCCCACTCGCCCTCGGCGAACAGCGCCGCGTTGTTGACGAGCAGGTCGGGCGCGCGGCCGAATTTTTCGATCACCGCGGGGATCAGGGCGTCGACCTCGGCCGGGTTCGACAAGTCGGCGGCGAAGCGGCGGCTCTCGGCGCCAGTTTCAGCGAGCGCCTCGGCAAGCACCGGATCGGCTTCGCCCGGACTGCGCTTGTGAATCGCCAGCGCGTATCCTTCACGCGCGAGCCGCGCCGAAATCGCGGCGCCGACGCGGTGCAGCCCGCCCGTGACCAGAGCGAGCTTTTGCGTCACTTGCGCGCCCGCCGCATCGTGATGCCGATCTCTTCGCCGTCCTCGGCGATCGCGAGCTTGACGATCTTCACCTCGACCTCTTCGACCTTCTCGTCCTGCAGGAACAGCGTGTCGATGATATGGTCGGCGACGCTTTCGATCAGCACGAAATGGACATCCTTGGGGATGCCCTCGGTCGCCGCGAATTTCAGGTGCATGTAATTTTTAGAGCGGCTGAGCGGCGTCGTCGGATCATAATGATCGGCCATCGCGAGTTTCGCGCGCACCGAGATGCGCAGCGGCTGCGGCAGGTGGGTTTCTTCGGAATAAATGCCGGTCAGCACTTGGGCGGTCAGCCCGTTCACTTCCAGCCACAATGTATCGGTCACAAGAAATTCCTGTCCGTCGGGGGCGACATTCAGCTTTGCAACGCCGGCCCCGGTCCCTAAAGCGCCGCCGCATTAGCGAAAGGGTACGCGTTGGTCGAGTTACTTCCATTGTCGAATATCGAGCCGCAGGCGGTCGAGGATCTCCTCGACGCCGCTTTCGGATCGGATCGCTTTGGACGAACCGCCTATCGCATCCGCGAAGGCGTGGATGCGGTGCCGGCATTGAGCTTCGCGCTGGTCGAGGATGGCGCGCTGGTCGGCACGATCCAGTGCTGGCCCGTCGCGCTGCGTGCGCCCGACGCCGACGACGTCCCGCTGGTGATGGTCGGCCCGGTCGCGATCCGCCCCGACGCCCAGCGCGGTGGCCATGGCCGCGCCTTGATGAAGCAGATGCTGGGTGCTGCCGAAACCGAAGCCGACGGCGCGCTGATGATGATCGGCGATCCCGAATATTATGGCCGCTTCTTCGGCTTCACCGCCGATGCGACGGGCGAATGGGATTTGCCCGGCCCGTTCGAGAAACGCCGCCTGCTCGCCCGGGCGGTGAACGGGCACAGCCTGCCGACCAGCGCGGGAATGATCGGGCCGCGCTGACCGCGCACGGGGTTGCACCCGCCGTGCGTCCGCCTATGTCGGATATATGGTCACCCCCGCGCCGTCGCTTCCCAAGGAATTTTCGCAGCTCTCGCTGACCGAAGCCGCCGAACTGCTGGCGGCGCGCAAGCTGCCGCCGGTCGAGCAATGGCATCCCGAGCGGACCGGCGACAGCTTCATGGAAATCCGCGCCGACGGCAGCTGGTTTCACGAGGGCGGGCGCATCAACCGCCCCGCGATGGTCAAGCTCTTCTCGACGATCCTGCGCCGCGAGCCCGACGGCAGCCACGTGCTCGTCACGCCGGCCGAGAAGTTGAGCATCATCGTCGAAGACACGCCGTTCCGCGCGGTCGAGATGAAAAGCGACGGCGAGGGCGAAGCGCGCCAGCTCGTCTTTCGCCTCGATACCGACGATCTGGTCATGGCCGGGCCCGACCACCCGCTCAGCTTCGGCAGCGATGCCGACAATCCCGATCCACGGCTGCATGTGCGCGGACCGATCGGCAACGGGCTCGAAGCGCGGATCGACCGCGCGCTCTATTACGAGATCGTCGACATGGCGCTCGCCGAGGGGATGGAGACGCCCGCGATCTGGTCGAACGGTGCGCGTTTCCCGCTGGTGGACGGCTGATGCTGTCGGAGAAATTGCGCGCCGCGCTCGACAATCTGTTGCCCGACGCGGGCGAGGACGAAACCTATCTCGGCACCCCGACGCTGCGCGATGCCGCGGTGCTGATTGCCTTTACCGACCGCCCCGACCCCGGCGTCATCCTGACCCAGCGGCCGCAATGGCTGCGCAGCCATGCGGGGCAGGTCGCCTTTCCCGGCGGCAAGATCGATCCGGGCGACCGCGATGCGATCGACGCGGCGCTGCGCGAAGCCGAGGAGGAAATCGGCCTCAGCCGCCACGACGTGATGATTGCCGGCGCGACCGAGCCCTATCGGTCTGGCAGCGGCTATATCATCACCCCGGTTCTCGGCGTCATCCCGCCCGATTTGCCGCTCGACCCCAATCCCGACGAGGTCGAGGACTGGTTCGAGGTGCCGCTCGACACTTTGTTCAATCCCGACAATTACACACAGCATCATGCGAATTGGCAGGGGCAGGATCGCCACTATTATGACATGGACTGGCAGGGGCGGCGGATTTGGGGCGTGACGGCGGGAATCATCATCAATCTGGCGCGGCGGATGCCGGCGGGCTGGCACCGGTGACGGTGCTTCCCGGCGCCGAATGGCGCGACCGGCCCGGCCTGCGCCGCATCGTCGCCGCGCTGCGCAGCGACGGCGGCGCTGTGAAGATCGTCGGCGGCGCCGTGCGCGATACGCTGCTCGGCCTTGCCGTCACCGACATCGATCTCGCGACGCCTTTGTTGCCGCAGGAGGTGACGCGGCGGCTCGAGGCGGCCGACATCAAGGTCGTCCCGACCGGCATCGCGCACGGCACCGTCACCGCGATCGCCAGCGGCGATCACCACGAGATTACAACCTTGCGCCGCGATGTCGAAACCGACGGCCGCCGCGCGACGGTCGCCTTCGCCGACGACTGGCGCGACGACGCAGCACGGCGCGATTTCACGATCAATGCGCTTTACGCCGACCCCGATAGCGGCGCGATCGACGACTGGTTCGGCGGGCTTGCCGACCTGAACGCCGGACGCGTCGCCTTCATCGGCGACGCTGCGACGCGGATCGCCGAAGACCATCTGCGCATCCTGCGCTTCTATCGCTTCGCAGCGCGCTTCGGGCGCGGCGAACTCGATGCGGTCAGCCACGCCGCGGTCGTCACCGCGCGGCAGTCGCTCAAAAGCCTGTCGCGCGAACGCATCGCCGACGAACTCACCAAGATATTGGCGCTGCCCGATCCGCGCGGCATCGTCGGCCAAATGGCGGTGGACGGGATTTTCGCGGTGCTGCTGCCCGAACTCGATACCGGATTCGCGGCCGCGCTCGACCGGCTGGTCGCCAATGAGGATGCGGCGAACGTTCCGGTTGCGCCGCTGCGCCGCCTCGCGGCCTTGCTTCCCGCCGACGCCGCGATCGCCGAACAGGTGGCGAGCCGGCTGCGGCTGTCGACACGGCAGCGCAAACATCTCGCCGCGCTTGGCGGGAGCCGCGGCGAGATGTTTGCGCTGCCGTGTCGAC
>Ga0247823_10002622_pt1 | contig 14766 bp, 12 predicted proteins | sample 13C_PalmiticAcid_2_FD_192426 | JGI IMG/M metagenome (GOLD analysis project Ga0247823, IMG submission 192426) | Soil microbial communities from agricultural site in Penn Yan, New York, United States - 13C_PalmiticAcid_Day30 | ecosystem: Environmental > Terrestrial > Soil > Agricultural land...
TGAAGGAACCCGTGGTGCCGCCCAGCGCGGAGAACACCACGATCAACCCGGTCATCGCCGCATGCCGCGCCTTGGGCAGCGCGCTCAACACCACGGAATTGATGGTCGGATAGATGGGCGCCATGAACAGGCCGATCAACGGGAACACATAGGCCGCCAGCGGCGCGTCCCACCAGCTCGCGCCGGCGCGTGGCTGCACGTTGGCCGCCAGCGGCAATGCCACCAGCACCAGCACCGCCATCGCCAGCACGCAGGCCGCCAGCAACCAGAACCACGGCAGCCGGCGCAGCAGCACGCCACCGCCCAGCCGTCCCAGCGCCAGCGAACCGGCGAAGATGCCGGCCGCCTGCACGCTCAGCGCGGTCGGCAGATGCAGGATTTCCCGGTTGAAGGTCGGTAGCCAGGTGTTGATGGCCTGTTCCATCAGCACGTAGAGGAATGCGGACGCCAGGAACACGATCACCAGCGGGCGCGCCAGCAGGCGGAACATGTCGGCGAAGGATTCGCCCACCGCGTGGCCGTCACGCGCCTGCGATTCGTCCATCGACGTTCCGGCCAGCAACAGGATCACCGCCACGCACAGGCCGGCGATCACCCAGTAGACATTGAGCCACACCGGATCCCCCGGCGCCTCGGGATTGATGAAGGCGGCGAACAGCCAGGCGCTGCCGAGGATGCCGACCATGAACCAGCCTTCCACCGTGCTGGTCAGCCCCGCGTGCGCGCGTTCGCTGTCGGTCAGCAGGCCGATGCTGGAGTAGACCGAAACCTTCACCAGCGCGAACGACACGCCGACCGTCACGTACAGCAGCTTGGTGGCCCAGAACGACTGCAACAGCGGCATGCCCGCGCAGGCCAGCGCCACCAGCGCCAGGCCGAGCATCATCGCCCGCCGGTAACCCAATCGGGGCAGGGTCGAAGCGACGAGGAACGAAGCGATTGCGATCGGCAGATCCTTGAACGCTTCCAACGTGCTCGCCGACGCCTTGCTCACCCCGAATCCCTGGATGACCTGCAGGATCACCGCGCCCACCGAGTTCAGCAGCATCGCGAAGATCATGTAGGTCAGGATCAACCCGAGGATCATGCGGGTTCGATTCATTGCTTGCTCCGGGCCACGCCGGGCGGGGGTGGCCACTGCACTGTGTCACCGCCGGAGCGGCAAGGGAATCCGGCACGCGCGGCGATGGCCGCCACCCGCCGGCTGTGTCGGGGAAAGGTCCGGGGACGCCTCCCGGGAGAGGAGGTTCAGGCGGCGTCCCCGGCGTGGCTCACCAGCTGTACTTGGCCTGGAAGTTGACCTCGCGGCCCTCCAGCGGACGCGCCAGCAACACGCCGCCGGCGGTGGTCGCCGAACCGAAGATGCGCGAGTTGCTCTCGGTCAGGCCCAGCTCGTTGGTCATGTTGGTGCCGCGCAGGTTGAACTGCCAGTTCTCGCCCACGTTGGAGGTGATGCCGAAGTCCAGCGTGTGGTAGGAACCCAGCTCCTGCAGGCCCGACTGATCCTGGGTGTGATCACCCACGTAGGTGTAGGTCACGTACGGGGTGATGTCGCCCCAACCCATCTCGAAGCGGTAGCTCGGCGTGAACATGGCGCGGAACTTCGGCTGGCGCTGCAACTGCTGGCCCTCGATCGGCGCGCAGTTGTCGTTGCCATTGATGTCGCGGTACGGCAGGCAGGCGTCGTAGTCCGTGTATTCGCCATCCAGGTAATTGGCCACCAATTGCAGGCGCAGGTTCTCGATCGGGGTCAGCGCGCCGATGAAGTTGACGCCATGCGACTCGGACCCATAGATGCGCGGACTGCCCACCGGCGTACCCAGGCCATCGGTGGGCTGGTACTGCAGACCGCTGAACACGCGCCGATAGGCGCTGATGTCGGCATACAACAACGGCGACTGGTACTTGAAGCCGATTTCGTAGTTGCGGATCTTCTGCATCGGCGGGTAGTTGTTGTTGGTGGTGCCGCGGATGCCGTTGTCGAAGTCGAGGAAGTGGCCGCCGGTGTTGACGCGGCCATACATGGACATGTTGTTGGTGAACGAGTAGTTGGCACCCGCCGTCCACGACGGATGGGTCTTCTCGTAGCGGTTGCGGGCGTAGGTACCGTTGCACATCTCGACGTTGTTGTCGTAGATGGTGTTCGGATCACCGTCCAGGCCGCCGGTTCCCGCATTCACCGGACTGCGGTTGCAGACATTGCTCTTGGCATCCTGGTTCTCCAGGCGGCCGGACAGATCGAGCAGCCACTTGCCGACCCGCCAGGAATCGGACAGATACAGCGCCGTGTTGGTCGCCTTGCCGTTCTGGGCGATGTGGAAGCCGCTGAAATCGGCGAAGCCCTGCGGATTGGTGCGGTAGAAGGTCTCGCCGCCGTTCACGTAGCTCACCACGATCGGACGGGCGTTGGGTTCGTTGGCCATCAGCATCTGGTTGCCCAGCGACCACTTGTCATCCATGGTGTAGTGGTTGATGTACAGGCCCACCGTCAGGGTGTTGCCCTCGAACAGTTCCTTGCTCAGGCGGAAGTCGTTGCTGAAGCTCTTCAGGTGCTTGTGGATATGCCACCAGCCCTGCTGGATGACGCTCTGGGTGAGCGGCACCGCGCCGCCGTTGATGTAGTTCGCGGTCGCCACCGACCCCGCCGGCAACTCGAAACCACCCGGTGTGTCTTCGGTGAACAGCATGTCCTGCAGCGAGACCGGATTGTTGCCCGAGAACAGCGCGTTGGTATCCATGTCGCCTTCGTTGAACAGGAAGCGATCGCTGATCGCCCAGCCGTTGTCGAAGGAATAGTCGAAGTTGCCGCCGAACATGAACAGTTTGGCGCCGCGGCCGTCGGCCAGGTCCGCGTTCTTGCCGCCGCCCGGATAGGTCGGCAGCCAGACGTGCTGCATGTACTTGCTGTAGTAGGTGTCCTTCAGCGGATCGAAACCGGGATAGGCGCTGAAGTTGTCGGTACCGCGCTGGACCAGCGGAATCGGAGTGATGAACTGGTTCTTGTCGTTGAGGTAGCGGGTATACAGGGTCAACCGTCCAGCATCGAAGTCATGCGACAGGGTGGCGGTCAGCTGGCCGCCTTTGTCCGCCTTGAACTGCGGATCGCGCACGCCGTCGGACTCGCGCCAGAAGCCACCAACGCTGCCGTACCAGCCTTCGGCCACCTTGAAGCCGTAGAAGCCATCCAGTCGCCACAGGCCCTCGTTGCCGTAGGTCAGGCCGACACTGCCGGAAGGTTCCTCGGTGCCGGTCTTGAGGAAGAAGTTGGCGCTGGCGCCCATCTGGCCATCGGCGAACACCACCGACGGACCGCCCTGCAGGATTTCCACCGACTCGATGGTGTCGTCCAGGCGGAACATCGAGGTGGTCTCGAAGAATGACAGCGTCGGCATGCCGTACAGCGGCGAGCCCATCAGCAGGGTAGAGAAGTACGGCGCGTCACCGCCACCGGGGAAACCGGCGATCTCGATGTTGGCGCCGGTCTGGCCACCCGTGGACTCCGGCCACATGCCGGGGGAGATCTTCAACAAGTCGGCCGTGCTCTTGGGATTGGCCTGTTTGATCTGCTCGGCGTTGGCGGTGACGATGTTGAAGCTCGCCTCCAGCTTCCTGACGCCGCCCGCGGTGGCGGTGCCGGACACCACCACGGTATCCAGGGTGGTCGCCTGGCTCTGGCGCTGTTCGGCCGGCGGCGGTTGCGGTTGGGGTTGCTGGGCAGGCGCGGTGTCCTGTGCCAGCACGGCGGATGGTGCCAGTGCGGCGGCGATCGCTACGGACAGGGCGTAGCGGATCAGGTTGGTCTGTTGCATGTGTTCCCTCCACTTTTTCAACAGGTTGAGATAATCCGCCGCGGCTTCTGACGGCCACGTGCGGTCACGAAGAAACAAAGTCCCTCACACGGAACGCGGCGATGTCCGGCAGGACCGTGTCGGCCTGCGGCAGGCTGTCCGCGCTGCCGATGCCGATGGCGGCCATGCCGGCGGCGTGGATGGCCTCGATACCGGCCATCGCGTCCTCCACGCCGATGCACTGGGCTGGCGGCACGCCGAGCGCGGCGGCCACGTCCAGGAAAATTTCCGGATCCGGTTTGGCCCGGCGGATGCGGCCCGAATCGGCGATGTAATCGAAGCGGTCGGCGATGCCGAGCTTGTCCAGCAACAATGGCGCGTTGCGGCTGGCCGAGGCCAATCCAATCTTCAGGCCCGCCGCGCGCGCCTCGTCCAGCACCCGGGTCACGCCATCGAACAGATCCCGCGGACCGAACTGCTGGATGGCCTGCACGTAGTACCCGTTCTTGCGATCGGCCAGCGCGCGCCGCTCGTCGTCGGTGCAGGTCCGCGACGCGCGTTCCAGGATGATCGCCAGCGACGCCATCCGGTCCACGCCTTTCAGGCGCTCGTTGACCTGGCGATCGAACGGCACGCCGATTTCGTCGGCCAGCCGCTTCCAGGCCTCGTAGTGGGTGTGCGCGGTGTCGGTGAGCACGCCATCCAGGTCGAAAATCAGCGCACGCGCCTGGCGCGGGAACGTCGCCCGCACCGCTTCCAGCGGCCGCGCCAGCGGCTGCGTGGCGGCCTCGCCCTGCGACAGCAGCAGCGGTTCGCCGGCGTGGACGATGGCCAGCTCATCGCCCTCTTCCAGACGATAGCGCACCCCATCCGCGGCCACGTCCACGCGCAGCACGCAACCGCGCCACCGCAGGTTGAAACCATAGCCCTGCCACGCTTCCGGCAGGGTCGGCGCAAACGACAATCCACCATCCTGCACGCGCAGACCGGCGAAACCCTCGGTCAGACCAAGCCAACTGCCCGCCAGCGCCGCCATGTGCACGCCGTGATCGGTGTTGCGATGCAGGTCGTCCAGATCCACCCGCAGGCTGGCGTCGAAGTAGCGCCAGGCCTTGTCGGCATGGCCGACCTCGTTGGCGAGGATGCCGAACACCGGCGCCGACAGGGTCGAATCGTGGGTGGTGACCGCTTCGTAGTAGTCGAAGCTCCGGCGCTTGCGGCGCGGATCCAGCCCGTGTCCGGCCAGCACCAGTCCCATCACAACATCGGCCTGTTTGCAGATCTGGTGGCGATACAGGGTGAGCGGGTGATAGTCCAGCAGCAGCGGACGATGCTCGCCCGCCACCGACGGGAACGGCCAGCGCGGTTTGTCGAGGAATTCGTCATCCTGCGCATATACGCCCTGTGCTTCGTCATAAGGCAGGTACATCGCATCGGCGGCGCGCGCCCACAGTTCGACTTCGGCTTCTTCCAGCGCGAGCCTGGCGGCGAGTTCCGCCAGCGCTTCCGGCTGCTCCTGCCGCAGGCGATGCCACGCGGCCACCGCGCGGCGCAGGTGCTGCTGGGCCATGCGGTTGGTATAGAAATTATTGTTGACCAGGGTGGTGTACTCGTCCGGCCCGGTCACCTCGTGGATGCAGAAGGCGCCACCCTGGCGCGGATTGAAATGTCCGGCCTGCGGCCAGATCCGCGCGGTCTCGAACAGCATCTCGGCGCCGGCCTCGACCAGGAACTCGAGGTCATCGCTGGCGTCCAGGTACAGACCGATGCCGTAGGCCACCGCGGCGTTGATGTGGTACGCGGCCGAACCGCTGGGATAGTGCGCCGAGCATTCGCCGCCATCGATGGTGCGCCATGGATACAGCGCGCCCGTCGGATGATTCATCTCGCGGGCATGCGCGCGCGCGGCGTCCAGGGTGCGGAAGCGGTAGCGCAGCATCGCGCGGGCCACGTCCGGCGCGGTGAACGCCATCACCGGCAACACGAACGCCTCGGTGTCCCAGAAGCAATGGCCTTCGTAGCCCTCGCCGGTCAGGCCCTTGGCGGCGGTGCCATCCATCCCGTTGCGTCCCGCCGATTGCAGCAGGTGGAACAGGTTGAATCGCAGCGCCTGTTCGGCGCTGGCGTCGCCACTGACCGAAAGGCCGGCGCGCTGCCAGAAACCCTCCAGTGCCTGGGCCTGCGGTGCGGCGAAACCCTCGAATCCCATCCGGGTCGCCTGCTCCAGGCGGGCGGCCAGATCACGCGTGCGCCGATCGAGATCGCCGTCGTGCACGTAGACAACGAATTTCTCCAGGCTGACCTGCGTACCCGGTGCCAGCTCGCCCTCGAAGCGCTGCTCGACCCGTCCCGCCGTCGCCTGCGGCGCACGCGGCGCGAGCCCCTCGCCGGCGCGATGATGCTGGCCGCAGCTGAGTTCGAAGCCGCGATGCGGCGCACGCTGGGCGATCCAGGCCATGCCACCTTCCACGCCGCTGCCAATCGCCAGCAGGCCCTCGCCACCGCCGGCGCCGATGCGCGGATCATCGCCCTGGGCGACGGCCTGTCGCCCGCTCTCGATCGAGGACACCAGCGCGATGGGTCCGCGGTAGTCGACCGAAACAACCCGGAAGCGGATCGCCAGCAGAGCCTGTTCGGCGAACGGCACCACCCGTTCGGCGTGGATGTCCAGCGTGTGTCCGGCCGCGGTGCGGATGCGCAGGCGGCGGCGCAGTTGCCCGTGGCGCAGGTCCAGTTCGCGTTCGAACGCCAGCCACTCGGCCTGCGCGAGATCGACCACGTCCTGGCCGAGCTGGATCCGGATGCGCTTGCCCTCCGCGACCGGCACCCGGGTATCGGTGCTGCGGGCGAAGCCGGCGAGGCGTTCGTGATAGTGGATGGCGTTCTGCTCGAACGCCGCCGCCAGGAAGCTGCCATCGGTGGCGCTGTCCTGCTCCTCGAAACCGCCACGCACGCCCAGGCCACCGTTGGCCAACGCGAACAGGGTTTCGTCACGGGCGCGGCGGCGCGGATCGAACCCCGTCTGGCGCAGGCGCCAGGGGTCGTCCGCGATGGTCATGCCGGCGCCATCCGCCAGCGTTGCACCCTGCCACTCACCCACGTGCCACTCCTCCGTTTCCCTGCGTCGCAGGGCTCGGAGGCAAGCTAGGGATTCGTTGTTATCGATGTCAAGTTATCGATAACAAAGACTGTGGGAAAGGCGTCGGCACCTCCCATGGACACATGGCGGCTCCGGCACAATTTCTTTTCAGGACAAAGGGTTGGCCGATTTTCCGCCGAGGCGTGACGGCATCGATGGGGGGCGCCACGCCCCCTCGGAATACGCTGCGCCGCAACAGGCTTTTGCGCTCAGGTGGCGCGTACCACCAGATGGGTGGGCAGGGTTTCGGAGCTGGCCGCCTCGCCGTCGATCAAGGCGCGGATCTTGCGCGCCAGCAGGACGCCGGCATCCACGAAGTTCTGGTGCACCGAGCTCAACGGCGGCACGTAGGTCGCGCCGAGCGGCGTATCGTCGTAGCCGATGACCGAAACGTCCTCGGGCACCCGCCGTCCCCGCTCGATCAGCGCCCGGATGGCGCCGATGGCGAGCAGATCGCTGGCGGCGAACAGCGCGTCGACCTGCGGGTGCTGTTCCAGCAGCGCGTGGACCGCCTCGGCCCCGGCATTGACGGTGAAGCTGGCGACGGAAGGGGTGACCGGAACGATGCCGTACTTGCCCAGCGTTCCCGCGAAACCTTCCAGCCGCTCGGCGAACTCGCCGTGCGCGGGATCGCCCAGGAACGCGGGCCGGCTCCGGCCCAGCGCGATGAAGCGTTCGGCCGCGAGCGCGCCACCGCGCCGGTTGTCGCTGCCCACCACCACCTGCGATTCGTGCCGGCTGACCGCGCCCCATACCACCATCGGCCGGCCCCAGTGCTGCACTTCATGCATGGCGTCTTCGTTGGCGCCCTGGCCCAACAGGATCACGCCGTCGGCGGCCTGCACGTTCGGCAGCGCGCCGCCCTGCAGCGAGGTCAACAATACGCTGTAGCCGGTGGTCGTCAGTTCCTGGGTGATGCCGCCGAGCAGATCCAGCGGATACGGTCCGGACATCTGCCGCTCCAGGGTCGGCTTCATTTCCACCACCACCGCCACGGTCATGCTGCGGCGCAGGCGCAGATTGCGCGCGCTGACGTTGAAGGAATAGCCATACTGGCGCGCGATCTCGCGGATGCGCGCGCGGGTTTCGGCATTCACCAGCGGACTTTCGCGCAGGGCGCGCGACACCGTGATGGCGGAGACACCGGCCACCTTCGCCAGATCCGCCATGGTGGGATTGTCCCCCGCCACCGGTGGCGCGGCTTCGGTCTTGCCACGCACGGCGCCGCGGGGACGGAGGGAAGACTTGGGCGGGCGCGGACTCATGCGGATCAGTGTCGCATGCGCCCGGCTTCATGGCGCGCGATGTAGGTGTCCACCGGCGTGGCCGCCACGATCCGGAGCACTTCCGGCAGCAGCAGATCGGCCAGGCGCTTGAACCGCAGGCAACTCTTGCCCAGGTCCAGCTTCCTGCCCGCGTCGGCATAGGCGTGCCGCAACGCGGCCTCCACCGGCGAATCGACATGGACGCACATCAGGTAGAGCGCGTAGTGGTTTTTCTGCGCGGCCAACGCCGCGAATGAAAGCGGCTGGCCGTTGTAGGTCTCCGGATAGCGCGACAGCGGAACCTCCCAGCTGATCATTCCCCAGTTCATCCGCTCCTCGTAGCCAACGGGCAGATGAAGATTGATCGCGTCGCGGACCGTCGCGATCACTTCGCGCCGTTCCGGCGGCAGTTCGGCCAGATAGGCATCGACGGTGGCGGCATCGCTGCGTGGCATGACGTGATTCCCTGTCGTTCGCGCGAGCGACCTTAACGCAATCCACGCGACGCGCCAATGTGAACTCATATTCACCATGAAATTTCGCGCGCGGGGACGAACGAAAAATGAACACCTGCTGGATATGACCGTTGTTGTAAAAAATTCATTTCGTGGCCTTGGCTCCATTCATGCGTGGATCGTTACGGTGCGCACGCCCCAAAGCATCGGGCCAGAAAAAGAGAAAAAGGAGATCCCCATGAACAAGTTCCGCACCTTGACCCTCGCCGCTTCGCTGCTGGCGTTCGCCCCCGCCGTATTCGCACAGGACAGCACCGCGTCCAGCACCGATCACAAGCGCTTCGCCATCGTCGGCGGCTACGCCGTGCAGAAGGTTGATTCCAAGCCGGTCGACAACTCCAGCCTGGATCTGGATGGCGGTTCCGCCGCCACGCTGAGCGCCAGCTGGTACGTCACCCCGGCGATCGCCGTCGAACTGTGGGGCGCCGCCGACAAGTTCGAGCAGCGCGTGCGTGGCGACCAGGGCAAGCTGGGCAACATCGATTCGCAGCCCTACGCCCTGAGCGCGCAGTACCACTTCCGCAACAGCGACGCGCCGATCCGTCCGTTCGTGGGTCTGGGCTACTACCAGGCCAACTACAGTGGTGGCTACAACATCACCGACGGCGCCGGCCAGCACTTCGGTCTGGAAGACACCAAGGGTGCCATCGGCACCGTGGGCGTGGACTTCAACATCAGCCCGTCGTGGTTCGCCCGCGCGGACGCCCGCTACATGCACGGCGACAGCGAGATCACCGCTGACGGCCAGCGCGTCGGCCAGAAGGCGGATCTGAATCCGTGGACCGTCGGCATCGGCATCGGCGCGCGCTTCTGAGCCACGCTCCGGTCACCGACCGGCATCGCGCCTGAAACAGCGAAGGGCCCCTCTCGGGGCCCTTCGTCTTTTCCGGACTCAACGGCGAAGGCGCCGCAGCCGCCAATGCAGTCCCCAGGTGCTGGCGAGGGCGTAGCCCAGCAACAAGCCCGCCAATCCGGTCAACCCGGCGTGCAGATCCCCCGCGAGCACCTGATCCCGCGACCACGCCACGCCTTGCTGGAGAATCTGGAACAGACCCAGCACTATCCGCCCCGCCACCAGCAGGGTCAGCAACAGGACCAGCCAGGCATTGGGGGTGTGGAACAGGCCCGTTTCCCGCCATTCGAAACGACTCGTGGCGATGCCCAGCGCGCCCAGCGCCATTCCGGCGCACAGGCCCAATGCCGCCTGCAGCAACTGGTGTGGCCACCAGATCTGGAGAGCCGCGCTGAACAACAGGAAGACGGCGATTGCCGCCCACAACAGGCCCAGGTTCAAACGCACCTGCCAGGGCCAGACGCGCCGGGTTGCCTTGCCGCGCCGATAGCGTTGCCACAGCGACCACGGGAACAGGACCAGCCACAGCGCCAGCAGCAGCATCAGCCCCAGCGGCAGGAGCAGCAGCAAGGGCATTCAGGGATGCTCGGCCTCGGCATGCGCGGGTTCGCGACGCAGCAGATAGAAGCCGCTGGCGACGATGATCCCGGCACCGATCCAGGTGATGCCGTCGGGCAGCACGCCCCACAGCGCCACGTCCAGCACCACGCCCCAGATCAACGCGGTGTACTCCAGCGGTGCGATCAGCGATGCCTCGCCACGCCGGAACGCCTCGGTGAGGGCGATCTGCGCCAGCGAACCCGCCACGCCGATGCCGACGATGATTCCACCATCCGCCGCTTCCAGCGGTATCCATCCCCGCCACGCCAGTGCCAACGCCGCCACCGACAGCAGCGCCATGAACCACACCACCATCGCCTGGGTGCTGTCGCGCTGCGCCAGCAGGCGCACCGTGATCGCGCCGGCGGCATAGCACATCGCCGCCACCAGCACCGCCAGGCCTCCGGCGGTGATCATTCCTTCGCCGGTCGGGCGCAAGATCACCAGCACGCCCACCAGGCCGATGGCAATGGCCAACCAGCGCCCCGGGCCGACGCGCTCCTTCAGCAAGGGCCCCGCCATCGCGGTCACCAGCAACGGCGCGACGAAGGTGATGGCATAAGCCGTGGACAATGGCATGCCCCGCAACCCATAGACGAACCCCGCCATCATCGCCACGCCCAGCACGCCACGCAGCAGGTGCAGGGGCCAATGGATCCGCAGCAGGCTGGCAACCGGCACGGTCAACAGCGCCCAGGCCAGCACGAACGGCAATGACGACAGGCCGCGCAGCGCCGCGACCTGCAATGGCGGATATTTCGCCGACAACAGCTTCAGTCCGGCGTCCATCAGGGCGAACAGGAGGACGGCCAGCAGCATCAGGGCGATGGCGGCGGAATGGGGGTGTCGGCGCATGCCGCATTATGACGTGACGGGGTACGGGCAAACCCATGGATTAGAATGGGACACCCCCGAACCCGCATCTGTTGCCCGCCATGCCCTCCTTCGACGTCGTTTCCGAAGTCAACCAGCACGAATTGACCAACGCGGTCGACCAGGCCAATCGCGAACTCTCCAACCGCTTCGACTTCAAGGGCGTGGACGCGAAATTCCTGCTGGAAGAGAACACCATCACCCAGACCGCGCCCAGCGATTTCCAGGTCAAGCAGATGACCGACATCCTGCGCGCGCGCCTGATCGCCCGTGGCATCGACACCCGCTGCCTGGAGTTCGGCGACGTGGAGACCAACCTGGCCCAGGCCAAGCAGAAGGTCACCGTCAAGCAGGGCATCGAGCAGAAGCTGGCCAAGAAGATCGCCGCGGCCATCAAGGAAGCAAAAATCAAGGTCGAAACCCAGATCAACGGCGACAAGCTGCGGGTCACCGGCAAGAAGCGCGACGATCTGCAGGACGCCATCGCCCTGCTCAAGAAGACCGAGCTCGAGCTTCCGCTGCAGTTCGACAATTTCCGTGACTGATCCCGCGACCGACGCCGCGTCCCTGGCCGCCGGTGACGCCATGCCGGATCCAATCGCGCGGACCCGGCGCTGGATCGAACGCGCGGTCATCGGCCTGAACCTGTGTCCGTTCGCCAAGGCGGTCTACATCAAGGAACAGGTGCGTTTCGTGCTGAGCGACGCCACCACCCCGGAAGCCCTGCTGGAGCAACTGGCCGAGGAACTGGTGTTGCTGCGCGATACCGATCCCGCGCAAGTCGACACGACCCTGATCATCCATCCGGATGTGCTGGTCGACTTCCTGGACTACAACGACTTTCTGGACAACGCCGACGCTGCCGTCGAGGCGCTGGATTTGCAAGGCATTCTGCAGGTCGCCAGCTTCCACCCCGACTACCAGTTCGCTGGCGCCGCGCCCGACGACATCAGCCACTACACCAACCGCTCGCCCTACCCCACGCTGCACCTGTTGCGCGAAGACAGCGTGGAGCGTGCGGTGGCGGCATTCCCCGATCCCGACGTGATCGTCGAACGCAACGTGCAGACGCTGGATCGTCTTGGCCACGAGGGCTGGCGAAAGCTGTTCGAGGACTGAACTGCCGGTGGATCCCCTGTGGGAGCGGCGTGAGCCGCGATGCGCGGGAAGTTTCAGGGTTCGCGACTTACGTCGCTCCCACAATGGTTGCAACGGGAAGGCCGGTTACAGCCAAATGCTGTTCCAGTAGGGGTAGTCGCCAAAGTGCTTGGCCAGGCCTGCCCTCAATGGATTCGCGACCAGATAGCGGGCGGCGGGTTTCAATGCTGCCTCGCTGCGCAGGGCGCGGTCGTGAAAGCCTCTTTCCCATACCCGGGCAATCATCGGATGCTCCATGCGGAGTCTGCGGGCGCTGTTGGTCTTGAGCCGCTGCACCACCATCGAAAGATGGTCCAAACCGCCTACCTCGATCAGGCCATGCCAGTGGTCAGGCATCAGAACCCAGGCGAGCAGCCTGGACTGATACCAGAGGCGCGGATCCGTTATCGCGCGACAGACACAGCAGGCGGGTGCGGAATCCTGGAACAGTGGATGCCTGGACGCCGTCGTGAACGTCACCAGATAGATCTGCCCGGGCGATGAAAGCCGTCCACGCCTCAGCTTCGAATAGCCATCCATGGCCGTCCTTCTTCCGTGGACGTCCAGCATCCGTATCGGCTCCCGCCCATGCCATCGGGAAAGAGCGCTATCGCTTGTGGGGATATCCTGATTCGCGACTTACGTCGCTCCCACAGGAACTTATCCGGCGTTCGTGAAAAGGGTTGCGAGATCCGCACTGTCCAGTGCGCGCCATTGCCCCGCCGGTAGACTTTCCAGCGCGAGACCGCCGATGCGGCTGCGGTGCAGGACCTCGACGTGATTGCCGACGGCGGCGAACATGCGGCGCACCTGATGGTAGCGGCCTTCGGTCAGGATCAGTCGGGCACGCCGTGGCTCGACGACTTCGAGGATCGCGGGCGCCAGGGGCGTCGTCTCGGACTCCAGCATCAATTCGCCGCTGGCGAACACTTCGACCTCATCACCGCGCAGGTCGTGGGCGAGCGCCGCCTCGTAGACTTTCGGAAGATTCGATTTCGGCGAAATGATCCGGTGCAGCAACGCCCCGTCGTCGGTCATCAGCAGCAGTCCCGACGTCTCGCGGTCCAGCCGCCCCACCGAGGACAGCACCGGCGAGCGCAGACGGAAGCGCGGCGGCAGCAGATCGTAGATGAGCCGGCCGGCATCCTTGGTCGAACAGGTGTAGCCGATCGGCTTGTGCAGCATCAGCGCCAGGCCTGGCGCGGGATCCAGCGGCTCGCCGTCGACGCGGATGTCGTCGTGGTCGACCGGATCGTCGGCATACAGCACTTCGCCGGCCGCGTCGGTCACACGACCTTCGCGGAACATCAGCGCCACCTGCTTGCGACTGCCGTAGCCAAGGTTGGCGATGTGCTTGACGATCTTCATGCGCGGCCTGCCTTCACGGCTTCGATCACCTTGAAACCTCCGCGTTCGGCGACCGTGCGTATCTGTGCGAAGCCGGTGCCCAGCGCGGACTCGTACGGCAGGTGGCGATTGGCGACCAGCCACAGCCGGCCTCGCGGCTTCAGGGCGCTTGCGGCCACTTCGATGAAACGTCGGCCGATGTCGGGACGGTCTCCCCGTCCCTGCGCATGGAAGGGCGGATTCATGACGATGAAACCGTACTGTCCGGAGACGCCCGCGGTCACGTCGTGCCAATGGAACGACAGCGCGGCGGAAGCGTCGCGCAGGTTCTCGCGGGCCAGCGCCAAGGCGCGGGATTCGGCCTCGTAAAGGTCCAGTGCGGTGACACCCGGACAACGTCGCAGCACCTCCGACGAAAGATAGCCGTAGCCCGCGCCGAGATCGGCGCCGTGCCCGGCCAGATCCGTCGGCAGGTGCTCCACAAGAAGGGCGGAAGCGGCATCGATGCGATCCCAGGCGAATACGCCGGGACGGCTGACGAAACGTCCTCCCAGGATCGGGCGCGGCGCATCCAGCCGCAGCCATTCGGCCACCATCGCCTCATCGCGCGCGGGCGCATGGGTCCAGAACACCCGGCAGTGGTACTTGCTGAGCGTCCCGGACAGCGGCGCGACGCGCTTGAGGTCACCCTCGCCCGCCTTGGCGCCTTCGTCGTTCGGCATGCTCGCCGCAATCACGCCCCCCGGCGCGGCCAACGACAGCGCCTTCGCGAACAGCGCCCGCGCTTCCTCGCGCTGGCGGGGCGGCAACACCAGCACCATGGCATAACCTTCGGCGGACGCGCGCGACGACGCGTCCTCGACGACGTCCAGTCCCGCGCGCATCAAACCATCGGCGGCGGGTTTGAAGCTCTGTTCGCAAACCAGCTTGTCCAGCGGAAACTGGCGCAACGCCCCACTGTCGCGTGCGCGCAGGAACAACACGGGTCCCTCCGGCCAACGGAGGTGTCCCTGCTGGAAGGGCAACAGCAAGGCATCGAGTGCGGGATCGGAATGAGCGTGGGACACGTATGGTCACGAAAGCAAAACGAATACGGTGATTCTAACCGCGACCGCGACCGTGGCCGTCTTCGAGGTGATCACCGATGTGCTCGACCACGCCGCCGGTCGAGCCGAAGAAAATTGAGGTTAAAAAAGTGTTGCATCTTCAAAACAACCGGCGTATCGTGCGCGGCCTTCGCCCTCGTGGC
>Ga0247823_10002623_pt1 | contig 14766 bp, 14 predicted proteins | sample 13C_PalmiticAcid_2_FD_192426 | JGI IMG/M metagenome (GOLD analysis project Ga0247823, IMG submission 192426) | Soil microbial communities from agricultural site in Penn Yan, New York, United States - 13C_PalmiticAcid_Day30 | ecosystem: Environmental > Terrestrial > Soil > Agricultural land...
GGCGAAGTGACCCCAGCCGTGAGCACCCGGATGGCGATGCCAGATCAGACGGAAGAAGAAGGCGCGGGTTCGAGTGAGAGTTGCAGCGCCAACGTGGTGCCCTGCGCGCCGGCGTCAATCGCCAACATGCCGCCCAGACGCTGGGCACGCGCACGCATGCTGCCCAGCCCCAGCCCGACAGGCGGCGCGCTGCCCGCACACGGCGCCTGCACCTCGAAACCCCGGCCGTTGTCGGCCACGCTCACCGACAGCTGTCCGTGCACGGCTTCGAGACGCACGCTCACCTCGCTGGCGTGGCTGTGCCGCAGCACGTTGGTCAACGCCTCCTGCAGCAAGCGCAGCAGGTCGAGGCTGCGCCGCGCGTCGAGCCGGCTGTGCTCGATGCCGACCAGTTGCCAGCGACAGGTGATGCCAGCCGCCTCCAGCAGCCGCGTGCTGCGATGTCGAAGCGGCGCCAGGCGCTCGGCGAGCCGATCCGTATCGTCCATGGACGCCCCCTCGATCAACAGACGCAGGTCGTTGTTGATGTCCCGCAGCGTCGACAACGTGCGGCTGTCCACCTCGCCATCCCGCCCGCGCAAGGCGTGGATGTGTCCACTCAGGGTCATGCCCAGGCCATCGTGCAGATCGCGCACCAGGCTCATGCGCTCGTTCAAGCGCGTGCGTTCCAGTTCGGCCTCGTGCTGGCTGCGCAGCGCCTCGGCCAGGCGCGCCGTGGCCGCCTTCACGCGCTCATGCAACTGCACATTGAACTGCTCGACCAGACGGATGCCGCCGACGAGATGCAGCGCCAGCACCAGGGCCATGCCCAGCAACATGAAGCTGGACACAGCCGGAAAGTAGTAGGTGTTGGTTGAAATCACCCGCAGGTAGACCAGGCAGTCATGCGTGGCCACGGCCATGGGCAGCAGCAGCCAGACGGCCAGCGCCACAGCATCGGTACGGCGCGACGCCCATGCGCGCCACAGCACCAGCGACGCGCCGATCAGAAACAACGCGGCCGCACTGATGACCACTGCGTTGCGCACCTGTGCGAGCCAGGGTGTCGGCGTCATCGCCAGCGCAGCGACCCCCAGCACGCTCACCGCCACCGACGCCCGCCCCAAGCGCGGCAGGCGCAATTGGCAGAAATGCAGCGAGAAGATCACGAAGCAGGTCGTGCTGGCCAACAGGAAGGACAGGTTGGCAAACTGGAAGGTTGCCGTGTCGGGATAGGGCCAGGTCTCGGTGGCGATGTAGTTGTAGCCATAGGGCACGCGCAACAGCGAGAACAGCGCAAACCAGCCGTACAGGTGCTCGGAGCGGCGCAACAGCCAGACCATGCCGAACACCGCCACGGCGGCGAGCGTCACGCCCACACCACCTTGCAGCAGCGTGCGGCGGGTGAATTCGGCACGCTCGAATTGGGGCAGCACCGATGCCGGGGCTCCGACCACCACCTGCCCGAGCCCTCCGTGGTAGACCGACATGCCCGACACCCGCACCAGCAGCTCGTTGTGGCCTGCATGCAGGATGGGAGGTGCGAGGGTCCAATGCCGCGCCCGGTTCCAGGAACGCGACAGGGGCTCCACCAGGTGCCTGTCCTGCGCAATCAAAGTGCCGTTGACATACACCGCACCGGCCATGGTCACGGAGTCCAGCATCAGCGTGACGGGCTGCACGGTCTGGGGCTCCTGCCACTGCAGCCGATACCACACGACACCCTCGTGGTCGGGCCATCGCTTGACCCACAGGTCGGGAAGGGTCACGGGCGTCCAGCCCGCTTCCGGCGGCGTGGCGGCGTTCCAGTCGGCACGTACCGCCTCGATCCGGTCGAACACACGGTCCGCCGGCTGGGCCCACGTGGGACCGATACCGGCGAACAGCAGAATGAACAGCAGGGAAAAAATCAGTGCGCCCGGCCCGCGCGCGGAACCGGTGCCCGGCACGGAAAAGTTCAGCCCAGCCATCCCTGCTGCGTTGCGCTGTGCACCGCGCCGCCGCGCGTGCGAACCTCCAGCTTGCGAAAGATGTTCTTGGCGTGAAACTCGATGGTGTTGATCGACACCTCGAGGCTCTCGGAAATCTCGCGATTTCCCAGCCCCTGGGCCACCAGGCGCAGCACCTCCAGCTCCCGCTCGGTGAGCTTCTCCTTCTGTTCCTTCGCGCCCGCGGCAGCTACGCCGGCGCGTTGCGCAGGTGCAGCGGCGTCACCAGCTGCGTTGATCTGCAAAAGAATGCGCCGTGCAATGACCGGGTCGATGGGCGCACCGCCGCGCTGCATGCTGCCAAGGGACAGCTCCAGCTCCATGTCCTCACCGTTCTTCAGCAGATAGCCGACCGCACCCGCGCGGATCGCCTGCAGCACGATCGCATCGTCGCCCAGGCTGGAGACGATCACAACGTCGGCCTGCGGCGCATGCTCCCGGATCCATGGCACGAGGGAGATGCCACTCCCATCGGGAAGGCCCACGTCCAGCAACACGAGGCCGAAGTCCTGGCGCGCCAGCATTGCACGCGCCTGCGCCAGCGAGCCCACCATCGTGCATGCACCGTGTCCATAGACCCGCTCAGCGATGCATTCCAGGCGCTGCTGCAACTGAAAGTCGTCGTCGACGATGAGGATTCGGGTCATGGTGAGGATGGGGGACGGGGCCGTCGAGCAGCGCACAGACATGAAGAAATTGTCCGCGATGCTAGAGAGCCCGTGTCATGCGGGCAACCACGGAATTCCGGGGGCATCCGAAACTAGTTCGTACCAGATACGGCTGCGTCGCGTGTCGCATGTAGGACGTGCAACTGGCAGGCTTGATCGCTCGCTCCGGCAATCCCGGCGACTACACGATCCTGAATGAGCGGCTGCGCGACGAACCCTACGGGTTCATGTATCGCAAGGAGGATCCGCAGTTCAAGACACTCGTGGACTCGACGCTGATCTCGGTCATGAAAAGCGGCGAAATCGAAGAGATCTACGCGAAGTGGTTCACGCGGCCCATTCCGCCGGGCAATGCGAGCCTCAATTTCCCGATGCCTGCGGCCATCAAGGAGACGTACCGCAACCCGAACAATCGAGGTATATGAGCCACTTCAAAGAATGCGGCATCAGCCTGCCAGATGAGCCAGCACCAATCTGCGCAGCACGGGCAGCTTGCCTGTGAAAAAGTGATCGGCCCCGGGCACCACGAGAATGGGCTGGCTCTGGGGCCGAGCCCAATCAAGCACCGCGGCCAGCGGCACTCGGTCGTCCAGCTCGCCATGCACGACGAGTGCATCGGGCAGGTCCACCGGCGTTTCATAGCGGCGCTGGCCCTCGACCTCGCCTGAGGGCATGCCGGCCAGGCATGTGCGCCAGGCAGGTTGACCGCGCTGGGCGAGCGCATGCGCCACCTTGGCCTGCACAAACGCACCGAACGAGAAACCGACGAGTGCAACGCGCACACCAGGTTGCTCGGCGCGCATCTGCGCGTGCAATGCCAGCACATCCTGTGCCTCGCCGATGCCAGCGTCGTGCGCGCCGCCGCTGCGGCCCACGCCGCGAAAGTTGGGCCTTGCCACGAACCAGCCGGCCTCGCTCAGCGTGCGCGCCAGCAGATGCGGCACCTTGTGCATCGCATGTCCGCCCAGCAGCGGCTGCGGATGGCACACGATGGCGATGCCGCGCGGTGCGCTGCTCTTGGGGAGGTCGATGAGGACTTCCATCGCGCCCGCCGGGCCATCCACCAGCTGGGCGCCTCCGAGCGCCATATCTATCCTGCTCGTCATGACTCAAGGCCACAGCGCCAACGCGTCGGGGTCGAGAAGTCCTCCCGCTCAGAAAGAACGTGGCAATCCCAGCACGTGCTCGGCGACATAGGCATAGATGAGGTTGGTCGAGATCGGCGCGACCTGGTAGAGCCGCGTTTCGCGGAACTTGCGCTCGATGTCATATTCGTTGGCAAAACCGAAACCGCCGTGGGTCTGCATGCAGACGTTGGCGGCCTCCCAGCTCGCCTTGGCTGCAAGGTATTTGGCCATATTGGCCTGGGCGCCGCAGTCCTGGTGCGCGTCGAACCGGCGAGCTGCCTCGAATCGCATTAAGTTCGCGGCTTCGATCTCGATAAAGGCATCGGCGATGGGGAACTGCACGCCCTGGTTTTTACCAATCGGACGATCGAACACAACCCGTTCGTTGGCGTAGTTGCGTGCTCGCTCGATGAACCAGTAGCCGTCCCCGATGCACTCGGCCGCGATCAGCGTGCGCTCTGCGTTGAGGCCATCGAGGATGTACTTGAACCCCCTGCCCTCCTCACCGATGAGGTTCTCTTCCGGAATCTCGAGATTCTCGAAGAAGAGCTCGTTGGTCTCGTGGTTGACCAGATTGGGAATGGACCGCACGGTCAGGCCATTGCCCACAGCGTGATGCAGGTCGACGATGAAGATCGACATGCCCTCCGACTTCTTCTTCACCTCCGCCAGCGGCGTAGTGCGCGCCAGCAGGATCATCAGGTCCGAGTGCTGCACGCGCGAGATCCAGACCTTCTGGCCGTTGACGACGTAGCGGCCGTCCTTCTTGACGGCGGTGGTCTTGATCTTGGTGGTGTCCGTGCCCGTCGTGGGCTCGGTCACGGCCATCGACTGGATGCGCAGCTTGCCGGCGGCAATGTCCGGCAGGTACTTGTCCTTCTGCGCCTTGCTGCCGTTGCGAAGCAACGTGCCCATGTTGTACATCTGGCCGTGCACAGCGCCGGCGTTGCCGCCCGAGCGGTTGATTTCTTCCATGATGACGCTAGCGGCCGTCAGCCCCAGGCCGGTGCCGCCATATTCTTCTGGAATCATGGCGGCCAGCCAGCCCGCTTGCATCAGCGCATCGACGAACTTCTCGGGATAGGCCTTCTGCTCGTCGATCTTGCGGAAATACTCGTCGGGAAACTGCTTGCACAGCCCGCGCACCGCATCGCGAATTTCCTGGTGGTCGTCGGTCTCGTTGAACATCCTTGCTTTCCTTGTCTTAAGCCAACATTGCGCCGGCGTTCATGGCCAGATGGCCCCTGCACGCTGCAACGCGCGTCATTCTTTCTCTGCCTCGTCACGCAGAATCTTTCCGGGGTTCATCAGGTTCGACGGATCGAAGGCGGCCTTGATCGTGCGCATCATCTGCAAATCGACAGCCGGCTTGAACCGCTCCAGGCGCTCCACATGCATCTTTCCGATGCCGTGCTCCGCACTGATGCTTCCATTGAGCTCGACGCTGGCCTCATGCACGATCAGGTTGATCCGCGCCGCGGCCGTTTCGCACTCGACTGACGTCCCGTAGACCGAGCGCGGCAGCACCGCAATCACGTGGATGTTGCCGTCGCCAATGTGGCCCGCGTGACAAACCGCGGCCCCCGCCACGTTCCGCTCGATGCGCTCCGTGACCTGGTCGATGAAAAGCGGGAGCTTCGAGATCGGCACCGATGTGTCGTTCGAGACGGTGAAGCCGGCACGCTTGTTGGCCTCGGAGATGTTGTGCCGAAGCTCCCAGATGCGATTCGCCTTGGCCACATCGGTGGCGACAACCGCGTTGGTCACCAGGTCCTGCTCGAAAGCGGTCTCGAGCGTGTTCTGCAACTCGCTGACTGCGTCCCATCGGGGCGAACTGTCCGCGATCTCCATTACCACGTACCACTCGCTGTCCAGTTCCATCGGCGATTGAAGTCCGTGACCGTGCTGCAGCACGAGCTCGATCTGCCGGCGCGACATGATCTCGAAGGCCTCGATGCGGTTGCCCACCTGTTCCTGCATGAAGCGGAGCAGATCGACAGCTTCCTTCACGCCGCTCAGGCTGACCATGGCGGTCGCCGACACATTGAGACGGGGAAAGAGCTTCAGTACCGCCGCGGTCACCACGCCCAGCGTCCCCTCGGCGCCGATGAAAAGCTGCTTCAGGTCGTAGCCGGAGTTGTCCTTGCGCAGCGCGCGAAGTCCATTCCAGAGCGTGCCGTCGGGCAGAACCACTTCCAGACCCAGCACGAGTTCACGCATGTTCCCGTAGCGCAGCACCCCGGTGCCGCCGGCATTCGTCGACACCAGTCCACCGATCTCGCAACTCCCAACGCTTCCCAGCAGCATTGGAAACTGCCGCTGGTTTTCTTCAGCCGCCTCCCGGACATTGGCGAGGATGCAGCCGGCCTCGGCTGTCAGCGAGTTGCTCCGCGCATCGATCTCCCGAATCCGGTTGAGGCGTGAAAGATTGAGGATCACGGAAGGCCGCTCTGCCTCCGCGACAGCGCCGCCCACCAGCCCCGTGTTGCCGCCTTGCGGAACGATCGACACATTCAGCCGGGCGCAAGTCTTCACGAGCGCCACCACCTCCTGGGTACTGCCCGGCATCAGGACTGCCAAGGCAGAACCTTGATAGCGGCCACGCCAGTCCGCCTGATACGGGCTTGTCTGGGACGGATCGGTCAAGACGCGCGCCGCCCCAACGACCTGGGCAACTTGCTCCAGCAATACAGGGATGTCCGGATTCATGCGCTCTCCTTCGGCACGGTACGTGCAGCTCAATCTCTCTTGAGGCCACCGATCGACTTGATGACCATCCCCCACTTGTCGAGCTCCGTCCTGACCATCGACGCCAGCGCTTCGGGCGTCGACCCCACCGGCGTTGCACTCAGGTCTTTCAGCTTGGACTGCACGTCCTGTTGCGCGACCACCGCCTGCAACTCGGTGCTCAGCAAATCGACCAACGGCTGCGGCAGCTTCGAGGGGCCGAAGATGGCATTCCAGGTGTAGGTTTCGAAACCGGGAACGCCTGCTTCGGCCAGGGTCGGAATGTCTGGGAACGAGGCAGAGCGCTTGCTGGTGGTCACGGCCAACGCGCGCGCGGAGCCGGCCCGAATGTGCGACGCAGCGCCGGTCAACACGTCGAACAGGATGGGGATGTGGCCGCCGACCAGGTCAGTCATGGCGGGTCCGCCGCCCTTGTAGGGGATGTGGCCGATGTCCACCCCAGCCATCGACTTGAACAGCTCACCCGAGAGATGCGGGGGTGTCCCCACACCGGACGAGCCGTAGCTGAATTTGCCCGGTGCCGCTTTCAGGATGGCGATGAGCTCGCGAACGTTCTGAGCCTTGATGGATGCGCTGACCAACAGGACGTTGGGAACGGTCGCGACCAGCGAGATGGGGGCGAAGTCCCGCTGCGCGTCGTAGGGCGCAGGCGGGGTCGACAACGGATTGATGGCGTGCGTTGCCACGGTGCCCATCAGCAACACGCTGCCATCGGCTGCGGCCTTCGCCACCTTCGCGGCACCAATGGCCCCTCCACCGCCGGCGACGTTTTCCACTACAACGCTGTGGGCGATGCGCTCCGACAGTTTTTGCGCAACGAGGCGGGAGACAACATCTGTCGCTCCGCCCGCCGCGAAGGGAACCACCAGCGTGATCGGCCCCTTCGGAAGTACCGCCTGCGCGAACACGGGCTGCACCAGGCTGCAGGGCGCTGCAGCCAGGCCCCACTTGATCAGATCTCGTCGAGATAGCTTCGGGTTGCTCATCGTCTTGTCTCCGTTCTTCTTTGTTGATTTGTCCGTGTCAGCGCATGACGAAGGGGTTCCCCGCGACGGCGCCGCTGTTGATCCACACGCACTTGGTCTGCAGGTACTCGCGGATCGCGTCGATGCCGTTTTCGCGCCCCAGGCCGGAATCCTTGTAGCCGCCGAACGGGGCCATGAAGCTCACCGCGCGGTACGTGTTGACCCACACCGTTCCCGCCTGCAACCTCTCGGACATGCGTATCGCTCGTCCGATGTCGTTCGTCCAGACAGCCGCCGCCAGGCCGAAGCGCACATCGTTGGCAATGCGCAATGCGTCGGCCTCGTCGCGAAATCGGATGATCGACAGCACCGGGCCGAACACCTCTTCCTGTGCGATTCGCATGTCGTTGCGAACGCCGGTGAAGATGGTCGGCTGCACGAACCAGCCTTTGCCGCACTCGGGCGCGTCACCGGCGGCACCGCCCAGAACGGCCGTGGCCCCTTCGCTGCGTGCGATGTCGATGTATTCCAGAACCTTCTTGTACTGAGGCGGCGTCGTGACAGGACCCACCTGCGTGTTCGGATCCATCGGGTCACCCATGCGGGCCGTGCGCGCCACCGCAAGCAACCGCTCCACGAAGGCGTCGTGGATGCTGTCCTGCACCAGCAGGCGCGAGCCCGCGATGCAGGTTTGCCCCGTCGCGGCAAAGATGCCGGAAATGGCGCCGAAGGCGGCTTGCTCCAGGTCCGCGTCATCGAACACCACGTTGGGTGATTTGCCGCCCAGCTCCATGGCTGTGTGCTTGAGGCTGCGGCCTGCCCTCTCGTTGATCAGCCGGCCCGTGCTGTCCGAGCCAGTGAAGCTGATCTTGCTGACAAGCGGGTGATCGACCAGCGGCGTACCGACCTCGGCACCGAATCCCGTGACCACGTTGAACACGCCCGGAGGAAAGCCCGCTTCATCGAACAACGCCGCCAGTTCCAGCGTGGAGGCCGAAGTGAACTCCGACGGCTTGACCACCACCGTGCAGCCGGCGGCCAGGGCAGGAGCGATCTTCCAGCTCAACAGCATGAGCGGGGAGTTCCAGGGTGTGATGGCTGCCACCACACCGACCGGCTCGTGCCGCGTGAAGGCGAAGTACCCCTTCTTGTCGAGCGGCAGCGTGCTGCCCTGCACCTTGTCGGCCAGGCCGCCGTAGTAGTGGAACCACTGCGGGATGTAGTTCAGTTGCCCCTGCATCTCGGCCAGCAGCTTGCCGTTGTCTCGCACTTCCGTCGTCGCGAGCTTGACGGCATCGCGCGCGATGAGGTCTGCAAGTTTTCGCAACAGGGCACCGCGCTGCGTTGCCGTGCAGTCAGCCCAGGGGCCTTGCGTCAATGCCTTGTGCGCAGCCTGCACAGCATCGTCGACATCGCGTGCGTCGCCGCGCGGGATCTGCGCCCAGGTCTCGCCATTGAAGGGGTTCTGTGTATCGAACCACTGGCCACCTCGAGGCTCGCGCGCCTGGCCGTCGATGTGCAGGGGGTAGCGTTTCATGCCTTCTCTTTCATTGCCGGCTTGGGGGCACTGGGGCCTCAGAACGGCTTGAGCCCGAGCGCAGACCGGAAGCGGTTCTTGATGAACGGACCATCGCGCGGCGGCAGTGCACGTGGCGGCTCGTTGGCTTCAATGAAGACTTGTGCAAAGGACATGCCGTCGCGCGACAACACGCGGCGCGAGACCTCGTCGCACCCCTCCATGCTGTCGACCGCGAAGGCGTCCGCAATGCCGAAACCCTTGGCCACCGCGACCAGGTCCGTCCCCAGGCTCGAGTGGCTGCGCTGCATGCCGGTTTCGCCGAAATGCCCGTTGTCGAGAACGACGATGCTGAGGTTCCTGGGCTGCTTGGCCGCGATGGTGGCCAGGCTTCCGATGCCCATCAACTGTTCGCCATCGCCCGTGATGACGACGACCGAGCGCGTGGGTTGCGCCAGCGCCAGGCCCAGGCCCAGCGCGGCGGCGCCGCCCATGGCGCCCCAGAGGTAGTAGTTCAGGTCACGGTCGCCGGCGGCGAACACGTCGTAGGCCGCAGAGCCCAGGCCCGTGACAACCAGCGCGTCGGGCACGGTCGACAGCAGCTTGGCGACGAATGCGCGGCGATCGGCACGCGACTTCGGTGCGATGGGGTTCATTACTTGCGCTCCCACTTCTTGCGGCCGATCAGGCTCTGTCCCAGCAACACGGCGACCTTTTCGCCGGCTTCGAAGGCGGCGTCGTAGCCCGCACTCACGATTTCCTCGACCTCGTCGGGGTGGGATGCACGCAAGACGTGGATGCCCATCAGCTCCAGCGCGGCCTGTGTTGCCTTGCCCATCGGGCCCTGCCAGGGATTGAACTCGGCGTATTCGCCGCGCATCGTCACGAGCGTGAAGAACGGGAAATCCGCCGCCTGCAGCAGGGAGAACATGTTCACGCAGTTGCCCACGCCGCTGCTTTGCATCAGCAGCACCGAGCGCTTGCCGCCGAGCCACGCGCCGCAGACCACGGCAACGCCCTCCTCCTCGGTCGTGAGGACGACGTCCTCGATGTCGGGATCTGCAATGGCGCTGCGGATCACGTGCGAATGACCTGCGTCGGGAACGTAGACGATCTGGTCGACGCCGCCCTCCTTGAGGACCTTGAAGACGGCCTCCTGCCATGCAGGCGCCGAGGCGGTGGAGTGATTCATGCTGGATGGGATCTGGAGTGGATCGATGAGGCATCATAAAATTTGATGTCGTCGAATCTGAAATAGAGATTCGGCATTCCACCATCACAGGGCGCTATAGCACCATGGACCTCAAGCACCTTCGCGCATTCCTGACCGTCGCGGAAACCGGCAGCGTCACGCGCGCATCCGAAGTCTTGCACCTGGTGCAACCGGCCGTGTCACGCCAGCTGCGGCTGCTGGAGGAGGATGTGGGCGCCGCGCTGTTCGACAGAGAACGCCACGGCATGGCGCTCACCGAAGCCGGCCACGTCCTTGTCGGCTATGCCCGCCGCGCGCTGCTCGAGTTGGACCGTGCGCGTGTGGAGATCGCGGGCACCGGCGGTGGCGTTTCGGGGCTGGTCACCCTCGGCCTTCTCCCCAGCACGATCGACACCCTTTCGGGGCCGTTGGTGAGCGCGCTGGCACGCGAATACCCAGGCATTCGCATCCAGATCGCCATGGGCTACGCCGGCACGCTCATGCGCTGGCTGGTTTCCGGTGAAGTGGACGCAGCGCTGCTCTACGGCGCCGAGCGTTCTTCCGAGGTGCAGGCCACGCCTTTGATCGAAGAGCCGTTGTGGGTGGTCGGTCCCAGGAAGGAAGGCTTTCGACGAAACAAGCCGATACCCCTCGCCAGCCTGGTGGGCCGCAAGCTGGTGCTGCCAAGTGCCCCGCACGGCATCCGTACGCTGGTCGAGCACGCATGCGCAGTGAGCAACGTCACCCTGGACATCTCGGCGGAGACCAATGCGCTCAGCGTTCAGCGCAGCCTGGTGCTCGGCGGGCACGGCCTGACGATCCTGCCGCCCATCGCCGTGGCGGAAGACCTGCAGAGCGGCAAGCTCTCCGGCGCTCCGCTGGCAGATCCGCCCGTCGCGCGGACGATCGTGCTGGCGCTGCCGGCCAATCGCCCGTCGGGTCGTCATGTGCGTTGCGCTGTCGACCTCCTGGTGGCACAGGCGCGTGCGGCAGTAGAGTCCGGTGCCTGGCCGGAAGGACGCTGGCTGGCGGACTGAGGCGCCGCCCTAGGCAACGCGCGCTGGAACACCAGCGCCCAACAGCGCCGTGATCTCCTGCAACAGCGGCGAATTTCTCGTCTTGCTCCATGCCACGGCAGTGGTGACGACTTGCAGGCTCTCCTTCAGCGGACGAAGCACGACGCTCTCCGGTGCGAGTTTCTTCATCGATGCGGGCACGAGCGCGATGCCCTGCCCGCATCCGACGAATGCCACCTGCGATGAGACGCTGCGGGTCTCGTGGATCACCCTCGGCGAAAAGCCGTGCGCCAGACACGCCGCGGTGAGGCCATCGAAATAGACGGGGCTCACGCGCCTGGAAAACATGACGAAGTCCTCGTCCGCCAGGCTGGCCAGCCGGATGCGAGCCATCTTGGAAAAGCGATGCCCCTTGGGAAGTGCCACGGCCAGCTTGTCCTGCTTCAGCGGCATGCTGTCGATGGACTCGCCAAGGTCGCCTTCCAGCCTCGCGAACGCGAGATCGACATCGCCTGATTCGAGAGAAGGAATGGCCTCCGCGCTGTCGATCTCCCTGACGGACACGGTCAGGTCCGGGTAGCGCTTCTTGAGCGTCGCCAGAAAGGACGGGAGCACATCGAGCATCGCCGAGCTGATCGCGCCGATCGTCAGCAGGCCCGTCTGTCCTGCCGCCGCTTCCCGCACCGCCAGCTCGAGCCGCTCGAGCTGTTGCGCGAACTTGCGCACCGCCGGAAGGATCGCCGCGCCCGCAGGCGTGAGCTTGGCGCCGCGCCGCGAGCGCTCGAACAGCTTGAGCTTCAGCGCTTGCTCGAGCACCTGGATCTGCTCGGTCAAAGGCGGCTGGGACATGCCGAGCCGTGCCGCCGCCTTGCTGAAGTTTTCTTCCTCTGCCACCGCGAGAAAGAGCCACAGGTGGCGGATGAGACGGAAGTTGATCATGTTCTTTCCATAGCCATGGCGTATTACAACCATTCAATCTTCGGAATTTACATATGAATGGCATCCACGGAAAGTCAAATCTTTCCACCCCGACCGCAACAGCCAATGCCCACATCGACCCTTGACCGCCTCGCCGCGCTGGATACCAACACGGTCTCCGATGCGCTCGACTTCCTCGGCCTCCCGGGCGCCACGTTCGGCCTTCGGCCGCTGTGGAATTGCCCCAAGATCGTTGGCCGCGCCAGCACCATCCAGCTGGGTCCCAAGACCGACGCCAAGCCCACGGTTCACCTGATTTCTCCCGTGATCGCCGAGATCACGACGGACGATCGGATCCTCGTGATCGCGGGCGGCCAGGACGGCATCTCCTGCTGGGGCGACATCCTCGCGAACGCCGCACAGGTCCGCAAGGTCCGCGGCTCCGTCATCGACGGCCTCAGCCGGGACATCGACGGCAGCGAGTCCATCGGCTACCCGGTCTACGGGCGCGGCGTCACCATGATCAGTGCGCGCAACCGCGTGATCCAGATCGATTCGGGGCACCGCGTCAGGATCGCCGGCGTGGACGTCGACGAAGGCGACTACCTGATCGCCGACCGTTGCGGCACCGTCTTCATCCCGGCCGCCCGAATCATCGAAGTACTGGATCTCGCAGAGAAGATCGCCCGCCGCCAGGACGGCATGGTCGAGGCCGTGCGCCGCGGTCGCTCCGTCGCCGACGTCATGCACGACAAGGAATTCGAAGCCATCAACCAGGGTCCCGCCAAATGAACGCCGAAGACAAGGAACTCGTCGCACTCTTTCACGGGCTCGACACCCCGGGCGTCTCCGACGCCATGGACAAGCTGGGCCTGCCGGGCCAGTGCATGAACGTGATGCCTCTGGACAACTACAGGAGCGTCGTCGTCGGTCCGGCTTTCACCGTCAAGTACGCCTCGGCCAGCACGCCGCCTGGGACCGTGGGCGACTTCATCGACGATGTCGCCGAGGGCGATGTCGTGGTGATCGACAACGACGGCCGCACCGACTGCACGGTCTGGGGCGACATCATGACCCAGTACGCCGGCGCCCGAAAGATTGCGGGAACCGTGATCGACGGGGTCTGCCGCGACGTGTCCAAGGCATTGGGAGACGGCTATCCGCTCTTCACCAAGGGGCGGTTCATGCGCACGGGCAAGGACAGGGTCCAGGTAGAGGCAGTCAACGTTCCCGTGTCGATCGGAACGGCGCGCGTCGTGGCACGCGACATCGTGGTCGCGGACGCGAACGGTGTCGTCGTCGTGCCGCGCAGCCGGGCCAGGGAGGTCGCGGAAGTGGCGCGCCGCATCGAGGGCGTGGAGGCGCGCATTCGCGACCAGATCGCGCAAGGCAAGTCGCTCGGAGAAGCCCGCGCCTCGCTGGGCTATCACACCCTTCAGCAACGAGGTGCGGCGTGACAATGAAAAGCGATCCATACCTTCAGCGGCTGAACGTGCACTTGGCCAGCGCTCAGCCCTCGGCCACCTACCGGATGATGGACCGCGTTGCCGCCCGGCGCGCCGAAGGCGCAAAGGTGATTTCCCTGTCGGCAGGCGAGCCTGACTTCGACACCCCAGCACACATCCGGGCCGCGGCGATCGATGCCATCGGCGCGGGGCATACGCGCTACACCCAGGTGGCCGGCATGCGCGCGCTGCGGGAGGCGGTCGCACGCAAGTTCCAGCTCGAGAACGGACTGGCCTGCACCTGGCAGGACACCATCGTGTGCTCGGGCGGAAAGCAGGTGATCTACAACGCACTGGCCGCGACGCTGAACGTCGGCGATGAGGTGATCGTGCCGGCGCCCTATTGGGTCAGCTATCCCGAGATGGTCCAGCTCTGCGGCGGCCGGGCCGTCATCGCGACCTGCGACAACAACTCGGGGTTCAAGCTCACGCCGGAGAAGCTGTCCCAGGCCATCAGCGCCAGGACGCGCTGGCTGATCCTCAACTCGCCGTCCAACCCCACGGGCGCGGTCTACTCGCGCGATGAGTTGCGCGCGCTGGCCGACGTGCTGTTGAAGCACCCGCATGTCCTGGTGCTTTCCGACGACATCTACGAGCACCTGATCTTTGACGGCGACGAGTTCTGCACCATCGCCCAGGTCGAGCCGCGCCTGGCGGAACGCACGGTCACCATGAATGGCGTATCGAAAGCCTACGCCATGACGGGCTGGCGGATCGGCTTCTGCACGGCGCCGCGTTGGCTTCTCGACGCCATGGAGAAACTGCAAAGCCAGCAGACGTCCGGCTCTTGTTCGATTTCGCAGCACGCCGCCCTCGCCGCGCTCACCGGTCCGCAGGATTTCATCGCGTCCAGCCGCCGGGTTTTCCAGGCGCGCAGAGACATGATGGTGGAGGCATTGAACGCCACGCCCGGGCTTCGTTGCGATACCCCCGCCGGCGCGTTCTACGCGTTCGCATCCTGTGAGGGTCTGATCGGCAAGAGATCGCAAGGCGGTGCGCTTCTGCGCACGGACGAGGACGTCGCGCTCGCACTCCTCGATGAGGCGGATGTGGCCGTTGTTCACGGAAGTGCGTTTGGCCTGGGACCTTACATCCGGATCGCCTATGCACTGGACGACCGCGCTCTGCAGCAAGCTTGTAATTC
>Ga0247823_10002624_pt1 | contig 14764 bp, 10 predicted proteins | sample 13C_PalmiticAcid_2_FD_192426 | JGI IMG/M metagenome (GOLD analysis project Ga0247823, IMG submission 192426) | Soil microbial communities from agricultural site in Penn Yan, New York, United States - 13C_PalmiticAcid_Day30 | ecosystem: Environmental > Terrestrial > Soil > Agricultural land...
CACCAGCCGCGTCGGGGTCCTGTCCGCCGCATGCGCGATTTGGAGCGGGGCGACCGTCGCGTGCGGCATGGCCGCTAATTATGCGCAGCTCGTCGTCGCACGCATGGTCGTCGGCTTTGGCGAGGCGGGCGGCGTGCCGCCGTCCTATGCGATCATTACCGACACCTATCCGCCGGGTAAACGCGCCGCAGCGCTCGGGATCTTCAATCTCGGCCCGGCGATCGGAGCGGCGGCGGGGGTGGCGTTCGGCGCCGCGATCGCCGCGCGTTTCGGCTGGCGCATTCCCTTCATCGCGGTAGGGGCGATCGGGATCGTCACGGCGCTGGTGGTCTGGTTGACGGTGCGCGAGCCCAAGCGCGGCGCGACCGATGTCGCGGCTCCGCCCGTAAGCGCCGACGGAAAGGCGGCCTTTTGGCCAACGGTCCGCATGTTCCTCTCACATCCGATCCTGATGCTCGCGGCGCTGGGCAGCGGTGCAACGCAGTTCGTTACCTATGGCCTCGGCAATTTCGCGGTTCTGTTTCTGATGCGCGAAAAGGGCATGGAACTGGGTGACGTCGCGATCTGGTATGCGCTGGTGCTGCTGATCGGCATGGGCGGCGGGATGATCGTCTCGGGCCGCGTGATCGACCGGATGGTCCGCAAATCGCGCGCCGGCTATGCGATTGCGCCTGCGTTGTCACTGGTGGTGGCGATGCCCTTTTACGTCGCATTCGTCTGGGCGCCAGGCTGGCCGCTCGCGCTGGCGCTGCTCACCGTCGTGATGATCTTCAACTATTTCTACCTCTCGGCCTCGGTCGCGCTGGTCCAGGAAGAAGTGAAGCCGAACCAGCGCGTGCTCGCGGGCGCCTTGCTGCTGCTCATCATGAACTTCATCGGATTGGGGCTGGGGCCGACATGGGTCGGCTTCGCCAGCGACTGGTTCAAGGCGCAGGGCGACCTCCACGGGCTGCAAACGGCGCTCTACACGCTGACGCCCTTTTATCTGATCGCGATCGGTCTCTTCCTCTGGCTCGCGCGGCGGCTGCGCCGAGAGGACGGCCCGCAGGAGTTAGCGGCATGAATAAATTGAGCACTGCATTATCGGCGGCCGGGCTTCTGATGGCGGCACCCGCCGTCGCCGCGAGCCCGGTGGTCGAAGCGCCCGCCGGCACGCTCGAGGGCAAAAGCGTCGGCAAGGTCCGCGAGTTCAAGGGCATTCCCTTTGCACAGCCGCCCGTCGGTCCGCTCCGCTGGAAAGCGCCGCAGCCGCTGCCCACATGGCAAGGTGTCCGCAAGGCGCAGAGCTTCGGCGCCGCCTGCATCCAGCCGCGCCCGACCGCGGTGCACATCTATGCCAATCCGCCCGCGAAGATTTCGGAGGATTGCCTGACGCTCAACATATGGGCGCCCGAAAACATGAAAGATGCGCCGGTGATCGTTTGGATCCACGGCGGCGCGCTCGCCACCGGCTACAGCCACGAAGGCATGTACGACGGCGCCAAGCTCGCGGCGCGGGGGGCGATCGTCGTGTCGATCAACTACCGCCTCGGTGTCCTCGGCTATATGGCGCATCCGGGCCTCAGCGCGGAATCGCCTGATGGCGTGTCGGGCAACTATGGCCTGCTCGACCAGATTGCGGCACTCGAATGGGTGAAGGCAAATATCGGCGCGTTCGGCGGTGACGCGAACAACATCACGATCGCGGGCGAGTCCGCGGGCGCTCTTAGCGTGATGTATCTGATGGCTTCGCCAAGGGCGCGCGGCCTGTTCCACAAGGCGATCGCGCAGAGCGCCTATATGATCTCGACACCGTCGCTCAAGGAAGTGCGCCACGGCGAACCTGCCGCCGAAGCAACGGGCGAGAGGGTCGCCGCCACGCTTGGCGCCGCCGATATCGCGGCGCTGCGCCGGATCGACCCGGTCGCGCTGACCGAAGGCGCAGCGAAGGCGGGTTACTTCCCGTGGGGCACCGTCGACGGCAAGATCCTGCCCGGCCAGCTCGTGGACATCTTCGACCGCGGCGAGCAGGCGCCGGTGCCGATGATCGCGGGCTTCAACATCGGTGAGATCCGTTCGCTGCGCATTCTCGCGCCGCCGGTGCCCGCCAATGCCGCTGCGTATGAGGCCGCGATCCGCGAACGATACGGCGACCTCGCCGACGCGTGGCTCAAACTCTATCCTGCAAAGGATCTCGCCGAAACGATCCTCGCGACGCCGCGCGATGCGCTTTACGGCTGGACGTCCGAACGGCTCGCGATCAAGCAGACCGCGCTCGGTCAGCCGAGCTATCTTTACCTCTTCGACCATGGCTATCCCGCCGCGAGCGAATATGGCCTGCATGGCTTCCACGCCGCCGAAATCCCGTTCGTATTCGGCACCGCCGGCGACACTCCGCCCTATTGGCCCAAAATCCCCGATACCGTCGCCGAGCGCAAATTCGCCAGCGCGATGGGCGATTATTGGGTCTCCTTCGCCAAGACGGGGAAGCCTGAGGCGGCGGGGCAGGCGGCTTGGCGCCCTTATGGCAAGGACGCCGCGTTCATGGCCTTCGCCGATGTGCCGCGTCCCGGCGCGCGGCTGATGCCCGGCATGTATGCGCTGCACGAAGCCGCGGTTTGCCGCCGCCGCGCCGCGGGCAATCAGCCGTGGAACTGGAATACGGGGATCGTCTCGCCCGTCCTCGCGAAGGACGCGAACTGTCCATGATCCACGGTATGATGCAGGATTACCCGCTGACCCTCGACAAATTCCTCGATCATGCCGCGCGCTGGCATGGCGAGGCCGAAGTCGTGACCGCGCGCGAGGACGGCAGCGTCGCCCGCGTCGGTTACGCGATGCTACGCGACCGCAGCCTTGCGATCTCGTCGCTGCTCGCCGGCTTCGGGGTGGGCGAGGGCGACCGCGTCGCGACGCTCGCATGGAACAGCCAGGCGCATGTCGAGGCCTGGTATGCGACGATGGGCATCGGCGTCGTCTGCCATACGCTCAATCCGCGCCTCACCGCGCCGCAGCTCGCGGCGATGGCGGTGCAGTCGAGCGCGAAGCTGCTGATCGTCAGCGCTGACCTGCTGCCGCTCGCGCGGTCGATCGTCGAGCGCGCGCCGGCGATCGCGCAGCTGCTGGTGATCGACGGCGCTGCGGGCGATTGGCCCGCAGCGGCGCCGCCGCTCGACGAGCTTGAAGCACTGATCGGTGATGCGCCGGGCGGGGCGCTATGGGGCGGCTTCGACGAACGGTCACCCGCCGGTCTCTGCTTCACTTCGGGAACGACGGGCGCGCCGAAGGGCGTGACCTATACGCACCGCGCAAGCTTCCTCCACACGCTGCGCGCGTTGCAGGCCGATGTCATGGCCTTCACCCACCGCGATGCGGTGCTCGCGGTGGTGCCGATGTTCCACGCCAACGCTTGGGGCCTGCCCTTCGCGCTGCCAGCGGTCGGCGGCAAGCTCGTCCTTCCCGGCCGGCAGGCCGACGGCGCAAGCCTTGCGCGGCTGATCGCAGCCGAGGGCGTGACGGTCGGCGTCGGTGTCCCGACCGTCTGGCTCGGCGTCGTCGAACATATCGAGGCGGCGGGCGGCGAACTGCCCTCGCTCGATCGTATCATCGTTGGCGGCGCGCCAATGGCGCCCGCGCTGATGGAGCGCATCGAGCGCCGGCTAGGCGTCACCGTGCAGACGAGTTGGGGCATGACCGAATTGTCGCCGCTCGGTACGATCGCGCCGCCGGACGACCCGCTGCGTACTGCATCGGTGTCGGGACGGCCGGCGATCGGCGTCGACCTGCTGCTCACCGACGCCGCTGGAGTGGCTCTGCCCGAACAACGCGGGGTGGAGGGGCATCTTCGTGTTCGCGGGTCGGCGGTGGTCGAACGCTATCTGGGGCAAGCCGAGTCCGCGACGGACGACGACGGCTGGTTCGCCACCGGCGACCTCGCGCGGATCGATGCGCGCGGCAATCTGTCGATCACCGGCCGCGCCAAGGATTTGATCAAATCGGGCGGCGAATGGATCAATCCCGCCGAGATCGAGGCCGTCGTCGGCGCGTTGCCGCAGGTGTCGCTCGCCGCGGTGATCGGCCGCGAAGATCCCAAATGGGGCGAGCGGCCGGTGCTGCTCGTCGAACTCGGTTCGGGCGTGGAAATCAGCGACGCCGACCTGCTCGCACCGCTTGCCGGCCGCGTCGCGCCCTGGTGGATTCCCGATGCCATTGTGCGCCTTGCCGCCATGCCGCTGGCGCCGACCGGAAAAATCGATAAGATTCGCTTACGGAACGATCATGGCGCGGGTTGATCTGCAAGCGGCGGTTGCGGCAGGGACGGCGACGGAACAGGAACTGGAAGCAGGACGAGTGGCAGAACAGGCGAAAACGCGTCGGCGATCGACCAAGGCCGAACAGCGCGCCGAGACGATGGAGCAGATCCTCGACGAGGCCGAGTTGCTCTTCTCGCGGCACGGTCTGCATGGCGTAACGCTAAAGGATGTCGCAAAGCGCGTCGGCGTCCACCACACGCTGCTGAACTATTATTTCGAAGACAAGAAAAAGCTGTTCGACGCCGTCTTTGCGCGGCGCGCGGTGGTGACGAGCACCAAGCGGATGCAGGCGCTCGATGAATATGATCGCGCAAGCGCTGGCAAACCGACGATCGAGGGCGCGCTCCATGCGTTCCTCGACACCGACCTCGATCTCTACATCCACGGCGGCGACGGCTGGAAGAATTACGGCGCGCTTGGCGCGCAGGTCGCCAACACCCCTGAATGGGGCGCCGAGCTGATGGACAGCCATTTCGACCCGGTGGTGCTTCGCCTGATCGAGCTTCTGAAAAGGGCGATGCCCGATTGCGCCGAGGAAGACATCTTCTGGGGCTATCATTTCGTCACCGGCGCGCTGATGGTCACGCTCGCGCGCACCGGGCGCATCGACAAGCTGTCGGGCGGTGTGTGCAAGTCCGAAGATTTCGAAGCCATCAAGGCGCGCATGGCCTCCTTCATGGCGGCGGGCTTTCTGCAGATCTGCAACAAGAAGGCTTAGGCGAAAAGACGGGATCGCGCATTCGCATTCGCCTGTACAAAATATTAACTCACTAGAGAGTGAATGGAGATTGATATGGGACATGACATATTGCCGCTGCACGGCCGGGTCGCGATCGTCACCGGCGCCGGAGGCGGATTGGGCCGCACGCATGCGCTCTATCTCGCAAGGCAGGGCGCACGCGTCGTGGTGAACGACCTCGCGCTGCCTGCTGCCGAGCAGGTCGCATCGGAGATTGTTGCGAACGGCGGCGAGGCGCTGGCGATCGCGGCTTCGGTGACCGACGAGGCCGCAGTCGGGGCGATGGTCCGCGATACGCAGCGAGCATGGGGACGCGTCGACGTTCTCTTGAACAATGCGGGCATATTGCGCGACAAGAGCTTCGCCAAGATGAGCATCGAAGATTTCCGCTTGGTCGTCGACGTCCACCTGATGGGCGCCGCGATCTGCTGCAAGGCGGTGTGGGAGGTGATGCGTGCGCAGCAATATGGCCGCATCGTCATGACGACGTCATCGTCGGGCCTGTGGGGCAATTTCGGGCAGGCCAATTATGGCGCCGCCAAGATGGCGCTTGTCGGCCTGATGCAGACGCTGGCGATCGAAGGCGAGAAATACGGCATCCGGGTCAACAGCCTGGCGCCAACCGCAGCGACACAGATGACGCACGGCGTTCTCGCCGACGCGAGCCTCGATCTGCTCGATCCTGCACTCGTCAGCCCCGGCTTGCTGGCGCTGGTCGGCGAAGATGCGCCGACACGAGCCATTCTCTGCGCGGGTGCCGGACATTTCGCCTGTGCCGATGTGACGCTGTCGGAGGGGCGCCACGTCGGGGCGGCCGCCGATGCAGGCGAACAGCTGGTTGCGCGCTGGGCCGACATATCCGACCGCGAAGCCGCGATCGTGCCCGCCTATGGCTTCACCCAGGCCGAGCGCGAGTTGGCAAGCGCGGGGTCGCGATCGCCGGCGCTGGCTGCCGCACGCTAACCGCGTGCCTGCGCCGGTTCAGCGACGCTCGACCAGCCCGCCGCCCAGCGCGACATACAGCGTCACCAGATTGTCGACCTGCGCGCGGCGCGTCTCGATCAGAGTCTGTTCGGCGGCGAACAGATTTCGCTCGGCATCGAGCACTTCGAGATAGGTTGATACACCCTCGCGATAGCGCTTGCGCGCGAGGTCGGCGATCTGCCGCGTTGCCAGCGTGCCGCGTTCCTGCGCTTCGACCTGCTCGGCAAGGTAACGCCGTCCGGCGAGTGCGTCGGCCACTTCGCGGAAGGCGCCCTGCACGGTCCGCTCATAGGTCGCGACCGCAATATTCTCGCGCGCCTCGGCGACGGTCAGATTGCCCTTGTTGCGCCCGAAGTCGAAGATCGGCAGGCTGATTGATGGGCCGAAACTCCATGTCATGCCATTGTCGCTGAACAGATTGTCGAGCGAACCCGAGGCGAAGCCGAAATTGCCGGTCAGCGAAATCGAGGGGAAGAAGGCGGCGCGCGCCGCGCCGATATTGGCGCGTGCGGCGCGCAGCCGCTCTTCGGCTGCGAGGACGTCGGGGCGCGCGACGAGCAGGTCCGACGGCAGGCCGGCGGTCAATGCCGGCGACTGGCCCTGCGCGACGAGCGGCAGCGCCGCGGGGAGGGGGCCCGCGACTGGCCCGCCGGTCAGGACGGCGAGGAAATTGTCCGCCTGCGCCTTGCCGAGCTTCAGGCTCGCGAGCTGCGTTTCGGCCTGCGTCAGCAGAGTTTCGGACTGGCGATAATCGAGCGCCGAGGTGACGCCCGCGTCGAGCCGTCGCTTTGCGATGCGCAGCCCTTCCTTGCGGCTCGTCACCGTCGCTTCGGCAAGCTCGATCTGCTCTTCGGCGCCGCGCGACGAGAAATAGGTCGAGGCGACATCGCGGACCAGTGCGAGCCGGAACGCACGTTCGGCCTGCTCGGTCGCGAGATACTGGCTGCGCGCGGCTTCGGAGAGATTCTTGACGCGGCCCCAGAAATCGAGCTCGAACGAGGTCACGCCGACGCCGACCGAATAGCGATTGGTCGTGTCGGTCCCGGGCCCGGTCAGCGAGGCGCCGCGCGTCCGCGTCGCATCGGCACTCGCGCCCACAGTCGGCAGCCGGTCGGCGTCCTGAATGCGGTACAGCCCGCGCGCTTCCTCGATCTGCGCAATTGCGACGGCGAGGTCGCGGTTACGCTCGATTGCCTGCGCGATCAGCACTTCTAGCTGCGGATCGGCAAAGAAGTCCTGCCAGTTGACCTCGGTCGCCCGTTGCCCGAGCGTCACGTCGCCCGCGAATTCGGCCGGATAGGCGGGTGCGGTGGGTAGCGCTGGACGCTCATGCTTGGGCGCCATGTTGACGCATCCGGCGAGCGTCGTCGCCGCGAGTAGCGCGATCAGGTTACGCATGGCCGGGTTCCTCATGATGGCCTTTCTCGGCAGGGGCAGGGGGCCGCTTGCGGCTGAGCCATTTGCGCACCGACAGATAGAAGAGCGGGATGAAGAAGATACCGAGCAAAGTCGCCGCAATCATCCCGCCCATCACGCCCGATCCGACCGCGATGCGGCTGGCGGCGCCGGCCCCGCTCGCGATAACGAGCGGCACCATGCCGAGAATGAAGGCGAGGCTCGTCATGATGATCGGCCGAAGGCGCAGCTTCACCGCCTCCATCACCGCGTCGAGCGTCGACTTGCCTTCGGCTTCCTGTTCGATCGCGAATTCGACGATCAGGATCGCATTCTTCGCCGCAAGCCCGATGATCGTGATCAGGCCGACGTTGAAGTAAATGTCCGCTGACAGGCCCCGGAACATCGAGAAGAGAACCGCGCCGAGCACGCCCAAGGGCACGACGAGCAGCACCGCGACGGGCACCGACCAGCTTTCGTAGAGCGCGGCGAGCAACAGGAAGACGACGACGAGCGACAGGCCGAGCAGCATGCCGATCTGGCCCGCCGACTGCTTCTCTTCATAGGAGATGCCCGTCCACTCGAACGCGAAGCCCGCCGGGAGCTGCTGCGCAAGCCGTTCCATCTCGGCCATCGCCTCGCCGGTCGACTGGCCCGGCGCAGGCTCGCCCGAAATCGTCATAGCGGGGTAGCCGTTATACCGCTGGAGCTGCGGCGCTTCGGCCGACCATTCGGCCTTGCTGAAGGATCCGAAGGGCACCATGTCGCCATTCGCGCTGCGCACGCGCAGTTCGAGTACATCCTGCGGCGTCATGCGGCTCGCGGCATCGGCCTGCAGCAGCACGCGCAGCACGCGGCCCTCGCGGGTGAAGTCGTTGGCGTAGGCGCTGCCGAAGCTGATCGCGAGCGTCGCATTGACGTCGCCGATCGACAGGCCGAGCGCGCGCGCCTGGATGCGGTCGATGTCGACCTTCAGCACCGGCGCATCTTCCTGCCCCTCGGGGCGGACGTTGGCGAGCAGCTTGCTCTGCATCGCACCGCCCAGCATCTGGTTGCGCGCGGCGATCAGCGCGTCGCGCCCGTTGCCACCGCGGTCCTGCAGCTTGAAGGTGAAACCGCTCGACGTGCCGAGTTCGGGGATCGACGGCGGGCTCAGCGAGAAGGCGAACGCCTCCTTGATGTTCGCATAAGCGCCCATCGCCTTGCCCGCGATCGCGTCGGCGCTGTCGCCTTCACCCTTGCGTTCGTCCCACGGCTTCAGCGGCGTGAACATGATAGCGTTCGCCTGACCCTGGCCGAAGAAGCTGAAGCCGTTGACCGACACGACATTGGCGACCTGCGGCTGCTCGGCGAAGAATGCCTTCACCTGTTTGGTCGCCTCATTGGTACGCTGCGTCGTTGCGCCCGGGGGCGCCTGGATCACGGTCACCAGATAGCCCTGGTCTTCCTGCGGCAGGAACGAGCCCGGCAGGCGGGTGAAGAGCAACGCGGTGATCGCGACCATCGCCACGAACACGCCGAGCCAGCGCAGCGGCGCCGCGAGCATTTTGCCGACGCCGCCCTGATAGCGGTCGGTCGTGCGCCCGAACCATGTGTTGAAGCGCGCAAAGAAGCGATCGAAGAAGGCGCCGATGCGGCCCTTGCGCTCGGTCTGGTCGTGCGGCTTCAGCAGCGTCGCACAGAGCGCGGGCGTCAGCGTGAGCGCGAGCAGCGCCGAGAATGCGATCGAGATCGCGAGCGTCATCGAGAACTGGCGATAAATGCCACCCGTCGAGCCGGGGAAGAAGGCCATCGGGATGAACACTGCGATCAGCACCAATGTGATGCCAATGATCGCGCTGGTGATCTGGCCCATCGCCTTCACCGTCGCGTCATAGGGCGACAGATGCTCTTCGTTCATGATGCGCTCGACATTCTCGATCACGACGATCGCGTCGTCGACGAGGATGCCGATCGCGAGCACCATGCCGAACAGGGTCAGCACGTTGATCGAGAAGCCCGCCATCCAGAGGCCGAGGCAAGCACCCGCCAGCGCGATCGGGACGACCACGGTCGGGATAACCGTCGCGCGCCAGTTCTGGAGGAACAGGAACATGACGAGGAAGACGAGCAGCATCGCTTCGCCGAGGGTCTTTACAACCTCCTCGATCGACAGGCTGATGAAGGGCGTCGTGTCGTAGGGAATCGACCAGGTGATGTCGGGCGGGAAGCCCTTCGACAGCTCGTCCATGCGGTCGCGGATGCCTTGGGCAGTCGACAGCGCGTTGGCGCCGGGGGTCAGCTGGACCGCGAGGCCTGCCATCGGCTTGCCGTTGAGTTCGGACGAGAAGAGGTAGCTCGCCGCGCCCAGTTCGACGCGCCCGACGTCGCCGAGCGTGACCGCCGACCCGTCGGGATTGGCGCGCAGGATGATGCTCTCGAACTGTTCGGGCTTGGTGAAGCGGCCCTGCGTCGTGATGACGGCGTTGAGTTGCGCGCCCTTGGCGAGCGGCTGGTCGCCGAGCTGGCCGCCGGGGGTCTGGCTATTCTGTTCCTGCACCGCGCCCAAGGCTTCGGCCGGCGACAGGTTGTGTGACGCGAGCTTCTGCGGATCGAGCCAGATGCGCATCGCATATTCGGGCGCGAATGCCTGGACGTTGCCGACGCCGTTCACACGGCGCAATTCGTCGAGCACGCGCGTGTTGGCGAAATTGTTGACCTCCATCGGGTCGGTGTTACCGCTTTCCGATGTGATCGCGACGATCAGCAGGAAGCCTGCATTGGCTTCGGTCACTGAAATGCCTTGGCGGCGGACGTCCTCGGGCAGGCGCTGCTCGACGCGGCGCAGGCGGTTCTGGACCTCCATTTGCGCATTGTCGATGTCGGTCCCGGCCTCGAAAGTCAGGGTGATCGACGCGGTCCCGTTCGATTCACTGGTCGAGGCCATGTAGAGGAAGCCCTCGACCCCGTTCAGTTCCTGCTCGATGACCTGCGTGACATTCTGCTCGAGCGTGCTCGCGTCGGCACCCGGATAGGTGACGCCGATCGTCAGCGACGGCGGTGCGACCGTCGGATACTGCTCCACGGGAAGCCCGCGCAGCGCAATGATGCCCGACAAGAGGATGCCGATGGCGATGACCCAGGAGAAGATGGGCCGGTCGATGAAGAAGCGGGGTGTCATGTCAGGTCAGCGCTTTGCCGCGGGGGTCGAGGCCGTTCCCTTGGGCTGCGCCACGCGCACCGGCTGGCCCGGCTGCACCTTTTGCAGCCCGTCGACGATCACCCGGTCGCCGGGTTTCAGCCCGTCGAGGATCGCCCACTGGCCAGCAACCATCGTGCCGAGCTTCACCGGGCGCGGGGTCGCGATATTCTTGGCGTCGAGGACCATCACGCTTGCGGCATCGGCCGCCAGCTTGACCGCGCGCTGGGGGATCAGGACTCCGTCCGAGCGGTTGCCCGCGAAGATGCGTGCACGGACGAACTGACCGGGCAAAAGCGCCGAATTCGGGTTCGGGAATTCGGCGCGCAGCGCGGCAGTGCCTGTCGCCTCGTCGATCGACAGGTCGAGGAAGTCGAGGTGGCCGACGACCGGAAAGGCGGTTCCGTCCTCGAGGATCAGTTGAACTTCGACGCGGTCGAACTGGGGTGCGGTGACCTTGCCCGATCCCATGTCGCGGCGGTTTGCGAGCAGGTCCGAACTCGACTGCCCGAAATTGACATAGACGCGGTCGATCTGCTCGATCGTCGTCAACAGCGTGCCCGAGGCCGCGCTGACGAGTGCGCCTTCAGTGACTTCGGCGCGCCGCGCGCGTCCCGAAATCGGTGCCGCGACCGATGCGTAGCCAAGGTTCAGGCGCGCCGATTCCAGATTGGCCTGCGCCTGCTGGACATCGGCTTCGGCGGTGCGCTGCGCGGCGACCGCGGCGTCATATTCCTGCTTGCCGATCGCTTGGTCGGCGAGCAGCGGTTGATAACGGCCGACCACCTGCCGTGCGTTCGCCGCCGTGGCCTGCGCACGGGCAAGTTGCGCGCGCGCCGCATTGGAGGTCGCGATCAATTCGCGCGGGTCGATCCGGAACAGCGGGGTCCCGGCGCGCACGTAGCTGCCTTCGTTGAACAGGCGCCGTTCGACGATGCCGTTGACGCGCGCGCGCACTTCAGAGGTGCGAAACGCCTGCACGCGGCCAGGCAATTCGATCACATTCGGTACTGCCTGCGTGCGGATGGTGACGATATTGACCTCGGGCGGCGGCGGAGCGGGGGGCGCTTCCGACGAGCATGAAGCCAGCACCAGAGCCAGCGCAGCGCCGGCGGCGCAGCCTAGAGGACGAAAGCGACTCATAAGGACCCCTGAAAAATCGCAGTTGTGCGGGATTTGTTTATACGCAAAAGCTTGCGTTGAGGGGCTCTGTAATTTAAATTACAAAAAAGCGCAAGGGAGGGGAGAAAAATTGGGCATATCGGAATCGGCCTTATGTCAGATGGATAGGCTATCACCACGCGAACGGCGGCAGAGCGCGATCCTCGATGCCGCAGAGGCGCTGTTCCTCGAACAGGGGTATGAGCGCACGAGCCTCGCGGAAATCGTCAAGCGTTCGGGCGGCTCGCTAGCAACGCTCTATGAATTGTTCGGCAACAAGCAGGGGCTGCTTCGCGCGATCGCAACGCGCTGGTGCGATGAAGCGATGCTGCGGTCGCTCGACGACGACGCGACCCGCGGATTGTCGACGGTCGAAATCCTCAAAAGCTACGCGCATCGCCAAAGCGAGCTGATGGAGTCGCCGCACGCGGTCGCGCTGATGCGCATGCTGATATCCGAGAGTTTGCGCGACCACGAATTCGCGATGCAGATTTACCGTGACCTGCACGTGCCCGCGCTCGAGGAGCTGATCGACCTGTTCGCGGAATGGGCGGCGACAGGCAGGGCGGACATCGACCGCCCGGAGGCGGCCGCGCGCCTGTTTTTCGACATCGTCGTCGGCGATTCAATGCTGAGCACGCTGATGGGGATCGAGGACGAATGGCTCGACCCGGAAGAGATCGACTGGCGGCTCCAGCCTTTCCTCTCCCATTTCAATATTCGCTAGTGCGCCCCTTCGGGCGGTGACGACCTGTTGACAGGGTTGTCAATAACTGAAAGCTTGCCGGCTCCGGTTTCGGGAGCATCGCGCCTTGGCCAGTACCGCCCTGCCTTCGGCCGCTCGAGCCGACGAAACCCCGGCGCTGCGTCCGCGGACAGTGGCAGCCTATGCCGCGACGGCGGGGCCGACGGTGATTCTGGGCCTGCCGTTCAGCGTCTATCTGCCGCCCTATATCGCCGAGGGCGGCGTCATTTCGGTGGCGCTGGTCGGACTGCTCTTCTCGCTCACGACCATATGGGACGGCGTCGTCGACCCGCTGATCGGCACGATGGTTGACCGCGTGCGCACCGGGTTCGGCGCGCACCGGCGCTGGATGCTGCTCGCGATCATGCCTCTGGCGCTGCTGCTGCTCGCGCTGGTGACCGTCGGCGATCGGCTACCCTTCGCGGCACTCTTCCTGATGATGATATTCTTTTATTCGAGCTACAGCCTTTACGAGGTCGCGCAGCTGTCATGGGGTTCGGCGCTCGTGCGCACGCCGGCCGACAGCGCGCTCCTCTACGGGATGCGCGACTGGTTCGCGAAGATTGCGCTGATCCTCGCCTTTGCCGCTCCTGCGGCGGCGCAGCTGCTGATCCCGGGGATCAGCCTGCAAGGGCGGATCATGGCCTATGCCAGCCTTTTCCTGCTGATGGTCCCGATTGCGCTCATCGCGATCCGCCGGGTCCCGCCGCGCGCCGTCGTGGCCGAACCCGGCATCGGCTGGCGGCACGAGATACGTGCCTCGCTGTCGTTCCCGCCGCTGATGCTGCTGCTGGGCGTACAGTTCCTCAACAGCTTCGCCTTTGGATCGCTGACCTCGCTTTTCGTCTTCTTCGCCGCCGCTGTGCTCGATCTCGACGCGCAGAGCGCGGTGCTGCTCTTTGCAAGCTTCATTGGCGGGGCTTTCGCGTCGCCCGTGTGGACCTTTCTCGCGCGGCGCTTCGGCAAGCCGCCGATGATGATCGCGATGGGGCTGCTGATCTCCAGCCTGCTCGTTGCGACCTTGTTCCAGCAACCGCAGGGTCTGGGGCAGGCGGCGGGTTTCTCGCTGATGCTGGGAACGGGCTTCGTCGGGTTGCTTTTCACTTACTCGATGCTCGCCGACCTGATCCCGCAGGATGCCGGACGCTGCGGCCGCAACCGGTCGGCCTTTCTCTTCGCACTCTTGAACCTGATGCAGAAGTTCGGCGTCGCTGCCGCGATCGCGGTCAGCTATCTTCTGCTCGACCTCGTCGGTTTCGATCCGCAGAACGGCAAGGCCGCGGCGCGCGAGCTGCACCTGCTGTTCGCGCTCCAGCCGACAATCAGCTGGATTGTCATGGCCGGACTGTTGCTCCGGATGCAGCGCGCGCTGTCCCGCCTTTGACTTGCAATCGCCGCAGCGCCCAAGTAAAGGCCGCTTTCATTCGGACAGATGCGCCGTTTTCCTTCCGCCTTTCGCCGACACGCTCGGGGAGGGTGGGCGGACTATTGCCCCAAGCGCGCTTGACGCGTGGGGGGCGGCAACCCATCTGGCCCGGATCATTGACGCAAAGAGACAGGACGATCGACATGGCGAAGACCAGCCCGGCTGAGTTCATCAATCAGGTGCGTACCGAAGCCCGCAAGATCGTGTGGCCTACCAGCCGCGAGACGGTGCAGACGACGATCATGGTGATCATCATGATGACGATCCTTTCGCTGTTCTTTTTCGGCGTCGACACGGTTTTCAACGCGATCGTCAGCTGGCTGACGTCGCTCGCGCGCTAACGCCCGCGGTTACAGGGACAGGATACGGATACACATGGCGCGCTGGTACATCATTCACGCCTATTCGGGTTTCGAGAACAAGGTTCGCGATTCGGTGCTTTCCGAAGCCGAACGCATGGGCCTGACCGATTTCGTCGAGGCGGTCGAAGTGCCGGTCGAAACCGTCACCGAGGTGAAGCGCGGCAAGAAGGTCCAGGCCGAACGTAAATTCTTCCCGGGCTATGTTCTCGCCAAGCTGACGATGACCGACGATGTCTATCACCTCGTCAAGAACACGCCGAAGGTCACGGGCTTCCTCGGCTCGATGGGCAAGCCGCAGGCGATCAGCGAAGCCGAAGCCGCGCGCATCCTGAACAGCAAGGAAGAGGCCGCGGCGCGTCCGAAGCAGGAAATCCGCGTCGACTACGAAATCGGCGATCAGGTCAAGGTGCTCGACGGTCCCTTCGCCAGCTTCAACGGGCTGGTCGAGGAACTCGATTTCGAAAAGGCGCGCGTCAAGGTGT
>Ga0247823_10002626_pt1 | contig 14756 bp, 10 predicted proteins | sample 13C_PalmiticAcid_2_FD_192426 | JGI IMG/M metagenome (GOLD analysis project Ga0247823, IMG submission 192426) | Soil microbial communities from agricultural site in Penn Yan, New York, United States - 13C_PalmiticAcid_Day30 | ecosystem: Environmental > Terrestrial > Soil > Agricultural land...
GTCCCGACCCTGTACAGGTGATGAACAACGGCACCGAAACCGCCGACTACCTGTTTGACCTCGGCACAGTACAGCCCGGCACCATTGTAAAAGTAGCCCAGGAAGCATTAAAAGCCTGTGAAGCATACGGAAACGTATCTATAGAAAACATAGATATCCGTATCCAGGACCCGATGCAAAAAAATATTACACAGCAAGTGCATATTAAAGTTTATCTTAAGACCGATTCCGGAAACAAAACGTATACAACCGATGCTTCCGGCACCTTTTTACAGTTACAATAATCAGTTTTAATCACTATCGTAAACCTCAGTATTTACCAGCGATGAAGCAAACAAGTTTACTTTCAGCTTTAACCTTATCGGCAATCAGTGCGGGTCTCCTGCTTACCTCCTGCGAGAAAAAGGGTGATTTTACCCCCAGCAACCCAACCGGCCTTGTGCGTGCGCATATTACCGAAACATCAACTACTTATGATGCGGTAAAACTGAAAATCAAATCTGTAGAATTCAACCATGTAGATGTTAAAGGATTGTCTACCTGGTATCCTGCGGGTAATTTCAAGGCAGGCATTTATGACCTTACCAAGTTCCAGAACGGTCTGGATACCGTACTGGGTACACTGGCGCTGCCTCCCGGCCAGATCACACAGGCCCGTCTTATCATTGGCGACAGCAACAGCGTGGTAGTCAATGGTAACACCTACCCTCTCAACTCCTTCTCCGGTCAGCAAACCGGCCTCAAAGTGAATTTTGCCCAGCCTATCGAAACCGGCAAGGAATACGATATCTGGTTCAATTTTGATGCCCAGCGCTCTATTACCGATGGCGGTGGAGGGGTATACGAACTGACTCCGTCTATCCGTGTATATAATATTGCCAACACCGGCGCTATTAAAGGATATGTACAACCCCTCGTGAAACCCAACTGGATCTGGGCCATCAAAGGCAGGGATTCTGTACTGGCGATCACAGATGGTTCAGGCTACTTTTATGCCGGCGGACTCCCAGGTGGCACTTATAAAGTGTTCATCACTCCGGGAGATACGGCTTACAACGACAGCACCATTACCAATGTACCTGTGAACAACGGTAATGTAACCGACCTGATGCAGATCACACTGGAGCAATAATTCCGGTACTGTGTCATTATATTAATGTACCCGCAGCTCATCCGCTGCGGGTATTTCTTTTATCCGCGGTCAATCTATCTGTCACTTATCCGCAATTCCGTTTATTTTTGGCATTGTATGCAACTACGTAAACTGAGGCTCCCCTATTTACTGTTTATTACAGGAACCGTGCTGGCTATTACACTTTCTTTCTGTACCGGTAGTGACAAACCTGCCGTTGGCACCGCCGCCAACCCCGAAGCCGGCTCACCTTACCAGAACATTGCCGACACATCTGCCCAATACGTAGGCATGCAGGAATGCCGCAAGTGCCACGAAAACATATACCAGACCTTTAGCCAAACGGGCATGGGTCAGTCGTTCGACAATGCCACCCGACAAAAATCGGCCGCCAACTTCGATCCCAAAGTGGCGCATGTGTATGATAAAAACCTGAACCTCCATTACCAACCTTATTGGGACAGGGATTCCTTCTTTATTATGGAATACCGCCTCGATGGAACCGATACCGTGCACAAACGGGTTGAAAAAGTAAGTTATATCGTAGGTTCGGGCCAGCATACCAACTCCCATATCATCAGCCGCAACGGCTACCTGTACCAGGCCCCCATCACGTTTTATACCCAAAAAGGCCGCTGGGACCTCGCACCCGGCTTCGAAGACGGCAAAAACACGCGCTTCGACCGTAAAATTGAGTTGGAGTGTATGACCTGCCACAATGGTTACCCCAGCTTTGAGATGGAGAGCATGAATAAGTTTTACACGCTCAAAACCGGTATCGACTGCGAACGTTGCCATGGCCCCGGCAGCATCCACGTTAAAAACAAACTGGAAGGTAATATTGTAGACACCTCCAAAGGAGCAGATTATACTATCGTCAACCCCGGCCGCCTGAGCACCGAAGCGCAGAACAATCTTTGCCAGCGCTGCCACCTGCAAGGTATTGCTACGTTGAACGACAATAAAACCTTCTTCGACTTTAAACCCTCGATGCAGCTCAAAGACGTGATGTCGGTGTTTATGCCGCTGTACCATGGCGGAGAAGACAAGATGATCATGGCCTCGCATGTGGAGCGCATGAAGATGAGCGAATGTTATATCAACTCAAATAAAATGAGCTGCATTACCTGCCACAACCCGCACATCAGCGTAAAAGCTACTCCGGAAGTCCATTTCAACCAAAGTTGCAAAAACTGCCACGGCGGTGGCCAACAGCAATGTACCGCTCCCATGGCAGAGCGCAATGCCAAAAACGATAATTGCGTCACCTGCCACATGCCTAAAAACAGCAGTATCGATATCCCGCACGTGGCCGTTACCGATCACTATATCCGCAAACGCATCACCCATGAAGACCAAAGTAAAGTGCGCCAGTTTATCGGTATCAAATCCTACAACAACGACAATCCCGATGCGCTGACCATCGCCCGTGGTTATATGGAACTCCATGAGCGTTATATCACCGATCCATCCCTGCTCGATTCTGCGCAGGCCTATCTCGGCAAAGTACCTTCTGACAACCCGGCTGCGGTTAAAGACCGCATCAGGCTGTCGTTCCTGAAAAACGATTACAATGCTATCGTGAACCAGGCCACCAGTCTGCCTGCTGCACAGATCACCGATGCCTGGACAGCCTACCGGGTGGGCGAAGCCATGTCGCAAACCGGCAAAACACCTGCTGCGCTCCCCTATTACCAGCGTGCAGTAGCCATCTGGCCTTATGCGCTTGATTTTCAAAGCAAACTGGGCGTAGCCTATCTCCAGGCCAATAACCTGGCCGAGGCCCGCAAAACATTCGAGTTTATCCTGAAAGAAGATCCGGAATACCAGCTGGCCAACAATAACCTCGGGTATATTTACATGCAGGAAGGCAATATGGGTATGGCCTTCCATTACCTGTCGCGTTCACTCATGCTCAATCCCGACCATGAACAGACGCTCATTAACCTCGCTGTTTTCTACCACAGCCAGCACAACGATCAGAAAGCCAGGCTGATGCTGCAGCGCGTACTGAAAATAAATCCGGGCCATGAACAAGCCAAAGCCATGCTGCTCGACATCTCCTGATGAATTACCGTTAAAAAAATATTAAGCCTGGTGTTGCATCTTTGCTCATGTGCATTATCTTTGCAATCCCAAAGTTCTTAAAACACAATGCGGAAGTAGCTCAGCTGGTAGAGCATTACCTTGCCAAGGTAAGGGTCGCGAGTTCGAATCTCGTCTTCCGCTCCATTTTAAGCCACCTTTTTCAAGGTGGCTTTTTTTATTTCCACAACTCAAGTGTCCTCACCTTTTTCAAGCCTCTTTTAAATTTTATCCAAATTCTTCGGGCTATTTTTTGCTAAATATTTTAGCGTTTTGATAAAAGGAGTAACTTCGGTTTACCAAATTGATGTAACCGATGAGAATTCCTATTAAAGACTGGGCGTATGACGACAGGCCAAGAGAAAAATTTGTTGACAAAGGTGCGCAGGCGGTAAGCACTACCGAACTGCTGGCCATATTAATTTGTAACGGCAACAGCAAACAGTCGGCCATTGATATTGCTGCCGGGGTATTCCAGTATTGCAACAACAACCTGGCAGAGCTGAGTAAGTTTTCGATCAAGGATCTGATGCGTATTCCTGGTATCGGGCAAGCCAGGGCTGTAGCTATTGCAGCGTCGCTGGAACTGGGCCGCAGGAGAAATGCCAGCCGTCTGGCCGACAAGCCGAAGATCACCAATAGCCGGGATGCCATGTTACTCGTAGCTCCTTTGCTGCGCGACAAACCCCAGGAATTGTTCTGCATTGTACTGCTCAACCGGGCTAACCGGGCCATCCATACCGAGATCATTAGCAGCGGTGGTATTACGGCTACCGTAGCCGACCCGAGGATCATCTTCAAAAAAGCGATTGAATGCGGCGCTACAGGCCTTATACTGGCCCATAACCACCCCAGCGGCAATCCATCCCCTTCTGCCGCCGATGAAGCCCTTACCCTTAAGATAAAAAGCGCAGCTGCCCTGTTTGATATTTCGCTGTATGACCACCTCATTATCGCAGAACAGGGCTGTTACAGCTTTTCAGATGCCGGGCTGCTGTAGGCGTATCATATCATCATTTAATAAATGTTGACAGTTACTCCTGTGAAGATTGCACAATTTTTAATTACTTTGTAAGATTGTACGTTGCGCTTTTTAACAAGCCAAACCTTGCAGATGTTAAAAATAGGAGTTTTCGGTGCCGGTCATTTAGGCAAAATACATATTCAGCAATGGCTGCAGCTGCCCCAGGTAGAAGTAGTAGGTTTTGTTGACCCCAATGATAAAAATGCAGAAGAAGCCATCCAGCTGTATGGCGTGAAGCGGTTTGACACCCCTGATGAGTTGTTGAACCTGGTTGATGCCGCAGATATTGTAGCGCCCACTACTTCGCACTATGTACTGGCCGAGCAGGCCATCAAACATGGCAAGCATATTTTTATTGAAAAACCCATTACCAATACGCTTGAAGAAGCCCGGGAGCTGGTAAAGCTGGTGAATGAAGCCAATATCAAATGCCAGATCGGGCATGTGGAACGTTTTAACCCCGCTTTCCTGGCGTTGAAGAACCAGGAAATGAGGCCAATGTTCATTGAAGTGCACCGCCTGGCTCAATTTAACCCCAGGGGTACCGATGTGAGCGTGATCCTCGACCTGATGATCCACGATATCGATATTGTACTGAGCCTTGTTAAAGCACCGGTAAGGCGTATATCTGCCAGTGGCGTATCTGTGATCAGCGACGCTACCGATATTGCCAACGCCCGCATTGAATTTGACAACGGTTGTGTAGCCAACCTTACTTCCAGCCGTATTTCGCTCAAAAAAATGCGGAAAATGCGCCTGTTCCAGAAAGACGCCTACATTGGCATGGACTTCCTGGAGAAGAAAACAGAAATCGTACAGCTGAAAAATCCCGGCGAAGCCACCGGTTTTCTGGACTTCCCGATCGATATCGGCAATGGCCAGCAGAAAATTATTTCGATCCAGAATCCGAATATTCCGGAAAACAATGCCATCCGTATGGAACTGGAGCTGTTTGCCAACAGTGTACTGAATAATACACCCGTAACCGTTTCCGCAGAAGAAGGATTAATGGCCCTGGATGTAGCTTACCAGATCCTGAAAAAGATCAATGCAGGCACAGAACAACAGCCCGCTTAAAATAAACCGACAACGTTTTACGTTTGTTAAGACACATTGCCTGAAATGAAATTCATAAACAGCATATTCGTATTCGCCTTCGTATCCCTTGCCATCAGTTCGTGCAACATTATAAACCCGGCAGAGAGTGTACCTACGTATGTTCAGATCGATTCTATCCCGATGAAGGATAATCCCGGGAACAGCTACGGATCCACTTCTTCCAAGATCCTTGATGTATGGGTGTACTGGAACAACGAGCTGTTGGGTGCATTTCCGCTGCCGGCCAGGGTTCCGGTGATCATGAAAGAAACCGGCAGCCTCACCATTGCCCCGGGCATTATGGTGGATGGTATTTCTGACAAACATTCGGTGTACAATTTTTATAAAGACCAGCAATTCACTCTCTCACCTACCCCGGGCAAAACACAGGTACTGAACACCAGCACCATGTACCGCGACGGGCTAAACCTCTGGAAAGAGGATTTTGAACAAGGCAACACCTTCATCAAGCTGAGCGGCGATACCGGTATTTACCGCACCAATGCCGCCGGCAATGTATTTGAAGGCAATTATAGCGCCCAGATTTCACTGGATGCGGCCCACCCCCTTTCGGAGTGTGTCACTTCTGCTACCTTGGGTATTCCATATGGCAGAGAGGCTTTCATTGAAATCAACTATAAATGTAACGTACCCTTCCAGGTAGGTTTACGCACTACCAAGCTGGGTGTAGACATCAGTCAATCGGTGCTGACCGTCAACCCCAAAGAGGAATGGAACAAACTGTACATCAGCATTGGTGATGACGTAAGCACCCTGCTGACCGGTACCTACAAAGTAATTCTTTACGCTAAACTTCCTGCTAACCAAACCTCCGGTTTCGTTTTAGTAGATAATATCAAGGTATTATACCTCAAATGAGATCCTGGAAATACAAAGGCATAGGCAATCTTCTCGCAGCAGACTGGATCACGGCTACCATATCATGGGTTATCTTCTTCCTGTACCGGAAAGTAAAAACCCTCGATATGGACGTGGCAGATGTACTGCCCATTATTAAAGCGAGCGAATGGATTACCATACTACTGGTAGTGCCATTGGGCTGGCTTGTTCTCTATATGTTTTCGGGGACCTATACCAGCTTGTTCCGCAAATCGCGCCTCCGGGAGTTTAACCGCACCCTGGTAAGCACGATCATTGGAGTGGTATCCTTGTTCTTCATATCGGTGCTGAACGATGAACAGCACGATTACAGCTATTACTACAAAGCCTTCATCACCCTGTTTTTCCTGCATTTTTCCATCACCCTTATCGGACGCATCCTGGTGCTCAACCTGGCCAAACGTTCGCTGGTGAATGGCAAAGTAGGCTTCAACACGCTCATTATTGGTGGAAACAAAATCGCCATCGATATTTACCACGAGATCATAGAAAACCGGAAAACACCCGGTAACCGATTCCAGGGATTTGTATACGCCGAGCCTAACGGCACCAATGGCCTCAGCAAATACCTGACGAAACTCGGTAGCTTCGATGATATTGAGTCCATCATTGACCAGTACGATATCGAAGAAGTGATTGTAGCCATTGAAACTTCTGAGCACCACCGCCTGGAAGAATTGCTGCCCAAACTGATCCATAAAGAAGTGATCATCAAACTGCGCCCGGATACTTTTGATATCATGACCGGTTTTGTGAAAACCAGCAATGTGTATGGTTCTTTCCTCGTAGAGATTTTCCCCGACCTGATGGAAGACTGGGAGCGCGTAGTGAAACGGGCCCTGGATATTGCCTGCTCCGGTCTGGCACTCATCATCATGTCGCCGGTGTATATCTTTGCGGCTATCAAAGTAAGATTATCTTCCGAAGGACCACTGATCTACAAACAGCAGCGCATTGGCCGTTACGGTACCCCTTTCTACATTTATAAGTTCCGTTCCATGTTTGTGAACGCTGAACATAACGGCCCTGCCCTGTCGAGCGATAACGACCCACGGATTACTTCCTGGGGACGCATTATGCGCAAGTGGCGCATCGACGAGCTGCCCCAGATGGTGAATATCCTTAAAGGTGAGATGTCGCTGGTGGGCCCGCGCCCCGAACGCCAGTACTTTATAGACCAGATCTGTAAAACGCATCCGCACTACAGGCTGGTACACAAAGTGAAACCAGGCCTTACTTCCTGGGGCATGGTGAAGTATGGCTATGCCGAAAACGTGAACGAGATGCTGGAGCGGATGAAATACGATTTATTGTATATTGAGAATATTTCCCTGGCACTCGATTTCAGAATCATGATTCATACTGTTCTGGTAATCTTACAGGGCCGGGGTAAGTAATACCCTATGAACAAATTCATACCAACTTTCCTGTTGTGTGCTTCTGCCGCTGTGGCGGTACAGGCACAATCATCGAAATACTGGCAGCAGCAGGCTGATTTTACCATCAGCGCCGAGCTGAATGACCAGACACACCAGCTGCATGCCTTTGAAACCATCCGGTACACCAATCACTCGCCCGATACTTTACACAGCCTGTATTTTCACCTGTGGATGAACGCGTTCAAAACGGACCGTTCGGATTACACCAAACAGGCAGTAGAAAATGGCGACACCAAATTCTATTTCAGCAAAAAAGACGAGAAGGGATATATCGACAGCCTCAGTTTCATGGTAGACGGCAATGCGGCTACTTTTGAGCAATACAACGATAATCCCGATATCATAGAGCTGCAACTGCCCACTTCCCTGCTGCCGGGTCAATCCATTACCATCACCACCCCCTTCCGGGTACAACTGCCCCGGACTTTTTCGAGACCGGGACATGAAGGCCAGGATTACCAGGTGACGCAATGGTTTCCCAAACCCGCAGTATACGATCATAAAGGATGGCACCCGATGCCTTACCTCGATCAGGGAGAGTTTTACAGCGAGTTCGGCAAATATGATGTGAGCCTCACGGTGCCGCAAAACTACCTGGTGGCTGCTACCGGTAATTTGCAAACAAGTTCAGAGTCTGAATGGCTGGCAACCCGCAACATGGCCAATATCAAAGGCGATACTGCTTTCCTGAACAGCCTGGGACAGAAGAAAAAGATTGCGAGCAGTAACCAGACCAAAACCCTGCAATTTACCGAAGACCGCATCCATGATTTTGCCTGGTTTGCCAGCAAAAGATATGTGTTTGACGAAGATACCCTGACCCTTTCTGACGGAAATGTGGTTACCGCACGTGCTTATTACTTCCCGGAGAGCCGGGCGGTGTGGAGCCATGCAGTGGGATATGTGAAAAATGCCACCCAATATTATTCCAAACGTATCGGTAACTATGCTTATAACCATGTGAGTGTGGTAGAAGGTCCGCTGGTAGCGGGTGCAGGCATGGAATACCCTACTATTGCTATTATCGCTCCTGCTAAAACGGCTTCCGAACTTAAAACGCCCGTGATCCACGAAGTAGGCCACAACTGGTTCCAGGGTATGCTGGCTTCCAATGAGCGCGATTTTGGTTGGATGGACGAGGGTGTCAACAGCTACTATGAAAAAGCATATGGCAAAGAACACCGCAGTAAACCCAATATCATGGATTTACTCGATGAATCGATGATTACGACCCAGCTGATGCGCCGCAACCAGGATCAACCGATACAATTGCACAGCGCCTGGTACGACGACCTGAACTACGGACTGATGCTCTACAGCAAAGCGCCAGCCATGATTGCCTACCTTGAGCAAACACTCGGCCGTGAGCGTTTTGATGCAGCCATGCAACAATATTTCAACACCTGGCAGTTCAAACATCCACAACCGGAAGATATCCGCGAAAGCTTTGAACAATCTACCGGCCAGGACCTGAGTTGGTTTTTCGATGAAGGTTTAAAGACCACTCATAAAATCGACTTTGCGATTGCCGGTGCTAAAAAGCAAAACGATCAGCTGAAGCTGAGATTGAAAAACAAAACCGGTTTTTCCGGTCCTGTAATACTGGCTGCCGAAACCCGTGACACGTCACAGTCTTATGTGATTCCTGGTTTTGCGAAAGATACTACCGTTACGATTCCTGTTTCGAATGAAGTGCGGAGCGTAGTGTTGAACCCCGGTTATGTAGCGCCTGAAACCAATGCGGCCAATAATACTTACCGTACCCATGCGCTGCTGCATCGTTTTAGCTGGAGGCCCCGGCTGATTGGTGGTGCCGGCGTTAAATACAACCAGTCGTTCTACTTCATTCCTTCTGTGGGGTACAATAATTACGATGGATTTATGCTGGGCCTGGGCGTGCACAACCTCACCCTGCCCTCGCACAAATTCCAGTTTATGCTGGCTCCCATGTATGGTTTCAACAGCGAGACTTTTGCAGGAACAGGTAAAATCTCATACAGCGTTTACCCCAATGGCGCGGTCGATCAATTGCGCTTTTCCCTCCAGGGCAGCAGATTCAGTAACTACTATAACAAAGGCACAACTGCCTCTCCGGTGGCTGCTGGTCATTACAAGATCAATCCTGGTGTGATGGTTTCTTTCCGCAATAAAGATGCGCGCAGCAAAGTTGAGAATATCCTGCAGCTGAAATATTACTACATCAATGAAGAAACGGTCAGCTTCCGGACCGATACCACTACGAAAATCACAACCGCAAGCAAAGGCTATAACGACAACCAGTTTGTAACGCTCTCTTTCTATCATTATAACGACCGCACCATGAACCCCTTCTCTTATGGAGGTACCGTGGTGGTTAACGATCATTTCGTTAAAGCCGGACTGGAAGCCAATTTCAAGGTTAATTACCAGATCCGCAAAAAGGCATTTTACGGAAGGGTGTTTGCGGGTAAATACTGGACACTGAATGATTATTCAGGCAATTATGATTACCGCCGCACTTACCTGGCGTCGACCTTTACCGGTGAAAACGATTACCTGTACGATTCCTATTTCTTTGGCCGCAATGAAACCCAGGGGCTTTGGGCGCAACAAGTGGTGATGAAAGACGGAGGTTTTAAAATGCGGTCACAGCTGCTTTCGGGCAGGATTGGCGTGAGTGACGACTGGATGGTAACAGCCAATATCAAAACCGATCTACCGTTCAAAATTCCGGTGCGCATTTTTGCCGACTTCGGTACGTTTGCCAATGCACAACAACTTAACAGCAATGGCAGCCGCATGCTGTTTGATGCCGGCCTGGAGATTTATTTCTGGGATGTGGTGAACATATACTTCCCGCTGCTGTATTCTCCTGAGTTCAAGGATTACGCAGAGTCGGTATATGGCAAAAACAAATTCTGGCAATCGGTTTCCTTCACTGTTAACCTCAACAATATCAAACTGCCGGAAGTATCGCGCAAACGCGCTGACCGCTTCCTGGTTACGGATTAAATTTCAGGATAGCTTCTGCAATAGCCAGGTCGATAGGCCTGGTTATTTTTATGTTCCATTCTTCGCCGGGTACCAGCGTAATGGATTGCCCATGGCGTTCTACCACACTGGCTTCGTCGGTAAACAGCGCATCATAAGGTTGTTCAAAAGCGGGAATAAGCGTTTCGTAGGTAAAGGTCTGCGGTGTTTGAATCACCCGCAGGGTAGTCCGGTCAATGGCCATATTGCTACCCTCTTCGACCTTACGGAAGCTGTCTACCGCATCAATGGCGGGTACTGCTGTGCCGGTTTGCAAAGCGGTTTCATAACAACGCCTGATGAGCGCCGCTGATAACAATGGGCGAACGCCATCATGTACAAAAATCACAGATCCGGGAGTGGTTTCGGCCAAGCCGTTCTTAACCGAATGAAAACGGGTGGCACCACCCTGTACAATAGTCAGGTTGATGCGGTCGGGAAACTGGCTGAGTACCTGGTTGCAATAGCTGAACCATTCCGCAGGTAATACCAGCACTATTTCGATATCCTCAAAAGCATCCACAAAGGCTTTAACGGAGTAATACAGGATTGGTTTTTCCAGCAATGGTAAAAACTGCTTGGGTACTGCACTCTGCATACGCTCACCTTTGCCACCGGCTACGATGACGGCATACTTCTTAGGATTGTTCATAGTGGTGCAAAAATAGAAATCTTTTTCTGTCACGGAGATACGGGGTGGGTTTCTCGCAGAGACGCAGTGAGGGAACCGCAAAGAACGCGAAGGGAGCGCAAAGAGGCGAAAAGACACTGCGAAATGCAATCCAGTAATTGGTTTCTCGCAGAGGTGCAAGGAGGAATTGCGTGAAGGGAACGCAAAGAGGCGCAAAGTCTGGTGCGAGAGTTAAGGCTCACGGCGCTGTAAGTCCCGCCCATGTGGGAACACAAAGGCACGGCGAAGGAGAGATCGTTCTCACACTGTTCTTTTTACTCGCGCCTTTTCACCTCTGACCTTTCATCCCGCAGTGGCGGGACAGGCTCTTTGACGAAAAAAGAAGCTCGCAACGCCTCCCATTGACCATAGACTACTGACCTCCCCACCGGTATCTCAGCTGTACCCGAACATCAGTCTGGTGGTTGCTGTTGATTTTATCGTATCCTGAGCCGGAAGTGGGTTGATTGAAGTACCAGGTCTGTCCTAGTTTAAGCCAGGCGTACAGGTGGCGGGTGAGCCTCGTGCCTCCATTCAGGTAGTAGCGGAAGCCGCGATTGTAGAAGAACGGGACCGAAGCACCATACAGTACATCTGTTTCATAGGCATAAATACGGGTATCGTAACTGTCCATATCAAACCAGCTGGTACGCAATTGTAACTGTCTGCCTTTGGGCAGCGCTAAAGAGATGTGGTGATAAAAGAGGAAACCATGTTGTTGAGCTCCTTGCTGGTAGTTGCAATATTCTACCCGGATGGCTCCAGATACTTTGGGCGATAATTCATAATCATAATGCATGCGGGCGGCCAGCCTGTTGGAGGCTACAAGGGGATAGAAAGAAGTACCAGCATCGCTTAAATTATATTGCTTCTGGCGGTATTGGATACGGGCGGTTAATACATTTTGTTTATCGAACCGGTAAGACCAGAGCATTTGCCATTCATGTCCCCACGCTGGAGCATCTACGAGGTATTGCAGCCAGCGTGATTGGAACATGTCCCAATATCCTTCGCAAGTTACTCTTCTCGAAACCTTTAGCCGCAGCCCTGCATACAAGCCTGCTTCATTATTGCCCCCGGTGCGTTCGGCAAATGGACTGGCCCAGAAGGATACATAATCTTTCGGGAATTGCCGGTATTGCACCGCCAGATCGAGCCGGGCATGCAGCGGCACCATCAGTCCATGCACCATGGCGACCTTGCCGGGATATTGCCAGGCGACTTCTCCAAACCAATAGGTACTTCCTGCAAACAAGGCATAATCTATACTTGCATGCCAGCTGTGTTGTGAAGGGCGGTCAAAGTACTGGTAAGGAGCTGTGGCTGTGGCGGAAGAGGCATTGAAGAAATTACCCAGCGCATGCAGTCCTATTTTATAGCCTTTCTGTTGCCATACGAGAGATGTCGTATAGGTTTGCAATCCAACCTGCTGTTTGCGCGCCTGCTCATTGACCGACCGGTGATAACCGGATGCCGAGACACTGCCCATACCAGTCACTGAATCCACAGTAGCATCGAGCAGACGGCAAGAGGCTGCGGTTGTCCATTCTACATTACCCAAGCCCAAAGTACAAGCCGCACCCCGCAAAAAGTTCAACTCATTGACACCGGTATAGCCTTTTAACACAGAAGCACTGCGGCTGATCATTACACTACCGGAACCTTTACCTGGCGACCAGGATTGCCAGCAAACGAGCCCCTGCCCCATTTGCAGGTTGAAGTCGCCAATCACCAGTTCCTTCAAGCATTTCCGGTTGCGCAGCCAGGCATGCCCACCATAAAAATCGAATCCATACCTGTTAATTCCTTTCATGAAGGGTTCACCGGCATCCTTTTCTGCTACCAGGCTGAGGCTTAATTGTCCGGGTACGGTATAGCGGTACCGCAACAATAATTGATCGGGCGAGCCAGTGTAATACGGTTCCGATCGCCGGGCGCTGGCCCGGTATCCGTCCGCTGTCTCAAGCCTGCGACCATACCGAAGCCACCATTGCTGCTCACCTTCCCGCAACAGCTGTCGCAAAGGCAGCATCGTATTGACCTGAACCGAAACAAAAGGCAATAGCAGCCGGATGGTTGTTTCATCCATGCCAGGTACATTCTGCAGTTCAAACACATTGGTAAAACCACCCAGTTGCCGGCGGTATGCCGCTATACTCCGGGCCTGGTTGGGCGTAATACCCGGCAATCGGCTCAGGCGCCATTCATCAGCCTGATTGAGATCGAGCTTGCGGATGGTTTCACCTGCTAATTCATACTGCACATCTTCGGTGGTCTGCAGCTCCGTTTCATTGAGCCCGGCCCGCTCGGCCAACTGCTCCATGGCTCCAGTTGCGGGTTCGGTCAAAGATTCATTGTCCTGCGCCTGGACTAATTGATGGACAACCAGACATAATAGCATAAGTATCATACTTCGCATGGTATACTATTGTGAGGTCCAGGCCAAAGCAGCTGCAGGTGTGGTGCCCAGCCACTGATTGTACATTACCCGGCCACAAAAAACAAAGCCCTGCCAACGCATCCACATGGCTGCTCCAGCCTGTGCAGGATTGGCTCCCAGACCTCCATTGAGCCCCCAGGATGCATGTGGTTTATATTGCAAAAACAGGAAGGATTGCAACGGTGCACGGTCGTATTTATGGAGTGTAATACCCAGCATGACCTGCGGCGACAACCTATGCAAAGCCCGGAAACTATACAGCACCGGTAAAATAGAAGTGCTGCCCAGATAATGCAACTCCGCCGGGTTTTGCAGCTGTACGGAAAGCAACCAGTTCGACACCGGTTTCAAGGCCATGCCTGCCGAAAAAGTATATCCAGGCTGGTGTCCATACCCTTCTGCCAACCGGTTGAAATAATGGAACCCGGCACTTACACCTGCTTTCTGTCCCACCCGCATAGCGATAGCCAACACTCCTTCCTGTTCGGCATATCCGGCAAAGCCTAATTGGTGCCAGGCCGCTGTAATCCTCAATCCTTTTAACCGGCAGGCTGCTGTAATATCCGCAGCTCTGAGTTCGGGAAGTGCTGAAGGCATACTGTACATGGCTCCTGCAACAACACCTGAAGTCCAGGCGGTAGCGGCCAGATGCTGGTTAAAAAGAAAGGAAACCGAACTATCTCCGGGAGACGGCAACAATTCGCAGTAAACCTGTGCGATAGCCGGTAATGGCAACACACAGCAAACCCAACAGGTTGCAATACTTTTCATAAGCGGTTGATTGATGAGGTTATTGGTGGGTCAATATTACTCCGTATCTCAACACGCACTCGTTGGTAGTCGACTAAAACCGGATGGGGCTTCAAGTTGATTAAAAAACCCCGTCCGGAAGGTTCCGGACGGGGCTTCATTTTAAAAAATCAAACTCCAATAAAAGCGGTTAGGGCAAAATATTGATT
>Ga0247823_10002627_pt1 | contig 14748 bp, 11 predicted proteins | sample 13C_PalmiticAcid_2_FD_192426 | JGI IMG/M metagenome (GOLD analysis project Ga0247823, IMG submission 192426) | Soil microbial communities from agricultural site in Penn Yan, New York, United States - 13C_PalmiticAcid_Day30 | ecosystem: Environmental > Terrestrial > Soil > Agricultural land...
GGGCGAACTCGCAGTGATCATCGGACGGGGCGGACACAACATCGCCGCTGAAGACGCCTGGCAGCATGTGGCAGGCTATACCTGCTTCAATGACGTCAGCGTCCGCGACTTCCAGTTTCACACCCGCCAGATCGCGCCGGGCAAGAATTTCCTCGCGAGTGGCGCTCTCGGTCCGTGGCTCGTCACGGCAGACGAAATCATCGACCCGCACGCCCTGTCGGTTCGCACCGCCGTTAACGGCGAGTTCCTCCAGGATGGCAATACGCGCGACATGATCTTCAGCATTCCCGAGTTCATTGCTTATGTCTCGTCAATCCTTCCGCTCAAGGCGGGCGATATCCTTGCAACCGGTACGCCTGCCGGCGTCGGCTTTTCTCGTAAGCCCCCCATTTACCTAAAGGCGGGCGATAGCTGCGATGTCGTCGTCGAGGGCGTCGGTACGCTCACCAATCCCGTCGTCGCGGCGTAAGGAGAGAGGAAATGTCTATGGTCGATGTTCGCAAGACCCGTATTTCGGTCGATGAAGTCTGGCGCGAGCGCGGCGCCAGGCACGAAAGCCCCCTGCTGGTGGGCGCGGCCCTTGCCGTGGTCTCGAACCCGTTTGCGGGGCGTTACGAGCCCGACCTCATGCCTTTCATGGCCGAGCTTCGCGCGCTTGGCTCTGATCTTTCGCGGAAGCTGATCGGAGCGCTCGGCGGAGCGGAGGCAGTCGAATCCTACGGGAAGGCCGCAATTGTCGGAGAGGATGGCGAACTCGAGCATGGCGCAGTCTGGCACGAGGCCGGCGGCTGGGCGCTTCGCGAAGCGCTTGGCGACCGCAAGGCCATTGTGCCGTCAGCAAAGACCATTGCCGGGATCGGAGCGCGGCTGATGGTTCCCCTCGGCCACACGCGTGCTGCCTATGTGCGCAGCCACTTCGGGACCGCGGAAATCACGCTCTGGGATGGGCCCCGCCGTGACGAAATCCTGTTCGGCCTGGTTGCAGCGACCGGTGCCCGCATCGACGCGCGCCTCGGTGGACTCGCGTCCGATGCGATCATTGGCGAGGACGGGCAGCGCTAGCTGCTCGCTTCAGATGGCGGAAGTTAAGAAGCTTTCTCACTACGTCGGCGGCGAATGGGTTGTCGGCGCCGCGGCGCAGTCCAGCCATAATCCAGCGGAGCCGTCCGATATCGTTGCAGAGGTGCCGGCCGCCGATAGCGATCTGCTTCACGTCGCCGCGGATGTCGGCGCCGAGGCCGGCGAGGAATGGGCGAGTGCAACGCCCGAAGTGCGCGCCGACTGTCTTCATCGGGTGAGCGAGCATCTGGATGCGCGACGAGAAGAAATCGCCGATCTGCTGAGCCGCGAGCAGGGCAAGGTCATTGCCGAGGCGCACGGTGAGGTCGTGCGCGCTTCCCGTATATTCCGCTACTTTGCGGGCGAGGCTGTCCGGCGCCACGGGCTCGCGCTCGACTCTGTCCGTCCGGGCGTGGATGTCCATACCCGCCGGGAGGCGGTCGGTCTGTTCGCTCTCGTAACGCCCTGGAATTTTCCTTTATCAATCCCGGCCTGGAAAACGGCGCCCGCGCTAGCTTTCGGCAATAGCGTGGTCCTGAAGCCCGCCGGGCCGACGCCAGCGATCGCGGATGCGCTCGCCAGGGCGATCGATGCGGCGGGTGTGCCCGCCGGAGTCTTCAATCTCGTCTACGCGTCGGGCTCCTCGACCAACGCGCTACTTGAACATCCGGCGGTGCGGGGGATTTCCTTCACCGGTTCGACGAGCGTCGGGCAGTCGATCGGTGATGGCGCCATTCGGCGCCAACAGCGCATTCAGCTCGAGATGGGCGGAAAGAACGCACTCGTCATTCTTGACGATGCCGATCTCGACACCGCCGTTCGCTGTGCCCTTGACGGTGCCTTCTTCGGGACAGGGCAGCGCTGCACTGCCTCCAGCCGTCTCATTGTGACGGATGCGATCCACGATCGCTTCGTCGCCGCTTTCAGCGCGGCGGTCAGCGCACTTCGTGTCGGTGATCCGCGCAATCCCGATGTACAGGTTGGGCCGGTCGCAACCAGCGGCCAGTTCGAGAATATACTCGGATATATCGAGATTGCGCGCAGCGAAGGCGCGGTGATCGCCGCGGGCGGCGGACCGGTGAAGGGGGAAGGGCAGGGATATTTTATCAGGCCGACCCTGTTGACCGGCTGCAGTCCGGACATGCGCAGCAGTTGCGAGGAGATTTTCGGTCCGGTTGCGAGCGTCCTTCGCGTCGCGGACTATGAAGGTGCCCTGGCACTCGCCAACGCCACGCCCTTCGGCTTGTCGGCCGGCATTGTCACACGGTCGTTGGCTTCGGCGCGAGACTTCCAGAGGCGCGCTCGCGCCGGAATGGTGATGGTCAATCTTCCGACGGCCGGCGTCGACTATCATGTGCCGTTCGGAGGCACGAAGCAATCGAGCTACGGTCCACGTGAACAGGGCTTCGCGGCCGTCGAATTCTACACTACGCAGAAGACGATTTACGTCGCTTGAGTCGAGCGGCGCAGAACAGGAAGCTGGAGGCACGCGGCATGGCCACGATGCTCGACATGCGCAAGCTGCGCTATTTTGTCGCCATCTGCGAACAGGGCGGCTTTTCTCGCGCGGCCTCGGTCCTGAATGTCGCCCAGTCGGCTCTCAGCCGCCATGTTACGATGCTGGAGGAGGATCTGGGCGTGGTCCTGCTCGTCCGCGGCGTACGCGGGGTGGCGCCGACCGAAGCGGGCGAGAGGCTGCTGGCCTCGGCACAAGGCGTTCTCCAGTCTCTGGCGCAGGCGGAATATGACGTCCGTGCTCTCGCGCGCTCCCCGGCGGGACCGGCGATGGTAGGATTGCCCTACAGTGTGATTGAGGCGATCGGCGTTCCGTTCGTTACAGCGGTGCGCGAACGGCTCGACTCGGTAAAACTGCGGTTGATGGAGGCGCATAGCGACGATCTCAACCGGTTGGTGCGCCTTGGCGAGCTCGACATGGTGTTGTCTTTCGTGCCGATTGTCGATGAATCGGTCGAGACGATTGAGTTGCTCGAAGAGGAGCTGGTTTGCCTCGGGGCGCCGGAGCTGCTGGGTTCGAAAACGGTTCCGATCACCATGGCCGAGATATTTGCCAAGCCCATCATCGCGCCCGGACGCCAGGTGGTGATGAAGGCGATGGTTGGATCGCCCGAAGCCCGGGCCGCAATTGGTGCGCATGTCGATGTCGAGATCGAAGCTTCGGCAACCTTGAAGCGCATGATGATCGCGGGAATGGGGTGCTGCATCCATTCGGCCGCTTTCGCATGGGAAGAGATCGCTGATGGAAGGCTCGTCGCGCGGCCGATCTCCGATAATCCGATCCGTCGATCTCTCTACATCAATTCGGGTCGGATTCGCCTCGGATCGCGGGCCGTTGTCGAGACGCGACGCGTTCTTGTTGAGGCCCTGCGCGACGCCCGCGATACCGGACGCTGGCCCTATTTCGAACGCCCATCTCTTTTTGAGATGATTAGCCCCTAAACTCTGAATTTCTCTGATGACTATGCCTGTGCTGAATGGCCCTGGGGACGGGGTGAAAGGCGCGCCACAAAGAATTTAGCGCGCCATAGCAAGGCAATTCAATGGCACGAGAAACCGTCGAAATCTTGGAAGTCGGCCTGCGCGACGGGCTGCAAATGCTCGACTATGTCGTCCCGACAGAGTCAAAACGCGCTTGGCTGGAGGCCGAGCGCCTCTCCGGAGTAAAGCGGTTCGAAGTCGCATCTTTCGTTCCCGCAAAGATTCTCCCCCAAATGGCAGACGCGGCCGAGCTAGTTCAAACTGCAAAGGCGTCCGACGTTTACGCCTGCGCGCTCGTGCCCAATCTGCGAGGAGCCGAAGGGGCGTTTGCCGCTGGGGTCGATGCCGTGCTGGTGCCGGCTTCTGCAAGTGCCGCCCACAGCGTCGCGAATGTCCGTCGCACCCGTGAGCAGATGATCGAGGCCGTCGCCGAAATCCGCACACTGCGGGATAGCCTTGGGATATCGGCGCATGTCGAAGTGGGCATTTCGACCGCATTTGGCTGTACACTGCAAGGTGATGTGCCCGAGGCGGACGTGGTCTGGCTGGCTGCCGCAGCGGTCGAGGCGGGCGCCGACGGGGTCGCTCTCGCTGATACGGTGGGTTATGCTGACCCGGCTCTGGTGCGTAGCCGCATTCTCGCCGTCCGCGCCGCTATCGGAGATCGCCTCACAGGCGCGCATTTCCACGACACCCGTGGGCTGGGTCTCGCCAATGTTCTCGCCGCACTCGATGTCGGGATTCGCTCTTTCGACGCCTCGCTGGGCGGACTGGGCGGCTGCCCGTTCGCGCCTGGGGCGAGCGGCAATATCGCAACAGAGGATCTTGTTTTCATGCTGGAATCGATGGGATTGGACACAGGTATCGATATCGATCGGCTGATCGAGGCGCAGCAGTGTCTCGCATCTTTGCTGCCGGAAGAGACGCTGCATGGCAAAATCTCGGGCGCCGGTCTGCCGCGCAATTTTGCACGGCGGGCTGCGGCATGACGGTCGAACATCCTGTCGCCATCCCCTCGCTTCCTCTCGCGGGCGTGCGGGTCGTTGAATTCTCTCACATGATCATGGGGCCCGCGTGCGGCATGATGCTCGCCGATCTCGGGGCGGACGTCATTAAAGTCGAGCCGGTGTCCGGTGATAATACGCGCTCGCTGCCGGGTCTTGCGGCCGGCTTCTTTCGCACATTCAACCGCAACAAGCGGAGCCTTGCCGTGGATCTCGACCGGCCCGAAGGGCTCGCTCTCGTCAAGGAGCTGGTCGCCGGGGCAGACGTGGTGCTCGAGAATTTCCGGCCGGGCCGAATGGCGCGATACGGTCTGGATTATGCAACTCTCTCGCAGCAGCATCCCCGGCTCATCTATTTGTCGATGAAGGGCTTTCTACCCGGTCCGTATGAAAAGCGCGTTGCGCTCGACGAAGTCGTGCAGATGATGGGGGGGCTAGCCTACATGACCGGTCCGGCGGGCCGGCCGCTCCGCGCCGGAAGTTCGGTCAACGACATCATGGGTGGCATGTTCGGCGCGCTCGGCATGCTGGCCGCGCTCCGGACGCGCGAGGTCACGGGGCGGGGGCAAGATATTCAATCCGGCCTTTTCGAGAATTGCGCGCTGCTCTGTGCGCAGCACATGCAGCAGTTCGACGTTACCGGGGATATTCCTCCGCCGATGCCTGACCGGACGGGGGGCTGGGCGGTTTACGACATCTTCGACGTCGCCGACGGCGAACAATTGTTCCTCGCTGTCGTCAGCGAAAGCCAGTGGCGCGTCTTTTGCCGCGAATTCGGACTCGACGACCTTGGTACTGATCCGCGGCTTGCGAACAACACGCTGCGGGCAGGTGCTCGGTCCTGGCTGATCCCGCGCCTGCGTGACCTGTTTCGCGGTTTCGGCAAGGCCGAACTCGCCGCAAAATTCGCTGAAAACGGTCTTCCTTTCGCTCCAATCAATCGGCCTGATCAGCTTCTCGACGATCCGCATCTCATCGAGAGTGGAGGACTGGTACCTATGCGGACTGAGAACGGCGGGACGACCCGCATTCCTCTTCTCCCCCTGACTTTCGACGGGGACCATCTCGGGGTACGCCTCGGCGTTCCCGCGGTGGGTGAGCATGGCTCGGCCGTTCTTGCAGAAATTGGCTATTCGGCCGAAGCGCAATCTCGCCTCGTGGCCGATGGCATCGTGGCGTTCGGCCAAGCGGAGGGGGCGGAGTCATGAGCGCAGTTTTAGCGGGGGGATCACCCATTGATGCACGCATAGACCGGCTTCCGGCGTCGCGGTCGCTGTGGGCAAAGGTGATGCTGATTTCGCTCGGCGGCTGGTTCGAAATCTACGATCTCTTCTTTACCGCCTATATTTCGCCGGGCCTGATCAACAGCGGCATACTCAAGGCCAGCACGCCGGGCTTTTTTGCTGCCGACGGCATGGGAGCCTTTGTCGCTGCAACCTTCGGCGGCGTTTTCGTGGGCACGTTCTTTCTGGGATTTCTTTCCGATCGCTATGGCCGAAAGAAAGTCTTCGTCTGGTCGTTGATCTGGTATTCGCTGGCAACGGCCGTGATGGCGTTTCAGGTCGATGCCTCGGGCCTGATCCTCTGGCGGTTCATTGCCGGGATCGGCGTCGGGGTCCAAGTCGTATCGATGGACAGCTATATCGCGGAAGTCGTCCCCTCGCACATGCGCGGCCGCGCCTTTGCGTTGAATCATGTCGTGATGTTCACGGCGGTGCCGACCGTGGCGCTCGCCGCCTGGCTTCTCGTTCCGATCGCGCCTTTTGGCATTGAAGGCTGGCGCTGGGTTGTCCTTGGAGGCGCTTCAGGTGCGCTTCTTGTCCTTGTATTCGAGAAGCTCCTGCCCGAATCCCCGCGCTGGCTCGCGGCCCAGGGACGCGTTGACGAAGCGGATCACATCGTGACCGACATGGAATCGAAGGTACGCGCCGAGATCGGTTGCGAGCTTCCGATACCTGAACCTGTCCCTGCTCAGTCGTCGCAGGCGGCCGAAAAGGCAGGCATCGGAGAGTTGTTCCGCCCGCCGGTGCGTAGTGTATTCATCGTGCTCGTGCTGTTCAGCATGTTGCAAAACTTCGGCTATTATGGCTTCGCCCACTGGGTTCCGACGTTGCTCGTAGCCAAGGGGATCCTGATCACCAAGAGTCTCCTCTACTCCTTCGTGATCGCCTTCGCCTATCCTGTCGGTCCGCTTCTCGCGATGACATTTGCCGACAGGATCGAGCGGAAATGGGTTATCGTCGCATGCGCATTCTGCATCTGCGTCGTCGGGATCGGCTTCTATCACTTCACCGCGCCGGCGCTGTTGATCGCTTGCGGGGTCGCCATGACCCTAGTCAACACGATCCTCGCCTATTCCTATCATGCCTATCAGGTCGAGGTGTTCCCGACCCGGATACGGGCGCGAGCGGCCGGCCTGTCCTATTCCGCGAGCCGTCTGGCGGGCATGTTTTCGGGATTCATCATCGCCTACGTGCTCGGCGCGCACGGCGTTGGCGGTGTCTTCTCGCTCATCTCGCTCGCGATGCTCATCGTGATGTTCATCATCGCGGTGTTCGGTCCGCGAACCGGCGCAGCGTCGCCGCACAGTCGTTAAAGGAAAAAGGCAGAATGCATATCGTGATAGTTGGCGCCGGAGCGATTGGCGGCTGGATGGGAGCGCGGCTTGCGCGCGCAGGCGTCGATGTATCGATCCTCGCCCGCGGTGCGACCCTGAGTGCCATTCGCGAGCGCGGCCTTCTGCTGACGGAAGGAGGAGAAACCATAAGCTCTGAAATCCGGGCCAGCGCGGATCCGTCCGAGCTGAAAGCAGCCGATCTCGTCGTGATCTCGGTCAAAGGACCAGCTCTCCTCTCGGCATCGAACGCGATTTCCGCGCTTCTTTCGGAGAAGACGGCGGTCCTGTCGGCCATGAACGGTATCCCGTGGTGGTTCGGCCGCGGCCTAGCGGGACCGATCGCGGACAAACAACTGGCATCGGTGGATCCCGCCGGCCAACTCTCGGCGACCATCGCTGTCGACCGGGTCATCGGAAGCGTCGTTCACGCGTCGTGCGGCGTCTCCGAACCTGGCCATGTCGTGCATCGGAATGGCAATGGCCTGATCCTTGGCGAGCCCGGAGGCGGGGTCTCTGATCGGCTAGCCGCGACAGCCGATGCGTTCCGCGCGGCGGGCTTCGAAATAAAGGCATCGGAGCTCATCCAGCAGGATATCTGGTACAAGCTTTGGGGCAATCAGACGATCAATCCGATTTCGGCCCTGACCGGTGCTACGGGTGATCTTATCCTCGATGACCGGCTGGTGGCGGACTATGCTCTTCGTATCATGGCCGAGGCGGCAGCTGTCGGCGAAGCCATCGGCTGCCATATCAGCGAGACCGGCGAGGACCGAAACGCGGTAACCCGCAAGCTCGGGGCGTTCCGGACATCGATGCTACAGGATGTCGAGGCAGGGCGTCCGCTTGAAATCGACGCGCTTCTGTCAGCTCCGCGCGAGATTGCCGCCCGGGTCGGTATTGCGACACCCAATATGGACGCACTCCATGGCCTTACGCGGCTCTTCGCCTCAGTACGCGGGTTGAGCGGAACGGCCGTCGTTTGACAATGGAGGTCGTTGCCGATCTATCCCGTGCCTTCGACGGCCGCCTGATTTCCGACGCTGCGGAAATGGCTCCTTTCCTGACCGATTGGCGCGGGATCTGGAGCGGTTCGGCTCACGCGGTCGTTCAGCCGGACACCGCCGAGGACGTGGCGCGGATTGTTACATTTTGCCGTGAACACGGGATTTCCGTGGTCGCGCAGGGGGGGAATACCGGACTGTCCGGCGGCGCAGTCCCCGAGGCCGCGGGCAGTTCGGTCCTTCTCTCGCTGGCGCGACTGAACCGCGTCCGCGATGTGGATATCGTCAACGATACGATGACAGTGGATGCAGGTTGCATCTTGGCGAATGTACAGGCCGCGGCAGAGGCCGCGGGCCGGCTTTTCCCGCTCAGCCTCGCGGCGGAAGGGTCCTGTACAATCGGCGGCAACCTCGCGACCAACGCCGGCGGGACGGGCGTTTTGCGCTATGGTAATGCACGAGACCTCTGTCTCGGTCTGGAAGTCGTCACGGCTGACGGAAAAATCTGGAATGGCCTGCGCGGCCTGCGGAAGGACAATACCGGATACGACCTGCGAAACCTGTTCGTGGGATCGGAAGGGACGCTGGGTATCATCACTGCGGCGGTGCTCAAACTGTTCCCCCGGCCCGAGGCGGTCGCGACGGCATTTTGTGCCGTCCCTGACCCGGCGGCAGCGGTGGGTTTCCTGCAACGTTCAAAAGAGGCACTGGGTCCGGCTCTCACGGCGTTCGAGCTGGTCCCCCATACCGGTATCGAGCTTGTCGAGGCCCATATGCCGATGCGAAGTCCGCTGGCTGGCCCTTCGCCCTGGTATGTGCTCATCGAGGCGACAGGACCGGGCGCGACCGATGTCATGACCGAGCGGATGGAACGCCTGCTTGCCGACGAATTCGAAGCCGGGCGGGTTACGGATGCCGTTGCAGCCTCTTCGGTGTCGCAGGCGCGGGGCCTGTGGGCGCTTCGCGAGAATATCTCCGAAGCGCAATCGGCCCACGGTCCGACAATCAAGCATGACATCGCGCTGCCGATCTCGCGGCTGGCGGACTTTATCGCTTCGGGCCAGTCGGCGATGCAAGCATATGACGGCGTGCAGGAGATTATTTTCGGCCACCTGGGCGACGGCAATCTCCACTATAATATTTCACCGTCTTCGCCTGGTGCCGACGCAGCGCGCTTCATGGCGCTCCAGGACCCGATCAACCGGGTCATCCATGATCTGGTGGACAGCTATCAGGGTTCCATTTCCGCAGAGCACGGTCTTGGCGTGCTCCGCCGAGACGAGATGGGGCGCTACAAGTCGGAAGTAGAACTCGGGATGATGCGGGCGGTCAAAGCCGCGCTTGATCCGTTCAATATCTTCAATCCGGGCAAGCTACTGCCCGCAGCTGGTGACCAGAAATAAAGGACTTCTCATGTCGGTTCGGCCCAATCTCTCGCACTTCGGAATTTACGTCCGCAATATTCCGCTCATGGAAGAATTTTACTGCGACCTGTTCGGGCTGATCCCGACGGACCGCGGCAACGGGATGCTGATCCGCAACGAGTTCGTCTTCCTGAGCGGAGATCCCACCAAGCATCATCAACTCGTGCTTGCTTCTGGGCGCCCGGAAGAGGCGACCTTCAGCACGATCATGCAATTATCGTTCATGGTTTACGATCTCTCCGATCTCCGCAACATCCATGACAAGGCTGAGGCCCGCGGGGTAGCCAAGTTGCGCAGGATGAACCATGGTAACAGCTGGTCGGTCTATTTCGAAGACCCCGAGGGGAACACCATCGAAGTCTATATGGATACGCCCTTCTACCTTCCGCAGCCTTATGCGATCGAACTCGACCTATCGCTCACCTATGACGAACTTCTCGCGCTGACGGCAGCGGACTGCCGGAAGGCGCCAGGTTTTCTGACGCGGTCCGAATGGGAAGCAAAGACCCGCGCGCGGCTAACGGTATAAGCGGCCCATTTCGTAGTTTTCTCGAGCGGGGCAGGCGCACTAAATCTCGGATTCATGAATATTTTCAAAAGTTTGTATCATTGAGTGCCCGTCATATCGAAATCAGATGGTTGGTACGACACAACGGTATTTTACAGATGGGGTGGGGCTCTCCAAGAAGAATGTCTGTCAACGAGCAGAATTCCAAGGAGGGGATATGATGTCGAATTTCTCGGGCCGCGCGAGCGGCGTATCCGCCACCGCCGCCTTGCTTCGCGGCGCCAGTTTCGCGGCCTTTGCCTTGGCGTCAACGTCGATCGCCCACGCTCAGGACGGCGCGACCGTTGAAGATCAGTCCGCACCTGCCCAGTCCGCCGAAAGCGGATATGGCGATATTATCGTCACCGCTAGCCGTCGTGAGACGAGGCTCCAGGATACGGCGATGACGATCTCGGCGGTCGGCGGTGAGCAGCTCGACAATCTTCGCGTCACCCAGATCCAGGACATCATCCGCTTCGTTCCTGGCCTACAAGCCAATGAAATCCAGGTCGGGCAGCGCCGGGTAACCGTGCGCGGTGTCCAGAGCGCTGGCGAAGCGACCGTTGGCGTCTATTATGGTGAAACTCCCGTCACCGGGCCGACGTCTGCGAGCAATGATCCGTCGGGGGCGACTCCCGACATCAACTTCTACGATGTCGATCGCGTCGAGGTGTTGCGCGGCCCGCAGGGCACGCTCTTCGGGTCGGGATCAATGAGCGGCACCATGCGGATTCTCTTCCGCCAGCCTGAGCTCGATCGCTTCGCCGGCGGATTTGACCTTGAAGGTTCGTCGACGCGCGGCGGCGATGGCAGCTACTATGCCAAGGGCTTTGTGAACGCGCCCATCATCGAGGACAAGCTTGCCGCGCGCCTCGTTCTCTTTACGGAGAAGCGGGGCGGCTGGGTCGACAACGTCCGGCTCAACCAGAGCAACATTAACAAATCGACGGTCTCGGGCGGCCGGCTCGCGCTCAAATTCAAACCTGCGGACAATTTTGACCTATTGCTGACGGCCATCCATCAGGAAACCGATGTGGACGATACGTCGGCCTACAATCGCGCTCTTGGGCCGTTCCACAGCGACTTTGAGCAGAAGGTGGGGTTCTGGAACAAGCTCGATCTCTTCACGCTCCAGTCGAACTGGGAGCTGCCGTTCGCGACCGTAACGCTGGCGGCATCGCGCTTCGAATATGAAGGGCAGAAGGATGTGGAGTCGACGCGCGCCGGCCGCAACGCTGTCGCTCGCGGGACCTATTGCCGCCTGTATCACAACATCACGACGGCCTGTAACGCGACCCAGCTCGCGCAGTATCAGGCTTATGGCAATTCGCGGCTGCCGCTCTACGCGACGCAGCCGATGGAGCTTTGGAGCAATGTCGGCGAACTGCGGATGACTTCGAACGGCAAGGGGCCGTTCAAGTGGACCGCGGGTCTGTTCTATGAGCGGCGTTCGGATGATAGTCGCAGCTTCCAGGCCAAAGCCGATCCCGTAACCGGCTTGCCTGAGTTCCCGATCGTAACAGTCGGTGATCGCACCGTATCGGTCGATCTGACCCAGAAGGCCGTCTTCGGCGAGCTCAGCTATGACGTGACGGACTGGTTCGGCGTCACCGTTGGCGCCCGCCGTTATGACTATGACAAGACGACGCGTTCGCAGATACTCCAGACGTCGATCTTCAACGGCGCTGTCGCGGGCCCCCTGCTGACCTATGATTCAAGCGAAAGCGGTTGGGTCACCAAGGGCACCGTCAACATCAAGCCGACCGACGACATTCTGGTGTATGCGACCTATTCGGAAGGCTTTCGTCCGGGCGGAGCGAACAATGTTCCGGGGCTGCCGGACGAACTCGTCACCTACCGTTCGGACTCGCTCAAAAACTATGAGCTTGGCGTCAAGTCGACGCTTTTCGATCGCAAGTTGATCCTGAACGGCGCTGTCTACCGGATCGACTGGCGAAATATGCAGACCCAGGCGACGACGGCTAACAACAGCTTCAACTATCTGACCAACATCGGTGCGTCGCGTATTGAGGGGATCGAGCTCGAAGGCAGCCTGCAGATCGTTCAGGGGCTTCGTCTCGGCGGCAACCTAAACAAGCTCTTCAAGTCGGAGCTGACGGTCGACCAGATCAATCCGATAGCGACCGCACCGGGGCGCAAGGGTGATCGCATTCCCTACGAGCCTCAATTTACCGCGGCGGTCAGTCTTGACTACGAAGTCGGACTCACGGACGACCTCGATGGTCTTTTCCATATCGATTATAGCTACACGGGCAAATCCTACACCACGCTGCGCCCGACCGACGCCAACTATGCGGATCAGGGCGGATTTTCGGTCGTGAATGCGCGGATCGGCGTGGAGAGCGACGGGTGGGGCGTTTTCGCCTTCGTCCGGAATATCGGCGATGTCGTCGGGGCGGTTCGCGTTGCGCCTGGCGTCAACAGCTACCGGGCGGTCATCGCGACCCAGCCGCGCAGCTTCGGCGTCAGTGTTCGCAAGACATTCTGATGATTTGAATGGTTGGAAGGCACCAAAGATGACGGATATTTCGCGGAAGAATTTTCTTGGATTTATAGCCGCAGCGGGGGTGGTCGCGGCCAGCCCCGTTCTCGCCGCTAGCCCGAGAGTTCCCGCCGCCGCCAGGCAGAAGCGAAATATTCTCATCCGAGGTGCGGACCTCCTTACGATGGATCGTAAAGCCGGCGACCTTCCGGCAACGGATGTCCTGATCAGAGGGGGGCGGATCGCAGCGATTGGAAAGAATCTGCCGGCGGGCAGCGCCGAAATCGTCGACGGCGCCGATCATATCCTTATGCCGGGCATGGTCGATGGTCATCGGCATGTTTGGGAAGCCCTCGAGATGGGGGAGGTCACGTCGATCCGACAGGCTGGCCCGACGAAAACCGGGTATGAGACCTGGAAATTCAAGACGATGGTCTGTTACACGCCCGACGATGCCCATTTTGCGGAGTATCTGGGCGGGCTGCAGGCAATCGAAAGCGGCGTCACCGGTGTCGTCGATTATTGTCATATCTTCCATACGCCGCAGCTTGCAGAGGGCGCCGCGCGCGGCCTCATCGATTCCGGCATTACCGGCACCTTCTGTTATCAGGTCTCCCACACACCAAGCTATGGCAAAGGGGATACGGTGTCGATCCACCAGGCACGCGCGGACCGGCTGGCGATTCCCGATGAACAGCACTGGCTTGCTGCGGAAAATCTGCGCCGCAACGTCTTTAACGACAGTGACCTTCTGAAATTCGGCCTTGCGACAAGCAATGCGCACTATGGCAATCGCCTTTTCGCCGACTTCGTTCAGGAGTTTGAGCGTCTCAGGAGATTCAATCCGCATATCATCACGCAACATTATTCGCGCAAGACGCCTTTCCCGGGCCCGGATTATGTGCGCGATATGCATCAATATTCGAAGGCTGGCCTTCTCGGACCCGACTATCTGATCTCGCATGGCAACGGGATCCCCGAGGACGAACTCGCGCTCCTGGCTGCGGCGAAATCCATGATCTCGGCTTCGCCGATGGGCGAGATCCGCTATCCTGAACCCGCCGTGCATGCGCGTGCGCGTAGGGCAGGGGTGCCGATCGGTATATCCACCGACGCGCCGCTTGCGATGACGCAGGACTATTTCGATTATGTCAGGTCGACCTATTTCCATCTGTTCCGCACCGCGGAAGATAGCAAGATTGCCAGGACGTACGGCTCGGACGACGTGCTTCACTTTGCCACCGGCGACGGGACGGCGTCGATCCGCCTCGGCGACGAGATGGGTCGTGTGGCCGTCGGGCAGCGCGCCGACCTCCTGCTTCTGCGAACCGATCGCCTTGGCTTTTCCAAGGCGGGGACGTTGTCCGATCGCGTCGTGAACTTCGCCAAGACCCAGGATATCGACAGTGTCTGGATCAATGGCGTAGCGCGCAAGCGCGGCGGCAAGATGCTTGGCGTTAACTGGGCGAAGCTCAATAGCGAACGCGAAGTGCGAGCGGCCCGTCTTGCGCGCGAAGCTGCTACGGTTACGCTCGTCGGCGACGCTGGCGGCGGGGAATAAGGATGAGCATGGACGGCGAGGCGCAACAGACAGAGGCGTCGGATGCCAAGGTTGCCACCCGGTACAACCGGGTCGTGATCTGGCTTCATTGGACGATCGCCGTTCTCATCGCCTATAACATCGCCGTCGGCTTCTGGATGGAGGGCGTGTCACCGTCATGGCGGCGGATCATCATACCGATCCATATGTCTTCAGGCATTACCGTCCTCGTCCTCACGATCGTGCGCATCCTTTGGCGGGTTGCGCACGAGCCGCCGCCTCACTCTCCGAAGATGGCGAAGTGGGAAGTCTATTGCGCAAATCTCGCCCACATCAGCCTTTACGGGCTGATGATCGCCGTGCCGCTGAGTGGATGGGCGATCGTCTCGACGAATCCGCCGCCGAATAGCGAGGGTGCGGCGCTTTTCGCGGAGCAGGCTATCGCGCGGGGAGTAAAGCCGCGCCGTATCGGTCCGCGAGAGCTCTGGTGGACGGTGCCTCTGCCAATGATGTCCTATTTTGAGGAAATCGGCGAGACGCGAGAAGGTGTCGAACCG
>Ga0247823_10002629_pt1 | contig 14746 bp, 10 predicted proteins | sample 13C_PalmiticAcid_2_FD_192426 | JGI IMG/M metagenome (GOLD analysis project Ga0247823, IMG submission 192426) | Soil microbial communities from agricultural site in Penn Yan, New York, United States - 13C_PalmiticAcid_Day30 | ecosystem: Environmental > Terrestrial > Soil > Agricultural land...
GGCTGTATCTGCAGACAGCCCGGGATCTGGCCTATGACCCGGCCGTACCGGACAAGATGGTCGCCGCCCGCGACGACCTGAACCTGCGCCGGGCCGAGGCGATCAAGCGCTACCTGGCCGCCTCGACGGCGGGGCGCGGCCTGAACTTCGAGGTCACGGTCATTGATCCGGCCGACACGTCGTTCAAGGCCGAGGGTCCGGCCAACGCCGTCCGCGGCTGGCCCAGCCGGTTCGCCAGTGGGATCGGCGGGGTGAACAGTAACAACCTGGCCGGGGTCGGTGGCGGCGCCGCCCCGGGCACGCCCGGGACCGCCGGGTCGGCCGGGACCGGGGGCACCACGCGGTAACGCGGCCCCGGGAGAGAAACCGGCGAGGCGGGCGCCCGAACGCGGGCCGCCCGCCTCGTGCGTTTTTTATGCCCTATGCTTGTTCGGACACCGCACGGCTACAAGGACCGCACCGATGACGCGCCGCTCGTTCCGCCCGCTGTTGGCCGCCACACTGCTCGGGCTGGCCGTGACCCCCGCCACGCTACCCGCGGCCCAACCGGGCCACGCCGCCGCGTTCGCACGGGCGAGCTACTGGGACGGGTTCACCGAGTTCTGGACCGGTCGGATGAAGCGGACCGACGGCGTCGTCCTCCTGGCGCTGGGCGTCGGGGCCGTGTCCCTGTTCATCATCACCCGGGCCAAGTGGAAGAAGTGATCACAGACCGACCGCCGTCGCCCCTACCCCAGGACACCGCAACCCATGGCCGCCGTGCAAACCCGCCAAGTGATCGTTGACTGGGACGCCAACCCGGCCCCGGAGGCCCCGACCGCCCCGGAGACGCTCAAGGAGGCCGGCCTGCCGTTCGCGTTCACCTGCGACCAGATCCTGCGGACCATCATTGCCCGCGGACCACAGGTCGGCCGCGACCTGTCACAGTATCTGTGCCTGCCGTTCAAGGTCATCAAGGATCCACTGAAGTGGCTCAAGGACGAAAAACTCATCCAGGTGGACGGCGGCGACCTGGTCGGCGAGGTGAGCTACAAGTTCAGCCTGACCGACCTGGGCCGCCAGCGGGCCAACGACGCCGTTAAGCGGTGCGCCTATGTCGGCCCGGCCCCGGTCCCGCTGGAGGACTACGTCGAGCAGTGTTACCGGCAAACGGTGACAGGACTGCAGTGCTACCCGGAGGCGCTCAAGGCCCCGTTCGGCCACCTGGTGCTGAAAGAAGAGGCGTTTAACAACATCGGTCCGGCGATCATCAGCGGCCGATCGGTGTTCATCTACGGCCCTCCAGGCAACGGCAAGACCGCGATGGCCCGGGCGATCGGCGACTTCATGAACACCGCCGGCGGGTCGATCTACATCCCGTACGCGTTCCTTGCGGACGGGAACATCATCACCTGCTACGACCCGTCGCTGCACGTGGTGGACGACACCCCGACGGAATTCGGCGACGAGGCCGACGCCACCGTCCGCCGGCTCCTGTCCGCCGGGGCGGCCGACCAGCGGTGGGTCCGCATCCGCCGCCCGGTGATCGTGACGGGCGGCGAACTCGATCTGCCAATGCTCGACCTGCGGTACAACTCGGAAGCCAACTTCTACCAAGCCCCGATCCACTTCAAGGCCAACGGCGGAGTGTTCCTGATCGACGACTTCGGCCGCCAGTTGTGCAGCCCCAAGGAACTCCTGAACCGGTGGATCTTGCCGCTGGAGGACCGGCACGACTTCCTCACCGTGGCCAGCGGCAAGAAGTTCCAGGTGCCGTTCGAGCAGCTCATCATCTTCTCGACCAACCTGGACCCGAAGGACCTGGTGGACGACGCGTTCCTGCGGCGGATCCGGCACAAGATGGGGGTGAACGCCCCGCAGCGCGACGTGTACGAGCGGATCTTCGCGGCCAACTGCAAGCGGCTCGGGATGAACTTCAGCCCCGAGGCGGTGGACTACCTGTACGAGCGCTACTACCAACGGGGGCGGACCCCGCGGGCCAGCGATTGCCGCGATTTGCTGGAAACCGTCCAGTCCATCTGCCGATACAGACGGCAACCTGTGCATTTGACGCGCGACCTGATCATCGAGGCGTCGTCCAGCTTCATCGCCGAGTTCCAGTGAACTCGGCGGGCGCGGCGGCCGACGCGAGGGGGGCTGGCCCATGGACGGGCGATGGAAGCGGTGGGCGTGTGCCGGTCTGATGGCCGGCGCCGTCGGGTGCAAGAGCGGCGACGTCCAGCAGCCTCCGACCCCGGCGATCCCGGGGTTCCAGGAGAAGCCGTCACTGCTTCAGCAGGCGTTCGGCGGGCACCCGAAGTTCACCCCGCAGGCGCCGCCGACGCCTGAGCCACCCATCTATGAAGCCCGTAAGCCGGGCGAGCCACTCAAGCCGGGCACCGAAGTCGAGCTGGCCGCCGCCGAGGTCGAGGCGGCGTTCATGGAAGGACGGTCTGCCACGGACCGGGACCGGCTGCTCGACTCCGCCCGCCAGAAGTACCAGCGGGCGCTCAAGACCGACCCCAAGCACAAGGGGGCGATGTCCGGGCTGGCCGATCTCTACGCCAAGGCCGGCAACAAGGACCAGGCGACGGCCATGTACCAGACCGCGCTGCAGGCTTCCCCGAAGGACCACGACCTCGCCTACAAGATGGCGACAATGCAGGTCAAGTTCCAGGACTGGGCCGGGGCCGCGCAGTCGTGCCAATTCGCCCTGTCGATGGATCCCGAGAACCGCACCTACACCCGGACCCTCGGCTACTGCCAGGCGCAGCTCGGCCAGTTCCAGCAGGCCGGTGAGTCACTCATGAAGGTGATGCCGGAAGCCCAGGCGCGGTACTTCCTGGGGCGTGTTCTGATCGACCAGAACCGAGAGCCCGAAGGCCGGCAGATGATCCAGATGGCGGCCAATCAGGACCCCGAGTTCCAGCCGGCCAGGGACTATCTGGCACAAATGAACGGCGGTATCCCCTCGGCGGCGACGGGAGACGTGAAGCAGGCCGTGTTCGATGGGTCCAGTCCAGCAGCCGTGACGCCGCCTCCTACCCGGCCCGTCGCGGTGCCGGTAAGTGAGCGATAAACCCTGGGGGGCGCGGCCACCACGGCCGCGCCCCCGGATCTTCTACACCGCTCCCAGCCCCGGCCCGTTCAGTAACGCCGTGTTCATTGTCCCGTCCCGGATGGTGAAGACGCCCGGAAACCGTTCGTCCCATCCCGCGTTCGCCTCGGGGCAGTATTGACGGCCGTTCGACTCGATGGCCGCCACGCCGGGGATGTGAGCCGCGATCCCGGCCGAGTGGATCAGCGACGCCCCCACGCACGTCAGGTCCTGCACGCAGCGGAACATGCCGTACTTCTGGGCCGCCGCCGCTAGCAGTAGCGTCTGCGTCTGCCCCTTGCACGCCTTGAACGCCACCCCGGTGTAGCCCATCTCCCGGGCCAACCGCAGGCTCTCCAGGTCCACCAGCGACTCGTCGATGACCACCGGCTTGAGCCTCGCCGCCTCGTGCATGACGTTGCCACGGTCCGCCTTCAGGTCTCGCGCGGTCGGCTGTTCGACGTACTGCACCCGGTCGTAGCCGGCAGGGGTCAGTTCCTTCAGCCGGTTCAGGAACTCGACGAGGTAGCCGACGTCCCGGCACCGCTCGTTGAAGTCCAGGGAGTAGAACCACGCCGCCACGCCGCGGCCCGACTGCACCTCCTCCGCGACGCGGTTGACGCCGATGACCCGATCCACGTCCCAGCCGAGGTCGTCACCGTTGAGCTTGATCTTGAGGTGCGTCAGGCCATCGCGGGTGATCCACTCACCGAGGGTTTCGGGCAGTCCGTCGCCGACTCGTTCCTTGACGTCGGCGTCGGTCAGCGGGTCGAGCGCACCGACGAGGTGGTACAGCGGCATCTGCGGTTTCGGGTCGGGCAGAACGTAGCGGTGCAGGTACTCCCCGGCGAACTCGTCACCGAGGTAGTGGCCAAGATCGTGCGCGACAAACTCCGGGCCGTAGGCCCTGTAGCAGTTCAGCCCGTGGGCCTTGCCATAGGCGTCGTGCAGCGCGGCGTCGAACGGGCTTGCAGCGACCAGCGTCGCCAACGAGGGGATAGGTTCTCCGAGGTCGGTCAACCCATGCGGCCATTCGAGTATGGCTGACTCGGCGGTGTGCGTGATGTCAACCGGATGCCCGACCACTGGCAACTCTCGGTATACGTCTGCAATAGCCTCGGCGATCCGACGCATCGCTCCGAGCGTCTGGTCGTAGGTCAGCCGGCGGGACGGCCACGCCCAGACATTGCCGAGCGGCATCGACCCGAACCCGCGAGCGACCTTCCCCGTCACGGTCTCTACCATCATCTCGGCGTTCAGGATCGTGACCCGATCGAGAGCGACACCCCCGAACTTGATCGGCGTGCGGTAGCGGTACTCCTCGTAGCTGGTGGCCACGTCTTTGATTCGAACGTCGGTCGGCTTCATGGCAGTGCCCGGCGGGTGCGGGGATTCTAGACTGGCTCAGTATCGAGGTTCGCTGTCCGCCGGACAACCACCGATGAGCATTCCCGACTGGCAACTGCCGCCCGGCGTGGACCGCGGACTGTGGGACTACCTTCACAGCGGCGAGATGGTCCGCGGCTACGACGGCCAGATGAACGCATCGCCGCTGGCGACCGCCGACGTGTCGTTCTGTGAGAGGGTCTTCGACCGGCCGGGCTGGCTGATCGACCTGGGATGTGGCACCGGTCGGCTGTGCGTCCACTTCGCACGCTTGGGCTACGACTGCGTCGGCGTGGACCTGTCCGATGAAATGCTGACACAAGCCCGTGCTAACGCCGACCGGGCCGGCGTGACAGTCGAGTGGCGCAACGCCAACCTCGTCGAGTTGACGGGCGTGCCAGACGGACACTTCGACTATGCGGCGTGCCTGTTCAGCACCCTGGGCATGGTCCGCTGGGCCGAACACCGGATCGCGGTCGCACGGCAGGCATTCCGGGTGTTAAGGCCCGGCGGGTGGTTCGTGCTACACGTCCACAACCGGTACTTCCGCGGGCTCGGCTGGGGGAGGGTCGTCCGGCAGGCGGCCCGATCGCTCCTGGGTCGCGCCGACGCCGGGGACGTGACCATGTCGCAAGCCTACGGTGGCGCCCCGCTCACACTGCACCACTTCACACGCCGGGAGGCAACCCTGCTGCTGACCGCGACAGGGTTTCTCGCCCGGACGGAGACAGCGGTATGCGAGTCGGGCCGCGAGGTTCCGCCGGGAACACGGGCTTACGGGTATCTGATCGCGGCCGAGAAGCCCGAGTCCTAATCGGCGGCCACGACCCGGCCGTCGTTGCGGCCGCCGAGCCAGCGCACAACGTCCACGTCCCCGCCCTCGCGGAAGAACCGCACCGACCCGTCGCAGAAATTGAAGAACGCACCGCCGGGGTGCCGGCTGCCGAACGCCTGGGTCGCCGGGCCGTTGATCCGTGCGCTCGCCTCGTCCACCCACCACATCACGTCGCTGATCCACACGCCCCCGTCGCGCTGGCCGCTCATCCCGGGCCAGATCGCGGCCCGCTTCCCGGTCACGGTGTCGAATATGCACTCCCCGACGGCCAGGGTGTTCGACGTCCCGTCGGTGATCGCTTCGATCTTGATCTTGCTGTTCTGGTACATCACCCCGCCCGAGTCGCGGTCGGGGGAGAACAGCCCGTAGGTGATCGGCCCCGCGACGCCCCGGTAGTTCGACATGCCGTGGTCGAGCCGTTCGGGGTTGCGCGGCGGCCCGGTGTCCGACGGGCAGCGGTACAGCGGCAACGAAGTCTGTGACTCCGGCGTCGGCAACGCCGGGTTCGCGCCTCCGCCGAACGAAACGGTGGCCACCCCCGCGGCCCGGTACAGGTTGTCCTGTTCGGCATACGGCAGGATGGTCGCGCTCCACGCCCACCCGGGGTTGGTCCCAGCAGCCGTGTAAGCCGACGGGAAATGACCGACCACCCCCGCGTAGTTGTGCAGCGCCAGCCCGTGCTGCTTGAGGTTGTTGCTACACTTGATGCGGGCAGCGGCCTCGCGGACCTTCTGCACCGCGGGCAGCAAGAGACCGATCAGGATCGCGATGATCGCGATGACAACCAGCAATTCAATGAGCGTAAAGGCACGCCGGCCTGAACCGGGCGGCTGTTCGGACATGAACAGACCTCCGAGAGGAGCGCGAGTCGGGTGGCCACGGGCCATGCGGGCGCGGTGCGTCGCCGGTCTGGGAACTGCGAGTGCGGCGGACGCAACGGTGCGGGCGAACGGAGTGAGCTCGGGTCGGAGTCGGGATCCGCGTCGATGGGAGTGAGCGTAATCTCTCGCCGTGAGAATGGCAAGAACGAACCGGACCGTGCGCGGGCCACATCACAGGAACTACTCACCCAGCAGTTCCCGGCGGACCCGGTCCGGGGCCGCCTCGTAGGAGTGCGGCTCCATCGTCGAGACAGCCCGCCCCTGGCTGAGGCTGCGCACCCGATCGGCGTAGTCGAACAATTCCGCCAGCGGCACGAACGCTTCCACTTCGAACAGGTCGCCTCCGACCGACTCCTGCCGATCCACTTGACCCCGCCGCTGCGCCAGGTCGCCGATCACGTTACCCAGGAACTCCGCCGGCGTCGTCACCCGCACCCGCATGATCGGCTCCAGCAACTGCACATTGCCGCGGGTCGCGTCCCGGTACGCCTCCACGGCGGCGCGGGTGAACGCTTCCTCGGACGACAACTGCGGGTCGAACCGTGCCTCCAGCACCTTCGCCTGGACGTTGATCATCGGGAACCCGAACTCTCCGGTCTGCAGGGCGTCCTTGAGTCCCTCCTCGGCGGCGTGGCCCAGTGCCGCCGGCAGCGACTCCGGCGGGACGAAGTTCGCCACGGCCACGGGGGTCGGGCTACGGTGGTTGGTGAACTCCACCTTCAGCCAGGCGAACACCTCCCGCTGGCCGACCTGCCGGACCTCGACCTCGACGGTGCGCGGAGAGCGCAGCATCTCCCGGTAGCTGACCCGCGGCTTGCCGACCCGGACCTTGAGCCGGAAGTCCCGCTCCAGCCGGTGCCGCTTCACCTCCAGGTGCAGCGTCCCCATACCGCTCATGAGGGTCTGGCCGGTCTCCTTGTCGGCCTTCACCTTGAACGTCGGGTCCTCTAGCTGGAGTATGTCCAGGGCCAACCCGAGTTTGTCCCGGTCGGCGCCGCTGTCCGGCTCGATCGACTGGCTGACCACCGCCTCGGCAAAGGTGATCGACTCCAGTACGATCGGGTGCTGGGTCTCGCAGAGGGTGTCGCCGGTCTTGGTGTCCTTCAGGCCGATGATCGCCACGATGTCGCCGGCCGGCGCGGACTCGACCTCCTCCAGTCCGCGGTTCGGGTCGGCGTGGACGTGGAAGAGTTTGGCGACGTTCTCCTTCTTGTCGTTGGTCGGGTTGAGCGACCGCGAGTTGGGCCGCAGTACGCCGGAGTACACGCGCACGAAGAACCGGTGGCCGTTCGGGTGCCACGCGGCCTTGAACACCAGCCCGCAGAATGGCTCCTTCGGATCGGGCTTGCGCCGCTCCTCCTTGTCGGTCTTCGGGTTCCTCCCCGCGACCGCCGGCCGATCGAGAGGGCTGGGCAAGTAGTAAGTCACCGCGTCCAGCAGCGGCTGGATGCCGATGTGCTCCCGGCCGCTGCCGGCCAGAACCGGGTAAATCTGCCGGGCCAGCGTCTGTTCGCGGACGAGTTGCCGGACCTTCGCCGGGTCGGGGTCGTTTCCCTCCAGCACGGCGCTGGTAATTAGATCCTTCTCGTCGTGCTGGGTGAGTACATCGAAAAGTTGCTCGCGATACCGTCTCGCCTCGGCCTCCTCCTCGGCCGGCACCGGCTCCTCGCGGACAGTCTTGCCGTAGTCGCCTGCGTCGAAGAACAGGGCCTTCCACTCGATCAGGTCGATCACCCCGCGGAACGGCTTGGGGCTGTCCTTGTCCGACCCGGACCCGATCGGGACGACCACCGGGATCGGCCGACCCATCGCAGCGAAGTCCTGCGTCAGCCGGGCATGGATGCTTTCCAGGGTCCGGGCGAAATTGGCCCCGACAACATCCATCTTGTTGACGAACACCAGCCGCGGGACACCGTACTTGTTCGCCTGCCGCCAGACCGTCTCGGACTGGGCCTCGACCCCCTTCTGGCCGTCGAAGACGACCACCGCCCCGTCGAGCACCCGCAGGGACCGCTCGACCTCGGCGGTGAAGTCCACGTGCCCCGGGGTGTCGATCAGGTTGACGGTGTGGCCGCGCCACTCGAACGGCACGCAGGCCGAGTAGATGGTGATCCCGCGCTGCTGCTCCTCGGGGTCGTAGTCGGTCTCGGTGGTCCCCTCGTCCACCCCGCCGAGCTTGTGCTTGGCCCCGGCGTAGTACAGCAGGTGCTCGGTGGTGGTCGTCTTCCCAGCGTCGATGTGCGCGATGACGCCCAGGTTCCGCACCAGGGTGATGTCGAGATCGGAGCCGGACGACTTTGCCATGACTCACCAGCGACGAGCAACGAGCAACGAGCAACGAGGGAAGACAGAACTTTATAGTACGACGGCGGAGTGAGATCGCCATAGAAGAGACGAGCGACGAGCGGCACTTAGGGTTCGCCCCGGTGCCACTCGTCGCTCGTCGCTCGTCGCTCGTCACTTTTACCAGGCGAAGTGGCTGAACGCCTTGTTCGCCTCGGCCATCTTGATGGTCTGCTCGCGCTTGGCCATGGCCTCGCCCTCGCGGCGATAGGCGGCCATCAGTTCGTCGGCCAGCCGCAGGTAGGTCGGCCGGCCTTTCTTGCCGCGGCAGGCGGCGATCAGCCAGCGGATCGCCAGTGACTGCTGGCGGTGCGGGCGGACCTGCATCGGCACCTGGTAGTTGGCCCCGCCGACCCGCCGGGACCGCACTTCCAGGCTGGGCTTGATGTTCTCCACCGCGCCCTTGAACACCTCGATCGGCTCGACGTCAGACATCCGCTTCTTGATCTGGTCCATCGCGTCGTAGAACAGGCGCGTGGCGGTGGACTTCTTGCCGTCGAGCATCAGGCAGTTGATGAACTTGCTCGCCAGCACCGACCCGTACCGGACGTCGGCGGTGAGCTTGTCGTAGCTGGCGGTCCGCTTCTTGGTCGCCATCGGTTACTTCCCTTCCTTCTTCGCGCCGTACTTCGAGCGGGCCTGCTTGCGGTCCTGGACACCCTGGGAGTCCAGCACCCCGCGGACGATGTGGTAACGCACCCCCGGCAGGTCGCGGACGCGGCCGCCGCGGACCAGCACGATCGAGTGCTCCTGGAGGTTGTGCCCCTCGCCCGGGATGTACGCGGTCACCTCGACCCCGGTCGAGAGCCGCACCCGGGCCACCTTCCGCAAGGCGGAGTTCGGCTTCTTCGGGGTCATCGTCTTGACGACGGTGCACACCCCCCGCTTCTGCGGGCAGCCCTGCATGGCCGGGTGCTTCGACTTCGACCGCTGCGGCACCCGCGCCTTCTTGACCAACTGGTTGATCGTCGGCATTCTCGGCCTCTATTCCAACAAGCTCCGCCCGCCGGGGCTCCGGCGGGCGGAGGGATTGTCCCAGAGGGAGTAGGTATTCAAGCAAAAACCCCCACGAGCCGCCAGAGGGGGATGGGGAAAAAAGTCGCAAGTCCCAAGTCAACCATCACGACCTGGGTCTTGCGACTTGACGACTCGCAACTCTGGTCAGGCCGAGCCGTCGGCTTCGGCTGCCTCTTCAACAGCTTCGCCGACGTAGCTCTGGCCGTCCGGCATCGGCATGTTGATGCGGACCTCGGACTGCTGGTGGACGTTGAACCCGGTCCCGGCCGGGATCAGGTGGCCGAGGATCACGTTCTCCTTCAGCCCGACCAGGTAGTCCACCTTGCTGGCCAGTGCCGCCTCGGTCAGCACCTTGGTCGTCTCCTGGAAGGAGGCGGCCGAGATGAAGCTGTCCGACTGCACCGCCGCCTTGGTGATCCCCAGGAGCTGGACCGACGACTCGGCCGGCACCGGCGTCTCGAACGACGGAGCCTTCTTCTTGCCGCCGGCCGCCTGGAGCGCGACCCGCTCCTCCTCGAACGCGTCCCGGGTGACGATCTGACCCTCCCGGAACGTCGATTCGCCCGGGTCCACCGTCTTGACGCACTCGTTGAGCAGCCGCTCGTTCACCTCACGGAAGGCGAACCGGTCCATGACCAGTCCGGGCAGCAGGCCCGTGTCCCCCATCTTCTCGACCTTCACCTTGCGGAGCATCTGGGAGACGATGATCTCGATGTGCTTGTCGTCAATGTCCACCCGCTGGAGGCGGTAGACCGACTGCACCTCGCGGACCAGGTACTCCTGCACCGCCTCGGGGCCGTTGACCCGCAGGATGTCGTGCGGGACCAGCGGGCCGTACACCAGCGGGTCGCCGGCCTTGACGTACTCGCCGGAGTGGACCCGGAGTTGCGCCCCGGCCGGCACCTGGTGCTCCTTCTCCTCGCCGACCGGCTTGCCGTCGTCGGTCTCCGGCTGGATCCAGATGATCCGCTTGCCGCGCTTGCGGGTCGGGTCGAGGCGGACCTTGCCGTCCACCTCGGACATGACCGCCGGGCTGCGCGGCCGCCGGGCCTCGAACAACTCGGTGACGCGGGGCAGACCGCCGGTGATGTCCTGGGTCTTGGACACCTCCCGCGGTGTCTTGGCCAGGAGCGTCCCGGCCGTCACCTGTTGCCGGTCGGTGACCTGGATGTTGGCCCGCTCCGGGATGAAGTACACCCGCAGCACGTTACCCCGGTCGTCTTCGATGCGGATCTGCGGGTGCAGGTCGCCCTTGTGCTCCATGATGGTGTACCGCTCGACCCCGCTGGCGGTGTCTCGCTCGCGGCGGAGGGTCTCACCCTCCTTGATGTCCTCCCAGCGGACCTTGCCGGCCTCCTCGCAGATGATGGGGATCGAGTGCGGGTCCCACTTGATCAGGACCGTCCCGGCGGCGATCTCCTGGCCGTCGGTCACCTGGAGTTCGGACCCGTTCGGGACGCTGAACCGCTCGACCACCAGCCCGCCCTTGCCGCGGAGGATGAGGATCTCCCCGGTCCGGGCCAGGGCGATCTTCTGGCCGTTCTCGTTGGTCACGACGGTGATCCGCTCGAACTGGACCACCCCGGCCTTCTTGGCCTTGTACTCGCTCTCCAGATTGCTCTTGCCGCCGGTGTGGACGCCCCCGAAGTGGAACGTCCGCATCGTCAACTGCGTGCCGGGCTCGCCGATGGACTGGGCGGCGATGATGCCGACCGCCATCCCCTCCTCGACAAGGGCTCCGGTCGCCAGGTCCATCCCGTAGCACAGCCGGCAGACACCCAGCGACGCCAGGCAGGTCATCGGGCTGCGGACGGTGATCTTGTCCAGACCGAGCCGTTCGATCAGCCGGGCCTTGTCCGGCGTGATCATCTCGTCTTCCTCGACGATCGGCTCCCCGGTGGTCGGGTGGTGGATGGTCACCCGGCTGACCCGGCCGCGGACCGCGTCGTACAGGGGGCGGTCGATCTCATCCCCCTTGTACATGATCCCCTTGGTGACGCCCTGGGTGGTCCCGCAGTCGTGCATCGTGATGACGACGTTCTGGGCCACGTCGGCGAGCTTACGGGTCAAGTAGCCCGAGTCGGCCGTCTTCAGCGCCGTGTCCGCCAGCCCCTTGCGGGCGCCGTGGGTGGAGCTGAAGTACTCCAGCACCGTCAAGCCTTCGCGGAAGTTCGACTTGATCGGCGTCTCGATGATCTCGCCGGACGGCTTGGCCATCAGACCCCGCAGCCCGGCGAGCTGGCGGATCTGCTCGACGCCGCCGCGCGCTCCCGAGTGGGCCATCAGGAAAATCGGGTTGAGGTACGGCACCACGCGCCCGTGCTCGTCCGCTCGGCGGTCGTGAGCGAGGTCCAGCATCAGCCGCTTGGTGATCGCCTCCCGAGCTTCGGTCCAGTGGTCGATCGTCTTGTTGTACCGCTCCTGTTCGGTGATGATGCCGCGCTCGTACTGCTTGCGGAGCTTCTCGACTTCCTTGTCCTTCTCCTTGAGTACCGCCTCCTTGACTTCCGGTGTCCGCAGGTCGCTGGTGGCGAAGGATAGGCCGGACTTGGTGGATTCCCGGAATCCGGTGTCCTTCATGCGGTCCAACAGCGCGATCGTCTCCCGCCGGCCGAGCAACTGGTAGCAGTCGGCGATGATCCGGCTGAGGTACTTACTGCCTAGCGACAGGTCGTAGAACGCCATCTCCGGGTGGAGGATGTCGTTAAACATGACCCGGCCGACGGTGGTCCGGACCAGGCCGTTGGCCTTGCGCGGCAACTCCTCGGCGATGGTGGCGCCGCGTTCGTTGCGGACCTCGCTGATGACCTTCTTCTCCAGCGGCAGCCGGACCTGCACGCGGGCATGCAGCCCGAGCTTGCCCTCGGCCTGGGCGCGGAACACCTCCATCGGCGAGTGGAACACCATTCCCTCGCCGGCCTCGATCTTCTCCCCCTCGTCGCCGCGACTGGCGGTCAGCCAGTAGCACCCCATCACGATGTCCTGCGACGGCGTGATGATCGGGTTGCCATTGGCCGGGCTGAAGATGTTGTTGGTCGCCATCATCAGCACGTACGCCTCGACCTGCGCCTCGATGGACAGCGGCAGGTGGACGGCCATCTGGTCGCCGTCGAAGTCGGCGTTGAACCCCTTACAGACGAGCGGGTGGATCCGGATGGCGTTGCCCTCGATGAGCACCGGCTCGAACGCCTGGATGCCCATCCGGTGCAGCGTCGGCGCCCGGTTCAGGAGCACCGGGTGGTTCTTGGTCACCTCTTCGAGGATGTCCCAGACCTGCTCGTCCTTGCGCTCGAGCATCTTCTTGGCCGACTTGATGGTGTCGGCGTGCCCGAGTTCCTTCAGCCGGCGGATGATGAACGGCTGGTACAGTTCCAGCGCGATCTTCTTCGGCAGCCCGGCCTGGTGCAGCCGCAACTCGGGGCCGACCACGATCACGGATCGGGCGGAGTAGTCCACCCGCTTGCCGAGCAGGTTCTCGCGGAACCGGCCCTGCTTGCCCTTGATCATGTCGGTCAAGGACTTCAGCGGGCGGTTCGAGCTACCCAGTACGGGCCGCTTGCACCGGTTGTTGTCGAAGAGTGCATCCACTGACTGCTGGAGCATCCGCTTCTCGTTGCGGATGATGACCTCCGGCGCGTTCAGGTCCACCAGCTTCTTGAGCCGGTTGTTGCGGTTAATGATCCGCCGGTACAGGTCGTTCAGGTCGCTGGTGGCGAAGTTGCCGCTGTCGAGCAGCACCAGCGGCCGCAGGTCCGGCGGGATGACCGGGATGCACTCCAGGACCATCCACTCCGGCTTGTTGCTGGAGTCGCGCAGCGCCTCCACGGTCTTGAGCCGCTTGACCAACTCCTTGGTCCGCTGCTTGGACGCCTTCTCGCCGCGGGCCATCTCCTTGTCGAGCCGCTCGCGCAGATCGCGGGACACCTCGACCAGGTTGAGCTTCTCTAGCAGCTTCTTGACCGCCTCGGCGCCCATGTCCACTTCGAACGTGTCGCCGAGTTCCTGACGGTAGTGGCGGAACTCGTCCTCGGTCAGGAGCTGCCGCTCCTTCAGCGGCGTCTCGCCCGGGTCGATGACGACGTAGTCCTGGAAGTAGATGATCTTTTCCAGGCTGGTCGTCTTCATGTCCAGCAGCGTCCCGAGGCGGGACGGCATGGCCTTGAAGAACCAGATGTGGACGACCGGGGCAGCCAGCTCGATGTGCCCCATCCGCTTGCGACGGACGCGGCTGTGCGTGACCTTGACGCCGCAGCGGTCGCAGATCATCCCCTTGTACTTCATCCCGCGGTACTTGCCGCAGGTGCATTCCCAGTCCTTCTCCGGCCCGAAGATCCGCTCGCAGAACAGGCCGTCCTTCTCCGGCCGGTACGTCCGGTAGTTGATGGTCTCCGGCTTCTTGACCTCGCCGAAGCTCCAGGACCGGATGTCGTGCGGGCTGGCCAGGCTGATGCGGACCGCCCCGTAGTCGTTGATCCGGTCGTAGTTTCCGGTTTCGGCCGCGGCGGCGGCGGTAGCAGTGCTCATATCTCTGTTCCCCTTCCGTTGTGTTCTCGTCTTCTCTGCACTGCACTGCACAACAAGCCCACCCACCGCAGCGGGTGGGCTTGGGGTTCACATCTTTCAGGCCCGCTTCTTCTCGAGCTGCATGTTCAGCCCGAGACCGCGGATCTCGTGAGTGAGTACGTCGAAGCTGGCCGGGGTGCCGGCCTCCAGGGTGTTCTCCCCCTTGACCATGCTCTCGTAGATCTTGGTCCGGCCCTCGACGTCGTCGCTCTTGACCGTGAGCAACTCCTGGAGGATGTAGGCGGCTCCGTAGGCTTCGAGTGCCCACACCTCCATCTCGCCGAACCGCTGGCCGCCGAACCGCGCCTTGCCGCCCAGCGGCTGCTGGGTGATGAGGCTGTACGGCCCGGTCGCCCGCGCGTGGACCTTGTCATCGACGAGGTGGTGCAGCTTGAGCATGTAGATGAACCCGACTGTCACCGGCTGCTCGAACCGCTCGCCGGTCCGGCCGTCGTAGAGTACGCTCTTGCCGGACTCCGGCAGGCCCGCCTCCTTGAGCGTCGCCCGGATCTCCTCCTCGGCCGCCCCGTCGAACACGGGCGTCACTGCCTGGAACCCGAGCCGGGCCGCCGCGTACCCCAGGTGCGTCTCGAGAATCTGGCCGACGTTCATCCGGCTCGGCACCCCGAGCGGGTTGAGCAGGAT
>Ga0247823_10002631_pt1 | contig 14736 bp, 17 predicted proteins | sample 13C_PalmiticAcid_2_FD_192426 | JGI IMG/M metagenome (GOLD analysis project Ga0247823, IMG submission 192426) | Soil microbial communities from agricultural site in Penn Yan, New York, United States - 13C_PalmiticAcid_Day30 | ecosystem: Environmental > Terrestrial > Soil > Agricultural land...
GGTCCGACGTCGTCGCCGACGTCGGCGTCATCGGCCTGCACGGCAACAACGATACGCTGTCGTTCACGCTCGCCGACGACGTCGGACCCATCGTCGTCGATCCCGGGACGTACTGCTACACGCGGAACCGGCGGCTGCGCGACGAGCTGCGCGGCACGCGTGCGCACAACGCGCCCTGCGTCGACGACGTCGAGATCGCGGAGTTCGACGGGCTGTGGCGCGTCAAACGCGAGATCGACACGCCCGCGCTCCAGGTCCCCAATACCGAAACGGGACGCACCGAGCTTCGGGCGCGGCACGACGCGTACAAGGGCCTCGGCTGGAGCGTCGCGCGCTCGTGGGGTCCGCACGACGGAGCGCTCCGCGTCGTCGACGAGCTCGACGGCACGCAGGAGCGCGCGGTCAGCGTCCGATTCACGCTGCACCCGTCGATCGGCGTGCGTGTCGCGGACGAGGGAGTACTGCTGCTCGAGCGCGACGGCGCGGCCGTCTGCGAGCTGCGCACGAGCCACCCGCTGGCGATCGAGCGCGGCTGGTACTCGCCGGGATACGGCGTTGCCGCACCGACGACGATCCTCTCGCTCGAGATGACGGTCATGCCGCCGGAGCGGATCGAGTATATTTGGCGTCCATCCACTCCCTGATGCATTGAGCACGATCGAGTCCGTCGAATCCCCCACTGCCAGCGAAGCGCGCCGTCCCATGCGACCGGCGCTGCTCGCGTTCTGGGCGGCGGCGGACAAGGCGCTGCCGATGCTCTACGGTCTGGCGATGATCGTCGTGGCGTTCCGGGTGCTCGACGAGGTGCAGAAAGGCGTCTGGGCGGTGTTCCAGATGGTCTTCATGATCATCAGCCTGCTGGCGGAGTTCTTCATCCTGCAGCCGATGGTCAAGCTCGCGGCCGAGCGGTCGGGAGAGCGCGGGCCGATCGTCACGGCCTCGATCGTCCTGTACACCGCGTTCAGCGTACTGCTCGCATGCGTCGTGATCGTCATGCCGGGACAGCTCGCGTCGCTGCTGAAGGTGCCCGGCGCCGCGGCGACGTTCGACGTGATGCTGCTGGTCATCGCCACGACGCTCGTGCGCAACATCGCCATCAGGATCCTCCAGATCGACTATCGGATCGTCGCCATCTTCATCGTCGACGCGGCGTACTTCGCGCCGCTGGTCGGGCTGATGATCTACGGCAGCCTCGACGGCACGTTCGATTCGGCGATGGACATGGTCGACTACAACGTGATCGCCTTCGCGATCAGCTCGCTTGTCGGCGCCGTGTTCACCGTGCGCGACCTCGTGCCGACGCTCGCCGGCTTCGGCGCGTCGGTGCGCCGCGTGCTCGATCTCGGCTGGCACCAGGGCGGCACCGGTGTTCTGACCGTGACGCAGCAGCAGATCGACGTCGGCATCGTCAGCGGCATGAAGGGCGCGCGGCTGACGGGCATCTACTTCGCGGCGAAGACGTTCTACCGCTTCTTCGACGCCGTGCGCGATGCGGCGCAGTTGCTGCTCGTGCCGGCCACGTCGCGCGCCTACGCGGAGGAACGCATCGAGGCCGTCGAGGAGGTGACCGAGTTCGCCACGGCGGCACTCGTCGCGCTGATCTTCCCGCTGACGATCGGACTGATCGCGTTCGCGTCGGTGATCGTGCCGATCGCGATCCACGAGCCGGAGGCGATCGAGGAGTTCCAGTGGCTGATGGCCAACGGTTTCGCGATGCCGTTCGTGATCGTTCCGTCGGCGGTGCTGCTGGGCATCGGCCGCACGCGCGACCTCTTCCGCGGCACGTTCATCGGAACGTTCGTGATGGTCGCGAGCGGACTGGTGCTGACGTGGTTCTTCGGTTCGGTCGGCATGGCCGCGGGCGTCTTCTGCGGAACCGCCGCGACGGCCGTGCTGCTGACGAGCCGGATGAACCGCTACGTGCCGTTCACGTTCGGCTCCGTACTGCGGCGCAGCCGCTCGTTCGGCGCGATCCTGCGCCGGCGCATCCTCAGCCGGCGCTGATGCCATCATCGGACATTGCGCGTCCGCTTTGAGAGACCACCCGTCGTAGGTTCGTCCATGGTTCGACACCGAATCGTCCGGAATCGGCCGGAAATGGCCGTTTGGATCGCTCGAATATTTCTTGTCGGAACGGCACTACAGTTTGGGGTACGACGTCTGTAGAGTGGTTTCTGATCCGTACCTTTGACGCGCCCGCCGGGAGTGCGAATGGCTCCCCCGGGCTCACCTCGGAGCCCCCCGACGAGCAACGACGCCTACTTCCGTTTCTTTCATCATATCAGTTCAGCACACTCATGGCAGAAGTATCCAGAGACGCGCGCCTTCGGGCCGTCAGCAGTGCCATCGAGCAGATCGAGAAGCAGCATGGCAAGGGCGCGATCATGCGTCTGAGCGACTCGCACGTCGTCTCGGTCGAGGCGATCTCGACCGGATCGATGTCGCTCGATTATGCGATCGGCATCGGCGGCATTCCGCGCGGCCGAATCACCGAGATCTACGGTCCGGAGTCCTCGGGCAAGACGACGGTATGTCTGCAGGTCATCGCCGAGGCGCAGAAGCGTGGCGGCATGGCGGCGTTCATCGACGCCGAGCACGCGCTCGACGTGCAGTACGCCTCGCGCCTGGGCGTCGACGTCAACAACCTGCTGCTGGCGCAGCCGGAGTTCGGTGAGCAGGCCCTCGAGATCGTCGAGACGCTCGTGCGCTCCGGCGCGATCGACGTCATCGTCGTCGACTCGGTCGCGGCGCTGACGCCGCGCGTCGAGATCGAGGGCGAGATGGGCGACGCGCAGATGGGCTCGCAGGCGCGACTGATGTCGCAGGCCATGCGCAAGCTCAACGCCGCGATCGGCCGCTCGAACGCGATCGTCATGTTCACCAACCAGTTGCGCTCGAAGATCGGCGTCATCTACGGCAACCCCGAGACGACCACCGGCGGCAACGCACTGAAGTTCTACGCCTCCGTCCGCATCGACGTGCGCCGCAAGGAGGTGCTCAAGGACGGCACCGACATCATCGGCAACCGCGTCCGCGCGAAGATCGTCAAGAACAAGGTGGCGCCGCCGTTCAAGGAGGTCGAGTTCGACATCCTCTACAACGAGGGCATCTCCAAGGTCGGCGACGTTCTCGATCTCGCGATCGAGCACGGCCTGGTGCAGAAGAGCGGCTCGTGGTTCACGCTCGGCGAGGAGCGCGTGCAGGGCCGCGATCCGCTGAAGAAGCTCCTCACCGAGAACCCCGAGGCATTCGCCGAGCTCGACAAGTCGCTGCGCGAGAAGCTCGGCATCCCCTTCCGCAACTCGGGCACGCTCGAGTCCGGCGTCGAGGCGATGGCCGACGGCACGCAGATGGGAAAGAACGGCAAGAAGTAATTGTCGCTTGCGCACGAAGGAAAACGCCCGGCTCCGGATAATCGGAGCCGGGCGTTCTTGCATGGGGCCACGTGGCCAATCGATCGGCGTGAACGTCATATTTGCGGTGTTGCCGTCGCCATCGATAACGCCCTTCGACGGGATCGTCGTGCGCGGGCGGTCGTCGTCGTCGTCGGGGGATAACCGATCGCCGTCGCGGTTCTCAGTCAACCACCACCCAAGAAACCAGAGACATCAACATGAAAGCGATCCAGGCACGCTCTTTTCAAGTTCGCGAAGTACGATTCCGCGCACGCTTCGATCTCTTCTAGACTTAACTCCAGGTCCGCCTCGTACTTCGGCTCAAGCGCCGAGATCCTCCAGCCCGTACCAACGAACGTGAATCCAATTATGCCTGGATCCTCGAGTTCGATTGAGTCGTAGCTGAAGGGGCGACCCTTCCTCGCGCCCGATTGCAGCCAACTGCAAAGCTGGCCCCCAAACTCGATTACATTGAAGTAAGACCAGTGAGAGTAGCACTTTCCCCGAATCTGCACAGAGAAGTCTGCCGTCATCTTTAAGATGACATCCCATCGCGACCTGATCTCGTCTGCTTCGAATTCTAGATTGTCGAAGGAGAATGCGATGAGTGTGTCTTCGACGGGTATCATGACACAAAATGAAAATCATAATCAACTAATCCAAGGCGCTGTTCGATTCGACATCGACGAACTGCTTTGCGTCGTCCCAGTCGAGGCTGGACACCGTCAGCTTGTGCATCACTTGAAGGTTATTAAGGTGTACGCTTTCAGCGATTGAGCCGACCGTGCGGCTCGCGAACGTGCATCGTACTGACCCGTTGCCGTCGCCTCGATCGTCGCGCCACCGCTGTTCAATGACTTGAGCATGATCAGACGCAACCAGGACCACGCGTCCCCATGTCTGGCTCACCGATTTAGGGCCATCCCAGGCGCAGTGCTACGCCACCCTCTACCTCGAGTACGATGCAGTTGGCTTCACGCCTCAGACCTTCCACTGCTCGGCCGATCAGCTCGCAAACTGCGTCGAGAAATCCCGCGTCCTTCCGAGTTAGTTCTCCGACGCTGCTGACAAGAACGACCGTACCGCGGCAGCCGACGTACCAATGGTCAGTGTGAATTTCGATGGAATGACGCCGGATAGTGATTGCTGCGATGTCCAGGCCTGGCGCAGTTCCTACCATATCCAGACCTCCTCGCCGACTGTGAACACAACCGTCTCTGTCAGGCCAAGCTCGGGCGACAGCGACCATTTGAGTGTCCGCCCGTCGTCGAGATGAATCTCACCGGCCACTTCCGGCTCGATGGTCACACCCGCAATCGCGCCACCTACACACGCCACGAGAGCCGTACGATAGCCGGCATCGCCGAACGATCTTTCGTCGCCGGACTGTTTCACAATCGGCCAATCGTAGAGGTTGACGACACCGTCTCCACAGTCGAGCTGTAGATAGTCACGAACGAACGTGACGCCATCGATGTGTCGCCCTTCCAAAACGGCATTGAGCCGGGAGCACTGGAGATCGGTCGTTGTCATTTTCGGCCTTCATGCAGTTCATTCCGAGAGCGGCCGGGCGGACGCACACGATACTCGGTGACTGGCGTGCACAACTGTAAAGTTGCTCGACGTGCCTGGCGCACTTCCCTCGCAAAGAAAAAACACCCGACGCAGCCGAAGCCGCGCCGGGCGTCTCGAATTCGCGCAGCCATGCTCGACTACGGCCGCACGAACGAGTAGATCATGGCCACGATCACGACGACGATCGCGATGAAGAAGGCGAGCTTCATCAGGCGCTTGACGATCGCGAAGAAGATCAGCCCGGCAACGATGGCGATGGCGACGATGACTCCTGTTTCCATGTCCCTGGAAAACCCTCTCCGTTAGAAGCTCGCGTTGATCGAGATGTGATGCTGGCTGCCGAGCCGCGAGAGGCTCGTGAAGGCATAGTCGAAGCGGTACTCGCGAAGCACGACGCCGAAGCCCGCGGAGATGCCGGCCATGCCGCGCGACTCGCCGAAGGCGACGTCGCGGCGCGCGCCGTGGTCGTAGCCGAAGCGCAGGCGCACCGGTCGCGAGACCGTGAACTCGCCGCCGACGCTGAAGTTCTCGAAGCGGCCGAAGAAGTTCTCCGTCGAATCGAGCAGCCGGTGAAAGTTCACGCCGATCTGCAGCGGCAGCCCGCGCAGCGTGTGCGAGACGCCGAGCTTCAGGTCGAGCGGGAGCTCCTCGTCGATTCCATCGAAGCTCGCGAGCTGCGCGCCGAGGTTCAGCAGCGAGAGCGCGGCGTTGATGCGCCGCGTGGTGTCGATGAAGAGCAGGCCACCGTCGAGCGCGAGCGCCGACGAACTGTAGGCGTCGATGTTCGAGTAGATGCCCTTGGCTGCGAGGCCCGCGGAGAAGCCCTCGCCGAGCTCGGTGCCCCAGCCGACCGACAGCGCGATGTCGTTCGAGCCGAACTCGCCGAGCGCGCGGCCCATGCGGTCGACGCGCTCGAACGCGCCGTAGTTGTTGAAGTTGACGCCGATGCCGATGCGCCCGATTCCCTCGATCTCGGTGCCGACCGCGGCGAAGCCGCTGTTGATGTCGAGCAGATGCTTGAAGAACGTGAACGCCGCCTGCGTCGAATCGACGGTCTGGATCGTCGCGGGGTTGTAGAAGAGCCCGGCGGGATCTCCCGCGATCGTCGCGAACGTCCCTCCCATCGCCGCGGCGCGGGCCGAGGCATCGTTGCGCAGGAAGTCGTACACACGCGGCTTCTGCGCGCTGGCCGTGCCGGCGCAGAGCGTGACGAGCGCGATCAGAAGAGAGACGAAGAGTCGATTCATCACAGGTGATTCACGTGAGGGCGAGAACTGCGCCGAAGAACGGTCACACAGGCATTGCGCGCAAGGGCGAGCCGATGCCACACCGAGAGGCGACAGTCGGCGATGCCGGGCGCCGGTGAGCCGCTACGCAGGATACCACTGGTACAGCATGAAGTACACGAGCACGCCAGTGACCGAGACGTACAGCCAGATCGGCAGCGTCCAGCGGGCGATGCGGCGATGCGGGTCGAAGCGCGCGGCCAGGCCGCGACGCAGCGTGATGATCGCCAGCACGGGCACGATCGCCGCCAGGACGATGTGCGTCACGAGGATGACGAAGTACACCGTGCGGATCATCCCCTCGCCCCCGAACGGCGTGTTCATGCCGCCGCGCAGCACGTGGTACGTCACGTAGCTGATGAGAAAGAGCACCGATGTGCCGAAGGCCGCCAGCATCGCCCGGCGGTGCGCCTCGCGCCGACGGTTGCGGATGTGCACGTACCCGGTGAGCAGCAGAACCGTCGCGATCGCGTTGAGCGTGGCGTTGACCGCCGGCAGCATCATGACGTCGAAGCTCATCCCTTCTCCCTCATCAGAACGCCCACGTCGCTGACGAGGCGCTGCGTCGCCTCCTTGTCGAGCCCGTCGTAGTACCCGCGGATGTTGCCTTCGTCGTCGACGAGCACGAACCGCGTCGAATGGATGATCGGCTCGTTCGGATCAGTGCCTTCCATCATGGGGAGCTTGAACGCGTCGACGGCGATCCGCTGGATCTGCTCCTGGCCGCCGGTGAGAAAGATCCACCGGTCTCCATCGGCCTGCCAGCGATCGGCGTACGTCGTCAGCCGCTCGGGCGTGTCGTACTCGGGGTCGACGGTGATCGAGACGAGCCGGACGTTGCCGGCCTTCTTGAGAGACTTCTGTAGACCCGACATCTGCGAGGACATGACCTGACAGGTGCCGGCGCATCGGGTGAAGATGAAGTCGGCGACCCAGATCTGTCCGCGCAGCTCGTTGAAGCTGATCTTCTTGCCGGTGCGCTCGACGAGCACGGCGTCGGGCACGCGACCGTAGATCGCGAGCTCCTGACCGGCGGGCCGCTCGGACTCCATGCTGCGCAGCCACGTCCAGACGCCGCCGGCGACGACGACGGCCAGTGCGAAGAGTGCGATGAACGTGAGACGGGAGCGTGAGCGCGTGCGCGGATCGATTTCCATGGGACCTACAGGATGTACAGCATCAGAAACAGGGTGATCCAGACGATCGTCACGAAGTGCCAGTACAGCGCGGTGATCGTCGCGGACGTGCGCGTCGCCAGGGCGAGCGGAGCGCGCGCCGAGCGAACGGCGAAGAGCGCCAGCAGCACCAGTCCAACGACGACGTGCAGTCCGTGGACGCCTCCGACGACGTAGAGCATGCCGGCGTTGACGGCACTGGCCGGGAGCATTCCGTCGGCGAGCAGCGAGGTCCACTCGATGGCCTGGATGCCGAGGAACACGGTGCCAAGCGCCAGCGCGGCGAGCGACCATCGAGCGGCAGGTGTCGAGGACTTCACCGCGCGCTGCGCCATGACGAGCGCGGCGCTGCTGGCGGCGAGGAGCGCGACCCCGACGGGCGCCAGGCCCAGGGGCAGCGCGCGCATGCCGCTGAAGCCGCCGCTGCCGAAGCCGAGCACGACGTAGCCGACGATCAGGCCCGTGAAGAGCATCGCCTCGGACGCGACGAACAGCATCATCCCCAGCCGGGCATTGCTGATCGGCGGCTCGGCGCGGACGACGGCGGCATGCGTCTCGGAGGTCATGCGGTGCGCGGTGATTCGATGGCCGTGCGGCTCACGTGAAAGGGCTTCATCGGAGGCTTGTTGCTGCCGCCGTACCAGTAGATGTACGCGGCGCAGAGCGCGACGAGCGTGACGAAGGCGACCGCGAGCAGAATGCCGACGCGGCGATTGCGCCGTCGAAGCTCCCGCGGCCCGGGCACAGGGCGTGTGCCGTTGCGCGGGGAGGTCGATGCCGGGATCGCGGAGCCGAAGTCGTTCATGCGAAGGTTCCCGAGAGTTGTCTGCCCGTCATCGTTGATTCGACGGCCGCGCGCGGTTCACCGGAGCGCAATCCTCAGCGACGTCGCGCGATCAGGCGCTGCCCCGATCGATGACCATCGTCAGCAGAAGCACCGGCAGGTACAGCAGCGAATAGTAGAAGAGCCACTTTGCGTGGACGTTCTTGCGCGAGACGGCGAGCACCGCGCCGAAGGCGAGAAAGCCGAGCCCGATCGCGAGCGCACCGAAGAAGTAAAACCCTCCGGCGATGCCGAACAAGGTCGGAATCAGGCTGATCGGAAGCAGCGCGGCGGTGTACAGCAGGATCTGGCGGCTCGTGCTGCCGCCGTCGGGATCGAGCACGGTCAGCATCTTGTAGCCGGCGCGCTCATAGTCCCGGCGGTACATCCACGCCAGGGCCAGGAAGTGCGGCATCTGCCAGAAGAAGAGGATCCCGAAGAGCACGATGGCCTCCGGTCCGAGCGCTCCGCGCGCGGCGGCCCAGCCCATGACCGGCGGCAGCGCGCCGGGGATCGCTCCGACGACCGTGTTGAGCGTCGAGCGACGCTTGAGCGGCGTGTACAGGAAGACATAGCTGACGAGCGTCGCGAGGCCGAGCGCGGCGGTCAGAAGGTTGACCGTGAGGGCCAGCCAGGCCAGACCCACGATCGAGATCACGCTGCCGAAGATCAGCGCGTCGCTGGGGCGCAGGCGCCCTGCCGGAAGCGGCCGGGTCATCGTGCGGCGCATGAGCACGTCGTGCTCGCGCTCGACGTACATGTTGAGCGCGCCGCAGCCGCCGCCGACGAGAAACGTGCCGACGAGGGTGTTGACGATGTGCATGGGGTCGAGCGGACCGATCGCACCGACCCAGTAGCCGGCGAGGGTCGTCAGCACCGAGAGCATCGTCAGGCGGGGCTTGGTCAGCTCGACGTAGTCGGCCATGCGAGAGCGACGTCGCGCGTCGATCTGATCGAGAACCTCCGTTGTGCTCTCGACCGTGGTGCTCGTACCGGATTCTATCATGAGACTGTAGGGTCCAGGCGAAGAAGACGGGCCGCACAGGTGGGCCGCGACGGCCCAAAAGTTAAACAACGGGCGGGACCCGGTCCCGCCCATATTCGTTCCAATTGATTTTTCCCGACGCTCAGTGGTGGGCGCCGTTGCCGTTGGCAACGGGGACGGCCCGCGCGTCGCCGACAGCGAGCGAGACCGCGTCCTCCCCCACCCGTCGGGTCTGCGGCAGGTAGTCCTCGGTGACCAGCGGCGAGCTGTACTCGTGCGGGCCGTGGTAGACCGTCGGGATGTCGTCGAAGTTGCCGTGGCCGGCCGGCGACGGAATCGTCCACTCGAGCGTGTTGGCCTGCCAGGGATTGGCCGACGCGCGCTCGCCGCGGACGAGGCTGTAGAGGAGATTGAACAGGAAGATGATCTGCGAGAAGCCGAGAACGATTGCCGAGATCGTGATGAACTCGTTGATCGGCTGCATGTGCTGCAGGTGCGTGTAGACGGTCGGATCGTAGATGCGCCGCATGTGCCCGCCGATGCCCAGGATGTGCATCGGGAAGAACGTGCAGTTGAAGGCGATGAACGACAGCCAGAAGTGGATCTTCCCGAGCGTTGGGTTCATCATCCGGCCGAACATCTTCGGATACCAGAAGGTGATGCCGCCGAAGATCGCGAAGAGCGATCCTCCGAAGATCACGTAGTGGAAGTGCGCGACGATGAAGTACGTGTCGTGGATGAACGCATCGACGGGCGTCGACGCCATGAAGATGCCCGAAAGGCCGCCGATCGTGAACATGGCGATGAACGCGAGCGCGTAGAGCATCGGAACGGTGAACCTGATGTTGCCGCCCCAGATGGTGCCGAGCCAGTTGAAGACCTTGATCGCCGACGGCACGGCGATGACCATCGTCGAGATCATGAAGGTCGTTCCGAGCACCGGGTTCATGCCGGACTGGAACATGTGATGTCCCCAGACGATCCAGCTCAGGAACGCGATGCCGATCATCGAGAAGACCATCGCGCGGTAGCCGAAGATCGGCTTGCGCGAGAACGTCGACAGCAGCTCAGAGGCGATGCCCATGCCCGGGAGAACGAGGATGTAGACCTCGGGGTGCCCGAAGAACCAGAACAGGTGCTGGTACAGCAGCGGCTGGCCTCCGCCGACGTTGTCGAGCGGCGTGCCCGCCATCAGCAGTCCGGTGGGCAGGAAGAAGTTCGTGCCGATCGAGCGATCCATCAGCAGCATGACGAGCGCGGCGGTGAGCACCGGGAGCGCGAGCAGCAGCAGGATCGCCGTGACGAAGAGCGACCAGACGGTCAGCGGCATCCGGAACATCGTCATGCCCGGCGCACGCATGTTGATGATCGTCGTGATGTAGTTGATCGCTCCGAGCACCGACGAGACGCCGAGCACCAGCAGCGAGACCAGCCACAGGTTCATGCCGAGGCCGACGCCGGTGAAGCCCTCGTGCGCCGAGAGCGTCGGGTACCCCGTCCATCCGGACGCGGCGGCGCCTCCCTCGACGAAGAAACTTGCGACCATCAGCATACCGGCCGGCAGCGCGATCCAGAACGAGAGCATGTTCATGACCGGGAACGCCATGTCGCGCGCGCCGATCTGAAGCGGGATCAGGAAGTTGCCGAAGACGCCGATCAGCAGCGGCATCGCCGCGAAGAAGATCATGAACGTCGCGTGCATCGTGAACGCGGTGTTGTAGAACTCCGGCAGCAGCGCGCCGTTCGAGGCGAGCATCGTCTCCGGCAGCACGCCTCCGAGCAGATACCACGGCAGCGCCTCGCCCGGATAGGCGAGCTGCCAGCGGAGGATCAGCGCGAGGATGCCACCGATGAGCAGAAACAGGAGCGCCGCGAACATGAACTGGATCCCGATCACCTTGTGGTCGAGCGAGAAGAGGTACTTCTGCACGAAGGTCAGCTTCGGGTGCGCGTGATGATGCTCGATCGTCGGATGCGTATCGATGACGTGCGTTGTCGCGTCCATTCAGGTGCTCGAGGGTTGAGAGAGGTACGGGGCTCGATCGCGATCGTCGTTGTCTATCGGGAGGTCGCCGCGGTGTCGACCGCGGCCGTCGTATCGGCGCCCGCGGCCGATCCTGCGCCCGCGGCGCCCGAGGCTGCCGCGGCCGTCGTGTCGCCGGCCGCCGTCGCGGCGGTGTCGGTCGGCGCCGTCGGCGCGGCCGCTGCCGGCGGGTTGAGCTGCGCGGCCTTCTTCGCCATCTCGGCGGCGTACCACGCGTCGAAGTCCTCCTGGGTGTGCACCGTGAGGAACCCGCGCATGCGGTAGTGTCCGAGACCGCAGAGCTCGGCGCACGCGATCTCGTACTGTCCAGCCTTGGTTGCGGTGAACCAATAGCGGGTGACCATGCCCGGCACGGCGTCCTGCTTCATCCGGAACTCCGGGACGAAGAAGCTGTGGATGACGTCCTGCGCGGTCATGTTCAGGAGCACCGCCTTGTTGATCGGCACGTGCATCTGGTTGGTCGTCGAGATGTCGTCGGGCGTTTCGAACTTCCCGTCGGCGCCCGCATAGCGGATGTCCCACTGGAACTGTCGCGGCCGCAGGTCGATCACGACCGACGTGTCGGCGCCCGGCGCGTCCATCTTGATGTCCGACCAGACGCTCTGGCTCATGATCGCCAGGAAGACGAGGATCAGCGCGGGAATCACCGTCCATGCGACCTCGAGACGGTTGTTGCCGTGCGTGTAGACCGCGCGCCGGTCCTCGCGATAGCGGTACTTGATGATGAACGCGATGAGCGCTCCGAAGACGATGAGAAACACCGCCGTCGTGATCCAGAGGATGAGGTAGAAGAGATCGTCGATCGGTCCGGCGACCGTGGAGTTCGCCTCGGGGAGCCACCAGGTGTCGTAGCGCGGCTTCGTCGCGGTTGAGTCCTGGGCGAGCATGGTGCTCACGCTCGCGAGCGCGAGCATGAGCACCATACCGGTTCGTCTGATGGCGTTGACCATGGCTACGAGGCCTTGAAGGTGAACGTGATATTCTTCGACTCCTTCGCTGCGACGGTGACCTCCTGCTCCTGCTCGCCGAACTTCTCGTGCCATGCCTTGACCGTGTACGTGCCGGGCGGCAGGCCCTCGAGCGAGAATGCGCCGTCGGCGCCGCTGACTCCGAAGAACGGGTGCGAGAGCACGCCGACGTAGCTGCGCATCCAGCCGTGGACGTCGCAACTGAACGGGATCATGATCTCCTCGTCGGGGAACGTCTTCTCGAAGACCATTCCCTGGTTCGGCTGCGCCTGGTTGAAGCCCTTGTTCTTCTTCGGCGTGGGATGGACGTTGTGCAGCGTCGGGTCGCTGTTGGAGATCTTCAGGGGCTGGCCGACCATCATGCCGACGACGTGCGGATGGTAGCGGCATCCCTTCTGGTCGAGCGTCGCGGCCTCCTTGGGAGCCTCGAAGCGCTGCCCCTCGAGTCCCTTGCTGACATACACGAACACGTTGGCCACCTTACCATCCTTGATCTGGATGTCGCCCGCGCCGGACTTGGCGTCCGGGCTGGCCGCGCAGATGCCGTCGGAGCTCATGTCGATCGGCGTAGGCGCCGGTGCGGTGCCTTCGAACACGACGCTGCCTGCAACCGTCGCCGCGGTGGCCGGGTCGATCTTCGCGACGGAGCCGCCGCCGTCGCCGTCGGCTTCGCCGAAGAGCTCATCCTCCCTGCTCTTGCCACACCCACCGAGGATCGAGGCAGAGACGAGCGCTGCGAGCGCGAAGGCAGAAAGACGCTGGAGATTCATTCCGATTCGTTGAGTTGTTGATGAGTGTCGGCCGTGGGAGAGCCGCGTATCGACGTCGCGGGGCCGCAGGTTGGTCGCGATGTGTTACGCTCCGCGACGGCGATACGCCCGCACGACGACACCCGCGACGGTCGCGACGAGACCGAACACCATTCCGATGAGACCGAAGACCGTGTAGTTGAATCCGGCCGAGAGCTCCGATCCGGCCTGTCCGCGCACGGTCTCCTTGCACGCCGGGCACGCGGTTGCGAGCTCCGGGAGCGCGACGACCAGCGCCGCGAGCAGCACGAACAGGATGATGTGTCGACGGTTCATTTCGCTGTCGATGCGGTCGTTGATTGCCCGAGGGGCAGCTCCACGTCGAGCGTCGCGGAGCCGTTCTTCGTGATCGTCGCCGTGCGCTCGAGCGTCACCGGCGGGTCATAGCGGTAGCCGATCATCCGGCCGTCGGTATCGAGCTTCCTCCGGACCTTGACGCTATTGTGCCACACGGTCACCGTGTGCTCGCCGACGGGGACGCCCTCGATCGTGAAGCTTCCGTCCGCTCCGGTCACCGCGAAGTGCGCCGAGGGCACCGCGACGATGTACGCGTTCATCCACGGGTGATAGTCGCATGCGACGAAGTATCCGCCGGCCGTTGGAACCTTCCACTCGTCGATGCGCCCTGCTGTCGGCTGCGCGATGTTGAGCTGCACCCGTCCGCTGGCGAGATCCTCGACGCGAACGTTGTGCGGGGTCGGGTCGCTGTTGCGGAAGCCGACGGTGCTGCCGACGGTCGTCGCGATTACGCGCGGCGTGTACTGGCAGCCGGCCTGGTCGATGATCTGCCGCGACACCATCGTCGTGGCGCCCGCGGTGCCGACGTCCACGTAGACCACCGCGCCGGCGATGCCGCCGTCTGCGGAGACCGTCAACAGATTGCTCTTCGCCGCCGCGCCGCAGACGTCGGCGTTGGTCGTGATCTCGAACGGCTCGAGCTCCGGCGCCGCGCCGGCGAGCCTGACGCGTCCCGTGATCGAGCCGGTCTCGGCCGCGACCTCGGGTCCCTTCTTCGAGAGCTCTTCGAGCTCTCCCTTCGCTGCATCGTCGCCGCATCCGGCGACGAGCGCCGCTGCGAGCAGAATCGAGATCGTGGGGTTCATTCTCTGCTGGTGAATCGTTGTGCTGCACGCGTTGCGCGCGCCGAGACCGGCGGAGCCGTCGCGGTCGCCGGAGCGCTCGAGTCCGCGACGGCGACGGGAATCGGCGACGCGCCGTTGCCCTTGGGTCCGCCGAGGCGCCAGACGTAGTCGCGCAGCGCGTCGATCTGTGCCTGGGCGTTGCCGCCGAGGATGTCCTTGAACGCGGCGACCGGCTCGGCGCGCGTGCCGAAGAAGTTCGGCATCTTCGTTCCCGGAACGATCGACTGCGGGTCACTGATCCAGCGCGCGATCCATTCCGGCCGCAGGCGGTTGCCCGCGAGGCCGAGGTTCGGCGCCGGCACTGCCGTCGTGCCGCCGTTGGCCGGCGTCGCGCCGACGGCATGGCACTGCTGGCATTTCAGGCGCGCGAAGAGCTCGCGTCCGGCGGCGATGCTCTCGTCGGTCGCCGGATGCGCCGAGTAATCGGTGAACGAGAGCGTGCGTCCCTCGAGCGCGAGGAAGTAGCGGTCGAGCCGGCTGATCTCCTCCGGCGTGAATCCGTAGGTCGGCATCCGGATCTTCAGCCACGTGCGT
>Ga0247823_10002632_pt1 | contig 14731 bp, 15 predicted proteins | sample 13C_PalmiticAcid_2_FD_192426 | JGI IMG/M metagenome (GOLD analysis project Ga0247823, IMG submission 192426) | Soil microbial communities from agricultural site in Penn Yan, New York, United States - 13C_PalmiticAcid_Day30 | ecosystem: Environmental > Terrestrial > Soil > Agricultural land...
GGGTGGGGGAGTCCCAGAAGCGGTCGAACCAGGGGAGGAGAGTGCCGAGGGCGACGCCGGCGAGGCCCCAGAAGATGAGGTAGTGCCAGTTGTTGTGCGCGGGGTTGGAGGAGGCTGCGAGCGGGTTGGGGTGGTGCGGGGCGCGCGCGCCGTGATGTTGCGGGAGGCGGGTGACCAGGATGCCGTAGCCTACGCCGAGGACGAAGAGGAGGGATGCTCGGAGGGTGAGTTGGAGGGCTATCTCCCGCTTTTTCTGCCGGGAGGGGCCGGTTGCTGTGGTCTTGTGGGAGGAGATGGGGCGTGGCGGCAGCGCGGGGGTGTCGAGCGGCGTGTCGGTGCTGCCAGCCGCGGCCAGCACGTCGGTGCGTTTGGAAAAGTACTGGTCTGGGTCGTCTTCGTTGTTATTGAAAGAGCCTAGTGTAGAGGGCGAGTAGATGCCAAACAGGGTTGGGGCGGTCAGGTTGAGGTACGAGGTGGTGTGGCTCAGCGGGGTGCTGCCGTCTCTGGGTCCCGGGGTGGTGGTATGCTGGTGAGGGTTCAGGAACTGCAAGTCGCTGGCGCTGATCTGCGGACGTGGGGACAAGGAGTCGTCGTCGTCCTCGGGAGGCGTGGGTGAGGAGAAGTTGAGGTTGAAAGGCCGGCGGGGGATGGGGCGGAGAATTCGGGGGCCTGGAGAGTCGGATCCCCCTTCTCGTGGATTGTCGGCCATTCTGCAGTGGTGTTGGTTGTTCTCGGGTCGCGGAAAGATGCTTCTGGCGATGCTGCTTGAGTATATATCTAGAGCGTCTTCCGAACTTCAAACCATGGCTGAGACCAGTGCGAGTGAAGAACGCGAGTGTTCCCTGACCCGTGACACCTTCCTCAATACGCGACAGTTGTGTTACACCTCAAAGCTCTGCCGAGGTTCGGTGTTGACTCTGAGTTGAGATGGATGACTCGTGCCTGGGTCGTGCGCAACACAAAGGGGGAATGAGGCAGGAGAAACAGCCAGATCTCAGTTCGGTCGATGTCTCAAAGCTTCGGCGACCAAAAGAAGGAGCTCGGATGAGCGCGCTTGCTCCTTGATTTTTCCACCTCTCTGTCGGATCAATGCACTGCCCGAGTGCTGAATGCTTCACTCTGAATTGTTGTGTAGTCCGAAATACGGCCAGAGGAGAATCACAGGCGTGTGAAGTTCAGATGACGAGGTGTGTGTCCGTGTCAATGTCGAAGCGCGTGAAGCGTCGTAATAAGAAACAGCAGCGCAGGGATTGGTTTTTCCAGACGGCAGACGGCCAACGGCAACAAGTCCGGCCGCCGATCAGGGTTGGCCGTGTGCTGTGTAACCCCTGGAAAGCACGACTGGACACTTCTTGCAGTTGGATGCAACTGAGATCGGTTCTTGACCTGATCCGAATCCCGCTTGTATCGTAAAGTACTTTTAGAATCGCAATGCATCCAATGAAGATTGGTACATCTTTCTTGAGCTTGCTTGTGCAATCCCGTCTCGTGTCTCTCCCCAGCATGCGCAGTTCCAATCAGCATCCCAACCAGGGGACCAGCTCCAGCTCCGCGGACTGGAACCGACGACGCGGAGCCAAGCCGAACACGGGGGACGACCCCAGCAGGTGGGGCACGAGCGGCAATCCAGGTCCGCCTCTTCACATGTGATCAGCGAACCAGTCTCAGGGTTGGCCCACCATCTCCAAGCCTGGTCGCCTGACTGGCCTGCCCTGAAATTACCCCACACTTTGGAGCTTGTGCCAGACTTTTTGCAGCCGGGTGCAGCTCAACTTGGTTGCGCTTGGGGAGGGAAGCAGGCTGAGGCAGGACGCCATCCATCCACTTCCAGGTCCCAACATTCGGCTGACTTTGCGCCCCCTCGTATGGGCAAGCTTGCGACCTGCATCTCATGGAATCAGGCGACCAGTTGCCGTGGGCGCCGAGTGACGCACTTGCATGCTGTCCCTGGCTCATATCATCCGCTTCAGGTTTGCCTGTGGGTGGAGAGAGAATGTGGCCCGAGTTCTCAACCGCGATCGGCATGTAAACGGTCGACTACAAGGGCGCTCCATGCAGGCAATGTTCTTACTATGTACTGTGTATTATCGTTTGATCGGCAAAAACTCCGGTCATGTTCCACTTCTTTTGAAGATTTTGAACAGAGAAAAAATAAACATACAACACCGAGGATTCCCCAGTCGTCACCGACCTGAGTACTAATTCGGCGGTCGCCAGTTTATCTAGGGGAGAGCGGACGGGATCCCGAGTTGTCTGGTGCCTATGGTCGTATGTATTTGAGTAGAGTTGGAATGCGGTCGATATTGTGCTGTCGACGTTGTGAGCATCAGGTTCTGGCTCAAACGTCAGAGGCTCTCGCTGTTCAAAGAACACCCGTACGCGCCAACTCCAAATTGTCAACCCAGCCTTGTTGAGTTCCATTATTTTGTTTTCAGGTAAATCTACCGCATGATACACACGCTACTCCTCGTCCTCGCTGTCCTCCGACTCGTCCGACTCAAACTCGTACTCGCTCTCCTCCGCCCCAAGGGGCCGGGGTATCATGACAAACGCCTCCAAGCAAGTGATCCTGTTCTGCGTCTCATACGACCCCAGGAGTGTGCCGACCTGCTTGGGCGTCTTGCCCATGCCGCTCAGGTCCGTCGCCCCCAGCCGCCACAGCCGGATCCGCCCGTCGCTGCCCGCCGTGACCACAAAGAAGGTCTTCTTCCCCTCCTCGTCCACCACCGGCAGCACCGTAAAGTCCTTGATCCGGCCCGTCACGCCCGCCTCCTTCCCGCCCAGCTGGCCCACCAGCTTCGCCACGGGCAGCGTCTTCCCCTCCGCCGGCTTCTCCAGATCCTCCGTCGCCGTCGAGAAGAACATGACCCGCCCGTCCTCCGTGGACACCGCCAGCACCGTCTCCTCCCCCTCGCCGTCCGTCTCCACATACCCAAACTGATGCACCTTGGTCTTGACCGCGCCCATGACCCTGCACTTGGGCACGCAGTCCATCCCAAACACGAGCACGTCCCGGTCGAACCCCACCGCGAACTCCTCCTCGCCCCCCCTCGCCGTGCCCCAGACGATCCGCCGCGCCTCGCCCGTCGAGTGCCGCCCCTCCCCGACCTCCGCCAGCGTGGCCCGCTCGAAATTCAGCACCCGGCTTTTCTTGCCCGTCTCGAGGTTCCACAGCCGCATGCACCGCTCCCCCTTGCTCACGCTGATCATGATCTTGTTGCTCGGGTGCACGGCAAAGTCGTTGACGCCGCTCGGCTGCCCGCCCAGCGGCGCCGTGTCCCCGCTCGGCCGGCCCATGACCTTGGGCACGGGGCACTTGAAGCTGTGCAGGTGCGTCCAGTCCCGGACCCGCGTCACCGCGACCGTCGAGTCCTCGGCGGACGACAGCAGCTTGGAGCGGTTGGGGAACGCGAGGCGCGTGATGTTGGACGCGTGGTGGAGCAGCGTGCCGAGCTCGCGGTGCTTGGGGTTCTCGAGGATGGGCCGCGGCGCGAGCGAGGAGAGGAGCTTGGCGTCGGCGGTGTCGGTCACGCGGGTCGAGGGCGGGTGCGCCGAGAGGTTGTAGATGTTGATGCGCTCGTCGGTGCTGCCCGTGGCGAGGAGTATTTTTTGGGATTGCCCCGGCGTGGGATCCGAGGGTGGAGAGAGGGCGAGGCAGCGGATGGCCGAGTTGTGCGCGTTAAAGAGGAAGGTGTCGGCGAAGGAGGCGGGTTCGGCCGCAGGTTGCGCGGGGGCGGCGGTGGTGTCTTTCGACTTCTTGGTCTTGGTGGCCGGAGCGGCGGGAGTGGGTGACGGCTTGACGGTTGCCGTGAGGCCGTGGAGGACCCGGTCGTAGGACCCTGCGATGATTTGGATTGTGATGGGGTCGTCGCCGGTGAGCTTGAAGACCGTCGACTTTGGTGTCTTGGTCGGTGTCTTGGCTGGTGCTTTCGCCTTCTTTGCCGACGCCTTGGCCTCTCCACGGCCGCCCTCGTGGACGGCTTCACTCTTTCTTTTCACCATGATTGTAGGTGCGTAAAGTAGTTGCCGATGTTCTCGGTGGTCCGATCCCCTCCGGTCAGCGGTGGTCGGTCGAGGAAGACAATGGCTGGCCTTTGAGTTTTTGAAAAATTAAGTGGGGTCCCAACCTTATCTTATCGCCTTCCATTCCTCAATTCCTCCAGCTCCCAGACTCAATCAAGCCTTCCAACATTCAGTTTGAGAAAAGGGGGCTTTTGAGTTCCTTCAACAGAACTCATCACAGCTGGGTTGCTGGTTAATTACAATACTAGGTATGTACTCTGATCATTTGCTTGACCAATCATGAAATATCTACATGAACACATCATCATAACACGCCCCCGAGACATATCTGCCTCGCAGAGACAGCCCATGGTCCGCTGAAGAGGTAGGGGTGCTCGCCCTGCCATCTGAAATCCGACGCAACTCATCCGGCAGAAACACCGTGTGTCATTCCACTCTCAACACAGCACTGGCGGGGCTACTTTCCCGGCGCCGGTGTTGCGCTCCCGCTCGACTGTCTTTGATGCTGCCCTACTTGTTGCTGTGCTGCCTGTTGCTGCGCTACCTGCTGTGCAGCTTGTTGCGCAGCCTGCTGGGCCTGGGCCTGCTGCTGTGCTCGCAGAAGCGAAGCATACTGGTGTGGGCTGTTCATGGGTTGGCCCACCGAGCCGGCCGCAGCGTTCATCGCTGCCTGCTGCTGGCTCTGGACGATCATGCGGCCCAGGTGTTCAGTGGCCAGTTGCCGCACTGTCTCGGGCGGCAGATTCGGGTTCTTGGCCCGGTAATGAACCTCGAGTTCGGCAAGTCGCTGTGTTATATGTTGGCTCAGTATTCCCCCGGGGGACCTGCCTGGCATGGTGGGCATGCTCAGCCCAGCACCCGGCGAGGTCGCCAAACCAGCGCCGTTGGCGGCATTGAACGATGCCATCATCGCCTGTGCATTGGTCAAGAACGCCCCCTGGTTCAGGCCGTTGACCACGTTGCGCAACGGCGTGGGCGACCCTTGTGTCCCGTTCGCTTGGGACAGCTGCTGCACTTGCTGAGGGGTCTGTGCCTGTTGCTGTTGTGCCACCTGCTGTTGCACGTGTTGCTGAACAACTTGCTGTGGCGTTTGCGTTTGCGGTTGCTGCTGCGGTTGCGGCTGTTGTTGTTGTTGAGGCTGCTGCTGCTGCTGCTGCTGCTGCTGCTGCTGTCCTTGTTGTTGCACTTGTTGCTGCTGCTGCTGTTGTTGGAGTTGCTGGATGGCCGCTCGCTGCTGATTCTGTATTGACCGTGCTTGAAGCATGAGGTTGATATCTGGTTGTGGGTTCACCATGGGCAGCCTATGCTGCGCAGCCTGCATCGCCTGAAGTTGCGCTTGCGGTATGCCTGCCATCTGGAGCGGCGGAACCAGGCCACCAGCAGCAATCCGTGCTTGGACGGCGGCTGGGACTGCTCCTGGAGTGGCCGGCATTGTCACCCGTCCCGGAGTGCGGTTCTGCGCTGCCATGGCAAGCTGTCCAGGAACGTTGAGGCGAGCGGCGTTGTTGAGCGAGGCAGCTGCAGCGATCTGCGCTGCAGTTTGGGGGGCAGCGGCGGCACCAGGTGTGCCCGGCACTTGACCGGGATGGGGTTGCTTCTGCTGCTATCATCCAGTGAGCTCGTGAATTCAATGTTTGATGGAGAAGCACCTACCAATCTCCTCGCATTCGCATCCGCCTGCCGGATGGCGTAGGCAGCCATTCTCTCCGCCAAGGCCTGGTCCCGTTCCCATCTCATGATGCTGTAGTCGCGCGGGGTCTTGTTCTGAATCTGCTGCCTCGGCACCTCGTTGGCTTTGCGCATGGCTGCCAAGTTGGCTGCCTGCTGAGCCTTTTGGGTGGTCGCTTCTCGCTTCTTGGCCAGCTTCCGCATCGCGTCAATCAGTGCCAGGTGTTTTTGGTTGCGGCGCCGTTCGACGCGTATGCTCGTGGTCGGTCTGCGCCTAGGGACCGGCGTGACGGCACCGTTTGGCCCGACTTGCTGCTGCGCATTTTGGTTCTGCTGCGCAATGGTTCGTTGAGCCGCGTCGATCCTGGCTTGATAGGCCTTGAAGTACGGGGTTCTAGCCATGTCATTCGGCAGACCGTCCAAGCTCCCAAGACTCACCCACCGCTCAAAGCACTCCCAGGGCGTACGGCGCTCGGCTCCCGAGGCGAATGCGGACGACGTGGATGCCATGGCCGCTATCAGTGACCAATTGTATGAGCACTCACGAACGAGGGATTTGAGCTGCTCGTCCTCGGCCCACGTCCACTGGGACGCTGTCCGGCTCTCAAAGAAGCTCTGCGGGGGCATGGGGTGCTCTGTAGGTGGCCGGAACTGGTGGCCAGCATGCAACCGATCACGGATCCCCTTCATCTCCGGACTGAACAACGCAACCGCATGGTTTTCAGCCTGCAGCTCGGCACCACTGTCAGGCTCCTCTCCAAAGATGATTTCATCGTCGTCGTCGTCGTCTTCCGCGAGATAGTCGTATCGCCGGCGTTTGCGTGGTGGACCCTTGCTCGCCAGGGTCATGTCGCCTTCGACGTACTTGCTGAGGGGGACCGCCGGTCGTTTCCATGTGGCGTCTGGGTCGTAGTCCAAGCCCAAAATGTCGGACTTCGGGATCTTGAGAGGCGAGCTGTACATGGGGAGATTATCTAAAAGCAGCTCTGCTGTTTTAGAGGGTTGCAGACCAAAGACAACCTCGTCGTCCGGGAGGGCGAAAATCGCCGACGGTGCTATGCAGTCAACGAGAATCTCAGGGAGCTCATCGTCATTCTCCGCCGGAGAGTCGGTGTGAATCAAATCGGGCAGTTCGTCCCCAGCGTCTGAGCGACCCAGGTTCGCCCCTTCTGCCTCTCCGACCACCGGGCGGGGTGGAATCACCGCGTTCACCTGCAGCGCCAACCGTTCGGCTGGGCCCGAATGAACCCATTCCGCACAGGCGTAGGCGAGATTTAGTGCAACTGCTCGCTTCCACTTGTGCTCCTTGCGGAAATCGGTCCGCATCCATTTCATCTCCTGAAGAAGCACATCCCGCTGCGACGCCGGTCTCGTTGGCTCTGGGCACCGAACTGGCTGCCGCAGTGACCACTTGTCGTGTTGCTGCAGATGATACACTCTACGCAGTATTTTGCAGGCCTGGTGGTCCAATATCGAGATGTACTGGTCGGACGTGGAGATCGTCTTATGTGCTTGGTTGAGCAGTTTCTCGATGGGTTTCATCCATGATGATTGCCGGGTGAAGCCCTCAATGAACAGGGGCGTAAAATAATCGTCGGATGGGATTTGGCCGGGCCGTTGCTGACTGACAACCACGGCGCCGTCGTCTGCCGACTTTGATCGCTTGTGCTGCTTGCCAAAAATCACGGTCGGGACGCTTCTCCGGCGCTTGTCGCGAGCCTTGTTGGCAAACAGCTTGAAATCGGTAGAAGGCGGATGAAGAGTGACCCCCGAATCCTCGGTCGTACGAGGTCCGCTTGCATCTCCCAAAACCGGCTTCAGAGAGCCGGCTAGAGGGGCAGAACCGGCAGATGGCTGGGATTTTGCGGGTATCTCGTTGGGCGGGATGGTGTCAGAAGCTGATGGCCCAGCAACTGATTCGGACGGCACTGAGATGCGCGTTGTTCCAGCTCGGGGTTCCTCTGCTGAGCCAACGCTGGCCAAAGCTTGCTTTTTGGTAGTGGGTAGATCGGGTTCGTCGACGTCCATGGGAACAGGAGCGTCTTCATCCAGTTTGCCCTGGGTTTTCACAAAAGAGCTACCTGGTTTTGAGGTTCCGGTCAAAACGGGGGTAAGTGTCTGGCCATGTCGTTGGCTGTCGGCTTGCGAAGTCGTCGGCCCAGGTCGCGGTCCCCCAAGGACACTGTCTCCCAATACAGGTCCCGGCGCAGCATCCGTTGCAATGTGCGGGGCTTGCGCGTCTTTCTGAGACTCACTGCCAGGCGGTATCGTAGCTGGTGCAGGTTTCGTGGGCTGGGAAAGCTGAGCTGCGGCCGATTCTTGGAGTAGCTGCGCTTCCACGCCACTGATTGGCGTCGGCAGCGATACGTCTGACGCAGCAGGTACCGCAGCTGACGCAGCCAGCGCCGCTCCATCGTGTTTCTCCTCCTCCATTCTGCCACCATCTCGAGACTTGCCCCTGAATGTCTCCCCCCCGCCCCGTTCCACGAACTGCGGTCCTTCATTATCCGGGCTGGTGTTTGCCGACGCATCGTGCACAATGGGGGTCGGCATAGACTGGGCAGTCGAACCCGGAGACGAGAGTGCATCGGCGTAGCGAGAAGCGTCGGAGGTAGACGGCCGTTGGTTGAAGGGAGCGTGTTCGACATCCTTGGAATTCTGCGCTTCGTCGCGCTCTATCGGCAGAGGTTGATCTGGTCGGGAGACCTTGGCGTTGATGCGAGGCACTTGGGGGACAGCGACATTGTCGTCCGCATGCGGCGCAGCTGCCCTGCTAACCGTAGGTGACTGGATCCGGGGCACGCCGTTGACAGGCCCGTGGTCTCCTGGACGGGCAGTGGCATCCGTCGCCGGGACTTGTCCGCGACTGTCACCATGTGCCTTAGGAATCGCACCCGGTGCTTGACCAGCCTGGAGGTCCCCCTGGCTAGCTGGAAAGGTCTTCGCCGACGCCCGCGGAGAGACAGGCGCAGTTGTAGAGGCGGCTCTTCTCGTGTCATCGGTTGGAAACAGAGGCAGTCCATTCACTGGAGCCTTGGTCGAATCTGCAAAATGTTTGTTTTCTGTCGATGCCCAATTGTATTTCACGCGAAGCGGCTTTCGGCGCGCCGGTATGTTGAGTTCGTCAAGTCGGCGACCCCTGCACATGAATTGAACGGAATCAGAAAAGTCAAGGCCGACGCGACGCGACCATGTCGCAATACAATGGCGATTAAACGCAGTGGTGGCAGAACGTACCGGAGAATATCGGATTCAATTAGAAATGTTTTTTCGGCGGGGGTGGTGGTCGGCGCGTCAGGATCGCTAAAGTCGTGGTCGGGAATGCCATCTTCGTCGGTCGCAACCGCGAACAGCTCGCGCAGTTTGCGTTTCCGCGACGCCGTAATTGACCTGAGAGTGGTTAACACCGATTATCGCACATCAAAACGATCAGAAAAACGAGCTCTATCGATTAAAACAGATCGCACCTTAATTCCGCCCGCTTTGATCGCAGAAGCTTCAGGCGGTCGGCGAGCGCGAGCTCAGTCATGACATCGGCGACAGCGACATCCGTTTTAAAGCAAACGGATGACGATGTCGGCTTGAGCAGAGCGATAGAAAACCAAAATCAAATGCGCAGGGGATGGAAAGTGCGAGCGTTGCGACTTTTTCACGCCGGTTTGATTGACTGAACTGGGTCGGGCAGAGCGTAAATCTCTGTCGTGCCGTGTTGAGGGGGTTGTGATGCAGTGACGGGCGTATCAGCGAGCAAGCGACGCCATCGGGGGTCAAAAATGTTAAGCCAGGATGCATCAGCGCCTGAAGAAAGCGGGAAAGGGCTGGTCAGCGGCGGTGCTGACGACGACTTGGGGCTGAGTTAGAGGGTGAGGGGGCCTAAAACTCCACTGGAAGGAAAGGCCTCAGGGCTCTCCTCGGGTCCTAGGGATCCAAAAACACGGTGCCAAGAACAAAGGAAACGACGTTTCCCATACTGTAGGAAACCGTGCCCGTGCCCCACCGCCCTCGCTTGGCAGCGGCGCCGAGAAATATCCGGTGGGCATGAAGGAGAAGGGACCAAGAGGACGACGAGAGGAGCTGAAACGAGCTCGAGGGAAGCAATACCTCGCTGACTTCGGCCAGAACCGCGGCCGAACTGCCAGGCTGCCGATCGATCAGGTCTGTTCGAGAAGGCGCTGGGAAGGCCAGCTCCAGGAGCCGACGGCGACCGCCTGGACCCAGCTCAGCACACCGGTTCCCTGGGCCATTGTTTGCCTCGTCAGGTCCGAGAAGGGTAACAGCGGTCCAGGGCTGTCCTCATCCTGGGAAGGGCATTCGCTGGAGTGCCGTCTGATCTGCGATTTTGCTGCCGAGCTTGTCCGCGGCCGGGAGAGAGGAAGACGAAAAGACGGAAAGCGAGCATTGGGCTCGGTTGTGTTGGGGAGGAACAAGTGATTCAGTGCGGCCGGTGGAGAGACCGACTGGTGTCAGACCTCTCTGGTGCGGATAATAGGTAAGGACGGTTTAATGTTAGGTCGTTGCCTGAGGCCACGCCGAACCCATCTGCCCCACCACGGGCCCGGGAACGTTCCCACTTTCCGTGGTCGGTGCTGGCAGCCTTGCATGGCGCAAAGCACGATCCGCCCGAGTCTCCAAGCCACCGCCTGCGAGTTCTGCAAACAAACCCATTGCTTAGCAACCCGCCCGATATTTGCTTCGAGAGAACTGCTAGCAAAATGCCCGACGGCGACAGCAAATCTTCCCGGATAGCCATTCAGCTTGGAACACACGCAATTAAGCAACGCGCCCGTCCCGCTCATGGGAAACGCCACCGAGCGCAAGAGCTCCACGAGGATTCCCAATCCGATGACAACAGCGACAACGACCAGCAGACGAAGTACGGTCGCCACGAGGCTATCACATCCTTCGAAGTCCATGGCTCGAGTTTAGAACAGCCGGGGCGGAAGAGCCAGAAGGAGCGGACACCGCCCAACCAAAACGGCAATCCAGATCAAGACAAGGAGGACAATTTCAAATCCCGTCATGATGGAGGCGTGGCAGACAGTTCCGAGTCGCAAGACAAGCCTGTCAAGTGGGGGTTGACCATCAACATGAAGGGAACAGGGGGTGACAAGGACAAAGAAAAAGGGGAATCAAAGTCTCGAATCGAACGCTCCGACTCCGAAGATCCAACAAGGAAGGAAAAGGTTGCGAAGAGCATCGACGACGAAGCGATGGATGCCCTCATGGGGTCAAGCGCACCGAAGCGCAAGCACACCGATTCCGATGCTGCTGACCGGGACCCACGGCCTGAGGACTATGAATCGGTACCCATTGACGATTTCGGCGCCCACTTGCTCCGCAACTTTGGCTGGGATGGCAAGATGAGGGGCAAAGTCAGGGAAGTAAACAGGCACGCAAACCTCACCGGTCTCGGTGCCAAGGATGCGAAGGGGGCGGAAGACCTTGGCGCATGGAATCAAAAAACCGCCAAAGATTCCCGGCCCATGCGGCTTGACGATTACAGAAGAGAAGAGAGCAAGAAACGTCAGCGGACCGACGACCGATACCGCGACAGCTACAAGCGGGAAAGGGAAAGAGAGCGGGAGCGGGAGCGCGGGCGAGACAGATAGAGAGAACGGCCCACGACCCCACGGTTGTGGACGAATACCACGGCCCCGATTCCCATCCCTCAGTTCATGCGGTTCTACTTGCGAGGCCTGCTAGGTGGGTATTCGTGATACGCTTGAATGTTTCGCCTGTAGCTAACGTGTACCAGCTATCAACGACCCACCAGACTCGACAGCACCGGACTTGGCTTTGGCTGACTGTGTTCAAGCATTACCTGACTCGGACCACTTGAAGCCCACCCTTGGTAGCTAGACAGTAGTTGCACTCACCAATGGCCGAGGTCTAGTAAGACTGATCCAACAGCGAACAGTCTAAGTTACACGACAGCCGGCTGCCCAAGTTTCTCTGGGATACATATCCTCGGGCCAATGTTCCGGTCAGACACACAAAATGGGCCGCCTCCGGAACCGCCCCGTTCATACTCCGACCTCGGTGGAAAGGGGTTAGCTTTAAAGCCGGCTGGTTACAAGTTTGTGGCGACCTCCGACCGGTTTATACAGAATGATGGAAGGGGACCAGCAGAATCGACTCAAACACAGAAACCGCGACACGTCCCTCTGTTCCACATTACGTTGAACGCACCGCGATCCGCACGCCGCCAACAACATGAAAGAGGCCCCGTCTCCTGCTGTACTGTGTAAGGAGCAGAGCAGGACAACTATCCTGAGGACAGACAAGCCATCAAGTTGGCCGCTGGTTATGGAGCACAAAGCATCTCGGCTGTCACCACTTGGCTACTACCACTGGGCACCTTGAACACCCTCCAACGCTCTCTTGGTTTAAGACAGGGAATCTACAGATGCTCTCCGCAACCCGGTAACAGGAATCACCGTATGGACTGAGCACTACGATTCCTTCTTGCTGTTCCTGGTTTTGAGTTGAACGGAGGCCACATGTAGCCAAGCCTGTTTTCGACGGTTAGATCTCAGCTCTGTTGTAGATTTGGACGGACTCTTCAATCCTTTCTGTAATGTCACTACAGGTATCCACCCACGGCTGGGAAATGATCTGGTGAGACGTGCCGCCATTAATACCTTCCTGTGAGCTTGTCTCCTCTTCTCGACGCACAGTCTCGACAGTGTCCTCCTGCCTTGCCTCGAAACCCATTGGCTGTTCCCACCGATCGGGATGTCGTGCGAGTGGACCGCTCCTGCAGAGTCACATATCTGGAGAACCCGCTTTATCTGCGCCTCTTCCTTGGTTGAACTCTGCCGATCTAGCTGCATGTCCGGACGTCCCACATGCTGGCAGGCCTGATTCCTACGCTGCCCAAGCAGTATCCGTCGTCCCCGATCGTCTACGATAGCAAGCAATACAGCAGTCTTGGCTTGGGGTAGATATCGTCAAAATCCATATCCCACTCCAAAGTCTCATCTGCTTCTATTAGTCTCTACGCTTAACGCTCTCCACCCGCCCCGTTCTTCGTTTCTGTTTGGTCCATCCCCAGCCGGTTCTTCGACCATGGGCAGCACGACAGAGAAGCCTTGGTGGAAGGACGCGGTGTGTTACCAGATCTACCCCGCGTCCTTCAAGGACTCCAACGGGGATGGTCTCGGCGACATCCCCGGGATTCTGAGCAAGATCGACTACTTGAAGGACCTTGGTATTGATGTTATCTGGGTCTCACCTATGTACGCATACGATGCAACCAAGCCCAGTTTGATCCACTCACTAACATGCTGTCCTGTGTAGGTTTGACAGTCCCCAGGTCAGTCGATGTTTTTGGAATATACTACACGTTGTTGTTCTTCAGAGGTTGTATCTTGGGAAAGAAGGAAAGATTGCCCTGGTCGACGCGGAGGACGACAATGAAATGCTTTCTCACCCTGTCTCAGTGAAGTTGCTCCGGTTCATGAGCTGACACTCCAGCAAGGTTGATATGGGTTATGACATCTCGGACTACGAAAAGGTCTACCCTCCATACGGCACGGTCAAGGACATGGAGGACCTCATAGATGCCTGCCATAAACGGTAGCCGCCCCTCTCCCAAGGGTAGTCAGCCACCACCGTTCCTGTCAGCTAACAGCCAGCAAGGGGCATGAAGTTGATCCTGGACCTCGTCATCAACCACACGTCGGACCAACACGCCTGGTTCAAAGAGTCGAGGTCCTCCAAAGACAACCCGAAGCGTGACTGGTACGTTTCTGACTTTTCTGGGTATTGTCCTGGTGACGAAGAGCTAACGGTGTAGTGTAGGTACATCTGGAAACCACCTCGATATGCCGAAGACGGAACTCGTCTGCCACCGACAAACTGGAGAAGCTACTTCTCAGGGCCAACTTGGGAGTATGACGAGCATACCGAGGAGTACTACTTGCACTTGTTTGCCAAGGAGCAGCCGGACCTGAACTGGGAGAACGAGGAGACGCGGAAGGCCATCTACGACAGTGCCATGCGTTTCTGGCTCGACAAAGGGGTCGATGGCTTCCGGGTAGACACTGTGAACATGTAGGTACTCTCAGTGTCGTCCCTCCTGCTCAAGGCACTGACACCTCTCTTGTTCAAAAGGTACTCCAAAGGGGTCGAATTCAAGGACGCCCCCGTCATCGACGCCCGCTTCTACGAACAGCCCGCCTGGCTGTACTACGCCAACGGCCCCCGGATGCACGAGTTTCTCAGGGAGATGAACGAGCAGGTGCTCAACCAATACGACGCCGTGACGGTGGGCGAGCTCCCGCACACGCCCGACCCAAAGAAGGTGCTCCAGTACGTCGGCGCAGGCGACAAGCAGCTGAGCATGGTGTTCCAGTTCGACATTGTCGACCTCGGCCAGGGCAAGGAGCACAAGTACCACTTTGAGGAGTGGAAGCTGTCGCAGCTCAAGGCCATCGTGGCCAAGTGGCAGCAGTTCATCGAGGGCACCGACGGGTGGACGACCGTCTTCTGCGAGAACCACGGTGAGCCTTCCCTTCCCTCCTCTCTCTCCATATCCTTCCCACCCACAAAGAAAGTCCCATCATCATCAACCCCCCTGGCCTAACCCGCAGAGCAAACAAAACAGACCAAGGCCGCTCCATATCCCGCTACTGTTCCGACGCCCCCGACTCCCGCGTCCCCTCGGGCAAGCTCCTCGCCCTTATGCTCTGCGCCCTGACGGGCACCCTCTTCATCTACCAGGGCCAGGAGATCGGCATGATCAACGTGCCCCCCTCCTGGCCCATCTCGTCGTACCGCGACATCGAGTCGGTCAACTTCTACCGCGCCATGGCCGCGCAGTCGCGCGACGACCCGGCCGAGCTCGCCTACGTCATGCGCAGCCTGCAGATCCTGGGGCGCGACAACGCCCGCCTGCCGATGCAGTGGGACGGGACGGAGCACGCCGGTTTTACGGAGGGGGGAGGAAGGGAGCCGCCGTGGATGCGGGTGCACGACTTGTACGGGGAGATCAACGTGGCGAGGCAGGTCGCCGAGGGGGAGGGGTCGGTGTTGGGGG
>Ga0247823_10002634_pt1 | contig 14718 bp, 15 predicted proteins | sample 13C_PalmiticAcid_2_FD_192426 | JGI IMG/M metagenome (GOLD analysis project Ga0247823, IMG submission 192426) | Soil microbial communities from agricultural site in Penn Yan, New York, United States - 13C_PalmiticAcid_Day30 | ecosystem: Environmental > Terrestrial > Soil > Agricultural land...
GCCCCCTCGCCTCCGCCCCATCCGCAGCGAGCAGGGCGAGGGCGATCATCGTCATGATCAGCGCAGCTGCGCCGAGGTGGCGAGCATCTCGTCGGCGGCCTTCACGACCCGGCTGTTCATCTCATAGGCGCGCTGCGCGGTGATGAGCGAGGTGATTTCCGACACCGGATTGACGTTCGACGCCTCGACGAACCCCTGGGTCAGCGTGCCGAACGAGGGTTCGCCCGGCGTCGCGACGGTGGGCTGCCCCGACGCCGCGGTTTCGAGGAACAGGTTGGAGCCGACCGCTTCCAGCCCCGCTTCGTTGATGAAGGTCGCCAGTTCGAGCTGGCCGACGGTCTGCAGCTCGAACTGGCCCGCGACCTTGACCTGCACCTCGCCGGTCTTGGACACGATCACGTCGAGCGCGCCTTGCGGAATCGTGATGTCGGGCTGGACGCGATAGCCGTCAGTCGTCACCAGCTCGCCCTGATCGGACAGCTGGAAGGAGCCAGCGCGGGTAAACGCCATCTCGCCCGACGGCATCATGATCTGGAAATAGCCCGGCCCGTCGATCGCCATGTCATAGCGGTTGCCGGTGTTGGTCATCGCGCCCTGTTCGGTGATGCGATAGACGCCGCCGGTGCGGACGCCCGCGCCGATCTGGATGCCCGAGGGCACGCGGGTGCCGTCCGCGCTGGTGGCCGCGCCGGGGCGCGACACCTGCTGGTAGAGAAGATCCTGGAACTCCGCCCGCTGCCGCTTGAAGGCAGTGGTGTTCATGTTGGCGATGTTGTTCGAGATGACGTCGACATTGGTCTGCTGGGCGAGCATGCCGGTCGAAGCGATGGAAAGCGTACGCATGGAAGCTCCTTTGCGAAATCGTAGATGGAGGAAGGTCAGCCGATGCGGCCGAGGCGGTTGATGGCCTGCTTGCGCATGTCGGCCATGTCTTCGGAGAGGCGCCGGCTGGTCTGATAGGACCGCATGATGTCGACCATGTTGGTCGTCTCGACGATCGGCTCGACGTTGGAGGCTTCGACCCCGCCGCGGCGCAGCTTGGTCTCCGCCGCGGCCATGAAGCGGCCGCCCGTGCCGGTCAGCATCCCGTCGCCGCGGACTTCGAGCATGTTCTCGTCGGCGAAGCTGGTGACGGCGAGGCGGCCGAGCGGCGCGTCCCCGGCCATCACCGATCCGTCCTCGGCGATGGTGACGTTGCGCATCTGGTCGGGCGGCACGTTGATCGTGCGGCCATTCTCGTCGAGCAGACGCTGTCCGCCTGAGGTCGCGAGATCGCCATTGTCGAGGATCTTGACGAAGCCCGCCCGCGTATAGGCGACGGTGCCGTCGGGGTTCTGGACGTTGAGATAGCCCGGCCCCTCGATCATCACGTCGAGCGGATTGCCGGTGGCCTGGAATGCGCCCTGTCGCGTGTCGTGGATCGCGCCATAATCGAGCACGAAGCTGGTCTTGCGCGCGTCCTCGATCTGGGCCTGCTGCACCTGCTCCACATATTCGTGAAACAGCGCCTGCTCGCGCTTGAAGCCGACCGTGTTGGCATTGGCCATGTTGTTCGCCGTGATGTCCATTTGCCGGCGCAAGGCCTGCTCGTGGCTCAGCAGAACGAAGGATGAAACGTCCATTCCGGGCACCTTGCTGAAAAAGATCGCGATATTTGGCGCTAGGCAGAAATTGCCGTGCGTCCCTCCTATAATAGAGGCGTGAACGCCAAAGCGGACGCGGACGGCATCTAATCGATGCGACGGTCCAAGGTTCAAAGGGGAATGAATGTGGCGAGTGACGCGATCATTGAGGTGACGCCGATAGAAGTGCGTAGGGACAAGCCGAAGAACCGCATGAAACTGCTGATCGCCGGCGGCGGTGCGGCGTTGCTGCTGCTCGCAGCGGCTGGCGGCGGCGCATGGTGGATGCTGCGCGGAGAGGGCGGCGAACATGAGCCCGTCGCCGCTGCGGCATCAGCCGGTACGGACAGCGCATCCTATATTGAAGCACCGACGCTTACGGTGAACCTGCGCAGCGGCGATGGCCAGGCGCGCTTCCTGAAGCTGCGCTTCATCCTGGTCGCCGCCGATGCGGGCAAGGTGGACAGCATCAAGGAACGCCTGCCGGTGGTGCTTGATGCGCTTCAGCCCTTCCTGCGCGAACTGCGCCCCGAGGATCTCGCCGGGTCCGCCGCGGTCTTCCGCATCAAGGAGGAAATGATGTCGCGCACCACCCAGGCGCTGGGCGCCGGCACCGTGCGCGACGTGCTGATCCAGGATCTGGTGCAGCAATGAGCGGGGATTTCGACGATTTCGACCTGCCGGACCCGCCGCAGATGGTGCCGGGGGCGGGCGATACCTTTGACCAGGCGGGTATCGACGCGCTCTTCGGCTTTTCGGATGCGGCGCCGCAGCAGCCCAAGAGCGGCCTCAAGGCGGTCATCGAATCCAACGTCATCAGCTATGAGCGGCTGCCGATGCTAGAGGTGGTGTGCGAGCGCATGGTCCGGACCTTCGCGACCTCGATGCGCAACCTCACCTCCGACGCGATCGACGTCACGCTGGAGGAGATCACCTCCACGCGCTTCGGCGAGTTCATGAGCCATGTCGCGCTGCCCGCCATGTTCGGCGTGTTCAAGGCGCGCGAATGGGAGAATTTCGGCGTCGTCACGGTCGATTCCGGCCTGATCTATGCCGTGGTCGATGCGCTGCTCGGTGGGCGTCGCGGCAATGCGCCGCTGAAGGTCGAAGGGCGCGCCTTCACCACCATCGAGACCCAACTGGTCTGGAAGATGGTCGAGCTCGCGCTGGAGGAGCTTTCGCGCTCGTTCGAGGCGGTCGAGCCGGTGACGATGGAGCTGGAGCGGATCGAGGCCAGCCCCCGCTTCGCGGCGATCGCCGGGCCGAGCAACATCACCGCCGTCGCCACTTTCCGCGTCGACATGGAAGGGCGCGGCGGCAAGTTCAGCGTGCTGCTGCCCTATGCGACGCTGGAGCCCGTGCGGCCAAAGCTGCTGCAACGCTTCATGGGCGAAAAGCTCGGCCGCGATCGCATGTGGGAAGCCCATATGGCGAGCGAGCTGATGAATACCGCCGTCACTGTCGATGTGGTGCTCGGTGAGAAACTGATGCCGCTGCGCGATGTCACCGGCCTCAAGGTCGGCCAGACCATTTCGCTCAATCGTGGTCCGGATGATGCGCTTCAGGTCCAGTGCGGCGGCATGCCGCTGGGCCAGGCGCATATCGGCCAGCGTTCCCAGAACATCGCCATCCGCATGGCGACCGACATCTCCAAAGGATATTCCCGATGACGTTCGTGACTTTCAGCAATGCGATGGTGATGCTGCTGTGCGTGGCGGTGATCGTCCAGACCCTGCGCGTGAGCAAGAGCATCCGTGACCTGCGCGCGACCTCCCTCAACGACAGCGTGGCGCAGCTCGAACGCGCGGCGGGCCAGGCCCGGGCGGTGCTGGGCGAGCTCAGGACGCTGCTCGCCACCGAGGCCGTGGCCCAGAGCCGCGGCGCCGCGAACAGCGAAGCGCTGCGCGACGAACTGGCGGTGATGGTCGGGATCGGCAATTCGGTCGCCGACCGGATCATGGAGGCCGTTGCGGCGCAGAACGAGGCCAAGGCCGAAGAGACCGTCGCGAAGGAGGCGTCCGTACGCCGCCAGCGCAAACCGCGGTCGCGTTCGGCGTCGGGGCGGCGCAAGGCACCCGCCGTACCCTCGGTGACGGCCGAGATGCCGGTCGCGGGGCACGCATGAAAACGCTCAGGATCCCTGCCTTCCCTCTACCCGGGGGTGGTGGCCTCCTTGCCTATGCGCGCAGGCCATCGACGCTGTTGCTGGGGGCGGCGGGCATCGGCGTGATCGCCAATGCCCTGGCGCTCGCCGCGCCGCTCGCGTCGGACCCGGCACCGGCAAGCCGCCTTGGCGTGTCGCTGCAGGACAGCATGGCCCAGCGCGACCGCACGCTGGCGGCGGAGAAGCGCAAGCTCGAGATGCGCGAGCAGGCGGCGAAGGCGGGGGAGGCCCGGCTCGCAGCGGAAATGCGCGCGCGCCAGGGACAGCAAGGCGCCACCGACCCGGCGCTGGGTGCGCCGGTCGAGCCGAACCAGCCCTATGACGACCTCGCCCGCATCTACCAGACGATGAAGCCGGCGCGCGCCGCGCCGATCTTCGAGAAGCTCGATCTGGAGGTTCAGACTCAGGTCGCGCGGCGGATGCGCGAACGATCGGCAGCATTGCTGATGGCGGCGATGAGCCCCAATGCCGCCGCCGAGCTCACCATGTCGCTCGCCGGGCGCAAGGTGATCCAGCGGCCGCAACCAGCGGTCCGTGCAGCGTTGTCCCGGCCAAGAAGTTCACCGGCAGGCGGTCCGCCGACAGCCGGAAAATAGGCGCAAAGGAAAGGCCGCTTCCAATCCCGGAAGCGGCCTTTTTATTGCCCGGTGAAGCGGAAAATCAGGCAGCGCGCGCGGACACCTTGACGATCAGCACCCGCGCGATCGTGCCGTCGACACCGCGCAGAGCAGGCTCCAGCGTACCGGAAAGCCGGCGCACATCTACCGGCGTGAAGGGGGAGGCGTGGAGCCGCGCAAATTCGATCGCGGCGGCAAGGCCGGCGGCGCGAAGCTCGGGCATTTTCCGCGCAAGGCTGGCGGCACCCGCTATGTCCCGTGCCTCCAGCACGATCGAGACGCGCAGCACGCCATCGATGCGGCCCGCATCGACGATTGGCACCGCGATCTCCTCCATCGCGACGAAGGTCGCGAGCTTCGCCTCCTGGGCATGGCCCGGCGCGGCGCCCGCGATGGACATGGCCGCGAAGGCGCTGACGGTCAGGGCGGAACGGGTCATGTCTTACTCCGGGGCGCCGCCGCATCAGATTGACGGCCCGTTCGACCGCTCCGGCGTGCTTCTCTTTCTATAATAGAGGGAAATGTCTCGAGGCAGGTGAAGATGAGCAGCGACCAGCGGCCCGGCAAGGTCCGGGTCTTTTCCTCCCGCACGCCGCCGCCCGCTCCGGCGCGGCGGCGCGGCGACCCGCAACAGGCGCCTGCACCCGGCGCGGAACCGGCCGCGCAAGCCGGGGATGTCGCACGTCCGGGCCGGCCTCTCTTTCTCGCCATCCCGTTCCTGTTGGGGTGCGCGATCGGCGGCGCCGTGATTGCATGGCTGGGCCTGGGAGCCGTATCGTGAAGCGGGCGGTACTGCTTGCCTCGGCCGCGATGCTGGTCGGCGCGGACTTGCCCCAGCCTCAGAAACCGCAGTCTGAAGGGCCGCAACCTGTCAGGCCGATGCTGCCTGCGGCGCGCCTGCCGGGCTTTGCCGCCAATCTGGCGCAGCAGCCCGCGATCGACGGTCCGGGCGCCTGGCGGATCATCGCGCAGGACCAGGCCTGGCGCACGCTCGCCACGGCGCGACAGGCGGATCGCCAGCAGGCACGCTGGGACTATGCGCGCAGCCTGATCGCCCAGGAACGCGGTGCCGAGGCGCTGGGCGTGCTGGACGTGATGCGGCAAGACGATCCCGACCTTGCCATGGTCGACGCCCATCGGCTGGCGCGCGGTGCCGCGCTGATCCAGCTCGGACGGTTCGAGCAAGCCTCGGCCGAACTGTCGGCATCGAGCCTCGCCAGCAACGCGGAGGCCTGTATCTGGCGGATGCGTGCGCTGTCACTCAGCGGCTTTGCCGAGCAGGCGCTGCAACAGATACGATGCGCGGCCCCCGCCTTTGAAGGACCCCGCCGCAAGGCCTTTGCGCTCGCGGCAGCGCGCGCCGGGGTCGAGGGCGGACGCCCGGCCGATGCGCTCAAATGGCTGAACGGCGTGCCCGACCGCGACCCGGCGGCGAACCTCTATCGCGGGCGGGCCGAACTGGCGCTGGGGCAACCCGATCAGGCGCGCCTTCGCTTCGGCCGGGTCGAGCAGTCCAGCAACATGGCGCTGCGCATGGATGCCCGTCTCAGCCAGATCGAGGCGGAGGTGGCCAACGGATCGGTGACCGCGGACGCGGCGCTCAAGCGCCTGGCGGCGTTGCGCTACGCTTGGCGCGGCGACGCGATTGAGGAGCGGGCATTGCGGCTGAGCTATCGCCTCAACGCCGAACGCGACGACATTCGGGGATCGCTGGCCGCGGGTGCGGCGCTGTTCCGCTTCTTCGGCAGCGGACGGCAGGGCACGGACTTCCTGCCCGGCCTCCAGGCGAAACTGGCGCAGGCGCTCGATCCGGCGCGCAAACTGCCGCTGGAGCAGGCGGCTGGCCTCTATTGGGACTATCGTGACCTTTCGCCCAGCGGGGCGGAGGGCGACCTTCTGGTCAGCCGCCTCGCGGAGCGGTTGCAGGCGGCGGGGGTCTACAGCCGCGCGGCGGACTTGCTGGAATATCAGCTGTTCAACCGTGCGGGCGATCTGGCCCGCGGCCCGCTGTCGGCCCGGGTGGCGAGCCTGCACATTCTGGCGGGCCGGCCGGACAAGGCGCTCGACCTGCTCAAGCGATCGGCGGACCCGAATTATCCCGACGCGATGATCCATGCCCGCAAGCGGATGGAGGCGGTGGCGCTGACCCAGATCGGGCGCGTGCCCGAAGCATTTGCGGTGTTGCAGGATGTCCCCGACGCGGTTGCGCTGCGGGCGGAGATCCTGTGGAAGCGACGCGACTGGCTGGGGCTTGTCACGGAAACGGCGGCGGCGCTGCCCCGTCCCGGCGCGCTGAGCGAGGTCGATCAGGCGATGGTGCTGCGCCACGCCATCTCGCTCGCGATGCTCGGGCGCGAGGATGGGCTCACTGCGCTCCGCGGCCGCTATCAGGCGAGCTTCCGGGGCATCAAGACCGCGGCGGTGTTCGACATGCTCACCGGGGCGCCCGGATCGGTCGATCCCGAGACGCTGGCGCGCGCCATGGCCGCCATGCCGGGGGCAAGCCCCGCAGGCGACATTGCCGCGCTGCTCGATCAGGCACCCGGAAAGGTGAAGGGATAAGGGAGAGGGGTGTCCTTCTTCGGAAGGGCGCCACGCATAGACGGGCGGTTCGACCTCGCGACGTGATCGCGAGGCCGAACCGCCCGATCTGTATTTGTTGCGGGTGCTGATGGACGGTCCGGTGGATGCCCGTTCGTCCCGATCCGTCGTGAGATGGAGTGGAGGCGCGCAGCGCGCGGGGCCAGCTTCAGCCGGCAGGGTCGTTTGGCGCGGCCGGCACCGGGAACGGCCGACCGCGCCAGTTCAGGCATCAATCCAGAAAGCGCACGAGCGACAGGCTGGAGAGCTGCGAGAAGACCGAATAGGAGGCTTCGAGGATGGTCTGGCGCTGGGAGATGTTGAGCGCGACCTGACCCAGATCGGCGTCCTCGACCGAACCGATCACGTCGGTCAACAGGGTCTCGCGGTCCTTGGCGCGCGTTTCCATCATCTCGACCTGGTTCTGTTTGCGGCCGTTCTCGGCATTGACCGATCGCACGCCGACCAGACCGGCATCCAGCTCGTCCAGCGCCTGACGGATCGCGGTCTTCTGCGCGTCGGTCAGCCGTTCGCCGATGGGACCGGCAGCGGCCAGCGTCTTGAACGCCGGGACCAGACCAGCGCCGACATCGCTCGCGCCGACGCCATATTCGACGTCCACGCCGTCGCCGACCCGGGCCGACTGGCGGACGCCATCGTTGACGAAGATGTCGCCGGGCGGCATCGCGGCCAGCTCGGCCAGCGTCTTGGGCACCATCGGAAGATCGTTGGTCTGCGACCCGGCAAAGATCGGAATCCCCGACTCGGTCGCGTTCAGCGCGGCACGCACATCGGTGAAGGCGCCCTCGATCAGATCCTGGATACCCGGCGAATTCCCGGTGCCGAGCGCGGTCAGCAGCTCCTTGCGCAGGTTCGACAGGCTCTCGTCGATCTGCGTGATGTTCGCGTCGTAGAGCGAGAGGGTGGTGCCCACCCGGCTGGCAACCGACTGGTAGCTTTGCTGCTGCGACAGCATCGATCGCGCGGACAGGGTCCGCACCGCATCGATGCCCAGGCCCGCATAATCATGCGCCTTCTTGCCGGTATTCAACTGAAGCTGGCTGGCCCCCAAGCTCTGCTGGGATCGCTGCATCGCCCCGGACAACGTCCGTTGCAGGGGTATGGTCGCTACGCGTGTCATTGCTCGCTGTCCTTTCCGGCTTTCTGGCCCTTATCTGAGCATCTGGAGGAGAGTGTCGTACATTTCCGACGCGGTGGTCATCGCCCGTGCGGCGGCGGAATAGCTGTTCTGGAGCACGACCATCTGTGCCAGCTCCTCGTCGATATTGACGCCTGAATAGCTGTCGCGCCGGCCGATCGCGTCTTCGAAGCGCGCCGTCGCGCCCGCACGGCTGGTTTCCGCAAGCGAGGCTTCGGTGCCTGCGCCGCCCAGCAGGCGGCTGGCGAAGGTTTCGATCGTGGCCTTGCCGTCCTTGCCGAAGTCGAAGCTCTTTGCGAGCTGGTCGATGAAGGCGTTGGCGCCCGACAGGTCGCCCGCGCCGATCGCCTTGGTGCCGACCGCGGCCCCGATCTGGAGCCGGGCGAGCGGCAAATTGCTGGCCTTTGCCAGAATGTCGGCGCGCACCTCTGCCGTACCGAGGCCGCTGGCGGTGCCGCTGAGGCCCGACAGGGCCGAGAAGGACAGGCCCGTGCCGTGGCGGCTGGTGGAATCGGACGGGATCGAGATGCTCGATCCGGCGCTCGCGCCATTGGGTGTGAACTGGACGCGGCCCTTGGCGTCGAGCGCGAAGCTGCCGAAGCCGGCGAGCGGGCTGGCGTTGAGCTCGGTCATCAGGTCGCCGAAGGTCGGGCCGACCGATCCCGTCATGGTGTAGCTGGCGAGCAGCTTGCCCGTCGGGTCGCGCAGCGCGATCTCGGTCGTCTCGCCCGCGCCGAAGCCGTGCGGGTCGGTTGCCTTGAAGCCGGACGGGACCAGCGCGCTGCTGTCCGAACGGATCAGGTTGTTGAGGCCGAAGAACTGCGAAAAGCCGGTGCCCGCGCGATCGCTGGGCGTGGTCGGGTGCTGCGCGATGGCGATGCCCTGGGCGGGATCGGTCGCCTTGATCGACAGCACGCCGCCGGTGAAGCTGGCGGTGGCGTTGGGGCCAAGGCCGGCGTTGATCGCGGCCACCGCATCGTCGACGGTGGCGCCTGCGCCGAGTGCGTCGAAATCGATCTCCACCTTCTGGACCAAAGTGCCGTCGGCCTTGGCGACCGCGAACACTGCCTTGCCGGTGAAGCCCAGCCGGTCGGTGCCGATCAGGCCATTGGGTTCGCCGGCCAGCGTGTTGGGCGGCGGCACCGTGGTGCCTGCATTGGCGACGGCGTTCAGATTCTGTGCGAGGCCGGTGAAGAGCACACCGAGCTGTTCGGAAAAACTGGGAAGCGCGCGGTCGCGCATGTCGAGCAGGCCGCCGAGCTTGCCACCGATCGCGGCGGAATCGATCTGCTCCCCGGTCGAGGCGCCGATGACGCCATTGTCCGACGCGAAGCGGATGTCGATCGGCGGATAGCTGTTCTGCGACGCGCCCGCACCGACCGGGTAGCTCAGCTGCCGCAGCCTTTTGTCGAGCAGCACCTGGCCGGCCGCGCTGTCGATGGTGACGCGCCCGTCGGGCTGTTCGCGGACGCTGATGTCGATGAGGCCGCTCAGCTCCTCGAGCGCGCTCATCCGCTGGTCGGCCGCCCCCGACGAGGTGCGCCCGAGGCCATGGAGCCGGGCCACTTCGCTGTTGAGATCATGGATCTGGCCGAGCAGCACATTGGCGCGCTGGATGGTGTAGCCGACTTCGGTCTCGACGTCGCCGCGCAGGCTCGACACGTCCTTTTCCAGCCGCTGGATCGTGTCGATCGCGTCGGCGACGCTGCCCGTGAACAATGTCACCGACTGGGTGGCGCCCTGAAGGCTGGTGATCTGCGCCGCGGCGGACGAAAGCGCGCCGAGGCGCGCGGCGAGGCCGGAGCTGGAATCCGGCGCGCCGAGCAGCGACTGAAGCCGGTCGAGATAGGAGGATACCGCCTCCGACCGCCCGGCGGCGCCGCCGCGCTGATAGACCGCGTTCTCGAGGAACTTGTCGGCGATGCGCGACGGCTCGCCGATGACCACGCCGGAGACGCGCCCGCCCGACACCCCGGTGCTGAGCGACACGCGTTCGCGCGCATAGCCCGGGGTGCCCACATTGGCGATGTTGTTGGACACCGACCGCAGTCCCGCCTGCGAGGCATTGAGGCCTGACATGGCTGAATTGAGAATCTCGTTCAGGGACAAGGCGGCGGGTCCTTCAACTGGCTTTACGGGATGGGGCGGGCGCGGTCAGGGTCAGCGCTTGAGGTTGCTGACTTCCTGCAGCATGTCGTCGACGGTCGTGATGATCTTCGACGATGCGCTGTAGGCGCGCTGGAACAGGATCATGTTCGAGAATTCCTGCGCCAGATCGACGTTGGACGCTTCCAGCTTGCCCGCCGCGATCGTTCCCGCACCCAGCGCGCCGGGCTTGTTGATCGCGAAATTGCCGGAATCCTGCGACATGATGTACGCGTTGCCGCCGATCCGGGTCAGCCCGTCGGGGTTCTGGAAGGTGGCGATCGGCAGCTGGTAGATCGCGCGCGCGGTGCCGTCCTCGAAAATGGCGCTGACGACGCCGGCGTCCGAAATCTCGACCGACGCGACCGTGCCGAGCATGCCGCCATCGACGTTCGACGAAAGCAGGGCGGATTCGCTGGCGGACTGGGTCAGGCCGTCGAGACCGTCGTCGCTGCCCAGGCTGAGGCGGATCGGCGCGGAATCAGCGCTGTTGGCCCAGCCGATGTCGAGATCCGCGAACAAAGCGGGGTCGGAACCGGCAAGGTCGAGGCTGCCGTCGCCATTGAATTTGACCTTGCCGCTGGCCAGCAGGCCGGTCGTGACGGGCGCACCGCCGACGGAGGTGATTTCGGCCGGATTGCCCGAGATTTCCGCGACCCATTCATTGGCGGCGGTCTTCACGAAATTGAAGGTCAGTCGATGCGACGTGCCCTGGGAGTCATAGACATCGACCGAGCGCGAGAATTGCGGCGAAAGCGCACCCGACGCCATCGATCCGGGCACATAGGCGCCAGTGATCGGCGTGGCGGTCGATTGCAGATTGGCGCGCAGCGCGATCTTGCTGGTCGGCATCGCCGATCCGGTCAGCGCGCCGGGGCGGATCGACTGGAGCGTGTTGAGATTGCCATTGTCGACATATTTGCCGTCGGCGTCGAGCGGCCAGCCCTGCAAATAGTAGCCCGCCGAGTTGCGCAGATAGCCCTGCGAGTCCGGCGTGAAGGAACCGGCGCGGGTGAACGAGACTTCGTCGCCGGTGCCCGAACGGACGACGAAGAAGCCCGAACCGTCGATGCCGATATCGGTGAGGCTGCTCGACGCCTGGAGCAGGCCCTGCTTGGAGATCAGCGCCTTGGGCGTGGCGCTGACGCCGCCCGCCGAATAGTTGCTGCGCACGCGGCCGTCGGTCACGAGCGTCTGGAACTGGGCCGAAACACCCTTGTAGCCGATGGTGTTCACATTGGTGATATTGTCCGCGACGGTCGCCATTGCGCTCGCCTGGGCTCCGAGACCGGAGACGCCGGCATAAAGAGCGGAATAGAGGCTCATATCATTCTCCCATGCGTGGGCGGCGTGCTCGGCATGCCCGACCCGATTACGGGACTATTGTAGGAGGGATTCCGGCGGCCCCGTTCGAGGGGAGATGAAAAATACGGTGCCCGGCAAAAGCTGCCGGGTGATTTCATCCTATAATCTGGCCATGGACTTTGTGGGGACAGTGGGATGACGCTTCGTATTTCGCTTCGTAACGGGGAGCCGGTGATCGTGAACGGTGCGGTGCTCCGCTCGGTCGGCCGTACCGACCTGATGGTCGAGAACAACGCCACCGTCCTGCGCGGCCGCGACGTGATGAAGCCCGAAGAGGCCGACAGCCCCGCGCGCCAGCTCTATTTCGCCTGCATGATGGCCTATATCGACCAGGGTGACCTCAAGACGCATCAGGACGCGCTGCTGGAACGGCTGGAAAAGCTGATGGCGGTGCTGGAAGCGCAGGAGGCCAAGGCCGCGTGCATCCGCTTTGCGCAGAAGGTCGCGACCGGGCAATTCTATCCGGCGCTGGCCGATTGCCGCTGGCTGATCGGCTATGAGGCAGAGGTTCTGAACCGGGCCGCCATCGCCGCCTGATTTTCCATAGTTTCTGACCGTTCCGGGAGGACGTCCGATGACCAGACTGGCAGCGGCGGCAGCAGGGCTGCGCCTGCTCGACCCCGATCGCCGCTACGGCCATGTCGTCGCCGTGCGCGGCGCGCTGATCGAGGTGGAGGGGCTGGCGGGTGCCGCGCAGATCGGATCGCGCGTGAAGCTCGATACGCCGTCCGGCCGGGTCGAGGCGGAGGTCACCGGGCTCGACCATGGCATCGCCCATTGCATGCCGTTCAGCGAGCCCCAGGGCATCGCGTCGGGCACGCGCGCGGATCTGGCGGCCAGCCAGTTCGGCTTGCGTCCCAGCGCCGGCTGGCTCGGCCGCATGGTCGACGGGCTTGGCCGCCCGATCGATGGCAAGGGCGCGATGGCGCAGGGCGCCGACATGCGCCTGATCAAGTCGCTGCCGCCGCCCGCCTCCGCCCGGGCGCGGGTCGGCGAGCGCCTCGGTACCGGTGTCCGCGCGCTCGACCTGTTCGTGCCGCTCTGCCGGGGCCAGCGTCTTGGCCTGTTCGCGGGATCGGGTGTCGGCAAGTCCGTATTGCTGTCGATGCTGGCACGCTGGACCGATTGCGACGTCGCAGTGATCGGCCTGATCGGCGAACGCGGCCGCGAAGTGCAGGAATTCGTGCAGGACGACCTTGGCGTCGAAGGTCTGGCGCGCAGCGTCGTGGTGGTCGCGACCTCCGACGAGCCGGCGCTGATGCGGCGGCAGGCGGCGTGGACCACGCTGACCATCGCCGAATATTTCCGCGATCAGGGGCTCAACGTCCTGTGCCTGATGGATTCGGTCACGCGCTTCGCGATGGCCCAGCGCGAGATCGGCCTTGCCAGCGGCGAGCCGCCCGCGACCAAGGGCTATACGCCGACCGTCTTCGCCGAGCTGCCGCGCATGCTCGAGCGCGCCGGACCTGGGCTGCCGGGGCAGGGAAGCATCACCGGCCTGTTCACCGTGCTGGTCGATGACGACGATCACAACGAGCCGGTGGCCGATGCCGTGCGCGGCATCCTGGACGGCCATGTCGTCATCACCCGCCAGATCGCCGAGCGCGGCCGCTATCCCGCGATCGACGTCCTGAAATCGGTGTCGCGTACGCTGCCGCACTGCCTGTCGGAGGAAGAAAACCGCGTGCGGCTGGCCGCGCGGCGCGAACTGTCCACCTTCCGCGACATGGAGGAGATGGTCCGGCTGGGCGCCTATCGCGCGGGTTCCAGCGCCGAGGTCGATCGTGCCGTCGCACTCGCCCCGCAGATCGAGACGCTGCTGAAACAGGGCAAGCAGGAACGCGGCTTCACGCAGGAGAGCTTTGCGGACCTCGCGGCGCTTGTTGGAGACGAAGAATGAAGACCCCCTATGACGCCGCGATCCGCGTCCAGCGGCGCGAGATCGACGCGATGAGCGTGGCGATCAACGTCCAGGTCAATCTGCTCAACCAGATCGACCAGGCCCGCGAGGAGGTGCGGACGAGCATCGTCCGCGAGGGGGATGTGGCTGCCGCGGATCTCAGCATTTCGTCCCATGCCTATATGGAGCGCATCCGCGCCGAGCAGAACCGCCTCATTCGTGACGGCGCGGCGCAGGGCGCCCGGCTGGACCAGCTGCGCAGCAAGGCGGCGAGCGCCTATGGCGCCTATCGCGCGATCGAGGTCGCGGCCGAAGGCTTTGTCGCGGATGCCAATCGCCAGAGCGCGAATGCCGAACAGGCCGGGATCGACGACAGCTCCGCGGTGGCGTTCCTGAAGGCGCGCCGTACCCCGCGCGGGAAAGGGCGATGATCGCTGCGACCGGCATGTCCGGGCTCAATTCAGCGCAGAAGGCGGAAGTCATCTACGCCCATGCGCGCAGCGAGCTGGCGGGCCGCCTGTGGCGCGCGGCGCTGGGCAGCGACGATACCGGCGCGAAGCCTGCGTCCAACGATCGCGATCTGCCGATGAGCCTCGATCTGCTGCTCTCGTTGCTGGAGGAGCGGACGGAAGCTGCGCCGCCGAAACCGGCGCAGGCGCAGATCGCGTCACCCGCTCCCGAACGGGACCGGCCGTCAGCGGAGACGCCGGTGCGCTGGGAGGGGCAGGGGACTTCGGAGGAGTCTGCAACTTCCGCCGGCGCGCGCGGCTATGGTCCCAATGCGGCCTATGTCGGATCGCTGCGGGCAGCAGCCGAGCGCACCGGCCTGCCGGTCGCCGCGCTCGCCACGATCGTCCATGCCGAAGCGGCAAAGGGGTCGGACGGGCGCTGGCTGCCCTATTCGCGCAACCCGCGCTCCAGCGCAGCGGGCCTTGGCCAGTTTCTGAGCGGCACCTGGCGGGGGGAAGCCGAGCGCGAGGGAACCTGGCTCAACAACGTCGCGCGGCAGCAAGGGTGGCTGAACGACCGCGGCAAGGTGAAGGGCGAGAACAAGGCTGCCCTGCTCGCGCTGCGCTACGATCCCGACGCCGCGATCCAGGCGACCGCGGACTATGCCAAGGCCAATCTGGATTCGCTGCGCAACGCCGGCGTGTCGCTGGGGGAGG
>Ga0247823_10002636_pt1 | contig 14714 bp, 7 predicted proteins | sample 13C_PalmiticAcid_2_FD_192426 | JGI IMG/M metagenome (GOLD analysis project Ga0247823, IMG submission 192426) | Soil microbial communities from agricultural site in Penn Yan, New York, United States - 13C_PalmiticAcid_Day30 | ecosystem: Environmental > Terrestrial > Soil > Agricultural land...
CCTCGAGGGCGCGCGAGATCGTCGCCTCGTCGATGAACTCGAGCGCGCTGCCGATCGGAATGCCGCGGGCAATGCGCGTGACCTTGACGTCGAAGTGCTTCATCGCCTTGGCCAGGTACAGCGTCGTCATCTCGCCTTCGACGCTGGGGTTGAGCGCGAGGATCACCTCCTGCACGCCGTCCTGCACGCGGGCGATGAGCTCACGGATCTTCAGCTCCTCGGGTCCGATGCCGTCGAGCGGATTGATCACGCCGCCGAGCACGTGGTAGAGTCCATGGAAGTCGTTGGTCTTCTCGACGGCCATCACGTCGCTCGGCTCCTCGACGACGCAGATCGTGCCACGCTCGCGCTTTGGCGAGACGCAGATCGGGCACGGATCCGATTCGGTGATGTTCTGGCAGCTCGAGCAGTACTGCACCTTGTCCTTCATCGCGACGAGCGCGCGGGCCATGGCGACGACCTCCTCGCGCGGCTGCTTCAGCAGGAACAGCGCGATGCGCTGAGCGGTCTTGCGACCGATCGTCGGCATGCGGCTCATGTGCTCGATGACCGCCTCGAGCGATTCCGATGTATACAGCATCTGTGGGTTGCTTCGATTGGAAGTAAGGAGCAAATATACATGGCGGGCCGACCCGGCCCGTCATCATCCCATTGACGGCCGCACGGGCCGCCGAATGCCTGGGTCGCGCCCGCGGGGCGCCCGCAATCGGTGGCGAATTGTAATGCGGCGCAGCATCCGGTGGAATGGGCGTCCGCGCCATGAAACAGCGGCTGCCCGGGTCTCGTCACGGCCCCGCGACGCGACCCCCTGTCATTGCCAAGCCATGGGGCCTTGGGTATATTGACGATTCTTGCATTTGCTCCAACGCCAGGTACGCATTCATTCTCATCTATGTTGAAATTCCTTGAAAAGGTCTTCGGCGCCAAGCGGCAGAAGGACGTCGAAGCGCTCTATCCCGTCGTCGAGGAGATCAACGAGTGGTACGAGCAGTACCAGTCGTTGAGCGACGAGGAGCTGCGCGCGAAGACCGTGGAGTTCCGCGCCCGAATCCAGGAGCGGATCGCCGCAGAGGAGGCCCGCATCGCCGAGATCCGCGAGCAGCTCAAGCAGGACATCGAGCCGGCCGAGCGCGACGCGATCCTCGAGGAGCTCACCGATCTCGAAGCGACCGTCTACCAGACCACGCAGGAAGTGCTCGACGAGCTGCTGCCGGAGGCCTTCGCGGTCGTCAAGGAGACGGCCCGCCGTCACGTCGGCGCGCAGTGGGAGGCCGGCGGCTCGATCGTGCAGTGGGAGATGGTCCATTATGACGTGCAGCTCATCGGCGGCATCGTCCTTCACCAGGGCAAGATCGCCGAGATGGCCACGGGCGAGGGCAAGACCCTCGTGGCGACCCTTCCGACCTATCTCAACGCGCTGCCCGGCAAGGGCATGCACATCATCACGGTCAACGACTACCTGGCCAAGCGCGACTCCGAGTGGATGGGGCCGATCTACCAGTTCCTCGGACTGACCGTCGGGTGCATCCAGTCGAACATGCAGCCGCAGCAGCGTCGCATCCAGTACGCCGCGGACATCACGTTCGGCACGAACAACGAGTTCGGCTTCGACTACCTGCGCGACAACATGACCGGCCGCGCCGAGGACATGGTGCAGCGCGAGCACAACTACGCGATCGTCGACGAGGTCGATTCGGTGCTCATCGACGAGGCGCGAACGCCGCTGATCATCTCCGGTCCGGTCGCCCAGGCGACCGACCAGGCGTTCGACCAGTTGAAGCCGCGCGTCGAGCGTCTGGTGCAGCTTCAGACCCGCGAGGTCAACTCGATGCTCGCCGAGGCCGAACGACTGATCGCCAGCGGAAGCAAGAGCGATCGCGAGCAGGCCGGCATCCTCCTGCTGCGCGCGCACAAGGGCCACCCGAAGAACAACCGCCTCGCCAAGCTCCTGCAGGACGGCAGCAACAAGCGCCTGCTCGAGGAGACCGAGATGGAGTACCTGCGCGACAAAGGCTCGAAGATGCACGAGATCACCGACGAGCTCTACTTCGCGGTGGAGGAGAAGCATCATTCGCTCGATCTGTCCGAGCGCGGTCGCGCGGCGATCGCGGCGGCGGGCGAGGATCCCGACGTCTTCCTGCTGCCCGACCTCGCGACCGAGCTCAGCGAGCTCGACGGCGGGCATCTTCCCGTCGAGGAGAAGCAGCTCCGGCGCGACGAGGCGATCCGCCTGTACGCCGAGCGCAGCGATCGCATCCACACCGTGACGCAGCTTCTGCGCGCGTACACGCTGTACGAGAAGGACGACGAGTACGTCGTCGATGGCGGCAAGATCAAGATCGTCGACGAGTTCACCGGGCGCATCCTCGAGGGCCGTCGCTACAGCGAGGGACTCCACCAGGCGATCGAGGCCAAGGAAGGCGTCGAGGTCGAAGCCGACACCCAGACCTACGCGACGGTCACGATCCAGAACTACTTCCGGCTCTACAAGAAGCTCTCCGGCATGACCGGAACGGCGGAGACGGAGGAAGGGGAGTTCAACCAGATCTATAAGGTCGACGTCGTCGTAATCCCGACGAACCGGCCGGTCGTGCGCGACGATCGCAACGACCTGATCTACCGCACCAAGCGCGAGAAGTACAACGCGGTGGTCCAGGAGATCCAGAAGATGCGCGAGCTCGGACGTCCGGTGCTCGTCGGCACGACGACCGTCGAGGTCTCCGAGACGATCAGCCGCATGCTCCAGCGCGTGAAGGTTCCGCACTCGGTGCTCAACGCCAAGCAGCACGCGCGCGAGGCCGACATCGTCGCCAACGCCGGACAAAAGGGGGCGGTGACGATCGCGACGAACATGGCCGGTCGTGGAACCGACATCAAGCTCGGACCGGGCGTCAAGGACCTCGGCGGCCTGCACATCCTCGGTACCGAGCGTCACGAGTCGCGACGCATCGACCGCCAGCTTCGCGGCCGCGCCGGTCGCCAGGGCGACCCCGGATCGTCGCAGTTCTTCATCTCGCTCGAGGACGACCTGATGCGTCTCTTCGGCGGCGAGCGGATCACCCGCTGGATGGAGAAGCTCGGAGCCGCCGACGAGGTGCTCGAGCACCCGATGCTCAACAAGTCCGTCGAGCGCGCGCAGAAGAAGGTCGAGGAGAACAACTTCGCCATCCGCAAGCGCCTGCTCGAGTACGACAACGTCATGAACCAGCAGCGCGAGGTCATCTACGACCGGCGCCGGCATGCGCTGATGGGCGAGCGGCTCAAGGCCGAGATCACCGAGTACGTCGAGGAGTTCGTCGACAACCTCATGGAGGTGTACTTTCCCGACAACGTCGAGCAGATTCAGAACGAGCTTCGCACGAAGCTGCTCGTCAACATCGAGGGCGATCCGCACGAGGCCGCGACCAAGGGCAAGGACGTCATCCGCACGACGATCCTCGAGGCGACGCACGACTTCTACCAGCGCAAGGAGGAGCAGCTCAGCTCCGACTTCATGGCCCAGCTCGAGCGTTACGCCGTGCTCTCGGTGATCGACGACAAGTGGCGCGAGCACCTCCGCGACATGGACGATCTGAAGGAGGGCATCTACCTGCGCGCCTACGGTCAGAAGGACCCGCTCGTCGAGTACAAGCGCGAGGCGTTCAACCTCTTCCAGCAGATGATCGGCGAGATCAACACCGAGGTGATCTCCTTCGTCTACCGGACCTATCCGGAGGTGCGCCAGCCGATGGGCGCGCCGCAGGGGATGCTCGAGCCGCGGCAGCGGCAGTCGGCCATCCCGCAGGGCCGCTCGCAGCGGACGACGACGTCGTCACAGCCGCTGCGGTTCACGCATTCGACCGCTGCGGGAATGGGCCTCGGCACCAATCCCGAAGCCGCGATCGACAGCGTGATGGCGCATGGTCCGGAGGCGGACCACGGCGGCGGCGACACCGGTGGCGCGGCTCCCGCACCGCAGGTGCGCGAGGCGCCGAAGGTCGGTCGCAACGATCCCTGTTACTGCGGAAGCGGTCGCAAGTTCAAGCACTGTCACGGCCGTTGATCCGCGCCGTGCGATGAAGCACGCGCCGGACCGATGCGGAGCGATCCGCGGCGGTCCGGCGCTGTCGGTCGATCCCCGCCGGTCGATCACGTCCCGTGGTCGGCCATCAGCCTCGTAGCGCCTTCATCCCCTACCTGTTCGGCATCACCGCGCGTCCAGAGCGCGGATGTCACCCGACACTCGAGCATGCTTCCTCATCGTACGCACATAACCGGCCGGATCGCACGGCGAAGCGCCCGGGCGCTCGCTCTGGCGACGAGGGCCGCGACGGTGATCGCCGTGCTCGTCCTGGCGCATCCGCTCGGCGCGCAGTCGCCGGCCGTCGCGCCGTCCGCCCGGCTGAGCGTGACCGTCTCCGGCGAGCGCTCATTGATCGTCGAGGCGGAGTTCCCGGCGCTGCCGGCGTCGCTCGACGGGGAACCGATCACGATGAGCGTCGAGGGGATGCAGCGCGGCACGGCCGCGGGCGTCAACCTGCCGGAGTTCACGCGCGAGCTCGGTATTGCGGCGACACGCGTCGAGATTCTCTCGGTCGAAACCCTCGAGCAGTCCGTCTCCGGCGTTCACCTGTCGTCGCTCGTCGACGTGCCGCAGACCGGCGACAGCGCCCGCGACCGCGCGATGGCTCTGCGCCTGCTCGCGATGCCGTCGAGCGTCTCACCGGAGAGCTGGGCGTCGCTCGAGCTCGCCGGACGCCTCGGTGATCGTCCGGTGTCGGTGCTCTCGATGCGGCCCTACCGCTACGATGCGGCTCGCGGCGTCGTCGTGGCCGCGCGGCGCATCCGACTGCGCATCGATGCGAGCGAGCCGCTCGATGGCTCCGCGGCCGCATCGCTCGCGCCGGCCTTCCGCACGCGCCCGGCCAAGGACGCCCGTGCCTCGATGCTCTCGGTCGCTTCGTCGCCGACGACGGCTCCGGATGGCTTCGAATACAAGATCTACACCGACCGCGACGGCGTCTACCGGCTCTCGCCCGAGATGCTGCGCGACGCCGGCATCCCGATCGACGCGATCGACGCGCGCACGATCAAGCTCTACGCCGACGGCATCGAACAGCCGCTGCTCGTCGTCGATCGCGGCAACCATCGCATCGACGCCGACGAGTTCAACCGCGAGTACGTCGAGTTCTTCGGCGAGCGACGGCGAGCCCGCCGGCTCGATCACGGCAGCGACGTGTACTTCGATCCGTACGCGAAGAACTCCGTGTACTTCCTGACGTGGGGAGGAGGGCTCGGCAAGCGCATCGTCGAGGAGTCCGGAGTCGTGCAGTCGGAACGCATCGATCCGGCGGGAGACCTGACCGGCAGCGGCTCGTCCTTTCTGTCGACGGTGCACCTGGAGAAGGACGAGATCGACGTGCTGCTCGCGAACGTCGAGCTCAATACGCTCAGCGACCGTTTCGACCGCAGGATGTGGGGGAGAGTGCCGCCGAACGAGATGAAGACCTTCCCGGTGGTGCTGCCGCATCCGAACGTCCTGTCGCAGCGGCCGGTCGAGGTGCGCACGGCGATCCGCAGCTCGCTTCGCAACAGCGAGCGCCTCGACGCGGTCGAAGCGACTCACGGCGTCGAGCTATACGTTGACGGCTTCCGCACGATCACCGCGCAGGTCCCGTCGGTCGGATTGGCGATGCTCAACAATCGCGACAACATCGCCGAGCCATTGACGGCGGGAAAGCTTCGCACCGACCAGCAGAACGTCATCGCCCTGGCCAACCGCCGTGGGTCGGGACGCGACGAGCTCTCCGACTCGTATCTCAACTGGGTCGACATCACCTATCCGCGTCTCTACCGCGCCAACGACGACTCCATCGACTTCGCGGCGCCACCGCAGTTCGGAGCCCGCTACGCGACGTTCCGCGTGCGCGGCTTCACGTCGCCGCAGATCAGGGTCTATCGGCGCGGCATCTCGCGTGTCTCGAACGTCGCCATCGTCGCCGGCCGCACGACCGAGTCCGACACGTCGTACGACGTTCAGTTCCAGCTCTACGTCGCCTCCGAGGCCGAGCGCTTCTACGCGACGACCGAGGCGAACGTCCTCCGGCCGACGATCCTGCGCGACACACCGTCGGATCTGCTGTCGAGCTCCAGCTCCGCCGACTACGTCATTCTCGTCGACGAGGTCAACAGCGACCTGGCGACGATCGACGACGAGCGCAATCCGCTGCGGCGCTTCATGGCGCACAAGCGCGAGGCCGGCTTCACACCGAAGCTCGTGCGCGTCGCGGACATCTACGACGAGCTCAACGGTGGTGTGGTCTCGCCGTTCGCGATCCGCAGGTTCCTCGCGCACGCGTGGCGCACGTGGTCGACGCCGCCGCGCTTCGCGCTGATCTTCGGCTCGGGCCGACCGATCGCTCCCGGGAAGCTCACCTGGATCGACGAGTCGCGGCGCGAGCTCATGAGCGAGCGCAGCTACGTCCCGACGATCATGCTGCAGACGGTGCTCTACGGCGCGACCGAGTGCGACTACCTGCTCGGCTGCGTCGACGGCGAGGCGCCGGTCCGCACGAACCTGCTCGAGGGTATCCGCACGACCGTCACCGACGACCTCATCGCCGAGATCGCCGTCGGTCGTGTGCCGATCACCGGAGCACTCGACATCGGGGCCTACGTCGACAAGCTCATCGACCAGCAGCGCAACGCCGACAACGGAGAGTGGCGCGACCGCTCGCTGCATATCGGCGGGTGGGAGGAGCTGCAGGGACAGCAGCTCATGCAGGTCACCAACGACTACTTCCGGCATGTCTCCGAGCCGCAGCGCTTCATCGCGTCGAAGAGCTTCGAGGGCACGCGCTACGAGTACTCCGAGAACCGCAGCATCCTCGGTCTGCTCAACGAAGGCGTCGGCGTCGTGACCTACCTGGGACACGGCGGCGGTGGCCAGTGGGAAGAATCGGCGGAGCTCAACCTCTCCAACGCAGCGTCGCTGACCAACCGTGGGCGCATGGGCACGGTGCTCAGCATGACCTGCTTCACCGGCGCGTACGACGTGGCGGGGGGATTGCTCGGCCGGCTGATGATCGCTCCGGGCGGCGGCGCGATCCAGGCCTTCGGCACGCCCGGCTTCGGCTGGCTGCGCAACAACGGGCTGCTGACGAACGCGGTCTACTCGGTGATGCACAATCCGCGCTACCGCGAGCTGTCCTTCGGCGAGATCATCACGCTGGGCAAGGCGCTCTACGTGGGCACGCACCTGCGGACGTTCCCCGATCACGTCCCGACGGTCGCTGCGATGTACGCGATCTTCGGCGACCCGTCGCTGCGGCCTCCGTATGCAATCGATACCGTCGCGGTCGTCGCCGACGTTGCGACGATCGCCGGCGGCGCGCGGCTCGAAGCCAGCGCGCGACTGCCGTTCGTTCCCACCGGCGTCGTCGCGCACCTGTTCGACACGACCGAAACCCGCATCGACGGCATAACCGTCGACGTGCGGCGCACCGGCGATGCCGTCTCGCTCTCGGCGAGCGTGCCCTCCGGATACGCACAACCGTTCGTCGGCATCCGGGTCTACGCGAACGACGACCGCGGACGCAGCGTCTCCGGCGCCCTGCGCGTGCCGACCGACGGCTCATCGGTCTCGATCGTACGCCCGGCTCAGCCGCTGGTCGTCGGCAACGACGCCGTCTTCGAGATCGAGCACTCCTCGTCGACGGCGCTCGACTCGGTGAAGCTCACGCTGCGCAATGATGGCGGCAGCGTCTTCGACTCCGTCGCGACGGCGGTCGCCTCGGTCGGTCCGCGGCTCTACCGCACGACGCCGATCCCGGCGGCGCAGATCGCTCCCGGCTCGATCATCGACGTGCGCCTGCCGGGCACGACGACCGCCGGACCGCTCATGCGGACGTTCGTCGTCGAAGGAGGCCCCGACCCGGCGGCGTTCGCCGCGACCGCCATCGACTCGGCCCGGCCGCTCTACGGACCGCGCGCCCGCCTCGTGCTCGGGCAGGCGATCAACCCGACGATTGCGATGGGCGCGACCGCGAGCGGACCGCGCCTGCTCGCGACCGCGTACAACTGGGGCGATCGCCCCGCGGTCGACGTGCCGTGGCGCATCGAGTTCGACTCGGCGGGACTGCCCTCGCTGCTCGGCTCCGGCCTCGTGACGATCGCCGCCACCGGTAGCACGACGATCGCGGTCGACATCGGCCCGCGCCTGCCGTTCGCACGCAACGTGCGGCTGATCCTCGATCGCAACGGCAGCGATCGCTGGGTCGACGGCTATCGCGACAACAACACGGCGTACCACGCGACGCCGCTGTCGGCGGGGATGGTTCGCTCCGGCGTCGGCTTCACCGTCGACGGCTCGACCGCCGCGCAATATGTCGTGCCGGACATCCTGGCGATCTCGATGGCGGCGGCCGACGCGCGCGCCGACGGCACGGTCGCGACGATGCTCGATTCGATCGCGCCGGTCTCGGCCCAGCGCTGGACGGCGATTCCCATCGGAACGCCGACGACGAGCGCTCCGGTCGTGCGCCTGATTCCGCGGGGTATTGACGCGACGACGCCGGTCACGCTGTCGCTGACCGCCTCGGGCCTCGCGACGCTTCCCGACGACGCGCGGATCGTGCGCTACGATTCGACGACACGACTGTGGATCGTCGAGCCGACCACGACGTCGGCCGGCACCGCGGTCGCGACCGCGACGGTGTCCGCCGGCGGCGTCTACGCGCTGATGCGCGTCAGCGACAACGTCGGCCCGCGCATCCGCTTCTCGGTCGAAGGGCAGTTCTACCTCGACAGCTCGGCCGTGCCCGCGGACGCGCGCTTCAGCGCGGTGCTCTTCGACGAGTCGGGCATCGATACGCGCGGTCTGTCGGCGACGCTCGACGGCGAGCCGCTGGAGCTCGGACGCGACATCGTGTGGCTCGATTCGACGATCACGGCCTCGAGCGGCAGCGTGCGCGTGCAGAAGCCGGTCGCCGGCGGCACGCATTCGCTCTGCGTCACCGCCGCCGATCGCGCCGGCAACGTGCGCAGCGAGTGCACCACGTTCGAGGTCGACGGCGAGCTCTCGGTCCGGCTCTACGGCAACTTCCCGAATCCCTTCACCTCCGAAACGTTTCTCGCCTACGAGATCCGCGGCGCCAGCGTCGTCGACAACGTCGAGCTGAAGATCTTCTCGACGTCGGGTCGACTCGTGCGCACGTTCCGGTTCCCGAGCCGCGAGGCGAAGGAGTCGGTCGGACTCTTCAGCGGCGGCACCGGCGAGCCGACGTCGATCGGCTATCACGAGGCGTGGTGGGATGGTCGCGACGATCAGGGTCGCGACGTCGCCAACGGCGTCTACTTCTATCGGCTGCGCGTCAGCACCGAGGACCGTGAGATCGAGGAGCTCGGAACCATGGCGAGGATTCGATGATGCGCACTCGCACTCGCCGCGGCCTATCGGGCGCGCTCCTTACGACGCTCGCACTCGCGGCGCTCACGTTCGCGGTGCTCGCGTCGGCGCCCGCGGCGCGCGCGCAGGGCACGCCGTACGCGGCGTCGTTCCTGGAGATCCCCATCGGCGGCAAGGCGCTCGGTCTCGGCGGCGCGTTCACGGCCGTCGCCGACGACGGCACCGCGTTCTACTGGAACCCCGCCGGCGTCTCGCTGGTGCGGAACAAGCTCCTGTCGGCGATGTACTCCTCGCAGTACGGCTCGATCGGCTCGCCCGGCGCGAACTTCTATTTCGCTGGTTGGACGATGCCGATCGGCGACATCGGCGTGTCGGCGAACTGGATCCGCCTTGCGATCAACGACATCCCGCTGCACGCCGACCTGCGCGAGTACACGTCGCTCGAACAGCGCTACCGGCTCGTCAAGGAGTCGCAGGGAGGGGAGACCTTCTCCGACGTCGAGGATGCGTTCCTCATCTCGTTCGCGCGCAACAACAAGGTCGAGCTCGACCTCGGCTGGAGCTACTTCAAGCTGCCGATCGAGATTCCCGTCGGCGTCAACATCAAGCTATTGCGCCAGAGCCTCTACGACACCGAGGCGACCGGCATCGGCATCGATGCCGGGGCGATACTGCGGATGAACCTCAAGGACTTCTTCTTCTCGGAGCACTGGCCCGAGGTCACGCTCGCCGCAACGGTCAAGGACATCGGCGGCACGCGCCTGACGTGGAGCCAGTCGCAGCGCGTCGAGTCTGTGGGCGCGTCGGAGGCATTCGGCGCGGCGCTGGTGCAGCCGCTGACGGCGATCGACAGCCGGCTGACGATGAGCATGGATTACTCGACGCGCGACGCCGACGCTCTGAGCTTCGGCGCCGAGCTGAAGTACAAGCGCCAGTTCAGCTTTCGCGCGGGACTCAACGACGCGACGGTGACGCTCGGCGCCGGAGTCGACTTCAATTTCTTCGATGTCGATTATGCGTATCTTGCTTCGAGCGACACGCAGCTTGGCCAGGTCCATCGTCTTGGACTGGCCTTTAATTTTGATAAGCTCCTCGAGAAGTCTCCGAAGTAGGGCAGCAATGATCGGGAAGTTCCGCGGCCGGGTCGTCGTCGTTGCGCTCGCGGTCATCGCTGCCGGCTGCGGCAGCGCCGACCCCGAGCCGCTGCCGCCCGCTCCGACGATGATCCCCTTCAGCGGCGATCCCTTCATCGAGACCGGCATCCGCCCGGATCCCGAGGCCGCGTCCGAAGCCGGCGGCATTCTTCTGCAGTGGCGCGAGCCAGGCGCGGCCGAGCTCGACGGAGCCTCGATCGGCGCGTACATCGTCTATCGAAGCGACTCGACGCGACCCGACGGCTCGCCGGCGGGATTCCACCCGATCGCCTCGATCACCGCGATCCCGGTCGGCAACGACACGACCTTCAGTGACACGACCGCGGCGCCGTATGTGCGCTACTGGTACGCCGTCGGCGCCGAGAGCCGAAGCGGCGGGGGAGTCGGGCCGATGTCCGATGCCGTCGCGTACACGTTGAGCGTGCGACCGATTCCGGTGGCGCCCATCGGCCAGCTCGATTCGATCGACGTGTCGCCGCTGCGCTTCCGGTACGGTCCGCCGATCCTCGGCGGCGAGGTCGCAATCCACCTCTACCGCGTGCACCCGGACAACGAGCGCGTCGTGCTCGATACGATCTGGCGGTCGCTCGGGCGCGGCACGTTCGACGACCCGACCGTCGCCTACGACGGACCGGCGCTGACGCCGGGCGCGCACTATCGCTGGCGCATCGACAAGATCACCAGTCGTCAACCCATCGGCAACGCATCCAGCTGGGTCACCTTCGTAGCTCCATGATACCGTACGCCAGGTCCGTTCGATTGCGCACGGCGCTGCTCGCGTCGCTGCTTCTGCTTGTCGCGACCGTGGCCGCGCCGGCCCAGTTCGGCGGCGGCACGTCGAGCTCCGGAGGCTCGAGCTCCGGCAGCAACGGCGGCTACTACAACTACAGCGAGGCGGAGGGCTACACCATCTCGGTCAACCTCTGGGGCTTCGTCAACGCGCCGGGCAAGTACCGCGTGCCGAGCTCGACGACCCTCATCCAGTTGATCTCGATGGCCGGCGGCCCGAACGACCGCGCGCGACTCAGCGACATCTCGATTCTGCACGACGTGACGATCGACAGCACGATCGTCGAGCCGGTCAACGTGTTCAATCTCGAGGAGTACCAGCGCACCGCCGACTCGAGTCTCAACCCGATTCTCATCGACAACGACACGGTCATCGTCCCGGGCGACGCGCTCAACGGCTTCCGCGAGATCCTCGCGGTCTTTCGCGACATCGCGCTGGTCGTCGGCACGGTGCTCGGCCTCGTGCTCGCATTCAAGAAATAGTATCGGACCCGCAGCAGCATTCAGCATCCAGTCAACACCGCATGACCCGCAACTTCAAGTGGCCGCTCGCATCGGCCTTCGCGCTCGCCGTCCTGCTCGTGCTCGGTTTCTCGCTCGCCGGCTGCGGCGACGGTGATGCCGCCGACGACGGTCGCACCGTGATCACCTTCTGGCACTTCTGGTCGGAGCCCGCGCAGAAGGCCGCCCTCGAGAAGCGCATCAAGGCGTTCGAGGAAGCCAATCCCGGCCTGCGCGTCGAGCTCGGCGAGCTGAGCTGGTCCGAGGGCAAGGCGAAGCTGCAGGCGGGCTTCAACTCGAACACCGCGCCCGATCTGCTCGAGCTCGGCAGCGACTGGATCGCGCAGTACAGCTCCGGCGGCGTGCTCGCCGACGTGACCACGCTCGGCGCCAAACTCGACGCGTTCTCGCCCGAGATCGCGGCGCCGGGTCGGTGGGAGTCTGGCGTCTACGCGCTGCCGTGGGTCGTCGACACGCGCGTGCTGTTCGTCAATCGCGGACTGCTCGCCGCGGCCGGCCAGGACACGACCGTCGTCGACTCGACGTGGGAGCAGTTGATCCTTCGCTCCGAGGCGATCAAGGCCTCCCAGAGCGGCGCTTTCGGATTCGGCGTCAACGGCGAGGACCGTCACCGGCTCTACAAGAAGATCCTCCCGTTCTTCTGGTCCAACGGCGGCGAGCTGCTCGACGCGCAGGGACAGCCGGTGATCAACTCGGCCGAGAACATCGAGGCGCTCGAGACCTATCTGGCGCTCTCGAATTCCGGCGTGATCGACACGCAGAAGAAGCTCGACGACGACTTCATGCAGGGGAAGATCGGCTACCTGATCTCCGGCTCGTGGCTGGTCGAGCGCATCCGCAAGGACAACCCGTCGCTGAAGTTCGCGGTCACGACGCTGCCGAGCTTCCCGGGCCGCATGCCGGTGTCGTTTGCCGGCGGCGAGTACCTGGCGATCAACGACGCGTCGAAGAACAAGGAGGCGGCGATGAAGCTCGCGCTGTTTCTGAGCTCGGCCGAGCAGGCGCTCGCGTTCTGCAAGGACCTGCCCGGCGGCATGACCCCGGCCGACCGCACCGTGGCGAACGATCCGTTCCTGCAGGGACCCGTGCGCGGCGTGTTCGTCAAGCAGCTCGCGATGGCGCGCATGACGCCGGTGCATCCGCGCTGGCTCGAGATCGAGGAGGTCATCGAGACCGAGGTGTCGCAGGCGCTGCTCGGCAACAAGACCGCGACCCAGGCGCTCAACGACGCGCAGGCGAGTGTCGGAACGATCATCCGCGAGGGGGCCGTCGCGACGACCGACGAGGGTTGAGCGGGAGGGACGTGTTCAAGGATTTCAACGACAGACCAGGAATGGAGATGAAGCGAGGATTCTCGACGACCGCGATTCATGCCGGGCAGGAGCCGGAGCCGGTCACCGGCGCGGTCAACGTGCCGATCTTTCAGACATCGACGTACGCGCAGAAAGGGATCGGCCAGCACACGGGCTACGAGTACGCGCGCACGCAGAACCCGACACGCGGCGCGCTCGAGGAGTGCATCGCCGAGCTCGAGGGCGGCGTGCGCGGCATCGCGTTCTCGAGCGGCCTGGCCGCGGTCGACGCGGTCATGCGTCTGCTCGCACCGGGCGACCACGTGCTCGCGGGCGACGACATGTACGGCGGCTCGTACCGGCTCTTCAGCCGCGTGCTCACGCCGCTGGGCATCGAGTTCACGTACGTCGACTTCCGCGACATCGACGCGGTGCGCGCGGCCGTCCGCGATACCACGCGGATCATCTACGCCGAGACGCCCACCAACCCGATGATGCGCCTGTGCGATCTGACGGCGCTCGGCGAGATCGCCCGCGACACGGGAGCGAAGCTCGTCGTCGACAACACGTTCATGAGCCCGTACCTGCAGAACCCGCTTGCGCACGGCGCGTCGATCGTTCTGCATTCCTCGACGAAGTACATCGGCGGGCACAGCGACCTCATCGGCGGGCTCGTCGTCACGGCCGACGAGGAGACCGGCGATCGGCTGAAGTTCCTGCAGAACGCCGTCGGCGCGGTGCCGGCGCCGATGGACTCGTACCTGGCGCTGCGCTCGCTCAAGACGCTCGCGGTGCGCATGGACCGACACTGCGCAAACGCGATCCGCGTCGCGAGTCACCTCGTCGGCCAGCCTGACTTCGCGACGGTGATCTACCCGGGCCTGCCGGACTTCCCGCAGCGCGCCCTCGCCGAGCGGCAGATGCGCAACTACGGCGGCATGATCTCGGCCGACCTCGGCAGCTACGAGCGCGCGGCGAGCTTCTGCAGCTCGGTGCGGCTGTTCACGTTCGCCGAATCGCTCGGAGGCGTAGAGTCGCTTCTGTGCCATCCCGTGTCGATGACCCACGGCTCGGTGCCGCCGGAGACGCGCGAGCGTCTCGGCATCACCGACGGGCTCGTGCGCTTCTCGGTCGGCATCGAGGACGTCGAGGATCTCATCGCCGACATCGATCAGGCGCTGATGGCCGGAGGCGCACGGTGAGCGCATCAGCGAAGAAGCTCCCGTGGAAGCATGCGATCGTCGTCGGCGGCTCCTCCGGCATCGGCGCGGCACTCGCGCATCGGCTGAGTGCCGGTGGCGTCGAGGTGGCGATCGTGAGCCGCCGGGAGGCCGAGCTCGAGCGGCTGCGATCGGAGATCGAGTCGAAGGGTGGAGCCCGCGTCGTCGTGCGCGCGCACGACGTGCGCAACCGCGAGGAGGTGCCGATGCTCGCGCAGGAGATCGCGCGCGAGCTCGGCGGACTCGACGCGATCTTCTATGTTGCCGGCGTCATGCCGAAGGTCGGACCCGACGAGTACGACACGCACAAGGATGCGGAGATCATGGAGGTCAACACCCTCGGCGCGATGGC
>Ga0247823_10002637_pt1 | contig 14712 bp, 16 predicted proteins | sample 13C_PalmiticAcid_2_FD_192426 | JGI IMG/M metagenome (GOLD analysis project Ga0247823, IMG submission 192426) | Soil microbial communities from agricultural site in Penn Yan, New York, United States - 13C_PalmiticAcid_Day30 | ecosystem: Environmental > Terrestrial > Soil > Agricultural land...
GCTCGGCCATGTTCCGCGTGACCACCCCGGTCACCAGCAGCGCGTCGGCGTGCCGCGGCGAGGCCACCAGCCGCGCGCCGTACCGCTCGGCGTCGTACACCGGACCGAACGCCGCGCCGACCTCGATCTCGCACCCACCGCACGACCCGGCGTCGACATGCCGGATCTGCACCGACCCCGACAACCCCGCCGCCGCGCGCGGCGCCGCCGGAGCGGGCTCAGCGACCCGCCCGACCCTGCGGATCAACCGCAACAGACCCACCACCGCACCGCTCCCGAATCGCTCGACATGGGTGCGGCCACCCCGCCGGGCGACAAGCCAGGAAGTCAGCGGGGTGGCCGCGGCTCAACCACCCGAGTCCCCACCTCGACCATCGGCCGCCGCCGACAAGTCCCGCAGGTCCTCGAGCAAACCCACCTGACCGGTCAACACCCCGGTCAGGATCAATCTCGCCACCGACAGCAACTCCGCCACATGCGGGCTGGTCAGTGAGTAGTAGACGTTGGAGCCCTCCTTGCGGGTGGTCACCAGCCCGGCCCGGCGCAGCACCGCGAGCTGCTGCGACAGGTTCGCGGCCTCGATCCCGACCTCGGGCAACATCTCCGCCACCGCGTGCTCACGCTGACTCAGCAGCTCCAGCACCCGGATCCGCGCCGGATGGCCCAACGTCTTGAAGAACTCGGCCTTCAGCTGATAGAGGGGCTTGCTCACAAGCACCCCTCCCTGCACACGCCAGTGGACACCGTCATACGCAGATCCTCCCGTGCCGGACAGCCGCAAGCGACGGCACATCCTTTGTCGCAAGGTTCAGCAGTTGCTAATATTAGCAAGTCGTCAACCTCGACGGGAGTCACCCCCGCCACCGTGGAGGACCCATGAACCACGTCACCGTCGCGACCGTGATGACCAGCCGCGTCGCCACCGCTGTGCCGGACACCCCATACCGAGAACTTGTCGGCCTTCTGCTGGCCCACGACATCGACTTGCTGCCCGTCATCGACGTCATGGGCAGGCCAGTCGGCGTCGTCACCGACCACGAACTGTTCGCCAAGCTCGAACACCACGGCGGCACCGACCCGCCGCCTCTGTTCGGCGGCCGGAGAGTCCGCGTCCGCCGAACCCAGGCCGCGGGCGTCACTGCCGCCGCTGTGATGTCCACCCCGGCGCCCACCGTCAGCCACGACGCCACCCTCGGCGGCGCCATCCGCGCCCTCTCCGACAGCGACCGACGCCACCTCTGCGTCGTCGACGACAGTGGCTACCTCGTGGGCACCCTGTCTCGCCGCGACGTCCTGCGGGTCTTCCTCCGCTCCGACGCCGTGATCCACCACGACCTTGAACACCGCCTCAACGACCCGGCGCGGTGCCACCACCCCATTGGCATCGACGTCACCGACGGCGTCGTCGCCCTAACTGGCACCCTCGCCGTCCGCAGCCTCACCGAGCAAGCCACCCGGATCGCCCACCGGGTCGCGGGCGTCATCACCGTCCACAACGAACTCGACTACGACTACGACGACCTCACGACCACCGGGCTGTAAGGCCCGTGGTCGGAGGCCGTCGTGTCCAGCCCGCTCGCGGCGGCCGTGGGTCCCGTCTCAGCGCAGCCAGGGGGAGCGGCCCGCGACCTGACGGCCCAGGCCCCACATGTCGCCCGCCTTGGTCATGACCAGGACGACAAGCAGGGCGGCGTAGACGAGGTGGTAGTCGAGCAGCGGGTTGGTCGAGCGGGTCGCCTCGCCCGCGTCGGTGAAGCGGTCCAGCGGCCACTCGGCGGCCCACATCAGCAGCATCATCGCCGTCCCCGCGATCGCGGCGACGCGCAGGCCGACGCCGAGGACTAGCGCGGCGCCGACGCCGAGAAGACCTGCCATGAACAGCCAGTCCGCCCAGGGCTGGCCCGCCCAGGAGCGGAACACCGAGGCCAGCGGGCCATGGTCTACGCCGCCGAGGAAGCCCTTGGTCGGGGATCCGCCGTTGATCCAGGCGCTTGCGGACTTGGTGGCGTAGCCGAGGCCGAACAGCTTGTCGGCGAACGCCCAGAGGAACACTAGGCCCAGGCCGATGCGGGTGGCCGCGAGGACTCTTGGGACCGGATCGAAGGACTGGGTGCCGGTGGTCGCGGCGTATCGCGGGTCGGTGCGGGTGACCTGTTCGGTGGACATCTGTCTCCTCCAGTGTGGGGTTATCGGTGGCGTGCCGGGGAGAATCCCGGCAGGTAGGCGGTGAACTTGTCGATCGGTCTGCGGTGGCTGCGCGGCGGCGGTGGCGCGGCGGTGGGCGACCACCCGACGCGCAGAACGAGCTGCGGGACAGCGGCGCCGTCGAGTACCTGGCCACGGATCGTGGAGGCGGTCTCGGGGATCTCGAGCGCCTGGGAAAGCGGGCAGGTTGCCAGCCCCATCTGGGTCGCGGCGAGCAGCGCGGCGCTGGCCGCCTCGCCCGCGCGCAGCCGCGACAGTGGGTCGTCGCCCGCGGTGGCCAGCACGATCAGCTCGCCGGCGTCGACGTCCTCCGCGTCCACTGTGGAGGGAAGGAGGGTGCCCGCGGTGAACGCGCGCATCGTGGTGTCGCCGTGGACGGTGTCCTCCGGCGGCGCGCCCGCGGCTTGGACGCCTTCGTTGTCGGTGCGGCCTCGGCCGCTCCACAGTGCGGTCTCGGCGTCGCGCTCGGCGCTGTGTCCCTGTTCGGCGGCCTTCGCGATGGCCGCCGCGAGCTGATACCTGCGCAGGGGATCGGTGACGGGGATCGCGAGTGCGCCCTCAGGCGCCGCGCGTTCCACGAGCAAGTCGAGGTGCCCGGCGGGGACCGCCCATGACGAGAAGCGGCGCCGGTCGGTTTGACGTCGGGCGATGGCCGCGGTCAAGGCGATGTCCTCCTCGCTGGGCCGGGCGGGGAGTAGTTCGACGGCCGCGAGATGGTCGGGGTCGGCTGGGTTGGGCAGCCGGTGTACGCGGGTGGCCCAGCCGAGCCCGGCGAAGGCGGTCCGGAGGTGGTGCAGCGCCGCGCCGCAACTGATCAGCAGGTCCCGGCCGTCGGGGGTCGGCGACGCGCAGGTGGCGGCCCCAGTCGGCCATCAGGTGCACTGACTGTTCGCCGAGTAGCCAGCGCCACGGCTGGGTGTTGTGCACCGAGGGTGCACGGGCAGCGAGCGCGATGGCGTCGCGCACGGTGGCGTGGTCGGGATACAGGGCGTTCATCGGAGCACCTCCTGCTTGTTCGTTCCGGGGTCAACACTGGCCGGGTCGGGTGTCGATCAGCAGAGTCCAAGGTGTGTTCCCAGTGAGGACCTTGGCTTCCTGTGCGGGCGGGCCGCGGCGGGGTTGGCTGGTCGAAACGGTTGACGTTGGGAGGCAAGGGATGAAGCAGCACATGGTCGAGGACGTGATGTCCCACAAGGTGGTGACCGCGTCTGTCGACACGGGATTCGCCGAGCTGGTACGGCTGATGGCCGAGCATGCGGTGAGCGCGTTGCCGGTGGTGGACGCCGACCGCCACGTCGTCGGTGTGGTGTCGGAGGCGGACCTGCTGGCCAAGGAGAGCGCCAGGGCGCAGGGGCGCCCGCACTCGCTGGTGGCGTTGATGCGCAGGCACGAGAACAAGGCACGCGCGGAAGGGACGGTGGCCGTCGAGCTGATGTCCAGCCCCGCGGTCACCGTCCCGGCGAAGACATCGCTGGCGATGGCCGCGCGGATCATGTCCGAGCACCGGGTCAAGCGCCTGCCTGTGGTCGACGCCGACGACCTCCTGGTCGGCATCGTCAGCCGCGCCGACCTGTTGGGTGTGTTCCTGCGTGGCGACGAGGAGATCGCCGAGGAGATCCGCCACGACGTGTTCGAGCGGTCGCTGGACACCCCCGCCGACAAGGTCCAGGTCACCGTGGTCGAAGGTGAGGTGACCCTCGACGGGGTCATCGACCGACGGAGCCTGGTCCGCGTCGCCGAGGCGCTCGTGGGCCGGGTGGACGGCGTGGTGTCGGTGACCAACCGGCTGTCCTGGTCATGGGACGACACCGAGGTGAGCATCCCTGAGGCGATGGTCGTCGACATCCGCCACGAACCACGGCGCTGACACCGCAACGACTTCACCCCCGTCCAGAGCATCGGACGGGGGTGAAGTCGTTGTGCTGTCAGGAGACGAGGTCCCGGGTGGGGATGTGGTGCGTGGCGATGCGCTTGCGGAACACCCAGTAGGTCCAGCCCTGGTAGACCAGGACAGCGGGAGTCCGATGGTCAGCGGGACCATGAGGAAGTGGTAGAGGTGACGATCCCAAACTGCAGTCGCGCGAGGTCGAGCACACTCATCGCGACGCACCCGCCTCGCGCTCGGCGGCGGGGCGGACCAGACCGTAGTCGCCATCAGCGCGCCCATACAGCAGGCGGCCGCGGTCGTCGGTGTCGTCGACGTAGAACAGCACCGGTTCACCGGAGAGATCCAGGCGGGCTTGGGCCTGGCCCGCGGTCAGCCGCGGCGCGGCATGGTCGCACATCCACACGGGCACTTCCCAGCCGATAGCGGGCGGCCTGCCGTGGGCGGCGGCGAGAAGGTGGCCCGCCTCGGTGCGGCGCAGCAGGCAGTCCTCGCCGGAGTCGTCGGTGAACAGGTGGAAGTCGTAGCCGAGGGCGTCCATGTCGGCGATGGCTTCGATCACCGAGCAGCGGGCGGCACCGTAGGTGGGATGCGAGATGACCTGGCGGCCGGGCGCGGTGCTCGGCGAGGCAGTGTGCACCCGTTGTCCATGGGCGTGTCTGGTGCGGGTGGCCATTTGCCGCGACAGGCGGTGGGCGAGTCGGTCGACGGCGGTGTGCGCGGTGTCGGCGGTGGCGTGCGCGTGCAGGATGACCCCGTCGACGTCGACGTGGGCGACGGCCAGCAGTGGTTCGGCGACGGCGGGGTGGGCGCCGCGGGTGACGGTGATCCGCACGTGGCGGACCGGGCCGTGCGCGTGCCGCAGCACCGCGGTCACTTTCGCTGTGGCGTACTCGTCGATGCCGATGCCCAGGACCCCGCGCACGGCGACGATGGGCGTGGGGAAGTCGGTGGTTGCGGTGTGGCTGGTGTCGGTCACCGTGGCTCCAGTCGGGTCGGGGTTGTGGTCAGGTGCCGGGCGATGCTCGCCGCCCAGGCGCGGATCTCGGTCCAGTCGCGGAAGTCGCCGTCGGGTGCCTTGACGGCCTTGGTGATCAGCCGCTCGCCCATGCGCAGACCCGAGCGGTCGAGCCTGCCGCCGAACGTGCGGTGCTCGACGGCGCCACAGCGGGCGATCAGGTCGGCGGGGGCGGGGTCGACTTTGGCGGGCTCCCCTGTCGGGCCGCTGGAGAACAGCCACACCGGCCGCTCACGCAGGGCGCCCGCGTTGTCGTTGACGAGCCGTGCGGCGGTGGGCATCCAGCGTCCGAAGTAGACCGCGCTGCCCACGACCACCGCGTCGTAGGCGGTCACGTCATCGACGGTGGCGGCGGGCCGCACGTCGACGATCGCACTGGGGACGGCGTGTCGAACGCCCTCGCCGATCGCCTCGGCGATCTCCATCGTCGAGCCGTGCTTGCCCGCGGCGGCGATCAGGACCTTCATGGCCTGCCACCGCCCGTCGTGACCCGGTGCCTGCCGGGGACCTGGCGGACGCCGGGGAGCCGGCGCACGGTGGTCATGAGCCACAGGGCGATCACGGTGACCATGAACAGCCCGAGCGACCATTCCGCCGCGATGACCAGCGTCAGTACCCCGGTGGCCAGGGCCAGCACACCGAGTGCCTCCGCCACCGGCGACATCCGCTCGCCGGTAGGTCGCGCGCCGATCGCGCACGCGGCGATGCCGAGCACGAGCCCGATCGCCGCCATGCCGCGGGCGTCGCGGACCAGTGGCGCCGCGCCGGAGTTCTCATACCAGGTGTAGGGCACCACGATCGCCGCGACGAGCGCGGAGCTGACCGCGTCACGCCAGGTGAGAACCATGTCTGCCTCCTTTGTCCGATGTCGACTCTGCCCAGTCCACTGGGGCGTGGGCAGGGACTTCGGTCGCGGTTCGCCAGTGACCAATGCCGTGTCAGGCGTCGAGACTGGTCCGTCGGGCCTGGTACTCCTCGGCGTCGATCTCGCCGCGGGCATAGCGCTCGTCGAGGATCGTCCGTGCGCTCCCGGCCGCGTGCGGCTTGCCGAATCGGCGTACGAGGACGACGGCGACGGTGACGAGCCCGCCCCAGAACACGACCATCGTCACCACCGCCATGGCAACGCCGAACCAACCCATTCCATAACCGCCCCAGTGCCCGTAGCCGAACATGTCCTACTCCTTTGTTTGTCTTGTGTGGACAGAAAGGTCAGGCCGTCAGACGTCGCCGCAGTCGCAGCGACGCCGTCGTCAGCAGCACGGCCGCGAAGCCGCCGAGAACCGCCAGTTCCAGGCCGATGTCGAACAGGCCGCCGCCGCGGGAGAGGACCTCGACCCAGCCGTCGACGGCCCAGGCGTGCGGGGTGAGGTGGCCGATGGTCCGCATGGGCGGTGGGACGATCTCCAGCGGCCACATCGCGCCGCCGAGCATGCCCAGGGCGATGCCCACCGCCGGGCCGATCGCGGTGGCCTGCTCGGCGGTGCGGAAGAGCGTGCCCGACAGAACGCCGGTGCCGGTCCCGACCAGCGCCCACACCAGGATCAGTGCGCCCGCCGCCAGCGGGTCGCCCCAGTCCACTCCGAACAGGACCGCGCCGATCGCGACGATCAGCGCCGACTGCAGCAACCCGATCAGCAGATACGCCAGTGTCTCGCCGACGACGATGTGCCGTGGTCGGACCGGCGCGGCCATGACGCGTTGGTGGATGCCGAGTGTGCGGGCCTGGATGATCGCCGCGCCGCCCGCCAAGGAGTTGATGAACACGAACAGCAGCAGCATCGTCGGCGCGCTGGAGCCGAACCCGCGCGGCAGGAAGTCACTGCCCGCGTCGACGGTCTCCGCGCGCACACCCACCGACGGCATGGCGTTCTGCGCGGCCGACGCGGTGGCGAGCCTGCTGTCCAGGTCACCGAAGCGCTCGGCGGCGAACAGCGCGGCCCGCACCCGGGTGGCGTGCCGGGCCAGGGTGCCCGACACCGCCGACAGCGCGGCCTGCCTGCTCGACTCCGCGCCCGCGCCGAGCAGCGGGATCGCCGCCGTGGCACCGGAGCGCAGCGCGGCGTCGAGCCCGACCGGAACGACCACGGCGGCGTCGAGTTCGCCCCGGCGCAGCCTGGTCCGTGCGGTGTCCTCGTCGGCGACCTCCTGAACGTCGACCCCGGGCATCGATCGCAGCTCCCGCACCAGGTCCGCGGACAGGACGGTCGATTCGCCCGCGACGATCCCGACGCGCAGTTGTCCGGCGTCGGCCATGGTCGCGCCGATCACGAGGATGATGACCGTGGGCAGCAGCACCATGAAGAACACCGCGGTGCGGTCCCGGATGAGCCTGCCCAGTTCCAGGCCCGCGATCGTCAGGGGAATCATGGACGCCTCCAGCGGGTGGCAGCCGTGGCGATGACCGCCGTCGCGGCGGCGAAGCCGACGATGGCGGCGACCGGCAAGAGCGCGGCCGTCGCGGGAGCGCCCGTCGCCAGGTCGGTGAACCCGCGCAGCGCCCAGCCGTTCGGGGTGAACAAGGCCAGGCCGCGCAGTGCGGCGGGGGCGACGGAGACGAACACGAAGTTGCCGCCGAGCAGCACCAGTCCGAAGGTCAGCATCGACGCCAGCCCCTCGGCCTGGCGCTGGTTGCGTGTCAGCGAGATCACCAGCGCGGTGAGCGCGGCCATCGCCAGCGCCATCGCCGCGATCAGCGCCGCCGCGGCGGGCAGTGGCCCCCAGTAGGCGTCGAAGACCAGGGTGGTGACCACGGCCATGGTGGTCAGGCTGGCCATGGCGTAGGCGAACGCGGCCAGCGACTTGCCCGCCAGCACCGAACCCCGCCGCACGGGTGCGGCCAAGAGACGATCGAGGGTGCCGGCCTCGCGTTCGGCGTGGTAGCCGCGCGCGGTGAAGCCGATGGCGAACATCGCGAAGAAGATGCCCATACCGGGCCCGAAGTAGCTGATCGCCGAGAGCTGCCGGGAGCCGATCGGGGTGTCCACCAGGTACTCGGGCAGGTCGAGGCGCGCGGCCTCCGCGGCGAGGTCGGCGACCGTGGCCGGGTCCGCGCCAGCGGCCAGCGCGGTCACCACCGACAGCCGCACCGCGTTGAACCGGGCCACGAAGGCCTCCGCCACCGCCACCCCGACCTGGCGTGCCACCGGCTCGTCGACCGTGCCGAGCACGGTCACCGGGACCGCGGCCGTGCCGCGCACCGCGGCGGAGAACCCGGCGGGCAGGACGAACACCGCCGAGACCTCGCCGTCGGCGAGCTTCGCCCTCGCGTCGTCGACACCGGACACGGGGTGCAGGGTGACAAGATCGGCGAGGTCGTCGTCGGCGAGCATGGCGGTGAACGCGGCGGCGATGTCGCCGCCGTCCTGGTCGACCACTGCGGCCTCGAGGTGGAAACCGCCCACGCCGCCGAACGCCGCGCTCATCAGCCACGCGATAGCCACAGGGGCGAGGAACCCCAGGACGATGGCGGACTTGTCGCGAAGCCGCTGCCGCAGGTCTTTCGCGGCGATGATGAGGATGGTCATCGGGTCACTCCCGCAGCGCGGTGCCGGTGAGGTGCAGGAAGACGGTCTCCAGGTCCGGTTCCACGACCTGGGCGCTGCGCACCCCGATGCCGCCGCGCTCGGCGACGGCGAGGACCGCGGGCAGCAGGGCCCGGCCGTCGGCGGTCACGAGGTGGACCTGCCCGTCGGTGGTGTCGGCGCTGTCGACCCCGTCGAGCCGGGCACACGCCGCGGCGAACGCGGTGAGATCACCCGACGCGGCCACCTCGACCCGGTCGCGCTCGGCGACCATGGCGACCAGATCGCGGGGCGTGCCCTCGGCGACGAGCTTGCCGCGGTCGATGATCCCGACCCGGTCGCAGATCCGCTCGGCTTCCTCCATGTAGTGCGTGGTGTAGAGCACGGCCATGCCCGCGGCGCCGAACGTGCGTACGCTGTCGAGGATCGCGTGCCTGCTCTGCGGGTCGACACCGACGGTCGGCTCGTCGAGCACCAGCAGCCGGGGCCGGTGCAACAGGCCCGCGCCGATGTTGAGCCGCCGTTTCATCCCGCCGGAAAACGACTCCACCCGCTCACCACCGCGATCGGCCAAACCGACCAGATCGAGCACCTCGGCGACCCGGGCGGCCAGCGTAGGCCCGCGTAGGCCGTACATCCGGCCGAAGAACCGCAGGTTCTCCCTGGCACTGAGATCGGGGTAGAGGGCCACGTCCTGCGGCACGTATCCGACGTCGGCGCGCGCGGCCGACCCCGGTGCCATCGTCCGACCCGCGACCGTGACGATGCCGGAGTCCGCGGCGAGCAACCCGCACACCATGCGGATCGTGGTGCTCTTGCCCGCCCCGTTCGGCCCCAACAGCCCGTAGGTCTCGCCCGGTTCCACGCGCAGGCTCACCGCGTCCACCGCCACCCGCTCACCGAAGCGGCGAGTCAGCCCGACGCACTCCAGGACGGCGGTCATCGGCGCGGTTTCCCGTCGAGGAGCGGGCGTGCCGAGTCGATGGCGAGGCCGCCGTCAGCCACAGTCAAGTGCGCGCCGTCCGCCGTGTGAGTTCGGATGGTGCCGTGTACCGAGATCGCTTCCATGTCATTGACTCTTGGTGATCAGGGACTGGTCGAGAAGTGTCCAAAGTCCCGGCAGACAGAGCCCAACCGCGGGTGGATCCTTGTGCCCGCGAAGGTGCCGACCCGTGCGGCTCACAATCCGAGTGGGGGAACGCCGTGCCTGTCGAGGTAGGCCCGCCGATACGCCGAGACCGCGGTCGGGAGTGTCGGGAAGACCCGGTCAGGTCCGACTCGCTCGATCAGCCCGGCCCGCTCCAGTTCGACGCGAAGGTCCTGCTTGACTCTGGCCAGCGACCGCCAGGGCCAGTTCGCTGTGGCGGAACCTGGCGATTCTGCGGAATTCGGCGATCTCCACCAGCCGCACGGCGGCGTAGATCACCAGCGCGCCGAGCGCGGCGGCGGGGAATGCCGCGAGCACGGACCGCCCGAACAACAGGGTCAGGACGACCGCCGCGAACGCGACCAGCGAGTGGAGCTGGGTGCGGCTGCCGAGCGCGTCGCCGATCGACGTGCGGCTGGCGCTGCTGCTGACGGGGAATCCGTGCAGCAGCCCGGCGGCGATGTTCGAACCGCCCAGGGCGAGCAGTTCGGCGTTGGCGTCGATGCGGTCGCCGTGTCGGTCGGCGAAGGACCGAGCCGTCAGCACGTTGTCGGAGTATCCGACTACCTCGACCCCGATCGCGGGCAGCAGCAGGGCGGCCAAGTCGGCCGCGGACACACCGGCGAGGGCGGGCGATTGCAAGCCAGCCGGGATGGTGCCGATGGTGCGGATTCCTTTGTCCACCAACGAGAACACGGCAGTAGTCGCCGTGGCGAGCAGCACGCCGATCAGCGGCACCGGAAGCCTCGGCATCGCTCGCCCGGCCACGAACAGGAAGACGAGCAGAGACCCGGCGAGCACGGCGGTGGGCACCTGCACCTCGCCCAACTGCGCCGTGAACGATCGGACCTCGGCCACAATGGACGATCCGTCCACCTGGACGCGGGTGATCTTGCCGAGCTGTCCGGAGACCATGATCACCGCGATGCCCGCCATGTACCCGACGAGCACTGGGCGCGACAGCAGGTCGGCGAGGAAACCCAGCCGCCCGGCCCTGCCGACAACGCACAACACCCCGACCCGAACACGCTGTACACCAGCAGTGACCCCATGATGGCCCACGGCCCGGCGACCGGCGCGAGCCCGGCCACCTCGGAGTAGGCCATGACCTGCGGCACCAGGTAGGCGGCGACAGTCACCCCGGCGATCACGTCGCCGCGCAGCCATGCCCGCTGGTAGTGCCGCAGCGACGACACGCCAGGCATGAACCGCGCGAGACCGCCGACGCGCATCATGGCCTCCGATTCCGGCGACGTCCCGTCGCGGCGGTCGTCAGCGCAGCTCCACCCGCACCGCGGCCACGTCCACCCGGCTGCCGTCCCTGGGTGAGGAGTACCAGGCGGCGAGCGTCGCCGGACCCGGGCGCGCGATGGTGAAGCGCATGGTCACGTCGAACGTGCCGCGCGTGCCGGTGCCGGAGGTCGCCATCACCGGCTGGTCGAACACCGTGGCCCCGGTCGCGTCCACAAGCGACAAGCGGAAAGTGGCTTCGAAGGTATTGGCGGTGCCATGGATCCGCAGTGGGGTACGCACCGTCGAGCCGAAGGTGGGCGACTCGATGAGCACGGCGGGCGAGTAGTCCTCGAAGTCGGTCCGACCGACCGGGCGGTCCAGGACGATGCCCTCGCCGCCGAACGCGGTGACCGGCCTGCCGTCCAGTCGGAACAGCACAGAGTGCACGGATGGGAACTGGGTCAAGGTGAAGACAACCTGCGCGAGCCGGGTGAACATTGACAGCGATCCGCCACCAGAGGCGTAGGTGCCGGTCAGGTCGACAGTGGCCACACCTGACGCCAGTGACACGCCGCGCACCTGGGTGCCCGCGGGCACGCTGGAGGACATGCCCGCCTGCCGCTCGGCCGTCGTCGGGCCGGCCAGCAGGGCGCGCACCGCGCCCGCGGCGGGTCCGGTACCCACCGCCGCGCGTCGGGTCGCGGCCACCTTCTCGCCCTGGACGAAGTAGACCGACACTTGTACGCCCTGGCCGGGCGGCTGCATGGCCGTCGTGGGGATCGTCGACGGCGGCATCGCGCTCGGTGTAGCCGCCGTGAGGCTCTGTGTCGTGGTGCTCTGTGTTGTGGAGTTCGGTGTCGTGGGGGGCGCTGTCGCCGGGGTGCCGGGGTCGGACTGCCCGCACCCGATCATCACCGCCGCCGACAGCGGAATGAGCAGAAGGCGCGCTGTGCGCATGGCGACCTCCGAGGTCTGTTGCCTCAGCACAGCGAGTCGAGGTCCGGGTGGACAGGCGCGGAAGCCACCCCTCGGGCGGGACCTTGGTCTCTCGGTTCGGCGAGTGAGCGGAGTGACACTGCCAGGCATGGCGACGGCGGACACGCGCCGAGGCGGATCACGTCTGGCGCACATCGACAACCTGAAGTGGCTGATGGTCGCGTGGATCATCGGCGGGCACGCGTTGCTGGGCTACTCCGCGGTCGGTGGCTGGGCCTACGACGAGGTCAACGAGGTGACCTTCGATCCAGGGGTGGAACTGGTGCTCGCCTCGACGTTGGGGCCCAGCGGCCTCTACGTGATCGGGGTGTTCTTCTTCCTGGCGGGCTTGTTCGCCCCGGACGCTCTGGCCCACAGGGGAACCGCCCGCCACACCCGCCGACCAGGCGATCGACAACCTGGCCGACGCCGAACACGCCTACCGCGCCGCCATCGGCGACCTGGAGAACGAACCCGACCTGCGCCGCGAGGTCCGCAGACGCGAGCTGTACCAACGCGCCGAACACCTGGCCCGACGCTGCGAACTCGTCGCTCGCCGCACCTGGTACGCGGTGTGCAAGTCCCAATGACCGAAAGTCCCTGCTCACCCGGGCCCACCGCCCGCGTCGCCGAACCGAGTCACCCGAGATGGTGGTCATGACGACGAAGGGGGCGCCATGACCATGCACGCCGAGATCCACAGGCCCGACACCGACCCGATCGCACTCGCCCGCGTCGACGCGTGGTGGCGGGCGGCCAACTATCTCTCGGTCGGCCAGATCTACCTGCTGGACAACCCACTGCTGCGCGAGCCCCTGCGGCCCGAACACATCAAACCGAGGCTGATCGGGCACTGGGGAACCGTCCCCGGCATCACCCTCACCTACGCCCACCTCAACCGCGTCATCATGCGCCACGACCTCGACGCCCTGCTCGTCACCGGACCCGGCCACGGCGCCGCCGCGCTCAACGCCGCGGCCTGGCTCGAAGGCACCTACTCCGAGCTGTACCCGGAGATCAGCCAGGACGAGGACGGCATGGCCCGGCTGTTCCGTCAGTTCTCCTTCCCCGGTGGCGTGCCCAGCCACGCCTCACCACACGTCCCCGGCTCCATCCACGAAGGCGGCGAACTGGGCTACTCCCTGGCCCACGCGACCGGAGCCGCGTTCGACAACCCCGACCTACTCGTGGCCTGCATCATCGGCGACGGCGAGGCCGAGACCGGACCGCTGGCCGCGAGCTGGCAGGCACCCCGCTTCCTGCACCCCTGGCGCGACGGCGCGGTGCTGCCCATCCTGCACCTCAACGGCTACAAGATCGCCAACCCGACCGTCCTTTCCCGAATCTCCTCCCACGAACTCGCGGGCTTCCTGCGCGGCAACGGCTGGGACCCGATCGAGGTCGCCGGATCGGACCCGGCGACCGTGCACCATGCCTACGCCACCGCACTCGAGGAGTGCCTCGCCCGGATCGAGTTGATCCGTACCGGCAAGGCACACGGCGCGGGCAGGCCGATGATCGTGCTGCGCACCCCGAAAGGCTGGACCGGACCGTCCCGAGTGGACGATCACCAGGTCGAAGGGTCCTGGCGTTCGCACCAGGTGCCCCTCGCGGGCGTCCGCGAGGACCCCGCCCGGCTGGAAGCCCTGCGCGCCTGGCTGGCGAGCTACCGCCCCGACGAGCTGTTCGGCGCCGACGGCGGCCCCTCGTCCGCCCTGGCCGCGTGGCACCCGCTGGGGGAGCGGCGGATGTCGGCCAACCCCATCGCCCACGGCACCCGCCAACGCGACCTGCGCCTACCCGAGCCCGCCGCGCACGCGATCGCGGTGCCCACTCCAGGCGCGGTCATCGCGCAATCCGCCAGCGTCCTGGGCGACTACCTACGTGAAGCGTTACTGCGAAACGAGGACGCGTCGAACCTGCTGCTTTTCGCCCCCGACGAGCACGCCTCCAACCGCCTCGACGCGGTGTTCGACGTCACCGGCAGACGCTGGCAACTCCCGGTCACCGACGAAGACCAGTACCTCTCGCCGACCGGCAGGGTCGTCGAGGTGCTCTCCGAGCACCTGTGCCAAGGCTGGCTGGAGGGCTACCTGCTCACCGGCAGACACGGCCTGTTCTCCACCTACGAGGCCTTCGCCCACATCGTCGACTCCATGGTCGCCCAGCACGCCAAATGGCTCCACACCGCCGCCGACATCCCCTGGCGCCGACCGGTACCGAGCCTGAACTACCTGCTCACCTCCCACGTGTGGCGCCAAGACCACAACGGCGCCTCCCACCAGGACCCCGGCTTCATCGACCACATCCTGTCCAAGCGCCCCGAGGTCACCCGCGTCTACCTGCCACCGGACGCCAACACCCTGCTCTCCGTCGCCGACCACTGCCTGCGCACCCGCGGCCTGGTCAACGTGATCGTCGCGGGCAAACAGCCCGCCCCGCAGTACCTCACCGCCGCCCAGGCCGCCGCCCACTGCGCCCAAGGCATCGGCGTGTGGGAGTGGGCGGGCACCGAAGCCGACGGGGACGCCGAAGTCGTGCTGGCTTGCGCGGGCGACGTCCCGACGATGGAAACCCTCGCCGCGGTGGAGGTCTTGGTCGATCTCGTACCGGACCTGCGGGTGCGGGTGGTCAACGTCGTCGACCTGACCCGCCTGTTCGACCCTGCCCGCCACCCCCACGGCCTGCCCGACCGCGACTACACCGAGATCCTCACCGCCGACCT
>Ga0247823_10002638_pt1 | contig 14703 bp, 14 predicted proteins | sample 13C_PalmiticAcid_2_FD_192426 | JGI IMG/M metagenome (GOLD analysis project Ga0247823, IMG submission 192426) | Soil microbial communities from agricultural site in Penn Yan, New York, United States - 13C_PalmiticAcid_Day30 | ecosystem: Environmental > Terrestrial > Soil > Agricultural land...
TAATCGCTTGCGCCGACATCGTTCGCGAACTTCTGGCCCGGCGAAGCGACCGCGTCGGCGGCCACCACATTGTCGGCCATGTTGGTGTCGACAGGCATGTCCATGCCGGTCATGTTGTCGGTCGTGACTGTGTTGGTGGCCGTGTCGTTGCCGCCGCACGCGGCGAGTGCGAGTGCCGGGGCGAGCCCCAGAATCAGATGGTGCTTCTTCATGGCAAGGCGTCCTCCTCGGGGAGCCACAACGCCGCCCCCGGGCCAGTGTTCCGCTTTCTCAATGGGATGACCGGCGTCAGGCGGCGCGCAGCTCGGCGAGGAAGCTGTGCAGCTCCTCGGAGAGCGCCGCTGCGCCGTCGTGCAGCCTTGCGGCGACGCCCCGCATTCCGCTCGCGCTGGCAGAGGCTGCGCTCGATGCCTCGCCGATCGCCTCGACATCGTGCCGGATCGCATTGCTCGCGCCGACCGCCTCCTCGACATTACGCGCGATCCTGTGAGTCGCGGTCTCCTGCGCGACCACTGCCACCTGCACCCCGCCGGCAAGATCGACCATCGCCGCGATCGCCGCCTCGACCTGCCCGTGCCCCGCGGTGACCTCGTCGATCCCGCGGCGGATCTCGTCGACATGCGCCGCGATCCTGCCCGCCGCCACCCCGGTCTGGTTCGACAGCTGCTTCACTTCATTGGCCACCACGGTGAAGCCCCGGCCAGCCTCGCCTGCCCGCGCTGCCTCGATCGTCGCGTTGAGTGCCAGCAAATTCACCTGGCCGGCAATGTCGCTGATCAGTTCGATCACGGAATCGATCCGCTGCGCCGCACCATGGAGCTCGCGCGTGCGGGCACTGCCGGCGCGGACCAGCTCGGAAACCTTTCCCGCGGCCGCCTCGGCCGCTTCGGTATTTCGCTCGACCCGCACCAGAGCCGTGGCCAGTTCGCGTCCGCGCGCAGCGATCTCGCGCATATTGTCGCTGGTCTGCGATGCCGCCGAGGCGACGGCAACCGCGCGACTGCCGACCTCGCCGGCGCGCTCGGCACTGGCGACCGCGCCCTGCTGCAGCTCCCCCGAGAGATTGCCGAGCGCCCGCGCGAGCGAAGCTATCTCGCTTTCGAAACGCGCGCTCGCGCGCTCGATCCGCTCGGCGCGAGCGATGCGGACGGCGGCGCTGCTCCGCTCGTATTCAGCGGCGAGATGGAGCAGCCGGCGATTGCCGATCACTGCGGCGAGCCGGCCATTCCGGGTGAGGATCATCCCCTCGCTGCCATTGGCTGCGCGATAGATATGGATCAGCGTGCCGACATCGGCGGCGATCTCCGCCACCGGGCAGGCGCGCACGTGGCGCACCACGCCATGGCCGAAATAGGGATTGCGCAGCAGCGCATGCCCGAACGGATTGAGCAGCAGCCGCCGCACGTCCTTCTCGAAGATCGCGCCTACCGGGCGATGCGCGGCATCCACGACGGGCATCAGCCGGAGATCGATGTCCGAATTGAACAGATCGACTGCCTTGAACAGCGAATCCTCGAGCGTCAGCCACGGCGGATCGGCTTCGGTATCGGTGAGCCAGCCCGGATTCGGGTCCGACTGCGCAGGGGGAAGTTGTGCGACCTTCATGTCCCTGCCCTAGAGCGGCGTTGGTAAAGGCGAACTTCACCGTTGGTTACAGATGCGTGACAATCCAACTTTATTCGCGGTTGCAGCGAACGCAGCCACCGCGTAGAGGCCGCGCCGTGACGGGTGTCCCCGCAAGGGGATGAAAATGGGAACTCGGTTCGAACCCGAGGCTGCCCCCGCAACTGTAACCGGCGAGCGTTCGCGCCATCATGCCACTGGAGCACATCCGGGAAGGCGGCGCGAAAGTATTGACCCGGGAGCCAGGAGACCTGCCAGTCACAGTCGATTCCTTTGCGCGGGCGGGGTGCACCGGGCGAACGAGGGCGTGCCCTCGCGTGAGCGACACCGTTAACCGGGTCGCCGCGCCAGTTCCATCGGCGAGACGACCCCAGACAAAGGTGTCTTGCCGTGACCAGGTTCAAGCTGTTTCTATCTGCCTCCGTCGTCTTTCTGCCGGCGGTCGCCCATGCCCAATTGCGTGAGGACGACGAGATCGTCGTGGTCGCATCGGGCGTCGAGCAGGAGGCCGGGACCACCGGTCGCTCGATCACCGTACTCGACCGCGCGACGATCGAGGCGCGCCAGACCATCTCGCTGTCCGATCTGCTCCTCACCACGCCCGGCGTCACCGCGACGCGCACCGGCGGCCCGGGCAATATCACTGCGGTGCGCATCCGCGGCGCCGAGGACGCGCAGACGCTCGTGCTGGTCGACGGCGTCCGCGCCAACGATCCCTCGGCACCCGCCGGCGCGTTCGACTTCGGCAATCTGCTGACCAGTTCGGTCCAGCGCGTCGAGGTGCTGCGCGGACCCAATTCGGTGATCTGGGGCAGCCAGGCACTGGGCGGCGTGGTCAACATCGTCACGCAGACCTCGGTCGACGGCATCGCGGCGCGCGCCAATGCCGAATATGGCTATGCCGATCAGGTCTCGGCCAGTGCGGCGATCGCCGCAGGCAATGACAAGCTCCAGGGCGCGCTGACCGGCGGCTATTTCCGCACCGACGGCGTCTCGCAGGCGGCGGTCGGCACCGAGGCCGACGGCTATCGCCAATATAATGCCAGCGGCCGTCTCCGCTACGAGTTCGCGCCGGGCTTCGGCGTCGACCTGCGCGGCTATTATGCCGATTCGCACCTCGATATCGACGGCTTCCCCGCCCCGACCTACAGCTTCGCCGACACCGACGAATATTCGACCGCGCAGGAGCTGTACGGCTATGCCGGCCTGTTCGCGGACGTCGGCCCGGTGGCGAACCGCGTCGCCTTCACCATCGCCGACATCAACCGCGACGGCTTTGATCCGGCCACGCCCGGTACCGGCCCGGACTATCTCTATCGCGGCCGCAGCGAGCGCTATGAATATCGCGGCGATGCGAAGCTGATCGACCAGCTCCGCCTGACCTTCGGCGCCGAACGCGAGAATCTGCGCTTCTACGACGGCGCCGACACCTATCGCGCCGACATCACCAGCTTCTACGGCCAGGCGATCGTCACCCCCGTCGAGCAGGTGTCGATCACCGCCGGCGTGCGCAACGACGATCACAGCCGTTTCGGCGATCACACCAGCTGGGGCGCCAATCTGGCGGTGCGGCCGACCGACGGCACCTTGCTCCGCGCCAGCTATGGCGAGGGCTTCAAAGCACCGACATTGTACCAGCTGTTCGCTCCCTTCTACGGCACCGACACGCTCCAGCCCGAGACCGCGAAGAGCTGGGAAGTCGGCGTCGAGCAGCGCGCGCTGAACGGCGCGGCGAAGCTGGGAGTGACGTGGTTCCATCGCGATACGCGCAACCAGATCGACTTCGATCTGGTGAGCTTCACTTATGCCAATATCGCGCGCGCCCGCGCCGAGGGCGTCGAGGTCGAGTTCGTGCTGCGTCCGGCCGAGGCGTTTACCGTCACTGCCAACTACACCTATACCGACACCGAGAACCGCTCGGCAGGCTTCGAAGGCAATCAGCTGGCACGTCGTCCGCAGGACACCGCCAGCCTGTCGGCCGATTACCGCCTGCCTTTCGGGCTTTCGCTGGGGGGAACGGTGACGATCGTCGGGGACAGCTTCAACGACCAGGGCAATTTCACCCGGATCGACGGCTTCGCGCTGGGAAGCATCCGCGCCGAGATGCCGATCGGCGACCGCTTCGCAGTCTATGGCCGGGTCGAGAACGTCACCGACGAGAAATACGAAGTCGTCTCGGGCTACGGCACCTATGGCCGCGCGGCCTATGGCGGCGTGCGGATCAAGTTCGACTGATGCACATTTTCCGCGTCACCCCGGACCTGTTCCGGGGTCCACTTTGCAGCCAGGCGAAGGCGGAGCGGTTCGATCCGCGTCCTTTCCGCCAGGCCGCGCAGTGGATGCCGGAACAGGTCCGGCATGACGGAGAGGGACAAGCATGAAACGCGCCGCGCTTCTGTGCCTGTTGGCGGCCGGATGCGCGGTGCAACCGTCCGCGAAGGGCGGCGGGATCGTCTCGCTCAACCCGTGCGCGGACGCGATGCTGGTCGAGCTCGTGCCGCACGACCGCATCGCCGCGATCAGCCATTATTCGCGCGATCCGGCAGCATCCTCGATCGATCCCGGGGTCGCGCGGCGCCTGCCGGTCAACAACGGCACCGCAGAAGAAGTCATCGCATTGCGCCCCGATCTGGCGATCATCGACAGCTTCACTTCGGTCTCGACGCGCGAGGCCCTTGCCCGCGCCGGAGTGCAGACGCTCACGCTCGGCTGGGCGAGCACGATCGCCGACAGCAAGGCGCAGATCCGCGACCTCGCCGCCGCGCTCCATGCCGAGCCCGCGGGCGAGGCGATGGTCGCCAGGATCGATCGCGCCCTCGCCGCAGCGCGCACCGATAGCCCGCGCGTCGCGGCCCTGCTGTGGATCGGCGGCAATACCGTGTCGGGCGGCGGCACCCTGCTCGACGAGATGATGGTCAAAGCGGGCTTCAGCGACCATGCTGCGCATTATGGGCTCCAGCAGACCGGCTATCTCCCGATCGAACATGTCGTGGCCGATCCGCCGCAAGTGATGCTGGTCCCCGATTCCACAGGCCGCGATTCGGATTCGCGCGCGGCGCAGATGCGCGGCTGGGCGCTCGCCCGCTCGGGCGCCAAGGTCCATCAGGCGCGGTTCGACCGCAGCCTCGTCAATTGCGGCGGCCCGGTGATCGCCAAAGCGATGACGCGGCTTGCCGAAGTGCGTCGCGAGGTGGAGCAATGAACCGCCCGCTCCTCGTCGTCCTGCTCATCGCCCTCGTCGCCCTGCTGTTCGTCGGCTCGCTGGTGGCAGGCAAGGTGTGGATCCCCCCCGCCATCTGGTTCTCCGGCGACCCACGCTGGTGGATCCTAGCCGAGCTGCGTCTGCCGCGCGCGATCCTCGGGCTGGCGATCGGCGCGGCGCTCGGCCTCACCGGCGCGGTGCTGCAGGGCTATCTCCGCAATCCGCTCGCCGATCCCGCGGTGGTCGGTGTTTCTTCCTCCGCCGCATTGGGCGCAGTCGCCGCGATCGTCGTCTTTGCCGCCAGCGCCCCGCTGTTCATCTTCGGCGCGGCGATGCTCGCCGCGTGCGGATCGATGCTGCTGCTCGCCGGGCTCGCGTGGCGCGCCGACAGCCAGATCGCGTTCATTCTCGCCGGCACCGTGCTCGCCAGCCTCGCCGGGGCGCTCACCGCCTTCCTCATCTCGATCGCACCCAACCCGTTCGCGACCGCCGAGATCATCGACTGGATCATGGGCGCGCTCACCGATCGCAGCTACGCCGAGGTCCGGCTGGCTTTGCCCTTCATCGCGATCGGCTGCGCGCTGCTATTATTCACCGGCCGCGCGCTCGATGCGCTGACCTTGGGCGAGGCTGCGGCGCGCTCGCTCGGAATCCGACTCCAGCGCACCCAATTGCTGATCGTGCTCGGCGCCGGGCTCGCGGTCGGCGCCAGCGTCGCTGTGACGGGGGTGGTCGGTTTCGTCGGGCTGATCGTCCCGCACCTCCTCCGCCCGCTCACCGGCGCCAAACCTTCGGCACTTCTGTTCCCCAGCGCGCTGGGCGGGGCGGCACTGGTCCTTGCCGCCGACAGCCTCGTCCGGCTCGGCCCCGGCGCGTCGGAGATCCGGCTGGGCGTTGCGATGGCATTGCTGGGCACCCCATTCTTCTTCCTGCTCCTGTTCAAGATGCGGCGGTCGGCATGGAGCTGAGCGTCGGCGATCTCGTCGTCAGCCTCGGCAATCGCCGGGTGCTGAACAGCGTCACCGCCGCCTTTCAACCGGGCCGGGTCACTGCGATCCTCGGCGCCAACGGCTCGGGCAAGTCGACTTTGGTCAAGACGCTCGTCGGCCTGCTCGACCCGGATGCCGGGCATGTCCGCCTCGGCACGCGCCAGATCGCCCGGATCGAGCCGTGCGAACGCGCCCGGCTGATCGGCTATCTGCCGCAGGATTCGACGGTCCACTGGAACCTCGCAGTCCGCGAACTCGTCGCCCTGGGCCGGCTGCCGCATCGTTCGCCCTTCGCCGGCACTTCGCAGGAAGATGCGATGGCGATCGGCGCGGCGATGGCGGCGACCGACACGCACCCGCTCGCCGATCGCGGCGCCGACCAGCTCTCCGGCGGCGAACGCGCGCGCGTCCTGCTCGCCCGCGTCCTTGCCGGCGAACCGCAATGGCTGCTCGCCGACGAACCGCTCGCCAGCCTCGATCCGGTCCACCAGCTTGCGTTGCTCGATCAGCTCCGCGCGCTCGCCGCGACCGGGATGGGGGTGGTGATCGTCCTCCACGATCTGATCCAGGCAGCCCGCGCTGCCGACGACGTGCTGCTGCTCAAGGCAGGCGAGGTCGTGGCGTTCGGCCCCGCGGCGGAAGCACTGGCGCACCAGCCGCTCCGCGAAGCGTTCGGAGTCGAAGTGATGATCGTCCCCGACGAGCAGGGCCGCCTGCTGCCGGTGCCGATCGGCCGGACGAGGAGCTAAAACGCTCCCCCGATCATCTATCGTCACCCCGGACTTGTTCCGGGGTCCACCGCGCCGGGAGCAATTCCACCTGAGGCGTCGTACCTTCGCCAGCCCCGCGCGCGGCGTCGACTCGCACCCTCTTCGGTACCCAGCCCCAGCGGCCCGGTGGACCTCGGCACGAGGCCGGGGTGACGCCGTATGGATGGGGCTGACAGCCGAACCTCCCTGTGCCATTGCGCAATAAAATTACACGACGAGTCGGGCCAACGTGCCCGCCGCAGGAGAGTTTATGCGCACGATCGAGCACCTCATTGCCGGCCATGCAGGCGGCGGCCCAGGACGCCAGTCAGACGTATTCGACCCCAATACCGGGCAGGTTCAGGCGCGCGTGACGCTTGGCGGACAAGCTGACCTCGACAAGGCAGTCGCCGCCGCGCAGGCCGCGCAGCCGGCATGGGCGGCGACCAACCCGCAGCGCCGCGCCCGTGTGATGTTCAAGTTCAAGGAGCTGGTCGAGGCCAATATCGACGCACTCGCCCATCTGCTCTCCTCCGAACATGGCAAGGTCATCGCCGATTCGAAGGGCGACATCCAGCGCGGGCTCGAGGTCATCGAGTTCGCCTGCGGCATCCCGCACGTCCTGAAGGGCGAATATACCCAGGGCGCCGGCCCCGGCATCGACGTCTACTCGATGCGCCAGCCGCTCGGCATCGGGGCGGGAATCACTCCGTTCAACTTCCCTGCGATGATCCCCTTGTGGATGTCGGGCGTCGCGATCGCCTGCGGCAATGCCTTCCTGCTCAAGCCGAGCGAGCGCGATCCCTCGGTCCCCGTCCGCCTCGCCGAGCTGATGCTCGAGGCAGGGCTGCCAGAGGGCATCTTGCAGGTGGTTCACGGCGACAAGGAAATGGTCGACGCGATCCTCGATCACCCCGCGATCTCGGCGGTGAGCTTCGTCGGCTCGTCGGACATCGCGCATTATGTCTATCGTCGCGGCGTCGAGGCCGGAAAGCGCGTCCAGGCGATGGGCGGCGCCAAGAATCACGGTGTGGTCATGCCCGATGCCGATCTTGATCAGGTCGTCGCCGATCTCTCGGGCGCGGCATTCGGCTCGGCGGGCGAGCGCTGCATGGCGCTGCCGGTGGTGGTCCCGGTCGGCGACAAGACCGCCGATGCCCTGCGCGCCAAATTGATCCCCGCGATCGAGAAGCTCCGCGTCGGCGTGTCGACCGACAGTGACGCGCATTACGGCCCGGTGGTGAACGCCGCGCACAAGCAGCGCGTCGAGAACTGGATCCAGACCGGAGTCGACGAAGGCGCCGAGCTCGTCGTCGACGGCCGCGGCTTCCAGCTGCAGGGCCACGAACAGGGCTTCTTCATCGGCCCGTCGCTGTTCGACCGCGTCACGCCCGAAATGCAGTCGTACAAGGAGGAGATTTTCGGTCCTGTGCTCCAGATCGTCCGCGCCCCCGATTTCGAGACCGCGCTTCGGCTCCCCAGCGAGCATCAGTACGGCAACGGGGTCGCGATCTTCACCCGCAATGGGCACGCCGCGCGCGAGTTCGCCGCGCGGGTGAATGTGGGCATGGTCGGCATCAACGTGCCGATCCCGGTGCCCGTCGCCTATCACAGCTTCGGCGGCTGGAAGCGCAGTGCGTTCGGCGACGTCAACCAGCACGGCATGGAGGGCGTCCGTTTCTGGACCAAGGTCAAGACCGTCACCCAGCGCTGGCCCGACGGATCGGCGTTGCCGGGCGGCAGCGAGGATGGCGGCCCGTCGCGCATCCAGGACGCGTTCGTCATCCCGACGATGGGGTGAACCGCGGATCGACCCGGCGCCCGGCGGCGTTGGAGTCGCGACCGAAACGTTTCGAAGGACCCGAGATGCGCAATATCGTGACGATCGCCGCCGCCAGTCTCGCCGCTCTGGCGCTCGCCGGCTGCGGGGACGGCAAGGAAGCCGCGACCAATGACAGCGTCGTGCTCGCCGACGACAATGTCGCGACCACGCCCGCGCCGCCCGAAGCCGCGCCGACCGTGACACCCAGCCCGGCGGCCTCACCTGCGCCCGACACCGGCAGCGGCATCCCGATCGCGCTGCATGGTCGCTGGGGCCTCGTCCCGGCCGACTGCACCTCGACGCGCGGCGACAATAAGGGCCTGTTGACGATCAACGGCACCACGCTGCGCTTCTACGAATCGGTCGGTACGCTCGGCAAGGTCGCCGAGCGCGACGCCGGCCGGATCGCCGCCGATTTCGCGATGACCGGCGAAGGCCAGGAATGGACGCGCCGGATGACGCTCGACACCGCGGACGGCGGCAAGACGCTCGTCCGTCGCGAGCAGGGCGCCGATGCGATGCCGGATGCGCTGCGCTATCAGAAATGCGCATGATCCGGAGCCTCGCCACTGCGCTCGCCGCCTTCGTCCTGCTCGCGCTCGCCCCCGCGGCGACGGCGCAGAAGCGCATCGCGCTCACCTTCGACGACGCACCGCGCAATGTCGGCGCCTTCTTCACCAAACAGGAGCGCGCGCGCAGGCTGATCGCGGGATTGAAGAAGGCGCGCGTCGCGCAGGCCGCCTTCTTCGTCAATCCGGGCAATGTACACGACGCTTCGGACGAGGCGCTGGTGGATGGCTATGTTCGCGCCGGCCATGTCATCGCCAACCACAGCTTCAGTCACCCGCATCTCAACAAGCTCGCCGCCGCCGACTATCTCGCCGACCTCGACAAGGCCGAAGCCTGGCTCAAGCCGCGCCACGGCTATCGCCCGTGGTTCCGCTATCCGTTCCTCGACGAGGGCGGCAAGGACAAGGCGAAGCGCGACGCCGTCCGCGCCGGGCTCGCCGCGCGCGGACTGACCAACGGCTATGTCACTGCCGAGGGGTCGGACTGGAACATCGAAACGCTGACGATCGCGGCGAAGAAGGCCGGCAAGAAGATCGACATGGCCGCGCTGCGCGATCTCTATGTCGAGACCCATGTGCAGGCCGCCAACTATGCCGATACGCTGATGGTCAAGACGATCGGCCGCTCGCCGCCGCACGTGATGCTGCTCCACGAGACCGACATCGCCGCACTCTACATCGCCGATCTGGTCGCGGCCCTGCGCGACGACGGTTGGGAGATCGTCAGCGCGGATATCGCTTATGCCGATCCGCTCAGGACCGCCGCGCCCGACGTTCCCAGCGCCAACGGCACCCTCACCGAATTGCTCGCATGGGAAAAGGGCCTCCCTGCCCCGCGCTGGTACGAACGCAACGACCTCGCCATCGCCAACCCGCTTTTCGCCCGGCGCGTGCTCCACGAGATCGCGAAATGATCGTCGCATTGCTCGCCTTGCTGCTCTTCCCGCAGGCAGACCAAGACGCGCCGAAGCCGGTCATCGGACCGGGCCTGCTCTGCCTCAAGCATAGCAGCTTCGCTTTGCTCGCCGGAGAGCGGGTGATTCGCTCGGGCGGCGGCGTCGAGACCCTTCATCTCGAGCTTGAGAGTCCGCAGGGCCGATACTGGATTCACGAGAGCGACATTCTTGCCGCACCGAAGAGCTTCGCCCGGCGCCTCGTCGAAACCCGTCGCGATGCGCGCCTATATGCGGTCGGGTCCGATGGTTACATGTTCCGGGGGAGATTGCCCGAATCGCTGCACGGCGAAGCCGATGGAAAGCCCCGGGATCGTTTCATCGCCTCGATCGGTGGCGATGCCCTTCGCCGGGAACGGCAGGCGCGCTCCGTCCTCTCCCGCCTCAAGCTCGGCATTCCGACGACCGAAAATTGCATCATGCGGTACCAATATGGCTGGGAATATGCCCTGCCCGCGGAGACATAATGACTCAATTCGATCTCACCGACGAGCAGCTCCAGATCCAGGAGATGGCGCGCCAGTTCACCGCCGACCGTATCACCCCGCATGCGGCCGAATGGGACGAGAAGCACATCTTCCCGCGCGACACGATCCGCGCCGCCGCCGAACTCGGCTTCGCCTCGATCTATGTCTCGGAGGAATCGGGCGGGATCGGGCTCGGGCGGCTCGAGGCGGCGTTGATCATGGAGGCGATGGCCTATGGCTGCCCGTCGACCAGCGCATTCATCTCGATCCACAACATGGCGAGCTGGATGATCGACCGGTTCGGATCGCAGACGGTCAAGGACAAGTACCTCCCCAGCCTGATCACGATGGACCGGCTGGCGAGCTATTGCCTGACCGAACCAAGCGCGGGCTCGGACGCCGCCGCGCTCAAGACCCGCGCAGTGCTCGACGGCGACCATTATGTCGTCAACGGCTCGAAGCAGTTCATCTCGGGCGCCGGCGAGAACGAAGTCTATGTCACCATGGTCCGCACCGGAGCGGAGGGTCCCAAGGGCATCTCCTGCCTCGTCATCGAGAAGGACATGCCCGGCGTCAGCTTCGGCGCCAACGAGCGCAAGCTCGGCTGGCATTCGCAGCCGACCCGGCAGGTAACCTTCGAGGATGTCCGCGTACCGGTCGAGAACCGCGTCGGCGGCGAAGGCGAAGGCTTCCGCTTCGCGATGATGGGCCTGGACGGCGGCCGGCTCAACATCGGCGCCTGCTCGCTGGGCGGGGCGCAGCGCTGCCTCGACGAGGCGATCCGGTACACGAAGGATCGCCAGCAATTCGGCAAGCCGATCGCCGATTTCCAGAACACCCAGTTCACCCTTGCCGACATGGCGACCGAGCTCGAGGCCGCCCGCGCCTTGCTCTATCTCGCCGCAGCCAAGGTCACCGCCGGCGCGCCCGACAAGACCCGATTCGCCGCGATGGCCAAGCGTCTGGCGACCGACACGGGTTCGAGCGTCGTCGATCGCGCGCTCCAGCTGCACGGGGGATATGGCTATCTGCAGGATTATCCGATCGAGCGCTTCTGGCGCGATCTCCGCGTCCATTCGATCCTCGAAGGCACCAATCAGGTGATGCGCATGATCGTCGGCCGCGAGCTGACCCGGCAATGACTCGCATGCTCACGCGAAGGCGCGAAGGCGCGAAGAAGTTGTTCGCGCAACGACGCGACGACGCGACGGTCGCACTACGCCGCGCCAACGGCGCTTCCTCTCCAACCCCCGCCAGCTATCCGGCAAAATTGATCGCGGCTGACGCCGCCGAACGGTACAAGCTCGTCGCGTCGTCGCGTCGTCGCGCGAACCAATCTTTCCTGCTTCGCGCCTTCGCGGCTTCGTGTGAGAAAATGCAATGAGCGACGTCCTCACCTTCACCGAGGGCCGCACCGGCCGGATCCGACTCAACCGGCCCAAGGCGCTCCATGCGCTCGACACTGCGATGTGCGCGAAGATGCTCGACGCGCTGATCGCGTGGCGCGCCGATACCGCGGTCGAAGCGGTGCTGATCGACCATGCCGCCTCGCCGGATGGCGATCCAAAAAGCGCCCGCGGCTTCTGCGCGGGCGGCGACATCCGGATGATCGCGACGAGCGGCGCCGGCGACGGTGCTGCCGCGCGCGACTTCTTCCGCAAGGAATATCAGCTCAACCACGCGCTGTTCACCTACGCCAAGCCGGTGGTCGCGTTCATGCATGGAATCACGATGGGCGGCGGCGTGGGTATCGCGATGCCCGCGAAGTTCCGGGTCGCGACCGAAAACACCAAATTCGCCATGCCCGAAACCGGTATCGGCCTGTTTCCCGATGTCGGCGGCGGCTGGTACCTCTCGCGGCTGCCCGGCCATCTCGGCGAATATATCGCGCTGACCGGGGCGCGGCTCGACGGCGCCGATTGCCTCGCGGTCGGCCTCGCGTCGCATTATTTGCCCGCCGAACGGCTGGACCAGGCCAAAGCCCGGATCGCGCAGGACCCGCAGGCGATCGCCACCACACTCGATACGCTCTCCGAGGCCCCGGGCGAAGCAGCCATTCTCGAACATCGCGCCGATATCGATCGTCTGTTCGCCGCCGACACGCTCGAGGAGATCATCGCCGCGCTCGCCGCCGACCCCGACCTGTGGGCCAAGGAGCAGCTCGCGATCCTCGCGACCAAATCGCCGCAGGCGATGAAGGTGTCGCTCCATCTCGTCCGTCAGGGCCGCCACATGCCGAGCTTCGAGGACGAGATGCGGCAGGAATTCGCGGTCGCCAGCCGCGTCGTCCAGCGCCCCGATTTCGCCGAGGGTGTCCGCGCAGTGATCGTCGACAAGGACAACGAACCGCGCTGGCAGCCCGCCACGATCGAAGGCGTCACCGATCACGTCATCGACCAGATTTTCGCGCCTTTGCCCGACGACCAGGCATGGGCACCGGCATAACCGTCATCCCGGCGAAAGCCGGGGTGACGAACGGAGAGAATGATGTCGAACTATGAAACCATCCTCGTCGAGCAGCGCGGCGCCGTCACGCTCGTCACGCTCAACCGACCGCAGGCGCTCAACGCCCTCAACGGCCAGGTGCTGGCCGAGCTGCTCGAAGTGACGCGCGCGTTCGACAAGGATTCGTCGCAAGGCTGCGCGGTGATCACCGGCAGCGAAAAGGCCTTCGCCGCAGGCGCCGACATCAAGGAGATGCAGGCGCAGGGCTTTGCCGACATGTACGGCCATGATTTCTTCGCCGGTTGGGACGTCTTCACCCGCACACGGAAACCGATCATCGCCGCGGTGGCAGGCTATGCGCTGGGCGGCGGCTGCGAGCTGGCGATGATGTGCGACTTCATCCTCGCCGCCGACAACGCGAAGTTCGGCCAGCCCGAGATCAAGCTCGCGGTCTCGCCCGGCATGGGCGGCTCCCAGCGGCTCACCCGCGCCATCGGCAAGGCCAAGGCGATGGAGATGTGCCTCACCGGCCGGATGATCGACGCGGCCGAGGCCGAGCGCGCCGGACTGGTCGCACGTATCGTCCCCGCCGCCGATCTGGTCGAGGACGCAGTCAAGACCGCCGCGACGATCGCGGGAATGGCGCCGCTCGCGGTGCTGGCCAACAAGGAAATGGTCAATGCGGCATACGAGACCAGTCTGACGCAGGGCGTGCAGTTGGAGCGCCGCCTGTTCCACGCATTGTTCGGGACCGCCGACCAGAAGGAAGGCATGACCGCCTTCGTCGAGAAACGCGCGGGCAACTGGACGGGGAAGTAATCCTTCCCTCGCGATGATCGCTCCCCTCCCGCTTGCGGGAGGGGTTGGGGGAGGGAGTGGCCGCGAGCCGGGACGCTTGAGGCACTCCCCTCCCCTAGCCCCTCCCGCAAGCGGGAGAGGAATTAGAAGAAGAGGATCCAATGGCACGCATCGCATTCATCGGGTTGGGCAATATGGGCGGCGGGATGGCCGCCAACCTCGCCAAAGCGGGTCACGACGTCCGTGCCTTCGATCTCTCCGCCGAAGCGCTCGACAGAGCGAGGAAAGCCGGCTGCCTCCCCGCCGAGGACGCCAATGCCGCCATCCTCGGCGCCGAGGCGGTGATCACCATGCTCCCCGCCGGCCGTCATGTCGAAGCGGTCTATACCGACGGCATCCTGCCCCATGCCGATGCCGGGGCGATCCTGATGGATTGCTCGACGATCGACGTCGCCACCGCCCGCCGGGTCGCCGAAGCCGCCGCCGCGCATGGCCTCGCCGCGGTCGACGCGCCGGTCTCGGGCGGGATCGCCGCAGCCAATGCCGGCACCCTCACCTTCATGGTCGGCGGCAGCGAGGCCGCCTTCGCGCGCGCCGAGCCCTTCCTGACCGACATGGGCAAGGCGGTGATCCACGCGGGCGGCAACGGTGCGGGCCAGGGCGCCAAGATCTGCAACAACATGATGCTCGGCGCGACGATGGTCGCGACGTGCGAAAGCTTCGCGCTCGCCGAAAAGCTCGGGCTCGACTTGCAGAAACTCTACGATATCGCCTCGGTCAGCTCGGGCCAGAGCTGGTCGATCACGAGTTACTGCCCGGTTCCCGGCGTCGGCCCGGAGACGCCCGCCGACCGCGACTATCAGGGCGGTTTCGCCGCGGCGCTGATGCTCAAGGATCTCAAGCTCGCACTCGAAGCGGCGGCGAGTGTCGACGCGGAGACTCCAATGGCCGCCCGCGCCGAGGCGCTCTACGAGCAGTTCGCCAACGGCGAAGGCGCCACGCTCGATTTCTCGGGCATCATCAAGATGCTGCGGGGCTAGCCCTACAATTTCCTCCCTCGCAAAGCGGGGGAGGTGGCGCCGAAGG
>Ga0247823_10002642_pt1 | contig 14696 bp, 14 predicted proteins | sample 13C_PalmiticAcid_2_FD_192426 | JGI IMG/M metagenome (GOLD analysis project Ga0247823, IMG submission 192426) | Soil microbial communities from agricultural site in Penn Yan, New York, United States - 13C_PalmiticAcid_Day30 | ecosystem: Environmental > Terrestrial > Soil > Agricultural land...
TACCCCGGTTGCTTACTGCCATAAATTTCGGCTTTCTCGATTTTTGCATACCGTTTCTCATGCCCTTTTTTGTTTTTTCCTTTAATGATCTTTCCTTTTAGTTTATCATTTGCCGTTTTTTCCAGGAATGCATAGGGTAAAGTAATGGGCAGATTGATGTCTATGTTGTTGGTGTTAGCTGCCAGATTTTTGTGAGATTAGGTAGGGCAACATTGGGTTTCCATTGTGCAGAATCGACTTTATTTCCGGTACATGCATAAAAATTAAGTCCAATTCCGGTAGTAGCTGTTTCGCCGCTAAATTGAATATCCTGGTACAGGATAGCTGAAGGTTTGATGAGGAAGTACAAATCGTTATCGACGCGGTAGGGTGTTTGTAATTGTTGCCATAAATCGGACACGGTGCTTTTGATGTTGATTGTTTTGAGGCCGTTGTTAAGCGATTTATCCAGGTCCTGTTTGAAGCTATGCGAGGTAAATGCTCTGGCAATACCCGTAACATTAAACTGTGCACATTGCACATTGTCAATTTTAGCACTCAGGTTGCCTGTGGCTTTAAGCTGGTAGTTCGACTGGAGATTCACGGTAATATCGACATCCGCATTTCCCCGAATATCGTCGCAGTCTACTCTTACCCAGGGCAGGTATATTCTCCCATTAAAGGGCCATGGTTGGCGGGTCCATCCGCGGCGGCGATAACTCCCGTCACCATTGGTGAGTCGCATGTGATGGCTGATGGTATTGCCGGTGAACTTGGTCTCTCCATCTTTAATATCGAACGAAAAGTTTAACTCTTCAGTCTTGGATTCATCACGGATCCGTTGCTGGGTTGGAGTAGCCTGGTGAATAAGTTGCTTCAATAAGGTTTGTGATATTTCTATCGGAACAAAAACACTGCTTGGAAGCAATTCGTATTTTGCTTCGGTGGTTACGGGATCGGGCTTCACTACTGGGTTTGTTTGTTGTGCTATTGAAGACTGACAGATAATCAGTAGGCCGGTGGTCATAATCAACTTGTTCATAGTGGTAAATTTTTGGTGGTAATCATTACTGCTACAAAAGTCGGAAGGTCGGCAATGCCCGGTTAGAGCGGTTATACTGAATTTGTGTACGTAGATATACGTTTGGAAAATCCTGTAATAAAAAAAGCCACCCTAAGGTGGCCTTTCCGATATTGGATCAGTAAATGTTTTACATCCTTTCCGGCACCGCAATACCCAGCAGTTGCATGCTGTTTTTGAGCAGCATACCAGTCATTTCACTGAGCATAAAACGAAGGTTTTTCTTTTCTTCATTTTCCGCTTTGGCTATGCTGTGCGCACCATAAAATGTGTTGAACAATTTGGCGAGATCATAAGCATAGTTACACAAATGTGCCGGGCTAAACTCTGCTGCAGCACTTTCCAGGATCATTGGGTATTGCTCCAGGTGCAACAGGAGTTCTTTCTCCAGTTTTTCGAGTGGCATGCCCAGTGTTACGCCATCAATATTGAATTGATAGTTTTGCTCTTTCAGTTTGTTATACACAGAGCGGGTACGTGAGTGCGTATACTGCACCGAAGTAGCCGTAAAACCATGCAGGTCTATCGACTCTTCAGGGTTGAAGATCATTTTCTTTTTAGGGTCTACACGCAGCAGGTAAAATTTGAGGGCACCCATACCAATGGTGTTGAACAGGGCGTTTTGTTCTACCTCTTCAAAGCTGTTGGCTTTGCCGGCTTTCTCGCTTTCTTCTTTGGCGAGGGCTACCATTTCGTCGAGCATATCGTCGGCATCCACTACGGTGCCTTCGCGGCTCTTCATGCGGCCTGTGGGCAGTTCTACCATGCCGTAGCTGAGGTGGTAAATACCATCGGCGCAAGGCTCTCCCAGTTTCTGGAGAATGAGCTTCAGCACCTTCATGTGGTAGTTCTGCTCATCGCCAATTACGTATACGGATTGGTCGAGTTTGAAATCGTTGTATTTGAGCACCGCCGTGCCCAGGTCCTGGGTGATGTATACCGAAGTACCATCGCCACGCAGCAGCAGTTTCTCGTCCAGACCGTCGCCGGTGAGGTCTACCCACACCGAGCCGTCTTCTTTCTGGAACAGCACGCCTTTGCGCAAGCCTTCCTCTACCAGGGTTTTGCCCAGCAGGTAGGTATTGCTTTCGTAATACATTTTATCGAAGTCTACTCCCAGGCGGGCGTAAGTTTTGAAAAAGCCTTCGTACACCCAGCTGTTCATCTCTGCCCACAGCTCACGTACAGCCGGATCGCCTGCTTCCCACTGGCGCAGCATTTCCTGAGCCGCTTTCATAATGGGGGCTTCTTTCTCGGCTTCTTCCTTGCTTAGGCCACCATTCATGAGATCGGCCACTTCCTGCTTGTACACATCGTTGAACTTCACGTAGTAGTCGCCCACCAGGTGATCGCCCTTGATGCCGGAGCTGGCCGGGGTAGCGCCATTGGCATACAACTGCCAGGCTATCATCGATTTGCAGATGTGGATACCGCGGTCGTTCACCAGGTTGGCTTTCACCACATCATACCCATTGGCTTTCAGGATTTCGGCCACGGCATAACCCAGGTAAATGTTGCGCATGTGCCCGAAGTGCAGGGGCTTATTGGTATTGGGGCTCGAGTACTCAATCATCACTTTGGTGTGATTGGGAGCCTTGATGCCGTAGGTGCTATTGTTGTAATTGGCCTGGATGAAATGGTTCCACCAGGTTTCGTTGATGTGCAGGTTCAGAAAACCTTTGATCACGTTAAAGCCGGTTACCAGGTCGCTGTGGTGCGCTACCAGGTATTCGCCCAGTTTCTGACCCGCTTCTTCGGGTTTGAGACGGGCCACTTTAATGATGGCAAAGGTTACCAGGGTATAATCGCCTTCAAATTCGGGCTTGGTCTGGTTAATAAGAATATCCTCAGATTTCCATTCGGTATTAAATAAAGCCGTAACCGCCGCTGCTCCCGCGGTTTTGAGGGCCTGAATCAGTGCTGACATACAGGGAGAAATTTGTGCAAAAATAAACTACCGCGTCAATCTTAAACGGAGTTTCTCAAAAATCATATAAAAAGTTAGATTTGTACTTTTAATAGTTTTACGCCCGTATGAAAAAATCGATCATAGCGGCGATGGCTTTAGGCAGCTGGATGCTTTTACCTTCGTGCAACAAAGACTTTGACACCAACGCGCCCTATAAACCTGTGACTGTAGTGTATGGCCTGCTGAACATTGGCGATACTGCTCAGTACATCAAGATCGAAAGAGCTTTCCAGAACGGAAAAGACGGCGATGCGACCGTGATTGCACAAAAGCCGGATTCCCTGTATTATAAAAACCTGGATGCCAAAATTGAAGAAATCACCAATGGCACCGTTTCCAAAACCTACCAGCTGCAGGAAGTAGACCTGAATGCTGAGGGCTATCCTAAAGAGAGCGGTACATTTGCCGGTGCGTCCAATATTGCCTATAAATTCAAAGGCCAGCTGGATGCCCTGAAAACCTACCGCCTGGTGATCGTTAATCCCCAATCCGGAGAAACCATCACGGCCCAGACCCCGATTATCACCAACGATCCTGCTCAATTCCGCTTTTCACAGTTGTTTACCTCGCCCAATGTGGCGATCAATATGGCAGATCCTACCAAAACGATCAGCCCTGCTGCAATTGCACCGCCCAATGCCAAAATGTTCACCTTCACCATGCGTTTCCGCTACGTGGAGAAAAATACGGCTACCGGCGAACAAACTGCCAAATACATTGACTGGGTAATGGCCGACAGGGTAAAAGCCGGTAATACCAATGGTAATACCCAGGTAAAACCCTCATCGGATGTATCGAACAGCAACTTTTACGAGCTGCTGGGCAATGATATCCCTGCTGCAGGACCCAATATTGAACGTTATGTAGACTCCGTGGAAGCCAGGTACTGGGCCGGAGGCGAAGTGCTGAGTAATTATATAGAAGTGCTGACGGCGCAGGGTGGTATCACCAACGACCAGATCAAGCCGATCTATACCAACCTGAGCGGCAAGGAATCTATTGGTCTGATGAGCACCCGCACGATGCGTACTTCACGTACCACATTGTCAGGCGGTACCATCAATACCCTGAAGACAGATCCGCGCACAGCGCCCCTCAAATTCGTAGGAACCGTATACTAGACCTGACGCTCTGTCATTGTTGTCAGTCGAATAGCCTTTTTTACATACTGATCCCCTGTAATATGTCAATATTGCAGGGGATTTTTGATTTTAACGGCATGGCATAATCATTGTCTAGGGAATGTTATCACTATTACTAAAAAACTGTAACAGATATAACTATGGGTAAAATTATCGGAATTGACTTAGGTACTACCAACTCCTGCGTTGCCGTAATGGAAGGTAACGAACCGGTAGTAATTGCGAATGACGAAGGCCGTCGTACAACGCCTTCTGTGGTGGCTTTCCTGAAAAACGGTGAGCGTAAAGTAGGCGATCCCGCCAAGCGCCAGGCTATTACCAACCCGGTGAACACCATCATGTCTATCAAGCGCTTTATGGGCCGTCGTTTTGACGAGGTAGGCAGCGAAATTGATCACTGCTCTTACAAACTGGTTAAAGGTGACAACAACACTCCGCGTGTTGACATCGATGGCCGTATGTACACTCCGCAGGAACTTTCTGCTATGATCCTGCAGAAAATGAAAAAAACTGCCGAAGATTTCCTGGGTCAGGAAGTAACTGAAGCGGTAATCACCGTTCCCGCTTATTTTAATGATGCACAACGCCAGGCTACCAAAGAAGCCGGTGAAATTGCCGGTCTGCAGGTGCGCCGCATCATCAACGAGCCTACCGCTGCTGCACTGGCTTATGGTATGGACAAAAAGAACCAGGATATGAAAATCGCCGTGTTTGACCTCGGTGGTGGTACTTTCGATATCTCTGTTCTGGAACTCGGCGATGGCGTATTTGAAGTAAAATCTACCAACGGCGATACCCACCTGGGTGGCGACGACTTTGATAAAGTAATCATGGACTGGCTGGCTGCTGAGTTTAAAGCTGAAGAAGCTGTAGACCTGCGCAAAGATCCTATGGCATGGCAGCGTTTGAAAGAATCTGCTGAGAAAGCCAAGATCGAGCTGTCTTCTTCTCAGGAAACTGAAATCAACCTGCCTTATATCACCGCTGTTGATGGTGTGCCTAAACACCTGGTTAAAAAACTGAGCCGTGCCAAATTTGAGCAACTGGCCGACAGCCTGGTAGAGCGTACCCTGGAGCCTTGCCGCCGCGCCCTGAAAGACGCCGGTATGAACACCAGCGAAATCGACGAAGTGATCCTGGTAGGTGGTTCTACCCGTATCCCTAAAATCCAGGAAGTAGTAGAAAAATTCTTCGGCAAAAAACCAAATAAAGGTGTGAACCCCGACGAAGTAGTAGCCGTAGGTGCTGCTATCCAGGGTGGTGTACTCACCGGTGATGTGAAGGATGTACTGCTGCTCGACGTTACCCCGCTGAGCCTGGGTATCGAAACCATGGGTGGTGTAATGACCCGTCTGATCGAGTCTAACACAACGATCCCTACTAAGAAATCTGAAACTTTCTCTACCGCTTCTGACAACCAGCCTAGCGTTGAAATCAACGTAATCCAGGGTGAGCGTCCGATGGCGAAAGACAATAAATCACTGGGCCGTTTCATCCTCGATGGTATTCCTCCCGCTCCGCGTGGTGTGCCCCAGGTAGAAGTAATTTTCGATATCGATGCCAACGGTATCCTGCACGTAACTGCTAAGGATAAAGCCACCGGCAAATCTCAGAATATCCGCATCGAAGCCGGTAGCGGTCTGAGCAAAGAAGAGATCGAAAAAATGAAAAATGAGGCTAAGGCTAACGAAGAAAGCGATAAAAAACTGCGTGATGAAGTTGAAAAACTGAACCAGGCCGATGCGCTGATCTTCCAAACCGACAAACAACTGAAAGAATACGGCGACAAGATCCCTGCTGATAAAAAAGGCAGCATCGAGTCGGCAGCAGAAAAGCTGAAAGCCGCTCACCAAAGCCGCGATCTCGCTGGTGTGGAAGTAGCGATGCAAGAGCTGGAAGCTGCATGGACCGCCGCTTCTGAAGATATGTACAAAGCTACCCAGGATGGTGGCAACGCCGGTGGCGCCCCTAATGGCGATGCTGGTAATGCCAACGCCGGTAACGATGGTGGTTTCACCGATGCCGAGTACGAAGAAGTAAAATAAGCTGCATAAGCATAAACGAAAAAGCCCCGCATTTGCGGGGCTTTTTCGTTTAGCTATGAGCTGTTAGCTATTAGCACTGAAGCGCACATATCTTGCTGGTAGCTTATCGCTGGCAGCTAGTAGCTATTATGTATTTTTGAACCCTCAAAAGCTACGGATATGATAAACCTGCCCAACTGGAAGAAAGTATTGAATGATCTTGAAGCTACGCACACACAGCTGATAGCGGTGTCTAAAACCAAACCTGCATCGGATATACAAGCCTTGTATGACGCAGGGCAGCGAGTGTTTGGTGAAAATAAGGTGCAGGAAATGACGGAGAAATATGAGCAACTGCCGCAGGATATTGAGTGGCACCTGATCGGGCACCTGCAAAGCAATAAGGTAAAATATATTGCACCGTTTGTACACCTCATTCATTCGGTAGACAGCCTGAAGCTGCTGCAGGAAATCCAGAAGCAGGCGCAGAAGGCCAACCGCCGTATTGATGTGCTGTTGCAGATGTTCATAGCACAGGAAGAAACCAAATTCGGACTGGATGAAACCGAGGCCAAAGCCCTGCTGGACGTGTACACAGTACAACCCGAACACTTCGCTAACGTACGCATTGTAGGCCTGATGGGCATGGCTACCAATACAGACGATGAAGCACAGATCCGCCAGGAATTCCGAGCGCTTAAAACGCTGTTTGGTCAGCTGCAATCTATCTACTTTGCGGACGAGCCTTCCTTCAAAGAAATTTCAATGGGCATGAGCAGCGACTACCAGCTGGCCGCGGAAGAGGGCAGTACGATGGTGAGGGTAGGGAGTTTGTTGTTTGGCAACAGATAAAGAGCCTTGATTTGATGTATGATGTCAGATTTATGATTTAAGAGGTAACGCTACCGTCATCCTGCATGCTCGTGCCTCGCACGCAGGATGACGGCAGGGGCTGAGTTCTTGGGGATTACTTTCTTGCTCGCGCTCCCGCATGAGGCGGGACAGGTAGTCTCACCTCTGACCTCTCACCTTTCATGAAAGAAAATCATCAACCCTCAGACCCGCCAGGCATTGACTATTGCCTATTCACCCCCGCATTGGCGGGACAGCCATTGACTCCTGAACAATCCGCAGCCGGAATAACCATCACCGCTTTCCTTCCCCAACCGCCTCATACGCATTTAGTTGTTCCAGCAACGATTCGATGTTGTCTGAAACGATGATCTGGTCGAAGTGGGCTTGTTTCAGGAAACCTTCATTCACCATGTGCTGCATGAAAGCGAGCAGGCCGTTGTAGTAACCGTTGATGTTGAACAGGGCTACGGGTTTGTGGTGCAGTTGCAATTGCAGCCAGGTAAACATTTCGAAAAACTCGTCCATGGTGCCGGGGCCGCCGGGCAGGGCTATGAAGGCTTCGCTCAGCTCGGCCAGTTTGTTTTTGCGTTCGTGCATGCTGCCTACCCAGAGCAGTTCGGAGCAGCGCTCGAGGCCTAGCTCTTTATCGTCCATGAATGAGGGGATAACGCCGATCACTTTGCCGCCATTGTCGAGGCAGTTGTTGGCTACCGTGCCCATGAGGCCTACATTGCCGCCGCCAAACAACAGGGTGATGCCGCGTTGTGCAAACAATTGCCCGATATGGGCCGCAGCGGTTACATACGCCGGATTGTTGCCTGGGCGCGATCCGCAATAAATACAAATAGACTGGATAGCCATAGTGTTGCAGTTGATTAAGATTCGAGAATGCTTTTTTGCAGTTTCTTAGTGAGTTTGCTGAAAATCAGTTCGTACGACTGGCGCAGGTAATGCTCCCATTCCTGCCGGGTAAAGGCGCTGGGATTACTGATGTGTATCCATTGGTTTTTGGCCATGTAAGCGGCCTGTTTTACACCGTTGCGGGTGATGAGGGATTCAAACTCTTCGGGCAGCACTTTCATGGACAGCGAAAATTCCTGGCTCAGTGAGGTGACACAGTACATTTTTTCGCCCACGAGGTAACACAGGTGGTCTTCCCATTTTACATCCTGTGTAGTGCCTTTAAACGAGGTACAAATGCTTTCGATGAAGTCGGTATTCATAGCTGAAGGTTAAAAAAGGCGCCGGTGATGATCCGGCGCCTGCATATTACAATAAGTTTGACTAAAACTTGTTTTTCCACATCATGCTTTCCACCGGTCTGTTGGGCTGACCGCTGTATTTGGCATTCTGCTTCTGGTTGTATTTTACTTCGATCTCACCCTCTACCGGGAAGTAAATGAGCTGACCTACAGGCATGCCGGCGTATACGCGCACGGGCTGCTTTACCGAAATTTCGAGGGTCCAGTTGCCGCAGAAACCTACATCGCCTTTACCGGCAGTAGCGTGGATATCAATACCGAGTCGGCCGGTGCTGGATTTACCTTCGAGGAAGGGCACATGGGCATGGGTTTCGGTATACTCGAGTGTTACGCCCAGGTAAAATTCGTGGGGGTGCAGCACGTAACCTTCTTCGGGAATCTCAAAATAGTCGATTTCGTTATGTTTACGGGCATCCAGCTGGGCATCTTTGTATTTGGCCAGCACTTTGCCGAGGTGTACGTCGTAGGAGTTACTGCCCAGGCATTCACGGGAATAAGGTTCTACCTTGATGGTTCCTTTTTCCATTTCTTCCAATATACGTTTGTCAGAGAGGATCATGCAGTAATAAGGGTTAAGGTGCCAAAGGTAAAAAAAAATGGTGAGGAGCTCAAGAGAGGCTATTAGCTGTTAGCTACGAGCTACTAGCGGAAAGCCAGAGAACAGGCTGTAACCGCAATCTGGCTAATAGCTTGAAGCTGGTAGCTCATAGCTTAGGACTCATGGCTGCTAGCTACGAGCTATAAGCTACTAGCGAAGCCGGAGGGCGAGCTGTAACTGGAATCAGGCTAATAGCTTGAAGTTGGTAGCTCATAGCTTACGACTCATGACTCCTAGCTACGAGCTATAAGCTACTAGCGAAGCCGGAGGGCGAGTGTAACTGGAATCAGGCTAATAGCTTGAAGCTGGCAGCTCATAGCTTAGGACTCATGGCTGCTAGCCACGAGCGATAAGCTACTAGCGAAGCCAGAGAGCGAGCTGTAACTGGAATCAGGCTAATAGCTTGAAATTGGTAGCTCATAGCTTACGACTCATGACTGCTAGCTACGAGCTATAAGCTACTGGCGAAGCCAGAGGGGCGAGCTGTAACCATAATCAGGCTAATAGCTAGCAGCTAACAGCTAAAAGCTATTAGCTATCCCCCTTTGCGTTATTTTTGCATATGCCTTTGTACTCCAGCACCGATTTGCCCTATGATACCCGCCTGGCCATCTGGACCATTGCCGAGCCGGAATTGTTTTTTACCGGCCGGTATGTGCCGCCAGTGGGCATTACCCATCCCCGCAAACGGCTGGAACATGCTGCAGGCAGGTATTTACTGACACATTTGTTTGACGATTTTCCGGTGAAGGATATCCAGGTAAGCGATACCAAAAAACCTTACCTCAACGATGCCCGGTACCATTTCTCTATTTCTCATTCGGGGCAATATGCGGCGGCATTGGTGAGCCAGCAGCACAACGTAGGCATGGATTTACAGGCATGGGATGAAAAGCTGTTGCGCATCGCTCCCAAATTTTTGCACGATACCGAAAAGGCTTTCAGCGGAAAAGACCTGCAGCTGAATACGACCATCTGGTGCGCTAAGGAGGCGGCGTTTAAATGGTATGGCAAGGGCGAAGTGGATTTTAGTGAACACATGATCCTGGAGCCGTTCGAGACCGCACAAAAAAAAATCAGGCTCCATTTCCGGAAGCCTGATTGTGATCATTTGCTGGAATTAGAAGTGCGGCTCACCCCCGAGTTTGCACTGGTGTGGGTGATAGAGCCCTAATCGAGCAGCATGGTTTCTTCGTCGTCGATCAGGTTCAATTGTATCTGATCGCTGCCCGCAATGCCTTCAATGGAACCCTGGATATGCATGGCGTTGAGCAATATTTTTTCAAGTTGTTTTTCGCGGGCTTTCCAGAGTTTTTCCATCGCATCACGCTCTTTCTGAATGGAGCTGCGCATGGCCCGGAAACCTTCGCTGATGGCTTTCCACTGCTCGGCAAATTCGTTGCTGGTAAGGTAGCCGTAGAGCATGTGTACTTTATCGCCTTTGTTTTCTTCGTTGCGCTGTGTGTTGAACACTTTAATGATGCCATCGCGCAGGGCTACAGACAGGCTTTTTACGTCGGCAAAGGTGCAGATCCAGATGCCGTCGCGGATGCCAAATCCTTTCATGTCTTTGGGTAAGGCTGAGGTTACAATCACCGCTACATCGGCTGCGGTGCTGCGCATATCGGCTTTCAATTTTTCAATCCAGTCGTTGCTGAAGTGCTGGGTGCGTTTGCTTTCATAAATAATAGCGCCACATTCCTGGCCGAAATTGTTGCGTACCCGCTGCATCACATCGGCTCCGCGAATACCTTTTCCTACTTCTTCAATACTATCGAAAGGGAAGGCTTCGCGCAGCAGGTTTTCGAGGGCCAGCTCCTGCACTTCACCCTGCAATTGCATAGAGCCTTGCTCGGCTTTGCGGCGCATTTCCTCGGCCAGTTTTTTCTGATCGTCAAGCTGTTTTTTCAATTCGCTCACCTGCATCTGGTGTTCGGTTTCCTTGAGGGCGATGCGCTCGTATTCTTCCTTGCGGATCTGCTCGGCCATTTGAGTACGTTGCTGCACCAGTTCGCGCTGCATACGCAGGTCCATTTCCTGTTCCTTGCTTTGGAGATCCTGCTGCAGTTTCATGATTTTGAGTTCCTGCTCACGGGCCAGGCGCAGTTTTTCTTCCTGCTCGCGGTTGGCATCTTTTAACAGGCGCAGCTGGTTTTCGTAGTCGCCGGCCAGGCTCTTGCGGATCTGGTCTTCCTGCTGGCGCACGGCTTCCTGGGTTTTGCGTTGCGCATCGGCTTCCTTCTGCTGCAATACCTGCTGAAACTGTCTTTCTTTTTCGGCAAATTCTTTTTCCTTCTTCTCTTTATATGCAATCATCTCGGCCCGCAGCGATGCTTTCACCTCTTCGGTCATCACATCTTCGAGGTTGAAATGATACTTACAGCTGGGACATGTAATAGGGGTAGCCATAGGGTGTATTTTGATACCTGGCGCCGGTTGCGGCACAGTTGCTAAATTAGCGGTAAATATACTAATCCTCACCCGCCTCAGACTATACTTTATGAATTGGAAACAACGGATACAGATCGTACAGGGAGATATTACCCGGATGACCACCGATGCGATTGTGAACGCGGCCAATAGTTCGCTGTTGGGCGGTGGCGGGGTAGATGGCGCCATACACCGGGCTGCGGGTCCGGAGCTGCTGCACGAATGCCGGCTGCTGGGTGGCTGCAAAACCGGTGATGCCAAACTGACGAAAGGATACAACCTGCCTGCCCGTTTCATCATTCACACGGTGGGACCGGTTTGGAATGGCGGGCATAAAAAAGAAGCGGAAAAACTGGCTTCCTGCTACCGTAAAAGCCTGGAGATTGCTGCTGCGGAGAGGTTGACCAGTATTGCTTTCCCGGCCATCAGTACGGGTATTTACCGGTTTCCTTTTGAAACGGCTACAGAAACTGCGCTGCATAGCATCCGCGATTTTATGACCACCCATGAACTGCCGAAACAGGTGTACCTCGTGTTCTTTTCCGAAGCAGATTTTGCAACAGCCGAAAACCTGCTCGAGCAACTGGTATAAAACACCAACGGCTGTTCCGCTAGAACAGTCGTTGGTCTATTTGCTTTTTCGGGAGATCTCTGGTGGTTGCAGTTGATGAGGTTAGTGGTGTGCTCCCGGAATTATTACCCGATGATGAATTGACGGTGAATGACGCGGTTGTTTTCGCAAATACTGATGAAATGGCTGTTGGCAGCCAGCTGACGGAAGTCCACAAAATCACTGTTTTTCTTCAGGTCGAAACTGCCGGTAGCGCCAAAGCGAAGGTCCAGGTTGCGGGTTTGGCCAATGGCAGCTGCGTAATAAGGGCATAAACGCGGAAAGGCTTTCTTCATACCATTTCATTTTTTGCTAATACCTGGATAGACGCAGTTAAGAACCGCGAATGTTAGAGCGCTCTGCGAAAAAGAAATATTCCTGCCTGTTGCATGTACCGGGTGGCAGCTCAACAAAAAATCCCCGGCGCTAACCGGGGATCAAAAAAGGGTGTTATTATCTGACTACTTGCTGAGACTGGTAGCAATGGTGCGGATGGTGTCATCGGTTTGCACCTGGGCAATTTTGCTGAGCCTGGTCTTAAAGTTTTTAGCCAGGTTCAGGCTTTGTACCGATCGCATGGCTACTTTGAGCACACCGGGATCGTTATCTTCCAGTACTTTTTCCAGTACCGCAGAAGCATCTGCTCCTTTGAGTTGCTGTGCGCCAAAAGCGGCAGCCACCCTTACGGCCGTAAACTTATTGGAAGCGGCGCTGGTGATGATGTCTTTCACTTCTGCTGCGTTGATATAGCCCACGAGATAGGCTGCTTTAACAGCCAGGTTTTCGTCGTTGCCATTGATCAGCTCGGTGAGCAGGGGCAGGGCAGCAGCACCAAATTTGGCTGCACCGGCCGGGTAGTCCAGTTCGTCCTGGCGGAGAAACCGGATCAGTTCCTCGTTCAATTGTTCGTTGTTGGGCATGATATACTCAGGTTGATAGGGTTAAAGAGGGGTTGAAAGACCGCTGGCGATCATCGTGTTGATTTCGGTATTGATAACATCAGGAGGCGGGTTGGTAATGTTGAAGGTACCGTTGCCCGTCATCAGGCGGTTGTTATCGTTTACGTGGTTCAGACCCAGCACGTGACCCAGTTCGTGGCCCAGCGTCCAGCGCGAAGCCGTACGTACCACCACAGCACCAGGACGGCCATTGGGGTGTGCGGCGCAGCCATTGTAACCAGGCACAGTACTGCGTACATAATACACCACCAGGTCGTTGGCACCCACAAAGTTCCTGTTGCCAAACAAGGTCACTTGCTCTGCGGATACGGAACCCATGGTGCAGCCTCCTACGTCCACATCATTCAGTGCAGGCAGGTTCAGGTTTTCGGTGGTGGCCCAGTCTATCCGGATACCGGCCATCGCATACACTTCCTGCATCGCTGCAAATTGTTCGTTCAACGTAAATGAAGTAGGCGCTACCAGGCATTTCACATGTACCCGTACTCTTTCGCGGAGTGTTCTGGCACCTGCAGTGGGGCTCCAGAAAATGCTACCCCGCTGAAAATGAGAGATGCGACCCGTGCCACCAAATACTACCTGTTCATCGGAAAGGGGATAGCCCAGCGGACTTTTTTCCCAACCCAGTGAAGCCCAGTGCTGGCGGATAAGACCATGCACTTCCCATGCGCCGGTAGAGGGGCTCCAGTAAATGCTGCCGCCCTGGAAGTGGTTGTAGCGGCCAATGCCATCGGGGCAAGTGCTTTCGTTCGTCAAAGGATAACCCAGGAAACTTTTTTCCCAGCCCAGTGCGGCGTATTTGTTGCGGATAGCGCCATGTACTTCCCATGCGCCGGTAGAGGGACTCCAGTAAATGCTGCCACCCTGGAAGTGGTTGTAGCGGCCAATGCCATCGGGACAGGTGCTTTCGTCGGTTAAAGGATAACCCAGGAAACTCTTTTCCCAACCCAGCGATTGCCACCTGGCGCGGATGAGGCCATGCACTTCGTGCGCGCCGGAATTGGGATGCCAGTAAATGGAACCATTGGCGTAATGCTGGTAGGCGCCAACGCCATCGGGACAAGTGTTGATGGGCGTTAATTTGGGGCCCAGCCAACCTGTAGCACCACCCAGGGCGCCATACTTGATGGAGATGGGATGCAAGTACACATGGAGCGGCGAACGAGCTTCCAGTATGAGCTCGGACTCAATTGTTTTCATGCGGTTGATTTTTGGTTAAGTAATCAATGAAGTCCAAAATTAGGATAAGCAGGTCTTGTTCCGCCGGAGGGATGACAAGTGGCAGGGATGAATTTGTAACTGGCAGGAATGGATTCGTGGCTGGTAAAAACAGGGGGCTAAAAAGGCAAGAAATTGAAGTAAAAGAAATGATTGTTTAGTGTTTTGTAGAGCATAAAAAAGCCCGCAACCAGCGGGCCTTTAAAGGTGTTAGAACATCGATTCGTGAAAGGCGTTGTTCGGGTAATCCAGTATTTTAACGGTACCAGCGCCGGGTGTTTCCTTCGCTTTGGGTTGCACGCTGGGGTTGGAAGGATAGGCTTTGCCATTGTATTTGACTTCGTGCAAAGTATTACCGCTTTGCAACAGCAGGTTGCGCCATTGTTGCGTTTGTGCTTCCGATACCAGGATGGGCGTATTGGTTACGGTGAACCGGGTGTTGAGCGATCCGTCGTGGTTCAGCAGCAATATGGTACAGCCACCGGAACCGCAGAAGTAACCGCCAAAATGTTTCACAAAAAATTCAGGTTGGTTATCTCCATTGAGATCCTGCTCCCAGAAAGCAACTT
>Ga0247823_10002643_pt1 | contig 14688 bp, 13 predicted proteins | sample 13C_PalmiticAcid_2_FD_192426 | JGI IMG/M metagenome (GOLD analysis project Ga0247823, IMG submission 192426) | Soil microbial communities from agricultural site in Penn Yan, New York, United States - 13C_PalmiticAcid_Day30 | ecosystem: Environmental > Terrestrial > Soil > Agricultural land...
ACGGGCCTGCCCTTCGCCACCAATTTCAACCCGGAAATCAATCTGCGCGAAGTGACCGCCAACTCGCGTCACTGGGAAAACGGCCAGTGGGTCGAGGGCCCCGCCCTGTCGCACAAGCAGGCCTTCGACTTCGAGGGCGTGGGTCAGAAGAACATGTACCTCATGTACCATGAGGAACTGGAGTCGCTGGCCAAGTTCTATCCCGAGATCAAGCGCATCCGCTTCTGGATGACCTTCGGCGACAGCTACCTGAAGCACCTGGAAGTGCTGGAAAACATCGGCATGACCTCGATCGAGCCGATGATGTTCCAGGGCCGCGAGATCATCCCGATCGAGTTCCTGAAGGCCCTGCTGCCAGAACCGGCCTCGCTGGGTCCGATCACCAAGGGCAAGACGAACATCGGCACCATCGCCACCGGCGAGAAGGACGGCGTCGCCAAGACCTTCTACGTCAAGAACATCTGCGACCACGAAGAAGCCTATGCCGAAACCGGCAACCAGGCCGTCAGCTACACCACGGGCGTTCCGGCCATGATCGGCGCGGCCATGATGCTGACCGGCAAGTGGTCGGGCGCCGGCGTCTTCAACATGGAGCAGCTGGACCCCGATCCCTTCATGGACATGCTGAACAAGCATGGCCTGCCGTGGACCGTGGAAGAGCTGGACGCTCCGCTCGCTTTCTAGGACCTGAGTAAAAAGACGACATGGAAACCCAGGCCGGCGATCCCGGAGCCTTTGCTCATTTTGATCTGAACCGCGTCGCCTCGCCCGCCTTCGTGGTGGACGAGGCTGCGGTGCGGCGCAATCTGGCCACGCTGAAAGACGTGCGCGACCGGGGCAACGCCCGGGTCCTGCTGGCGCTCAAGGCCTTTTCCATGTGGTCGCTGGCGGACGTCGTCGGGGAATACCTCGACGGCGTCTGCGCCTCCGGTCTGTGGGAGGCGCGGCTGGCGCGTGAGTTCTACAAGGGCGAGCTGACCACCTATTCGCCCGCCTACAAGGCCGAGGATCTGCCCGAGATCCTGCGCCTGTCAGACCACGTCATCTTCAACTCGCCCGATCAGGTGGCGCGCTTTTCCGACCTGATCGCCGAGGCCCGCGCGGCTGGCGAGACCTTCGAGATCGGCCTGCGGCTGAACCCCGAACACTCCGAGGGCGAGGTCGCCAAATACGATCCGGCCCAGCCCTGCTCGCGCCTGGGCTATCCCGTGTCGCAGCTGACGCCGGAAAAAATGGTCGGCATCGACGGCATTCACATCCACGCCCTGTGCGAACAGGACTTCGCGCCCCTGTCGCGCATCTGGGCGGCGGTGGAGCCCAAGCTGGCCCCGCTGCTGGGCGGGGTGAAATGGATCAATCTGGGCGGCGGCCACCACGTGACCCGCGCCGACTATCAGATCGACCAGCTGGTCGACTTCCTGAACGACATTCAACAGCGTTACGACGTCACCGCCTATCTGGAGCCGGGCGAGGCCGTGGCCCTGGACGCCGGCATCCTGATCGGCGAGATCCTCGACGTCTTCGACAACGGCATGCCCATCGCCATCACCGACCTGTCGGCCACCTGCCACATGCCGGACGTGATCGAGGCCCCTTATCGCCCGGCCATGCTGAAAGAACCCGAGGACGGCGTCACCGTGCGTCTGGGCGGCCCGTCCTGCCTGGCCGGCGACATCATCGGCGACTACGTCTTCGCCGAACGCCCCGTGCCCGGAACGCGCCTCGCCTTCCTGGATCAGGCCCACTATTCGATGGTGAAGACCAACACCTTCAACGGCGTCCCCCTGCCGTCCATCGCCCTGTGGAACAGCGCCACGGACGAGCTGCGGATGGTGCGTGAGTTCGACTGGACGGAGTTCCGCGACCGGTTGTCGTGAGGGGCGGCGACGTCAAGGGGCGCCGCTCAAGCCTAAACTGACCTTCAATCTTCGCAATCAAGCCAAACCGTAAAGCTGAACACAGCCGAGCTATTGGAAGCTGCTGCGAGCATCACCTTCAATCGTTCGGCGGCCAGCTCCCGCCTCTCAGCAGCGGGGCGATCATAGCAGCCGTGGTCGCCATAAATGCCGAGATCGATGCGGGGAATTTCCGATTCTTCCGTCATTTCGAACGTCTCGACGATGTCGATCCACGCTCCTCGTGTGGCTAAATCATCGCTGAATGCCACGAGAGCCAATGTCCCAACACAACGGTGCCCACGTCCCGATTTGGCGGCTGCAAAAGCAGCATCACTAGATTCTTCGCGCATCCTTCAAACCTACTTGGAGAAGATGATGTCGGCTATGGGTCGTCAGCCGCCCCCTCCTCCGTCACCCTGGACGGCCCGGAGGGACGATCCGGGGCCCAGACGCCAGACCCAATGGCCCCCGGCAGAGACATATATCTTCCGTCTGGGTTCCGGGTTCGCTACGCGCCCCGGAATGACGGCAAGTGGGTCGACAGGAGCCCTCTCAGCCCAGCACGGCCCTTGCCGCCGCCGCATCCGCGTCGATCTGGACCTTCAGCGCCTCGAGGCCGTCGAATTTCATCTCGCCGCGCAGGAAGGCGACCAGTTCGGTCTCCAGGGTCTGGCCGTAGAGGCTTTCGTCGAAGTCCAGCAGCCAGACTTCCAGCAAGGGCTGTTCGATCTCGAACATGGGGCGGACGCCCAGGTTGGCGACCCCCTTGATGGCCCGCCCGTCCGGCAGGCGGGTGCGGACAGCGTAAACCCCGTAGGCGGGGCGCATGTAGTCGCCCATGGCGATATTGGCGGTCGGCACGCCGATGGTGCGGCCGCGCTTGTCGCCGTGGATCACCTCGCCCTGGATGGCGAAGGGGCGACCCAGGATGGCGGCGGCGCGGTCCATGTCCCCGGCCTTCAGCGCCTCGCGCACGGCGGACGACGACAGTTTCAGGCCCGAGGCGTCGTCGATGCGGTCGGTGACCGAAACGGTGAAGCCCAGGCTCTCGCCATAAGTCCGCAGCGCCTCGGGCGAGCCGGAGCGGCCCTTGCCGAAGGTGAAGTCGAAGCCGACGGCGGCGTGGGCGATTCTCAGACCTTCGGACAGGACGCGACGGGCGAACTCTTCATCCGTCATCCCCGCCATCTCGCGGTCGAAGGGGATCAGATACAGGCGGTCGACGCCGAGCGGCGCAAGCGCCCGGGCCATCTGGTCCGCCGTCATCAGGCGAAAGGGCGCGGCCTCGGGCTGGAACAGGCGACGCGGATGCGGATCGAAGCTGACGACGCCGAGCGGCGCGCCCAGTCGGTCAGCGGAGGCGCGGGCCGAGGCGATGACCGCCTGATGGCCACGATGCACCCCGTCAAAGGCGCCGACGGCCACCGCCGCCCCGCGCTGCGAGGCCGGCAGGTCGCGCCAGCCGCGGATGATCTCGACCACCTCGGAGGCTCAGCGCGCCGAGGGCTTGCGCCGACGCGGCACGCGCACGACGGCCACCCCGTCCATGATCAGCTTGTCGCCGACAAAGCCTTCGCATTTCAGCTCGACGCGGGCGCTGTCGGCTTCCATCGCGATCACCGTGATGACGATGCGGACCGAGTCGCCGATACGGACCGGGAAGTGGAAGGCCAGGGTCTGGGAAATATAGATGGACCCGGCGCCCGGCAGGATGGTGCCGACCACCGCCGACCCGAAGGCGGCGCTGAGCAGGCCGTGGGCGATGCGGCCGCGATAGGCGGTCTTGGAGGCGAACTCCTCGTCCAGGTGCACCGGATTGAAATCGTCCGAGGCCTCGGCAAACAGGCGAATCCGGTCCTCGGTGACGTGGACCGTCTTCTCGGCAGCCATGCCGACGTGGAGTTCGTCGAGGATGTAGCCGCCCGACGGATGCTGTGTGACGTATTCGACCATGTGCGGGCTTTACGGCAGGTGCGACGAAATGGCGAGCCTCACCACGCCAGTTCGAGCGCGGCGTAGCGGGCGAAGGTCGTCTCGGCCCGGAGCAATTCGCCCGCAAGCGCCGGATCGAGAGCGCCATCCGGCCCCTTGGCGGCGTCGCCGTGGATGCCCTGGGCGATGAAGAGGCAGTCCAGCGCCTGCTCGGCGGCGCCCAGGACGTCGGTGATGACGCCGTCGCCGATGCACAGAACGCGCGACCGATCGACCGGGCGGCCCATCAAGGTCTGAGCCTCGCGCAGGGCCAGTTCGTAGATGGGGCCGAAGGGCTTGCCGGCCATGACCACGCGCCCGCCCATTTCCTCGTAGAGGTCGGCGATGGCGCCGCCGCAATAGATGATGCTGTCGCCCTTCTGCACGATGCGGTCGGGGTTGGCGCAGATCAGTTCCAGACCGCGCTCGACGGCGGGAATCAGACGCTGGCGATAGTCCTCGGGCGTCTCGGTCGCGTCGTCGAACAGGCCTGTGACCGACAGGAAGGCGGCGTCAGACGCATCATGGGCGCTGGTCAGGTTCAGCCCTTCATACAGGACGAAGTCGCGGTCGGGGCCGATGATCCAGGCCGGACCCGGCGCGCGGCGGGCCAGCTCGGCGCGAGTGGCGTCGCCCGAGGTGACGAAGGCCTTCCAGGCGCTGCGCGGCACGCCCAGCGAATCCAGTTGCGCCACCACGTCCGACGAGGGGCGCGGCGAGTTGGAGATCAGGACGACGTGGCCGCCCTTCTCGTTGAACTTCGTCAGGGCCTCGCAGGCCACGGGCCAGCTTTCGCGCCCGTTGTGGATGACGCCCCAGACGTCGCACAGCAGGATGTCATAGTCATCGGCGACGGCGGACAGGCGAGGCAGGGCGTGAGGCAGGGTCATATGCCGGTTATAGCCGCCGCGCCGCCGGGGGAAAGGCCGCAGAGACCCCTTCCCGTCATTGGCGGCGTCGTCGCTTTCCCTCTTCGCCCTCGCCCTGCTTCCTGCTAACCGGCTTTCAGCATGAAAATCTCTCGCTTCGCCTACGCCGCCTACGGCCTCGCCCTCGTGGTCATCGTTCTGGACCAGTTGACCAAGGCCATGGTCCTGAACGCCATCGACGCGGCGCACATTTCGCAGATTCCGGACGGCTATCGCATCGCCGAGGTCATGCCGCCGGTGTTCAACCTGACCTATGTGCTGAACACAGGCGTCAGCTTCGGCCTGTTCGGCGGCGGCGCCGGGCGCTGGATTCTCAGCGCCTTCTCGATTCTGGTCGCCGGCGCCCTGGCCTTCTGGGCCACCCGCTCGGATCGCAAGCTGATGGTCGCGGCCATCGGTCTGGTCATGGGCGGCGCACTGGGCAATGTCTTCGACCGCATCCGCTTCGGCGGGGTCGTGGACTTCCTCGACTTTTCGGGGACCGGCCTGTTTCCGTGGATTTTCAACATCGCCGACGCGGGCATCACGGTCGGGGTCGTCCTGCTGATCCTCGACAGCTTCCTGTCGGAACGCCGCGCCAAGGTTGGCGTGGCCCCTGAAAAGTCGTAATCACCCCTCTTCGTTATCGTCCCGAGCCAGCGCCACACGGCGCGCCTCCCGGAGCCGAGCTGACCTTATGCGTATCCGTAACGCCGCCACCGTGGCCCTTCTCGCCACCACCGCCCTCGGCCTGACCGCCTGCGCCGGCATGAAGCAGAGCATCGGCCTGGCCAAGGTCGTGCCCGACGAATTCCTCACCGTGGCCAGCGCGCCCCTGGCAGTGCCGCCGGAATACGGCCTGACGCCGCCTTCGCCCGGCCAGCCCCGCCCTCAGGAACTGGCGCCGGAAAGCGCCGCTCGTCAGATTTTGCTGGGCCAACGCCAGGCCGTGACCCGCACCGGCGGCGAGCAGGCCCTGGTCAGCCAGGCCGGCGCCGACCGCGCCGACCCCCTGGCCCGCTATGTCGTCGACGACGAGTTCGGCGACCTGGCCCACAAGGAAGAAAGCTGGGCCAACCGCGTCATGTTCTGGCGCAAGAACGACGCCGCGACCCAGGGGCCGACCACCAGCCAGGATTCGCAAGGCACGCGCACCATCGACGCCAGCACCGAGCACGCCCGCCTGCAAGCCCTGACCGGCGGGCAGCAGGGCATCACGATCACGACGCGCCGCGACAGCCGCTTCAAGTTGCCCGGCCTGTAAGACAGGGCCTCAAGGCCAGAGCATCAGGGCGCGTTCGTTTCGGCGGACGCGCCCTTTTCGTTTTGGAGCAGGGTGGCCTCATTCCTCCCCATTCCATGGGAGGAAAACAGAAGTCCGTGCCTCAGGCCGTCAGGACACGCGGCAACTTGAACGAGACGGTTTCACGCGCGCCGTCATCCTCGGTCACGACGGCGTCAAACCGGGCGCGAATGGCGTCGATCAGAGCCTCGATCAGCGGTTCAGGCGCCGAGGCGCCCGCTGTGACGCCCACTGTGGTCACGCCGTCGAACCACGACCAGTCCACATCGCCCGCGTCATCGACCAGACGAGCGTCGCTCGCCCCGGCCTTCAGCGCCACATCGACCAGACGGGCCGAGTTGGACGAATTCTTCGACCCGACGACCAGCACCAGTTGGCACCCCTCGCCCAGTTGCTTGACCGCCTCCTGGCGGTTGGTGGTGGCGTAGCAGATGTCTTCCTTGTGCGGGTCCGGCAGCTCCGGGAAGCGCCGCTTCAACGCCGCCAGGATGTCCGCCGTGTCATCCACCGACAGCGTCGTCTGGGTGGCGTAGGCCAGAGGCTGATCACCGGGCCGCTGGAAGGTCTCGGCGTCCGCCACCGTCTCGACCAGGCTGATGGCGCCGAGGGGCAACTGGCCCATGGTGCCGACGACCTCGGGGTGGCCGGCGTGGCCGATCAGGATGATGTGCCGCCCCGCCGCATGATGACGCTCGGCCTCGACGTGGACCTTCGACACCAGGGGGCAGGTGGCGTCGAGAAACAGCATTTCACGCGACCGCGCCGTGGCCGGCACCGACTTGGGCACGCCGTGGGCCGAAAAGACCACGGGCCGGTCATCGGGACATTCGTCCAGTTCCTTGACGAAGACCGCCCCCATGCCCTTCAGCCGCTCGACGACATGACGATTGTGAACGATTTCATGGCGCACATAGACAGGAGCGCCGAACTTCTCGATGGCGCGCTCGACGATCTGGATGGCCCGATCCACCCCGGCGCAGAAGCCGCGCGGCGTGGCGAGCCGTACATTCAGGGGACGGCGATCAAAACTCGAGGGCGATACGGGCGCGTTCATGGGCGGAACCTAGTCGCTCGCGCCCCTTCCCGCCACCGGTTGCGTGCTCGCGTTTGCCGCGCCTCGCTTTAGCCGCTATCAGCATCAAGCGTGCACCGGTCGGCGCCGACTGTCGCGCGCTCCCTTTCGCTTGCCGGAAATGAAATTGATGCGTCGCGTCTTCACTGCCCTGGCCGCCCTGTCGATGACAGCCGTGCTTGTTCCCTCCGCCCAGGCTCAGATGAGCAGCGGTCAGCGTGGACAAGGCCAGCAGCAACAGCAGCAGGAAGAACCTCGGGCCCGCCCGATGCGTATCGCGCCGTTGAGCCGTCGCGCCAACGCCGGACCCTGCCCCTACGTGAAGGTGCTTTACGACGCCGCACGCTATGTCGAGCTGGCCGATTACACCCGCCCCTCGATCGCCGGTGTCGGCTTCACCGGCGAGATCGAAGGCATTTCGGCCGACTGCGTCTATCGCGAAGCCGATCCCATCCGCCTGGACTTCAACGTGCTGTTCAACCTCGGCAAGGGCGCGCAGGCCAGCGGCGACGCCCACACCTATCGCTACTGGGTGGCGGTGACCGAACGAAACTCGGCCGTTCTGGCCAAGGAATATTTCGACCTGCCGGTCAATTTCGAAGGCCAGACCACGGCCTCGGTCCAGCAGGCCCAGTCCATCGTCATTCCGCGCGCCGACGCCACCACCAGCGGCAATAATTTCGAGGTCCTGATCGGCTTCGAAATCACGCCGGACATGGCCGAATTCAACCGCTCGGGCAGCCGCTTCCGCGTCACCGCCGGCCAGACCCAACCGAACCCCTAAGAATCATGACTGATCTCAAGACCTCTCTCAGCGAAGCGGTCGGAGCCGCCTTCGCCGCCGAAGGCGTGGACAAGGCCCTGGCCCGCGTCACCGCCTCGGACCGTCCCGACCTGGCCGACTTCCAGTCCAACGGCGCCCTGGCCGCCGCCAAGGCGCTGAAGGCCAATCCGCGCGAACTGGCCGCCAGGGTGGCCGAGCGTCTCGGCAACGATCCGCGCCTGTCGTCGGTCGAGGTCGCCGGTCCCGGCTTCATCAACATGAAGCTGTCGAACGCGGCCCTGGCCCAGCGCGCCGCCGAGGTCGCAACGGACAAGGAACTGGCCGGCGCCTCGCGCGTCGAGCCGCGCAAGGTGGTGATCGACTACGGCGGCCCGAACGTGGCCAAGCCCATGCACGTCGGCCACCTGCGCAGCGCCATCATCGGCGAGAGCCTGAAGCGGCTGTTCCGCCTGCGCGGCGACGAAGTCGTCGGCGACGCCCACTTCGGCGACTGGGGCTTCCAGATGGGCCTGCTCATCACCGCCTGCGGCGACGAGGGTCTGGCCGACGCCTTCATGGCCGAGGGCGACGGCCCCTTCCCGACCGAGACGCCGGTGACGCTGGCCGACCTGGACCGCCTCTATCCGCAGGCCGCCGGCAAGGCCAAGGAAGACCCCGCTTTCCGCGATCGCGCCCGCAAGGCGACGGCTGAACTGCAGGGCGGCCGCCCCGGCTATCGCGCCCTGTGGTCGCACTTCGTCGCCGTCAGCCGCGAGGCGCTGAAGCGCGAGTATGACGACCTGTCGGTCGACTTCGACCTGTGGAACGGCGAGAGCGACGCCGATCCCCTGATGGACGAGATGATCGCCGACCTGAAGGCCAAGGGCCTGCTGGTCGAGGACGACGGCGCCAAGGTGGTCCACGTCGCCCGCGACGGCGAGACGCGCAAGAAGAAGCTGGCCGACGGCTCGGTGATCGAAGCGCCGTCGCCCCCGCCCCTGCTGGTCATCAGCTCGGAAGGCTCGGCCATGTACGGCACGACCGACCTGGCCACGATCCTGGACCGCAAGAAGGCGATCGGCCCGGACCTGATCCTCTACGTCGTCGACGAGCGTCAGGCCGAACATTTCGAACAGGTCTTCCGCGCCGCTTATCTGGCCGGATATGCGCCCGAAAAGTCGCTGGAGCACCTGGGCTTCGGCACCATGAACGGCGCCGACGGCAAGCCCTTCAAGACCCGCGCGGGCGGCGTCCTGAAACTGCGCGACCTGATCGACATGGCGACGGACAAGGCGCGCGAGCGTCTGCACGAGGCCAAACTGGGCGACGATCTGCCCGAGGCCGAGTTCGAGGACATCGCCCACAAGGTGGCGGTCGCCGCGCTGAAGTTCTCGGACCTGTCGAACAACCGCACCACCAGCTACGTCTTCGACCTCGACCGCTTCATGAGCTTCGAGGGCAAGACCGGCCCCTATCTGCTGTATCAGGCCGTGCGGGTGAAATCCCTGCTGCGCAAGGCGGCGGAACAGGGCGTGGCCTTCGCCCCCATCGTCATCGAGGAAGCCGCCGAACGCGACCTGGCCCTGACGCTGGACGCCTTCGACGCGGCCACGGCGGACGCCTATGACAAGCGTTCGCCCAACCTGATCGCCGAGCACGCCTATCGCCTGGCGCAGAGCTTCTCGAAATTCTACGCCGCCTGCCCGATCCTGGTCGCGCCGGACGCCGCCACCAAGGGCTCGCGCCTGGCCCTGGCCGCCGCGACCCTGCACCAGCTGGAGACGGCGCTTCGCCTGCTGGGCATCGAGACGCCCGAGCGGATGTAATGTGATAAGGGGGAGGCTTCGCTACGGAGCCTCCCCTCATGTCCCTCGACGCCTTCATCGCCGGCCTGCCCAAGGCCGAACTGCACCTGCACATCGAGGGCTCGCTTGAGCCCGAACTGATGTTCGAGCTGGCGCAGCGCAACGGCGTCGCCATCCCCTACGACAGCGTCGAGGCCGTGCGTGCGGCCTATGACTTCTCGAACCTGCAGGACTTCCTCGACATCTATTACGCGGGCGCGGCCGTGCTGCTGACCCGTCAGGACTTCGAGGATCTGGCCTTCGCCTATTTCCAGCGCGCCGCCGCCGACAATGTGCGCCACGCCGAGATCTTCTTCGACCCCCAGACCCACACCGACCGGGGCGTGCCCTTCGCTGTCGTGGTCGAGGGCCTGATCGCGGGCATGGACCGGGCCAGGACCGAGCTGGGCGTGACGTCGGGCCTGATCCTCAGCTTCCTTCGCCACCTGTCCGAGGACGAAGCCTTCGCCACGCTGGAGATGGCCAAGCCCTATCTGCACCACTTCATCGGCGTCGGACTGGATTCGTCCGAGGTCGGCCACCCGCCGTCCAAGTTCCAGCGCGTCTTCGCCGCCGCCCGCGAACTGGGTCTGAAGCTGTGCGCCCACGCCGGCGAGGAAGGCCCGCCCGCCTATGTGCATGAGGCCCTGGACCTGCTGCACATCGACCGCATGGACCACGGCAACCGCTCGATGGAGGATGAGGCCCTGATCGCGCGTCTGGCCGCCGAGCAGATGACCCTGACGGTCTGCCCCCTGTCCAACCTGAAGCTCTGCGTGGTCAAGGACCTGAAGGACCACCCCGTCCCCGAGATGCTGCGCCGCGGCCTGCACGTCACCCTGAACTCGGACGACCCGTCCTATTTCGGCGGCTATGTGAACGCCAACTATATCCAGCTGGCGAACGCCGTGGGCCTGACGCGGAAGCAGGTGACGCAGCTGGCCAGGAACAGTTTCGAAGGCAGCTTCCTGAGCGAGGCCGACAAGGCGGCGCGCATCGCCGAAGTGGACGCCTACGCGGCGGCGAACTGAGCCATCCCTCCCCCGAGGATGACCGCGGTGGGGGCGGGCCTTTCCCCCATCACCGGACTCCCCCGACTCTAATGTTCCTGATATGTTCGCATTATGGAGCGCCCCGGCCGACAGCCCGATGATGACGCCGCAGGCCTGCGCTGGCTGTTCGTCGACCTGAACGCCTTCTTCGCCAGTGTGGAGCAGCAACAGAACCCCGACTGGCGCGGCAAGCCGGTCATCGTTCGTCCCGCGATCAGCGAATACACCGGCGCTATCGCCGCCAGCTATGAGAGCAAGGCCTTCGGCGTCCGCACCGGGATGCAGGTGGCCGAGGCGCGCCGTCTGTGTCCCGGCCTGATCGTCGCCGAGGCGCGCCCCGACCTCTATGTCGAGGTCCACAAGCAGATCATGGCGGAGATCGATCGCCATGTGCCTGTGTGGAAGGTCGGCTCCATCGACGAATGCTCGTGCCAGTTGATCGGGCCGGAGCGGCGCGAGGCGAACGCCGTCGCCCTGGCCCGACGCATTCAGGCGGGGATCATGGAGAATGTGGGCGAATGCCTGCGGTCCTCCGTCGGCCTGGCGCCGTCGCGGTTTCTGGCCAAGACGGCCTGCGGCATGAAGAAACCCGCCGGACTGACCATCCTGCGCGCCCATGAACTGCCCGGCGCCATCCTGCATCTGCCGCTGTCGCAGTATCCGGGCGTCGGCTCGCGGATGCGCGAGCGACTGGCGGCGGCGGGCGTCACGGACACGGCGGGCCTGTGGAACATGACCGCAAAGGAGGCGCGCGCGATCTGGAACAGCATCGAGGGCGAGCGCATCTGGCGCGGCCTGCACGGTCTCGACAGCGAACCGACCCCGGTCAAGCCGCCCGCCTCCATCAGCCACAGCCATGTGTTGGCCCAGGCCATGCGCACCCCGGACAAGGCGCGGGCGGTGGCGCGACGGCTGATGGTCAAGTGCGGCGCGCGGCTGCGGCGGATGGGGCTGACGGGTTCAGGCATCAGCCTGCATCTCGACATGGGGCCGAAGGGCGCCAGACGCGGCTGGGACACGACGGGCCTGAACCGCGCCGTCGCCCCGACGCAGGACACCTTCGCCCTGCTGGCCGCGCTGGACCACCTGTGGCGCCGGGTCGAGCCGGAGCTGGAGGCCGGGCGGTTGAGCTATGTCGGCGTGGGCGTTCACGGCCTGAAGGCGCGCGACGCCTTTGAAGCCGACCTGTTCGACATCGGCCCGGATCAGGGCGGCGATGCGCCCTCCTTGCGCCTGTCGCAGGCGCTGGATGCGCTGAACAAACGCTATGGCAAGGACACGGTCAGCATCGGCCCCAAGGCGGGCCTGCCCGACTACATCGGCGCCAAGATCGCCTTCACCCGCATCCCCGACGAGGCGGATTTCTATGAGTGAGCTCCCTTTCGTCATCCTCCGGCGAGCGGAGCGAGACCGGGGGACCCAGCGGCGCGCGTGAGCGCGAAGCAGCCACACGCCGCTTACATTGCAAGGATCGCCTTCGGCGCCGCTGGGTCCCCCGGTCTGCGCCGCTGCGCGGCTTGCCGGAGGATGACGAAAGAAAAAGAGCGTCAGCCGATCAGCGAGGCGGCTGCGATCTCCGCCACCTTCAGCGCGGCGAAGCTGGCCTTGGCCGCCGCCGCCGTGTCCGGGGCGATGGCGCGGCAGGCGTCCTCGATGACCACGGTCTCAAAGCCCTCGTTCACCGCGTCCTCGGCGGTGAAGCGGACGCAATAGTCATAGGCCAGGCCGCACAGGAAAACCCGCTTCACGCCCCGGTCGCGCAACAGACCTGCCAGGCCCGTCGCCGTCCTGTGGTCGTTCTCATAGAAGCCGGAATAGCTGTCGAGCGCCGGATTGTAGCCCTTGCGAACCACGGCCAGCGCCTTGGTCACGGCGGGGGCGACCTCGGGGTGGAAGGCCGCGCCGTGCGTGCCTTGCAGGCAATGATCCGGCCACAGCATCTGGCGGCCGTAGGCGACCTCGATCTGCGTGAAGGGCGCCGCGCCCTCGTGGTTGGAGGCGAAGCTGATCTGATCCGGCGTATGCCAGTCCTGGGTGGCGATCACCGTGTCGAAGCGTTCGGCCAGGCGGTTGATCAGGGGCATGATGCCCGCCCCGCCCTGAACCGCCAGGGCGCCGCCCTCGCAGAAGTCGTTCTGGGCGTCGATGACCAGAAGGGCGTCTGAAGCGGTGATCTTCATGGCTCAGGCCGCCGCGATCTGATCGACCTCGCTGGCCGAGCCGAGCGCCACCGGGATACGCTGGTGCAGTTCGCTCGGAGCCACGTCCAGAATGGCCTGAACGCCGTCCGTGGTCGCCTTGCCGCCCGCCTGTTCGATCAGGAAGGCCATGGGGTTGCCCTCGTACATGAGACGTAGCTTGCCCGGCTTGTTCGGCTCGCGCTTGTCCCACGGATAGAGGAAGACCCCGCCGCGCATCAGGATGCGGTGGACGTCGGCCACCATGGCGGCGACCCAGCGCATGTTGAAATTCTTGCCGCGCGGGCCGTCAGCGCCCGCCAGGCAGCCGTCGATGTAGCGCTGGACGCTCTCGGCCCAGTGGCGCCGGTTCGACATGTTGATGGCGAACTCCTTCGTGTCGGCGGGGACCGTGATCCGCTCATGCGTCATCAGCCACTGGCCGTCGTGCGACAGGGTGAAGCCCGCCACGCCCTTGCCCGTGGTCAGCACCAGCATGGTCTGGCCGCCATAGACGGCATAGAGGGCCGCGACCTGCTGGCGGCCCTGTTGCAGGAAGTCGGCCTCGACCGGCGTGGCCGACGGCGACTTCAGCACCGAGACGATGGTGCCGACGGGGGCGTTGATGTCGATGTTGGACGAGCCGTCCAGCGGGTCGAACAGGACCAGGTATTCGCCCGCCGGGTTGGTCGCGGGCTGAACCGTGTCCATTTCTTCCGACGCCACGCCCGCCACGGCCGGGCAGGCCAGCAGCCGGTCGGTCAGGACGTCGTTGGAGATGACGTCGAGCTTCTTCTGCTCCTCGTCCTGCACGTTGACGGCGCCGGATGCGCCCAATGCGCCGACCAGGGCCCCGCCGGACACGATCTTGCGGATCTCGACGCAGGCGGCGGCGGCGACCGTCAGGGTCTGGGCCAGGCCTTGAGGCAGATCGAGGGAGGCCAGATGGGCGGCGAGGTCGGTGCGGGCGGTCATGGCGGCCTTCAATCCTGTCACGAGAGGAGTTCGCGCCCCTCATGGCCTGTCGTATCGCTCGCGGCAAGCCCGGCGCCGCTTGACTTCGGCCCGGAGTCGGGGCCTTAGGTCACACGCTCTCGCGGGAGAGATCGGCGGTCGCGCAGCGGCCGTCGGGGCCGAAGGCGCAACCGCCCCGGAAACGCTCAGGCAAAAGGACCGCGAAGGCGCACGGACGCTGGAAAGTCGCCGTAAGGCGCGCCGACGGAGCAAGGCAGTTCGCCCCCCAAGGCGACGGTCGGAATCTCTCAGGCTTCAGGACAGCGGGGGCGCGACGACGGCGAAGCTATCGCCGCAACCCGCGACCCGGAGTGCGCCATGAGCGACCAGGCCTTGAAGACCACCCCCCTCAACGCGGCGCACCGCGCCCTGGGCGCCCGCATGGTCGGGTTCGGCGGCTATGACATGCCGGTCCAATACGAAGGCGTCCTGGCCGAGCACCGCTGGACCCGCGAACACGCCGGCCTGTTCGACGTCTCGCACATGGGCCAGGCCCGCATCACCGGCGCCGACGCGATTGCCCAGTTCCAGCGCTTCGTGCCCGGCGACTATCGGATCCTGAAGGACGGCAAGCAGAAGTACTCCCTGCTGCTGAACGCCGAGGGCGGCATCATGGACGACCTGATGGCGGGCAAGCCCGACCACGACGGCCTCTATGTCGTGGTCGGGCTTGCCCGCCATCAGGT
>Ga0247823_10002644_pt1 | contig 14687 bp, 10 predicted proteins | sample 13C_PalmiticAcid_2_FD_192426 | JGI IMG/M metagenome (GOLD analysis project Ga0247823, IMG submission 192426) | Soil microbial communities from agricultural site in Penn Yan, New York, United States - 13C_PalmiticAcid_Day30 | ecosystem: Environmental > Terrestrial > Soil > Agricultural land...
GTCGGATGAGGCATAGTTGATCGCGACGTTCGCGCCGTGCTGCGCGGCGCCGATTGCCGCGGCGCGGCCGATCCCGGTCGATCCGCCGGTTACCAATACCGTCTTGCCCTCAAGAAGCTTCACTTCACATCCCCCACAAGGATCGAGCGATCGATCGCTTCGATCCGATTGACCCCGGTCAGCGTCATCGCGACCGTCATTTCCTTGGCGATCAGCTCGAGCAGCTTGGCGACGCCCGCCTCGCCCTGCGCCGCGAGCGCATAGACCCAGGCGCGGCCGAGCAGCACGCCCTGCGCGCCCAATGCCAGCATCCGAACCACATCGAGCCCGTTGCGTACCCCGCCATCGGCCAGCACAGTCAGCCGGTCGCCGACCGCATCGGCGATGCCCGGGAGCGCGCGGGCACTCGACAGCACGCCGTCGAGCTGACGCCCGCCATGGTTGGAGACGACAATGCCGTCGGCACCGATCGCCGCCGCCTCACGCGCATCCTCGGGATCGAGGATGCCCTTGATGATCAGCGGGCCGTCCCATTCGGCGCGGATCCAGTCGAGATCCTTCCACTGGATCGACGGATCGAAGTTGTTCGCGAGCCAGCCCATATAGTCGTTGAGTCCGCTGTCCTTGCCGAGCACGGGGAGCAGATTGCCGAGCATGTGCGGGCGGCCCCACAGGCCGACATCCCATGCCCAGCGCGGCCTGCCCATCGCCTGCAGCATCCGCCGCAGCGGCGCGTTGGGGCCGGACATGCCGGCATGGGCGTCGCGATAGCGCGCGCCGGGCACGGGCATGTCGACGGTGAACACCAGCGCCTCCGCGCCCGCCGTCTTGGCACGCGCGATCAGGTCGCGCATGAAGGCGCGGTCGCGGATCACATAGAGCTGGAACCAGAAGGGATCGGCAACCTGCGACACCTCCTCGATCGAGCAGATCGACACGGTGGAGAGGCAGGTCGGGATGCCCGCAGCCTTGGCTGCGCGCGCCGCCTGGAGCTCGCCGCGGCGCGCATACATGCCGCTGATTCCGACCGGGCCGAGCGCCACGGGCAAAGCGACTTCGCGCCCGAAAAGCTTGGTCTTGAGGTCGATGCTCGCGACATCCTTGAGCACGCGCTGGCGCAGCGCGATGTCGGCAAGGTCGCTGACGTTGCGGCGCAGCGTCTCTTCGGCATAGGCGCCGCCATCGGCGTAGTCGAACAGGAAGCGCGGGACGCGTCGCCGTGCGGCTTCGCGAAAGTCGTTGGCGGAGGAGATGATCACGCGGCGCCCTTTCCGGCGGCAAGCTCGTTCAGATATTCTTCCAGATTGCTGTAGCCGTCACGGTTGCGATCGGCGGCGCCATCGGCGCGCGCGGGATCGAGGCCGCGGGCGCGCTCCCAGGCATCGGGCATGCCGTCATTGTCGCTGTCGACCGGCGCAGCGCCCGAGCGCAGTGCGGGCCAGCCGCCGTCCTGAGCCTCATTGTCGATGATGCGACCGGTCTTGCCGCGCACGCCGGCGACGATTTTGGCGTCGACCGCATCGCGCACCAGCGAAGCGCCTGCACCCGCGAGCACGCGGTCGAAGGCGCGGGGCGCCGGATCGGCGGTGACCGCGCCCACGTCGAGCGGTGCGTCGAGCCAGTAGCCGACGGGGATGTTGCCCCTCACCAGCGCCTTCTGGTCCGTCGCAACCGTCCCATTCATGCTGTTGCCCGACCAGTAGGCGCGGGCGAGCTGGTTCTGCTCCTCGAACGCGAAACTGCCCTTGCTATCGGGACCGGCGACATAGCTGTTGTCGATGAAGTTGTACTGGGCGTGGGTCGAGACGTCGTAATTGTAGCCCGCGCGATCCTTGCCCCAATTGTAGAAGACGTTGGAGCGGAACTCGAACAGCGCGCCCTTGTCGTCCTCGCTGGGCAGCGAATAGTTGCCCGGCCGCGGCATCCGGTCGAGATGATTGGCCCAGAGGTTGTGGTGCCAGCTGATCTTCGCGCCCTTCGCGGCGCGGATCAGGCTGCCAAAGCCATGCTCGCCTTTGTCGTGGTTCGACTTGCGCAGCGAGTTGGCAATGATCGACCATTGCACGGTCAAGTCCCACACCCCGTCGCCCGGCTTGTCGTAATGCGTCGAGGCCGACAGCGTCTCGTCGATCGACCAGCTCGCCGAGACATGGTCGAGGATGATCCGCCGCCCTTTGGTGATCGTCAGCGCATCCTGCTGCGTGCCCGACGCGGCGCCGAGCCGGGCGCGGATGTAGCGCACCACCACGTCATTCGCGGCGATGTTGAGCGAGCGGTCGCGGATGGTGATGCCGTCGCCGGGCGCGGTCTGCCCGGCGATGGTCAGCCGCCCGTTGGTGACGACGATATCGGACTTGAGCGCGATCGTGCCCGAGACATGGAAAACCACCGTGCGCGGCCGGTCCGTCTCAAGCGCCGCACGAAGACTGCCCGGCCCGGAATCGTTAAGGTTGGTGACCGCGATCACCCGCCCGCCGCGTCCGCCCTCGGAAAAGCGCCCCGCCCCCTCGGCGCCCGGAAAGGCGGGCACCTTGGGGATTTCGCTCTGCGCGAATGCGGGACCGGCGCACGCGAGCAATGCGAGAGCGGGAGCGCGCAGCATCAGAAGGAGGTGAACAGGGCTTCGCGCGCAAGGCGAAGTGCGGTCACCGCATCCTGCCGGTCCTGCGCATCCTGCATCGCTTCGACGTCGAGCTTGTCGAGCGCGCGCTCGATGCCCTTGAGGAAGCTGATCGCGCCGTTCGCGACCGCGATCGAATCCTCGCGGAACGGGAACTGGTCGAGCTGCCACACGCCTTCCCACTTGTTCTTGCGCAGCGTGTAGAAGAATTCGAACAGCTCGATCGGGTGGACCGATCCCGCCATCAAATCGTCGTCCCAGCCGCGGAAATTGTCGTTCACGTCCATGCCGAACAGGCGCCCGTGATCGATCGCGAGCTGCGCCGAATCCGCCGGCGACTCGCCGCCGTACAACGCGTGGCCGAAGTCGAGCAGGATGCCGACATTGGGCAGCCCCATCCGCTCGATGCCGAGCAGCGTACGCGACACGCTGTCATAGCTCATATGGCAGCGTGGCTCGCGCGGCTTGTACTCGATCACGAATTTGAGGTCGGGATTCTGGCTGGCGAGCTCGCCGATGCCCTCGACGCTCATCTGCCACAGCTTCTTGTGATCGACCTGGAACGGATAGTCCCAGCCGTCCTGCCCCGGCCACAGCTTCACATACTCCGCGCCGAAGTGGCGGACGACCTTGGCGGCGTCGTTGCACATCTCGTTGGCGAGCCGGCGGATACCGGCGTCCGGGTTGGTGAAGGCGCCCTTGGCGAACTGGCGCGTGTAGATTTCGGGGGTGATGCCGATGACCGACAGGTTGTTGCGCTTGAGCGCCTCCCCGACCGTGTCGAGCGACAGGCTGGGATCGACGAAGGGATAGTTGATATCGACCACCGACAGGTCGTCGACCTGCCCGGCAATATCGATCATCTCGATCAGCGAACGCGCCGGGCCATAGCCGTCGGTCGCATAGCGATCGACGAAGGTCGCGAAGTGCCAGATACCGGCCCCGTATTTTTGATTGCTCACGTGTTCGATCCTCAGTGATGTGCGGCGCAGACGCGCCGGGAAATTCAGGCGATCAGCACCTCGACACCGGCCGCTTCGATCGCGGCACGGTCTTCGTCACGGATGCCGGTATCGGTCACCAGCAGGTGGACCAGTTCGATCCCGCCCAGCGCGCTGAAGGAGCGCAGCCCGATCTTGCTCGAATCGGCGACGAGGATGACCTTCTCCGCCGCGTCAATCATCGCGCGCTTGACCGGAATGTCGGATAGCGCCGGATAAGTGAGGCCGGCTTCCAGATCGATCGCCGCGGTCGCCAAAAACAGCTTCTGGACGAACAGCCCGCGGAAATAGTCGGCGGAACGGTCGCCCGACAGCGACAGCGTCGGCGCCTTGAAATGCCCGCCGGTCATATGAACGTCGAAGCCCGGCTCTGCCCCCAACGTCAGCGCGATGTTGAGCGCGTTGGTGATGACGGTCATGTCACGCCGTCCGGTCAGCTGCGCGGCAACCTCGGTCGTGGTCGATCCCGAATCGAGGATGATGGTCTCGCCGTCGCCGACCAGCGCCGCGGCGGCACGGCCGATACGCTGCTTGGCGTCCATATTCTCATGATGTTGGAGCGCCATCGCGCGCACCTGCTGCGTCACCGATTTCAGGAACGCGCCGCCATGCTCGCGGACGATATGACCGTCGGACTCAAGCTTCTCGAGATCCTGGCGGACCGTGACTTCGGAAACGCCGAACGCTTCGGCCAGGCTGCGCACGCGCGCGCTGCCCTCCTCCTGAAGCCATTCGAGGATCTTCTTCCGGCGCGCCTCGCCGAGCATCCGCGCTCGCCGTTCGCCGCTCATGCGGCATCCCCGGTGCGAAATGCGCCGCGGAAGGGCGCCCACCGGCTGGACGATTCCGACATCCCCGCTCCTGCTATCTGCCTGTTTTGGTGCCCGTTCGGGGCCGTGCGGCCCGCCCCTTTCCTAACGCGGGCTTTCGGCTCTTGTCAATTTCGAGCGACATCCGTAAAAAACGCAAAAATTCGAAACTTCGATCGATACCCATATAATATGACTTTTATTGCGTTCGGTTTCAACATCCGCTATTCGGCGGGCAGGAGAGGTTAATGAACAGAGTCGGTTTGGAGAGTCGGGACTCGGCTGCGCGCACGCTGGAAACGCGCGCTGCCCATGTCCGCGAGCGCGCCAACTGGATGCGCCGCCGCCTGCTCCGCATGATCGTCGACGCTGGCCAAGGTCATCCCGGTGGCGACCTTTCGTCCGCAGACGTCATTGCCTCACTTTATTTCGACATTCTTCGGATTGACGGTTCCTCCCCTGCCGCCCCGGACCGCGACCGCTTCGTGATGAGCAAAGGTCATTGCACCGGCGCTCTCTATACGGCGCTGGCCGGGGCGGGCTTCTTTGCGGAGGAAGAACTCGACACGTATCTCAAGCCCGAGTCGCGGCTGAACGGTCACCCCAACCGGACCTATCTGCCCGGGGTAGAGACCAATACCGGTCCGCTCGGCCATGGCCTGCCGGTCGCGGTCGGCATTGCCGTCGCAGGGCAGATCGACAAGGCGGACTATCGCGTCTTCGCACTCACCGGCGACGGCGAGCTGCAGGAAGGCAGCATGTGGGAAGCGGCGATGTTCGCCGGCCATCGCGGCCTTGGCAACCTCACCGTCATCGTCGACCGCAACCGGCTCCAGCAGGGCGCAGGGACCGAGGATACCAACAGCCTCGAACCGCTCGCCGACAAGTGGCGCGCATTCGGCTGGGAAGTCGTCGGCGTCGATGGGCATGACCATGCCGCCTTGCTCGAAACCTTCGATCGCGCCGCGCAGCCGCGCAACAAGCCGCTCGTCATCATCGCCGATACGCACAAGGGTCAGGGCGTCAGCTTCATGCGCGACCAGGCCGGCTGGCACCATGGCGTGCCCAATGCCGAGCAATACGCGCAAGCAATCGCCGAACTCGAAGCGGAGATGAACTGATGGCCGCCGCAGCAGCTCCCTCCGGTATGTTCGATTGCCGCGACGCCTACGTCCGCACCGTCGAGGAACTCGCCGCCAATGACAGCCGCATCGTCGCGGTGGTCAATGATTCGGTCGGCTCGTCCAAGCTCGGCAAGTTCCGCGAGCGCTTCCCCGACCGGCTGATCAATGTCGGCATCGCCGAACAGAATATGGTCGGCGTCGGCGCGGGTCTCGCCAATGGCGGCAAGATCCCGTTCGTCAGCGGCGCCGGCTGCTTCCTCACCGCGCGCGCGATGGAGCAGATCAAGGCCGACTGTGCGTACAGCCAGCAGAATGTGAAGCTGTGCGGCATCTCCTCGGGCGTCGCCTATGGCGAGCTTGGCGCGACGCACCACAGCATCGAGGACGTCGCCTGGCTGCGCGCGATCGACAAGCTGACGGTGATCGTCCCCGCCGACCCGTGGGAGACGGCCGAGGCGATCAAGGCCGCCGCCGCCTATGACGGACCGGTCTACATCAAGATCAGCCGCATGCCGGTGCCCGCGCTGGAGCGTCCCGCGGGCGCCGCCTTCACGATCGGCAAGGGCGAAGTGCTGCGCGAGGGCGGCGACATCGCCATCGTCACCAACGGCACGCTGGTCCACCGCGCGATCGCCGCGGCGGAGGCACTTGCAGCCGAGGGCATCGCCGCGCGCGTGATCAACATGGCGACCGTATCGCCGCTCGACACCGGGCTGATCGCCGCTGCGGCGCAGACCGGGGCGATCGTCACCGCCGAGGAAGGACTTGCGCAAGGCGGCCTTGGTGGCGCGATCGCCGAATATTGCGCGCAGCATTCGCCCGTGCGGATGCGGATGCTGGGCTTCCCCGGCTTCCTGCCGACCGGCTCGGCTTCGTGGCTGATGGAGCGTTTCGGCCTCACCGCCGATGGCATCGCCGCCGTCGCACGCGAACTGCTGGAAGCGAAGAAGGCCGCCTGATGTCCGGACCGGTCATCCTTGCCATCGATCAGGGCACCACCAACACCAAGGCGCTGCTGGTTGCGCCGGACGGGTCGGTGGTGATTTCGCGGTCGCGGGCGATGCAGGTGACCTATCCGCAGGCGGGCTGGGCCGAGCAATCGGCGTCGGACATCTGGGAAGCGGTCGCGGCGCTGATCGCCGAGCTGGTCGCCGCCGCGCCCGACGCGCAGATCGCCGCGCTCGCCATCTCCAACCAGCGCGAGACGGTGGTGCTGTGGGAGGCCGAGACCGGCCGCCCGATCGCGCCCGCGGTGATCTGGCAGTGCGCACGCTCGGCCGAGCGTTGCGCCGCGCTGCGCGACGCGGGCCTTGCCGACGCGATCGTCTCGCGCAGCGGCCTTGGCATCGACCCGCTCTTCCCCGCCGCCAAGATCGGCTGGCTGCTCGATTCGATCCCCGACGCGCGCGACCGCGCGGCGAAGGGTGAGATCAAGGCGGGGACGATCGACAGCTGGCTGTTGTGGAACCTCACCGGCGGGCAAGTCCACGCGACCGACCACAGCAACGCCTCACGCACGCAGCTCTTCAACCTCGACACGCTCGACTGGGACGCGGAGCTCGCGCGCATCTTCGATGTGCCGCTGAGCATCCTGCCGCGCATCGCGCCGTCGGACAGCGGCTTCGGCACGGTCGCCCCCGGCCTTACCGCGCTGCCCGCCGGCACGCCGGTTCAGGTGCTGTTGGGCGACAGCCATGCCGCGCTGTTCGCGCACGGCATCCATGCGCCCGGCCGGGTCAAGGCGACGATCGGCACCGGCAGCTCGCTGATGGCTGCGACCGCGGGCCGCGCGCGCTCATCGCACGGCCTGTCGAGCACGATTGCATGGAGCCGCATGGATGGCGGCGCGCAGCACGCAATCGAGGGCAATATCTCGGTCTCCGGCCATGCCGCCGCCTTCGCGACCGCGTTGCTCGGGCTTGCGGACGAACAGGCACTCACCGAACTCGCCGCGAGCGTCGAGGATAGCGCGGGTGTGGTGTTCGTCCCCGCACTCGCCGGCCTTGGCGCGCCGCACTGGCAGACCGGTGCGCGCGGCACGATCAGCGGCATGACGCTCGGCACGCGTCCCGCGCATATCGCCCGCGCAACGCTCGAGGCGATCGCGCTCCAGATCGGCGACGTGCTCGACGCGATCGCCGCCGACCTCGGCATCGACCTGCCCGAGCTGTCGATCGATGGCGGCGCGGCGCGCAACCCGCTGCTCGCGCAGCTGCTGGCGGACCTGACCGGCCGCGCCATCGCCCGGCCGGAAATCGCCGAGGCGAGCGCGCTCGGCGTCGCGCGCATGGCAGCGCAAGCGCTCGGCCTCGCCGATGCTGCAGCGCCCGCCGCAGCCGACCGCTTCGAACCAAAGCTCACGCAGGAAGCGCGCGACGTGGTCCGCCGTAACTGGCGCGAGAGCGTCGGCGATGTCGTTGCCCGCGCCAACCGCGCGCCGCCCGGCTGAGGCCACAGGAAACAACGACAGAGAGGCGGATCACCGCCCGATGAACCGGGGGCCTGACCCTAGGCCCGATCAGAAACGATCAAGGGAAGGAGTGGGGAAATGAAAGTTGCAGGAACCAACATGTCACGGGGCACGCGTCACACGCTGCTGATGACCGGCGCGAGCGCGCTCACGCTGCTCGCCGCCACCGCCGCGCACGCGCAGGACGTTGCGCCCGAAAGCCAGCCCGCCGCCGAGGCCGAGCAGGAAGTCGTCGTCACCGGCAGCCGCATCGCGTCGCCCGCGCTGACTTCGCCCAGCCCGCTTCAGGTGGTGACCGCCCAGGCGCTGGAGAATCAGGGCGTCGTCAACGTCCAGGAAGCGCTGCAGCAGAACCCCGCCGTCGGCATCCCCGGCCAGAGCCGCACCACCAACGGCGCGAGCACCAATCCGGGCCTCGCCACCGTCAACCTGCGCAACCTCGGCGCCGATCGCACGCTGGTGCTGATCGACGGCCGCCGTTCGGTCGCGGGCGTGCCCGGCACCGCGCAGGTCGACCTGTCGATGATCCCGACCCCGTTCATCGAGCGCGTCGACGTGCTCACCGGCGGCGCATCGGCGGTCTACGGATCGGACGCGGTCGCGGGCGTCGTCAACTTCATCTACAAGAAGAAGTACGAGGGGCTTCAGCTCAACGTTCAGGGCGGCATTTCCGAGCGCGGCGATGACCGCCAGTTCGTCGCCAACCTGACCTATGGCGCGAACTTCGCCGACGGCCGCGGCAACATCATGGTCTATGGCGGCTATGTGAACGAGGGCGTGGTCGAGAATGACGGCCGCGACTTCTCGCGCCTCGACTATACCAGCCTTGGCACCACGCAGCGCGTCGCGGGCAACAACGCGGTCAACCTGACCGCCGCGCAGAACCTGTTCACGCCCTTCTACAACCCGTCGAACGTCGGCCCGGGCGGCGTGTTCGTGATCGGTTCGCAGACCAACCGCATCATCAATCCCGACGGCACCTTCCGCGCCTATAACGCGGCGACCGACGGTTATAACCGCGAGCAGTACAAGCTGCTGGCCGCGCCTTCGGAGCGCTACACCTTCGCCGCGCGCGTCAATTATGACGTGTCCGACGCGGTCAACGTCTTCTCCGAAGTCACCTACACCAACGTGCTCAGCAAGGGCCGGATGGAAGCGTCGCCGATGCGCACCGACAGCGCGCTGGGCGCGTTCCCGGGCAATGGCGGCTTCTTCCCGATCGAGTTCATGGTCGCGAACCCGACCAACCCGGCGGACGTTCGCCGCCTCGCCAACCCGCTGGTTCCGGCCGCGGTGTTCGCCGCGGCGACCAACCGCAACGCCAACGACGCGATCAGCTCGAAGGATCTGAGCTTCCTGCTGCGCACGACGATGTTCGACGGCGGCACGCGTACCATCCCGACCGAGCGCGACAATTTCCGCGTGGTGCTGGGCGGCACGGTCGATCTGGGCAGCAGCTGGAAGTTCGACGCCTATTACCAGTATGGCGTCACCAAGCAGAACCAGTCGATGAGCGGTCTCGCCAACCTCTACAACCTCGCCGAGGCGCTGCAGGCGATCCCGGACGTCTATGACTATAACAACAACGGCAACCGCACCGAAGCGGTGTGCGTCAACGCGTCGGCCCGCGCGCAGGGCTGCGTTCCTATCGACGTCTTTGGCCTGAACGCCAACGGCACGTCGAAGATCTCGGCCGACGCGATCAAGTACATCAAGACCAGCCTGACGCGCTATTCCAAGCAGCAGATGCACGTCGCGGCGGCCAACCTCACCGGCACGCTGTTCCAGCTTCCCGCCGGTCCGGTGCAGGTCGCGGTGGGCGCGGAATACCGCAAGGAAGAAAGCCGTGACACCTTCGACCCGCTGACCAATCAGGCGCGTAACGGCTATGTCCAGCTGACCGACACCGCGGGCAAGTTCGACGTCAAGGAAGCCTATGGCGAGCTCGTCGTGCCGATCCTGTCGGACACGCCGTTCTTCCATAACCTGACGCTGCGCGCAGCGGGCCGCATGTCCGACTATTCGACCGTCGGCACCTTCTACGCCTGGAACGTGGGCGGCGAATGGGCACCGATCGAGGACATCCGCTTCCGCGCCGTCTATGCGCACGCGACCCGCGCGCCGAACATCGGCGAGCTGTTCGCAGCACCGGCGGCGGGCATCATCTCGATCACCGATCCGTGTCAGGGCATCACCGCGACCACGCCCGGCACGCTCGCCGACAATTGCCGCGCGGTACCGGGGATCGCGGCCAACATCGCGGCGAACGGCTCGTTCACGCTCACCCAGGCGGATCTTGCGGGCGTCGGCGGTCTCACCGCCAACAACCCCAACATCCAGGAAGAGACCGGCAAAACGCTGACGCTGGGCGCGGTGATCAACCCGCGTTCGATCGATGCGCTGCGCAACCTGACGATCAGCATCGACTATTTCGACATCAAGCTCGAGAATGCGATCAACCGCGTGCCGGCCGCGACGGTGCTCAACAAATGCTATCGTGAGGGCCTGGCCGACTTCTGCCAGTTCATCACCCGCCGCACGGGCGCGTCGGGCGCGTACAGCACCGGCTCGGTCGAGCAGGTGGTGCGCGGTCTGGTCAACAGCGGCGGCTCGTTCAGCCGCGGGCTCGACTTCACGCTGAACTACAGCCACGCGGTCGCGGGCGGCAGGGCAAGCCTCTCGGCAGCCTGGACGCACCTGCTCAAGAACGGCTTCCGTGCGCTGACCGGCGACCCCTATGACAACACGATGGGCGAGCTCGGCACCCCGCGAGACGCGGTGAATGTCGGCCTCGGCTGGGAGAATGACGATTTCGGCTTCTCGCTGAACAACGAGTATATCGCGCCGCAGGTGCTTGACTATGAGAACTTCCAGACGCTCTATCGTCTGGCGGACGGGTCGACCCCGGACGAGAAATACTTCCGTATCGGGTCGAAGATCTACACCGACCTTCAGGTCCGCTACACCGGGATCGAGCATTTCGAATTCTATCTCGGCGTGAAGAACCTGTTCGATGTCGAGCGCCCGCCCGTCTGGGGCGGCCTGCCCGGCAATGTGAACGGCGTGTACGATGTGATCGGCCGCCGCTTCTACACCGGTGCCCGCATCAAGTTCTGACGAAGCACCCCTTGGACAGGGGAGGCCAACGCCTCCCCTGTCGCTCTTTTTTTGGATTTCCGCTGAGGCCGCAGCGCGGACATAACGGTCAGCCACTAGCCCTGGAGAGATAGAGCATGAGCAGCGCAGCCGCCGATCGGGAGGATTGGAAGAACACCATCCTCGCCGGCCTCGCCAATTACATCGACGCCGGATCGATCGTCGCGGGCGCCGTCGCGCTGGCGTTGTGGCAGAAGGAATATGGCCTCGACGACAGCCTGCTCGGGCTGATCGCTGCGTTCGGCCCCAATGCGATCGCCGCGGGCATCGGCGCGCTGATCGGCGGGCGGCTGTGCGACCTGCTCGGGCGCAAGAAGATCTACCAGTACGATATGCTGTTCTACGCGTTCGGCATGTTGTGGCTGGTGTTCGCCATGAACGCCTGGATGGTCATCATCGGCTTCTTCCTGGTCGGCCTTGCCGTCGGCGCGGACATCCCCGCTTCCTGGTCGCTGATCGCGGAAATGGCGCCCGACAAGAAGCGCGGCAAGCATAGCGGCGTGGCGCAGGTGCTGTGGTATCTCGGCCCGGTCGTCGTCCTGCTGATGGCACTAGCGCTCAATAGTCTGGGGTTGCTGGGCGTGCGCTTCATCTTCGCGCACCTCGCGATCCTCGCCATCGCGCTCACCTTCCTCCGTTCGAAGATGCAGGAATCGCAGCGCTGGGTTGAGGCGCAGCAGAGCGGCGAGACCGCGCAACGCGGCCGCTGGCAGGATCTGTTCACCCGCCAGCATATCGGATCGATGGCGTTCCTGACCGGCACCTATCTGTTCTGGAACCTGTGGGCCGGCACCAACGGCTTCTTCTTCCCCTATATCCTCAGCACCGTCGGCAGTCAGACTCAGGTGGTGTCGGTCGCCGTCCAGACGTTGAGCTTCCTGCTCGGCATGGCGTCGATCTTCTTCATCTTCATGAAGCTTGCCGACAAGGTGAACCAGCGGCTGCTGTTCGGCATCTCGGCGGTGACTCAGGTGATCGGCATGGCGCTGCTCGCGATCTTCCCGCTCACCCTGCCGATCGCGATCATCCACGTCTTCCTGATGTCGGTCGGCGGCGGCTTCGGTGCGCAGAGCTTCTTCCAGCTGTGGAGCTCGGAGATGTTCCCGACCGCGCTGCGTGCGACCGCGCAGGGCGTGATGTTCGCGATCGTGCGCATCGTGCTCGGCGTGTTCAGCTTCTTCGTGCCGGCGCTGGTGGCGACCGGCTTCCACACCCTCGCCTGGATCCTGGTCGGCTTCCTCGCGATCAGCGGCGTGATCGGGTTCGTCTGGGCACCGCGCAACGAGGGCAAGTCGCTTGAGCAGCTCGACGCGGAGCGCGCGGCATGAGCGTCTCGCGCCGCAACATGCTGAAGTCCGGCCTCATCGCAGCCGGCGCCGCCGCAACCCCTGCTTTTGGGCAGGGCACGCCGCGCACCGAGCGCTGGGGCGTGCACGAGCTGGTGTTCGAAGGGCCGCAAACCGGCAACCCGTTCGACGACGTCCAGATCGCCGCCGTGTTCAAGGGCGCGGGCAAGACGATCCGCGTGCCCGGCTTCTATGACGGCAAGGGCGTCTATCGTATCCGCTTCAGCCCGCCCGAACTCGGCAAGTGGAGCTGGGAGAGCGAAAGCAGTGCGACCGAGATGGCGCACAAGCGCGGCAGCTTCGAATGCGTCGCGCCCTCGTCCGGCAATCACGGCCCGGTGCGGGTGACGCAGGACGGCTATCACTTCGCCTACGCTGACGGCACGCCATTCCGCCAGGTCGGCACGACCTGCTACAGCTGGGCGCTGCAGTCCGACGCCAAATGCGCGCAGACGCTGGAGACGCTCAAGACCGCGCCGTTCAACAAGATGCGGATGCTGGTCACGCCGAATGTCGAATCGGTCGCGACCAACCCCTATGTCCGCACCGGCAAGGGGCCGCGTGACTGGGACGCGACGCGCTTCGACCCCGACTATTTCCGCCGCTACGAGGACCGCATCGCGAAGCTCGGCGCGCTCGGCATCGAGGCCGATGTCATCCTCTATCACCCCTATGACGAGAAGCGCGGTTACAACGACATGAAGCGCGCGGACGACGCGCGCTTCGTCCGCTACTGCGCCGCGCGCTGGGGCGCCTATCGCCATGTCTGGTGGTCGATGGCCAACGAATATGATGCGGTGAAGACCAAGTCGATGGACGACTGGGACCATCTGTTCGAGGTGCTGGTCGCCGCCGATCCGCACGACCGGCTGCGCTCGATCCATCAGATCAACACCTATTACGATCACCGCAAGCCGTGGATCACCCATGCCAGTGTCCAGAACGGCGCCGCGGTGCTCGACGACCTGCGCGCCGAGCTGCACCGCGCCATGACGCTCAAGCCGGTCATCTTCGATGAGGTGGTCTATGAGGGCAATTCGAAGCTGCGCTGGGGCAATCTCGACGGTCAGGGCATGGTCGAGCGCTTCTGGTGGGGGCTGATCGGCGGCACTTATGTGGGCCATAGCGAGACCTATGACCCCAATCAGAACGCCGACTTTTCATGGCTGGGTCAGGGCGGCGTGCTCAAGGGCACCAGCGCCCCGCGGCTCGCTTTCCTGCGCAAGATCATGGAGGAAGGCCCTGCGCCCGGCATCGACGCGATCCAGCCCTGGTGGAACTACCATCTCGGCGGCGTGCCCCACGAATATTACCTGAAGTATTTCGGGACCGAGAAGCCGACCGAGTGGAAGGTCGTGCTGCCCGGCCGTGGCGGCGACCCCAAGAACAGCTTCCGCATCGACATTCTCGACACCTGGAACATGACCGTCACCCCGGTCGAAGGTGTCTTCAAGATGCAGCAGAAGGACCAATACGACGTCCACGACCCCGCCCGGCCCGTCATCACGCTGCCGGGCAAGCCGTACATCGCGATCCGGCTGGTCAAGGTCTGAGAATTTCAGAGACCCCCTCTCGGGGTGGCTAGAACTGCGGCCGCGGCGTCCCCTCGCCGTGGCCGCTTTTTTGTCTAGGCCGGGGCGTTACCGCTGCGGCGCCACCAGCCCCTGAGCAGGCGCGCGGCGATGCCGGGAACCCCGGGTCGCACGAACAGCCAGTCGCGGATCGCGGGGCCAGCCTCGGCACCGATCACGCGCTTGTAGCCGCTGTCGCCGGCGCCCCAGTCCACCGTCGCCATCCCGTCGTCGAGCGCGCGAACGAGGTTGCGATAATAGAGCAGCTTGCCGGGAGAATGTTTCGCGACGCGCGGATCATAGCTGTTGGCGATCGCGTATTTGAGCGTGCCCGCATTCATGTCGAACGAGAAGGCCGCGGGCTCACCATCGATCCGCAGCAATGCCGCCCACATCATCTGCGCGATCACCGGATCGGCGGCGGCGGCGCGCCAGAAGCCGCCATGCCCGTCGTCGGTGAATTTTGCGTCGCTGCCATCGGTGCGTGCGGCAATCCAGCTTTTGGTCTCGATCGCGGCGAGATCGTCGAACGCCTGCGGATCCCAGCCCGCGCCGGAGACAAAGCTCCAGTCGAGTTCGCCATGCTCGGC
>Ga0247823_10002645_pt1 | contig 14686 bp, 11 predicted proteins | sample 13C_PalmiticAcid_2_FD_192426 | JGI IMG/M metagenome (GOLD analysis project Ga0247823, IMG submission 192426) | Soil microbial communities from agricultural site in Penn Yan, New York, United States - 13C_PalmiticAcid_Day30 | ecosystem: Environmental > Terrestrial > Soil > Agricultural land...
ACGAACCGACCAACCACCTCGACGTCGATGCGCGCGAGGCGCTGGTGCAGGCGCTCAACAGCTTCGACGGCGCCGTCGTGCTCGTCAGCCACGACCGCCACATGCTCGAACTCACCGCCGACCGGCTCGTGCTCGTCGATGACGGCACCGCGCGCGAATATTCGGGCAGCATGGATGATTATGTCGACATGATCCTCGGCAAGGGCCCGCAGAAGGATCGCGTGTCGAAAGCCGACAAGAAGGAAGACCGCAAGGCCGCCGCAGCAGCGCGCGAGGCGGCGGCGAAGATCAGGAAGGACGTCTCGGATGCCGAGGCCGATCTCGCCAAATATGAGGTCGTGTTGTCGGCCATCGACCGCGCGATGTTCGACCCGCAGGGCGCTGCGAGCGAATATAAGGGTCTGACGATGAGCGAACTGTCGCAGCGCCGCGGCAAGATCGTCGCCGCGCAGGAAGCCGCCGAAGCGCGCTGGGTGGCGGCGAGCGAAGCGCTGGAGGCGTTCGAAAGTGCAGTCTAAATAGTCGTCACCCCGGACTTGATCCGGGGTCTAGGCATCGATGCTGCCGTGGATGCCGGATCAAGTCCGGCATGACGAAGTTGTGTGGGCTGGCCCGCATTGACTCGCGCACGCCATTCCATCATAATAGTTTCAATTGAAACTAGATGGGAATGCGACATGGCCGACCTTTTCGATAATCCGCTGGGCCTCGACGGCTTCGAGTTCGTCGAATTTTCGGCGCCCGAAAAGGGCATTCTCGAACCCGTGTTTCAGGCGATGGGCTTCACCCAGATCGCGCATCACCGCTCGAAGGACGTCCAGCTCTGGCGCCAGGGCGGCATCAACCTGATTGCCAATTACGAACCCAAATCGCCCGCGGCCTATTTTGCTGCCGAGCATGGCCCGTCGGCGTGCGGCATGGGCTGGCGCGTCCGCGACGCCGCGAAAGCTTATAGTGAAGCCATCGAACGCGGCGCCGAGCCGGTCGAGGTCAATCCCGGTCCGATGGAACTGCGCCTCCCCGCGATCCGCGGCATCGGCGGCTCGATCATCTATCTGATCGACCGCTACGGCGACGACCTCAGCATCTACGACATCGATTTCGTCTATGAAGAGGGCGTCGATCGTCACCCCGTCGGCGCAGGCATGCAGCTGATCGATCACCTGACGCACAATGTCTATGGCGGCCGGATGGCGCATTGGGCCGCCTTCTACGAGCGGATCGCGGGCTTCCGCGAGATCCGCTATTTCGACATCAAGGGTGAATATACCGGCCTGACCTCAAAGGCGATGACCGCCCCCGATGGCAAGATCCGCATCCCGCTCAACGAAGAGGGCGCGGGCGGCAAGGGCCAGATCGAGGAATATCTGCGTGCCTATAATGGCGAGGGCATCCAGCATATCGCGTTCAGCTGCGACGATCTCTACGCCGCATGGGACAAGCTCAAGGCGCTCGGCAATCCCTTCGCGCCCGCACCGCCGGCGACCTATTACGAAATGCTCGAAGAGCGCCTTCCGGGCCATGGCGAGTCGGTCGAGGGCCTCCAGTCGCGCGGCATCCTGCTCGATGGTTCGACGACCGAGGGCGACCCGCGCCTGCTGCTCCAGATTTTCGGCCAGACCGTGATCGGCCCCGTCTTCTTCGAATTCATCCAGCGCAAGAAGGATGAAGGCTTTGGCGAGGGCAATTTCACCGCGCTGTTCAAATCGATGGAAATGGACCAGATTCGCCGCGGAGCCCTGACTGTCGAGGAACCCGCCGAATGACCAGCCCGATCAAATTGGGCGGCGTCCACCACGCCGCCTATCGCTGCAAGGATGCGAAGGAAACGGTCGAGTGGTACGAGCGTATGCTCGGCATGACCTACACGACCGCGTTCGCCGAGGATCATGTGCCGTCGACCGGCGAATATGACCCCTATATGCACGTCTTCCTCGAGGCGGGGAACGGCAACATCCTCGCTTTCTTCGAGCTGCCGAACCAGCCCGTCATGGGCCGCGACGAGAATACGCCTGCGTGGGTGCAGCATCTCGCGTTCAAGGTCGGCAGCTTCGACGAGTTGGTCGCCGCGAAGGCGCATCTCGAAAGCGAAGGCGTCGACGTCCTCGGCCCGACGCATCACGGCATCTTCAAGTCGATCTATTTCTTCGACCCCAACGGCCACCGCGTCGAGCTCGCGTGCGACATCGGCACCGCCGAGCAATATGCCGAGCTGAAACGCGTCGCGCCGCTGATGCTCGAGGAATGGAGCCAGACGAAGAAGGCGCCGCGCCACGCCGACTGGCTGCACACGGCGGCGAACGAGTAGGTTTCGCAGGGAGGGCGACGTTCCCTCCCATCGTCACCCCGGACTTGATCCGGGGTCCACGACCTCAAGCGCTGCGATGGATCCCGGATCAAGTCCGGGATGACGAGAAGGGGCGGGGCCTTTTTCCCCGTTCCCCGATTACTTCCGATCGAGCCCGATGCTTTCCAGCGTCGCGCCGCTGCACTTGTCGGCTTCCTTGGTCTTGCCGTCGCCCGACAGCGCGCCGATCGCGAGGAAGCCTGCGACCACCGCGACGAGGAACGCGCCGGTGACCCAGATCAGATATTTGTCGATGAACGCCTTGATCGGCGCCCCGAACAGCCGGAACAGGATTCCGACGAGCATGAAGGAAAAGGCCCGGCTGGCGAGGCTCGCCCACAGGAAGGTCCAGAAATTCATGTGGATGAAGCCGGCGGTGATCGTCAGCAGCTTGAACGGGATCGGCGTCGCGCCCTTGATCAGAATGATCTCGGCGCCAAACTCGCGCAAATAGCAGGCGGCCGGCGGAAAGGCGTCGGTCAGCCCGAGAACACCGAGCAGCCACAGCCCGACGCTCTCATACAGAAAATAGCCGATCGAATAACCAAGCATCCCGCCCGCGACCGAGGCGAGCGTGCAGATAACCGCATAGCGCACCGCCTTCTTCGGATTGGCAAGGCACATAAGGCCCAAGAGTGGATGCGGCGGGATCGGGAAGAAGCTCGCCTCGACGAAGGACACCAGCGCCAGCCAGAATTCGGCATGCGGATGCGCCGATTTCTCCATCGTCCAATTGTACATGCGCTGGATGAAACCGGGCCGATGGGCAGTGGCGGTCATGCTGGTCCTTTGGCGCGAGGAAGGCGCTGCAACGTCTATGCCGCCCGGTTCGAGCGAAGTCGAGCCGGTCAGTGGCGGAAGTGACGCATGCCCGTGAACACCATCGCAAGCCCGGCGTCGTTCGCCGCAGCGATCACCTCGTCGTCGCGGATCGAGCCGCCGGGCTGGATCACGCAGGTTGCGCCCGCCTCGACCGCGGCGAGCAGACCGTCGGCGAAGGGGAAGAAAGCGTCGCTCGCGACCGCGCTGCCGACGGTGCGGGCTTCGGCCCAGCCGTGGCTCTCGGCGGCTTCGCGCGCCTTCACGGCGGCGATGCGCGCGCTGTCGCGGCGGTTCATCTGCCCCGCGCCGATGCCCGCGGTCGACCCGCCCTTGGCATAGACGATCGCGTTCGACTTCACATGCTTGGCGATCGTCCACGCGAACAGCGCGTCGGCGAGTTCTTCCTCGGTCGGCGCGCGGTCGGTGACGACTTTCAGGTCGGCGCGCGTGATACGGCCATTGTCGCGGCTCTGCGCGAGCCAGCCGCCGGCAATCGTCTTCATCATCAGCCCGCCGCGCGCCGGGTCGGGCAGTTCGCCCGTCAGCAGCAGGCGGAGATTCTTCTTTTTCGCGAACACCGCGCGCGCATCGGCGTCCGCATCAGGAGCGCAGACGACCTCGGTGAAGATGCCGCTGATCAACTCGGCGGTTGCGCCGTCGAGCGGCCGGTTAACCGCGATGATGCCGCCGAACGCCGAGACATCGTCGCACTTCAGCGCCGCGTCATAGGCCTCGGCGATCGTCGCCGCACTCGCGACGCCGCACGGATTGGCGTGCTTGACGATGACGCAGGTCGGGTCGGCCTCGCGGAATTCGGCGACGAGTTCGAGCGCCGCGTCGGCGTCGTTGATATTGTTATAGCTGAGTTCCTTGCCCTGCACCTGCTCGGCCTGCGCAATCCCGCGCGCGGCGGGGCCGGCGGGCAGGTAGAGCGCCGCCTTCTGGTGCGGATTCTCGCCATAGCGCAGCTCGTTCGCGAGCTTCGCGGTCAGGGGCAGCGTATCGGGGAACATCTTGCCCTGATCGGCAAAGGCGAACCAGCTCGCGATCATCCCGTCATAGGTCGCGGTGTGCGCAAAGGCGGTCGCGGCGAGGCGCTTGCGAAGCGCCAGCGTCGTCGCGCCGCCGTTGGCGTCCATCTCGGCGATCACCGCGGCATAATCCTCGGGCTCGGTCACGATATTGACGAAGGCGTGGTTCTTTGCCGACGAGCGCACCATTGCGGGGCCGCCGATGTCGATATTCTCGATGATGTCCTCTCGCGGCGCGCCCTTCGCGACCGTCGCGGCGAAGGGGTAGAGGTTGACGACGACGAGGTCGATCGCACCGATGCCATGCTCTTCCATCGATGCGACATGCGCCGCGTCGTCGCGCACGGCGAGGATGCCGCCATGAACCGTCGGGTGCAGCGTCTTGACGCGGCCGTCCATCATCTCGGGAAAGCCGGTGAGGTCGGAGACGTCGAGGACTATGTGCCCCGCTTCGCGCAGCGCCTTCGCGGTGCCGCCGGTCGACACGAGTTCAACGCCATGCTTGACGAGCGCGGCAGCAAGCTCGGCGAGCCCCGCCTTGTCGCTGACGGACAGAAGGGCGCGGCGGACGGGAATCAGGTCGGTCATGGGGGAAGGCCTCGGCTGGCGATGGGATGACGCGGTCCCCCTAGGCGCGCGCCGTCCGTATCGCAACCCTTGCGCCCGTTTTTAGAGCCCCAGCGCCGCCGCGATCTGGTCCCAGCGCACGAGTTTGAAATTCTGCGCCTTGGGGGCGTTGTCGCCGTCCTGCGCGAGGAAGATGCCGTCGGGATAGGCCGCGCCGAAATTGCCCGCGACTGCCTCGATGCCGTCGGTTTCGCTCGTCGCGCCGAACGCGCCCGCGGCAACGGCAAAGCGCCCGACATAATCCATCGAAGGCAGCTTGAAGACCGCATAGGCATTGTCACCCTGGCTCGACACGAGCAGGTAACGCTGGCCCTTGTGATCGATCGTTGCGAGGCCTTCGACATCGGCGACGAGGCGCTGGTTGTCGACCGGCGCGACCATGCGTGCGGTGGCGGTCTTGCCGTTCGGCTTCAGCTCCCAAACCCCGGCATCTTCCTCGCCGACATAGAGCGTGTCGCCGTCGAAGACGCAGCCCTCCGACTGGGTCGGGATCTTATATTCCCATTCGGTGGCAAAGCCGGGCGTGCCGTCGACGGTCAGCGTGCCGACGCGCACCGTGCCGTCCTTGACGATCAGCGCCGCGGTGATCGGCGCGCCCGGCGCGGTCTTCTTGAGGCAGAGGCCATAGGCCTCGCCCATGCCCGCCGCCGTGCGGCCGAGCGCGACGATTGCGGGCTTGTCGGCGTCAAGACGGAACACCGCGAGATGCGCGTTCACCCCGTCATTGCGATCGCTCGCGACGATGATGTTGCCCGCGACGTCGACATTATTGACGAGGCCGGCCTGCGTGAAGGCGATGTCCTTGCCCGTGAGGTCATAGACGTGCAGTCCCGCCTTTTTGTCGGTCGCGACGATCAGCGCGCGGTTCGGATTGGCGGGATCGATCCAGATTGCCGGATCGTCGGCGGCGTCGGCGCGGCCCGTACCGACCGGCGCGGTCTCGCCGCTCGCGGTCACCTGCACCGGGGGCAGTCCGGTGATCATCGGTCCGCTCGCCGCACATCCGGCAAGCATTGACGCAAAAGCGAACGAAGTCAGCAACTTCCATTTTCCGATGGCGGCCATGACGATTTCCCCTGTTCCGGTTGCGCGAAGGCGCGGTTCGCGCGGCCCGTTCCAGCAAAGTGAAGCTGCGTCAATATGACAATATTTCCGTAACTTAACTGTCATTAATCCGTCACAAGGCTCGCTGCAAACTGTCACATCGTCCCCCTAGAGGCCCGGCAACCACAAAGGGGGTCTGACACCATGATTCGAACTTTCAGCCTGCATTCCGCTGCCGTCCTCGCGCTCGCCGTCGCGCTCGCTGCTGCCCCTGCCGCCGCGCAGGATATGGCGCCGACCGTCGAAGAGGATGGCACGATCACGTCGGCGCGCGACATCGTCGTGCTGGGCAGCGTCGGCTACCGCAATCGCAGCGACGATGTGGCCGAGCCGGTCGTCAGCTATGACAGCGAGTTCTTCCAGCGCTTCGAGCCGCTGACCGCGGGCGACGCGCTGAAGCGCGTCCCGTCGGTCACCTTCCTGTCGGACGTGATCGAAAGCGACGGCGCCCGCCTGCGCGGCCTGCCGCCGGGCTATACCCAGATCCTGATCAACGGCGAGAAGGTGCCCGGATCGAACGCCGACCGCAGCTTCTTCCTCGACCGCATTCCTGCCGAATTGATCGACCGCGTCGAGATCGTTCGTTCGTCTTCGGCGCGCCGCACCGGCGACGCCGTTGCGGGTACGCTCAACATCAAGCTGCGCGATGGCTACGAACTCGATGGCGGCTATCTGCGCGCGGGCGGCCTCTATTATGACGACAAGGAACTCGAACCGAGTGTTGGCGGCGTGTTCGGCGGGGCGCTTGGCCCGGGCCGCTTCCTGATCGGCGGCAATTTCCAGGGCCGCCACAATCCGAAGAAAAAATACTCGCTGCGCTACAGCGACTCGCCCGAGAATAATCCGGACTTCGCCACCGACAATTTTGGAAATCGCGAAGACCAGACCGACACGCGCGACGGCAAGGATTATTCGTTCAACGCGACCTACGACATCAAGGGCGACACGACCGATTTCTCGATCAACGGTTTCTATGTCCACACCGACCGGACCGAGACCGAGCGCAGCTTCGAATATAATCACCCGACGAACATCAACGGACCGGTCCGCGCGACCCCGCCGGGAAATCTGACCGTCGACAATGCCAATGTGGCGAAGATCAATCAGGACAATTACAGCGTCAACGGCAAGCTCGCGCATCGTTGGTCGCTGGGCGAAACCAGCCTCAAGGTCGGTTACGCCTGGTTCGACGAAGACCGGTTCGAAACAGAATATGAGGTCGAATTCGACCGCGCGCTGCCGCGCTTCACCGGCGACCAGACGCGTACCGGCATCACCGACAAGGAATTTTCGGTGCGGCTCGAACATGAGTTCGAAATCAGCGACAACACCAAGCTGCTGTTGGGCGGCCTGTGGCAGGACAAGGACCGCGATACCTCGATCACCGAGGCGCCGCGCGACCGGTACAATCTGACCGCTGCCAATCGTCAGGGCTATGATCAGTTCGCGCGCAACCCGACCGAATTCGTCCGGGCCTTCGGGGCCTTCGTGCCGGCGGTCGGTGGTATCAACACGATTCAGGAAAAGCGTCTCGACGGCTTTGTGCTGGTTGAGGGCGACATGCCCGGCGTGAAGTGGGAGGCCGGCGTGCGTTACGAAACGACCGACCTCACCATCGACGACCTGACCCCGCCCGCAACGCGCATCGAGAATGATTATGAAAAACTGCTCCCCTCGGCATCGGTGAAGATCGATGTCGGTGCGCGCGGCCGCATCACCGCCTCGGCTGCCCGCACCAGCCGCCGTCCCGAGTTCAACTTCCTCTCGCCGGCGCAGCTCGATGCGGAGCTTGGTGACAATGACTTGCTCGGCAACCCGCTGCTCGATCCGGAAACCGCTTGGGGCTTCGACCTCGGCTATGAACAAAAGCTCGGGCGTTCGGGCATCGCCGGCATCAACGTCTTTTATCGCAAGGTGAACGACCTGATCGAACTCACCAACACCGGCATCGAAGGATCCGAAGGTGCGGGGACTTTTGTCTACCAGCCGCAGAATATCGGCGATGGCAAGGTATGGGGCGTCGAATTCGACCTCTCGACCGACCTTGGTTTCGTCGGCCTGCCCGACACCGGCGTCTTCGGCAACATCTCGTGGCTCGACAGCAAGATTATCGACGAATTCGGCGAGCGCCGCTTCAACGGCCAGAGCAAATATGTCTACAATTTCGGCGTGATTCAGGACATTCCGTCGGTGGGCGCGGCGTTCGGCGCGACCTATCGTAAGCAGGGCAGGGCGTTCGACCGCACCGTCGGCGAGGAAGTCTTCACCAGCTATGGCGCCGATCTTGAAGTCTTCGTCGAAAAACGGTTCGGCAAGAGCTTCACGATCCGCGCGGTGGGCTCGAACCTGCTCAATGGTGCCAAGCGTGAGGCCTTCAACAAATTTACGACGGTCGAAGATCAGAACGACCGCAGCTTCGACGAATATGAGCTCGAAAGCGAAAAGGCGGGCCCCGTCTTTCAGCTGATGGCGCGTTACGCCTTTTGACGCGCTGGGTTGCGGCGGCGGGCAGTCCCTTGCCCGCCGCCGTCAGCCGATATGCTTGAAGATCCAGCCGATGCTGGCGCCGCCGGCGGGTGCGGTGCCGGTGACGACGAGCTGTTCGGTCGGGTGCGGCCGGCCTTCGCCGTCGACCCACAGGCTCGGCTCGATCTCGAGCCCGCCTTCGGACGTGCGGAATTGCCAAAGCGGACCGCCGCCGACGCGCAGCAGTGCGCCCAGCTTGTCGGCGGTCAAGCTGGCCGAGATGTGCGGCCCCAAGTGAAAGCGCAGCGCAAAGCCCTTGTCACCCTTGCGCCGCGTGCGCGGGGCGGGGAGCAGCATGTCCTCTCCGCGCAGCTCGCGGCCGTTGGGTGACAGGATCAGGAGGCGGCGGTGGATGAGACCGTGGCGCCGCGCATAACCGTCGTGGCTCATCTCGACGCGGCTGCCCTGCGGCGTCTCGCGGCGGTCGAGCTCGACTTCGGTCACGCCCTTGCCGAGCGATCCGTTCGCGAGGATCGCGGTCGAGTTGCTGTCGGCGAGGATCAGCGTCGAATGCGCGGCGGTGGTGCGGAGGCCCCGCGCGAGGTCGGCGGGGATCGTCGCGCCGGTCAGCGCCGCACCGCCGCAGTTGACAACGATGCGTTCGGCGCCGTCGCTGAGTTCGAAGGCGAGAGTCGAGGCGCAGCCCGCTTCGGTCACGCGCGCGATCGGCGGCGGCGCGGCGTCGGCGAGCAGCACGACCTTGTTCGCGACGAGCCGCTGATAGCCCCAGTCGCGCGCCTGCTTCAGCGGCCGGGTGCGCACGCCGCTGGCGTCGACGATCGCCTGGATGGTGGCCGCCGATGTTGCGCCGCTGCCCTGCCAACTACCCATGCCGCCATCGCTGTGGGTGAGGCCGAGTAGCGCCGGAACCGCGCGTGCGAGTACTTCCTGGATGAAGGGTGGAACCTCCATGCGGCGCAGGTCGTATATTTTCGCGAGCATCGACAGCGCCATGACCGCGTCGAGCTGCGCCTGCGGCGAGCGCGAGATATTGCCGCCGTCGGCGTAGAAGCTGGTTTCGAGGACCTTGCGCAGGCCCGCCTCGCCGAACACCTGCCGTGGTTCGCCGCCGGGCATCAGCAGCGACGCCGCGACGATCCCGACCCACGCGACCATCTGGCCGGTGCCGGGGCGCGTCTTGTCGGCGGCGCGGTCGAGATGACGCGCCGCGCGCGCGAGGTGGTTGAGCACCGCCGAACGATAGACGAGATCGCTCGACGACAGGATCAGCGGTGCGTGCGCGGCCCAGAACAGGATACGCCATGCCGTATTGTCCGCCTTCCACGCGGGTTCGCTGACCGCCTCGCCATGGGTGCCGAGCCAGTGGCGGACGACCGCCTCGGCGATGGGCGCCCCGTCGGCGCGCGATCCGGTCGCGGCGAGGTCGCGCAGCCACGCGAAGCTGTGCAGATAGTCGGCAAAGGTCGGCGCGACGTTGAGCGCGGCGAAATCGAGTTCGCCGAGCGGCAGTTTGAGCCCGCGGTGCAGGAAATGCCCCGCGCGGATCGCGGTGCCGGCGCGCGTGTCGCCCGGAACGGGGTCGGTCGGAACGCCGAGCAGCTTGAGCGGGAAACGGCCCTTCAGACGCAGCGCATGGAGCGGCGTGCGCCAGGTCAGTCGCGTGATCGCATTGGCGACCCGGTCGCCGAGTGAGAGACCCTTGTCGGCGGGAAGGCGGATCAGCCGTTTGCCCGGCTCGATCGTGTCGTCGAGCGGCGGGATGTCACCGGGGTCGAGCGGCGGATCGGCGGGGGCAGATGTCAACGGTCTCCCCTCCATCGATCAGGCGCCGCGCAGCCGCCGGATATTGTCTGCGTAGGCGTCGGGGCCCCCCTTGAAGGTTGCGGTGCCCGCGACCAGCACGTCGGCGCCCGCGGCGATCGCGAGCGGGGCGGTGCCCGCATCGATGCCTCCGTCGACCTCCAGCCGAATGTCGCGGCCCGACTTGTCGATCATCTTCCGGACCGCCTCGATCTTGCGAAGCTGGCTCGAAATGAAGCTCTGCCCGCCGAAGCCCGGATTGACGCTCATGATCAGTACCAGGTCGATGTCATCGATCAGATAGTCGAGCATCTTCGCCGGGGTCGCGGGATTGAGCGAGACGCCCGCCTGCTTGCCGAGCGATTTGATGTGCTGGACGGTGCGGTGGATGTGCGGCCCGGCTTCGGGATGGACCGTGATGATGTCGGCGCCCGCTGCGGCGAAAGCGTCGAGGAAATGGTCGACCGGCGAAATCATCAGATGGACGTCAAAGGGCAACGTCGAATGCGGGCGCAATGCCTTCACTACCGCCGGGCCGATCGTCAGATTGGGCACATAATGGCCGTCCATCACGTCGATATGGACCCAATCGGCGCCCGCGGTCTCGATCGCGCGCACTTCCTCACCCAGCCGCGCAAAATCGGCGCTGAGGATCGACGGGGCAATACGGACGGGGGTGGTGGCGGCGGTCATAGAGACCGGCCTTAACCATCTAGCGAGTCGGGGGCAAGCGGAGTGGGGCGGCTATTGGCAGCTATCCCCAAATAATGTCGCGCAAAGCTATCGCCAGCGCCAGCCGCCCTCGGTCTTGGCGCGGTAGATCGGCATCGGGGCGAGCCCCGCGAGGACCACGAAAAGGGTCATCGGCACCGGCCGGTCCTTCAGCAAGACCGCGATGCCGGTGATCAGCGCAATATGCACGATCATCAGCGTCCAGCCCTGCCAGGCGATCGGCAGGCCGGTCCCATAGCCGCGGCGCTTGGGGCGAAACCATGGGCGATTGTCGAGGATCAGGTGGAGCATATCAGCTTTCCTCTTTCGGCGGCCGGCCGCGCTTGGGCGCTTCCGACTGTTTGACGCTTACCCCGCGCCGCGCCAGCGCCTCGCGCAGCAATATCTCGATTTCGGCATTGGCGCTGCGCAACTCGTCCGCCGCCAGCCGCTCGATCGCGGCGTAAAGCGCGGGATCGAGACGGAGGGCAAAGGCTTTTCTGGACGACGCAGCCACCGGGCGAACTCAGTAAAGCGATCCGGCGTTCACCACCGGCTGCGTGTCGCGCTCGCCGCACAGCACGACCATCAGGTTCGACACCATCACCGCCTTGCGCTCGTCGTCGAGGTCGACGACGCCCTTTTCGGACAATTGGGTCAGCGCCATCTCGACCATCGTCACTGCGCCTTCGACCAGCTTCTTGCGCGCCGCGATCACTGCCTCGGCCTGCTGGCGCCGGAGCATCGCGCCGGCGATTTCCTGCGCATAGGCGAGGTGCGTCAGGCCGCATTCGTCGACGGTGATCCCCGCAACGCTCAGCCGTTCGATCAGCGCTTTGCGCAATTCGACCCCGACCTCGTCATGGTTGCCGCGCAGCGTGACTTCCTGATGCTCGATGTCGTCATAGGGATAGCGCGAACCGATCGAGCGCACCGCGGCCTCGATCTGCGCCATCACGAATTCCTTGTAGTCGTCGACGTCGAACAGCGCCTGCGCGGTGTCGGTGACGCGCCACACGACCTGCGCCGCCATTTCGATCGGGTTGCCGCGCAGGTCATTGACCTTGATCTTGTCCGAAATCACGTTGTTCGCACGCACCGCGATCTTCTTGCGCGACAGCCACGGCAGAACCCAGCGCAGCCCGCTTTCGCGGTCGGTGCCCTTGTACGCGCCGAACAGCTGGATCGCCGCGGCCTCGTTGGGATTGATCAGGTAGAAGCCGCAGAGGATGATCGTGCCGAAGATCGCCGATCCCGCGACGACTGCCCATTTCCACGCGACCTGAATATCGGCGTTGGCGTTGGTAATCGCCGCCCACGCGGCGACCCCCAGCAGCACCAGCCAGATGAACAGCATCAGATAACCGCTCTGCGTCAGCGCCCGCGTCTCCTGGCTGCGGTTCAGCGCGGGTGTTCCTCCATCGACCATTTTGCCCTCCGAATCATTCGATATAAAGATGATATTATATTTATATCGAATCGGGCAGTGGTCAATCAGATTCAGACTGGCGCTCATGCCTGCATGGGTGGAGAGCTGTCTCTAGCGGTTCACCTCCCTCTCGGCCGCAACCGGTCGCTGGCAGCCGTCCCGATCCCGACTCCTGATCGCAGTATCGCCCAAAACAAAGGGGGCGAAATCGCCCCCTTTGCCTCCCCGGTTTCGTTCGCTCTATTCAGTCGGAAAACCGCGCTTCTTGAGCAGCGCCTTCACATCGGGATCGCGGCCGCGGAACGCGCGATACGCCTCGGCGCGGTCGGTCTCGTTGCCGGTCATCAACAATATGGTGCGGAACTTGTCGGCGACTTTGCGGTCCCACGGGCCGCCGGCTTCGGTGAACGCCGCCCAGGTGTCGGCGTCCATCGTTTCGGACCAGAGATAGCTGTAATAGCCTGCCGAATAGGCGTCCGAGCTGAACAGATGCCCGAACTGCGGCAGGCGGTGGCGCATGACGATTTCCTTCGGCATGCCCATTTCGGCCAGCGTCTCGCGCTCGAACTTGTCGACGTCGGTCACCGGCACCTTGCGGTCGTGGATCTTCATGTCGACGATCGCGCTCGACAGATATTCGACCGTCTCGAAGCCCTGGTTGAACTTGTTCGACGCGAGGATCTTGTCGACCAGCGCCTGCGGGATCGGCGCGCCCGTCTTGTAGTGCGTCGCATATTTCGACAGCACTTCGGGGGTCATCAGCCAATTCTCGTTCACCTGGCTCGGGAACTCGACGAAATCGCGCGGCACGCCGGCGAGCGCCGGATAATAGATGTGCTGCAACAGATAATGGATGCCGTGACCGAACTCGTGGAACAAGGTCGTCGCGTCGTCGAGGCTGATCAGCGTCGGCTCGCCCTTCGCGCCTTCGGTGAAATTATTGTTGTTCGACGCGAGGACGTTGCGTTCGCCGCCCAGCGTCTGCTGGCTGCGATAGGTGGTCATCCACGCGCCCGAGCGTTTGCCGTCGCGCGCGAAATTGTCGAGATAGATCAGCCCGACATTCTCGTTCGTCTTGAGGTTATAGACCTCGAAGGTTTTGACCTTGGGGTCGAACACGGGGACCGTGCCGGTGTTTTCGCGGAAGCCGAGGTCATAGAGCTGCCCCGCTGACCAGAACATCGCCTGCGTCAGCTTGTCGAGCTGGAGATACGGCTTCACTTCGCTTTCATCGAGGTCGTATTTCGCCTTGCGGACCTTTTCCGAATAGAATCGATAGTCCCACGGCTCGATCATGATCTTCGGTCCGTTGCCGGCTTTGGCATCGGCGTCGGCGATCGCCTGCATGTCGGCGACCTCTTCCTTTGCGCGCGCGACCGCGGCGGGCCAGACCTTCATCATCAGGCCCATGGCGTTTTCGGGGGTCTTCGCCATCGTGTCGGCCATGCGATAATTGGCGTGCGTCGCAAAACCGAGCAGTTCGGCGCGCTGCTGGCGCAGTTTCAGGATTTCGGCGATCGTCTGGTTCGTGTCGTTGACGTCGCCATTGTCGCCGCGGCTCACAAACGCTTTCCAGACCTTTTCGCGCAGCGCGCGGTTGGTCGCGTTCTGCAGCACCGGCTGCGCCGACGAGCGGGTGTTCTTGATCGCCCACTGGCCGGGTTTGCCATTGGCTTCGGCGGCCGAGGCCAGCGACGCGACGAAGCCGGGTTCGAGCCCCGCCAGCTCGGCCTTGTCGGTGACGAAGGTATAGAGTTTTTCGTCGCCCAGCAGCTTCGACGAGAAGCTCGAGAACAGGCCTTCAAGCTTGGCGTTCATCGCGACCAGCTTCGCCTTGTTTTCGGGCGTCAGGTTCGCGCCATCGCGCACCATCTCGTCATAGCTGCGCTCGACGATGCGAATTTGCTGGGCGTTGAGGCCGCTCGAATTGCGCTTGTCGTACACCGCCTTGTAACGCGCGAAGAGCTTGGGCTCGAGGAACAGCTCGGTGTAGAAGGTGGAGATTTTGGGGCTCCACTCGGCGTCGATGTCCTCGACGCGGTCGTTCGACTTGTTCGACGACTGCACGCCCCACAGCGCGAACAGCCGGTCGGCGGTGTCGCCCGCCAGCATCATCGGGACATGCGTGTTCTCGAACGTCGGCGCTTCGGGATTGTCGATCACCGCCTGAACCTGCGCCTTCGTCTCCGCCATCGCCTTGGCAAAGGCGTCGGGGAACAGCTCGGGGTCCATCTTGTCCCACGGAGGCACCCCTTCGAACGGGCCGGTCCAGGGCTGGAGCATCGGGTTTTCGCCCGCGGGGGCGGGGGCGGCCGGCCTGGCATTGGT
>Ga0247823_10002648_pt1 | contig 14680 bp, 14 predicted proteins | sample 13C_PalmiticAcid_2_FD_192426 | JGI IMG/M metagenome (GOLD analysis project Ga0247823, IMG submission 192426) | Soil microbial communities from agricultural site in Penn Yan, New York, United States - 13C_PalmiticAcid_Day30 | ecosystem: Environmental > Terrestrial > Soil > Agricultural land...
GGACGTCGTTGGGAGACCTGATCAATTCGGGTGTCTCGGGCCTGGTTCAGCTATGCACCATGTGCATATGGTTGGCTCTGAAACGGTGTCGTGACAGCAACCCGGTGATTGTGTCGGGCCTCGCAGCCGGCCGACATCCCCAATTTGGGGGACGTTCGGTCGCCTTGGCCCTCAGCTCGGCAGCGTGACCACGAACCGCGCACCCCCACCTGGGCGATCTTCGCAGCGCACCGTGCCCTGGTGGCGCTCCACGATCGTGCGCACCAGCGACAGGCCCAGTCCGACGCCGCCCTCGCGCTCGCTGGCGCCCGGCAACCGGTAGAACGGCTCGAAGATGCGCTCGCGCAATTCGGCCGGCACACCCGGGCCATGGTCGTCCACCGACACCACGACCCGGCGTGCGTGACCGCTGCCCTGCATGGCCAGGCTCAGCCGCACCTCGGCGTCGGCCTTGCCCGCCCCGCGCCCGTAGCGGCGCGCGTTCTCCAGCAGGTTGCGCAGCACCCGGCGCAGCAGTCTGGCGTGGCCGTGCACCACCACCGCGCCGGCTTGCGGAGCCACCTCCAGTTCGGCCTCGGCGCGTGCGCACTCCTCGGCGGCCAGGCCCAGCAGGTCCACTTCTTCCTCCGGGCCGAGCGCGGCCGGATCGGATGGGTTGCTCAGGTCGAGCCGGCTAGCCAGCAGGATCTCGTCGATGAGCTGGTCGAGTTCGTCGATGTTGCGCGCGATCTCGGTGCGTTGCGCCTGATACGCCGGGTCATCGCCCACCAGGGCCAGCCCCATGCGGATGCGGGCCAGCGGCGAGCGCAGTTCGTGCGAGGCATTGGCCAGCAGCCGTTTGTGCGACTGCAGCAGCGTCTGCACCCGCTCGGCTGCCACGTTGAAGCGCTCCGCCAGGAAGGCCACCTCGTCCTGCCCGTGCACCGACAGTCGGGTCGACAGATCCCCCGCGCCCCAGCGCTCCACGCCCTTCTGCAGCGTCTCCAGTCGCTTGGTGAGGCGGCGCACGATGGGGTAGGCCCCCAGTGCCACCGCCAGCGCAACCAGGCCCAGCAACCAGGCGAAGCCGGCGGGCGTGAGCAGCCAGGCCGGCGCACGGCTGCCCGGGTTGGTGGGCGCGCCGCGGTTGGAGAACGGGAGCATCACGTAGAGCTTGCTGCTGTCCTTCATGATCACCTCGAAGCGCCAGCCCTCGCCCGGGATGCGCTCGGCCCGCGCGGGCGCGTCGCCCAGCACGTCGCCGGCCGTGTTCTCCACGATGATGGTGCGCATCACGCGCGCTTCGCGTTCCTCGCGGTCGCGCTCCAGGGCCTGCTGCCACAGCCAGCCCACCACCAGCGTGAGCACGGTTACGGCGGCCACCACCGCGAGCCAGATGCGCAAGTACAGGCGTTGACCGAACAAGGACAGGCTCACCAGCGTCAGTCTTGTTGCTTGGCGAACACGTAGCCCACGCCGCGCACCGTGAGGATGCGCTTGGGGTTCTTGCTATCCGCCTCGATGGCGCCGCGGATGCGCCCGATGTGTACGTCGATCGAGCGGTCGAAGGCCTCCAGCTCGCGGCCGCGCACGGCCTCCATGATCTGGTCGCGCGTGAGCACGCGGCCCGCACGCTCGGCCATGGCCACGAGCAGGTCGAACTGGTACGAGGTGAGTTCGGCCGGATGATCGGCCACCGTGACGGTGCGCGCGTCGCGGTCGATCTCCAATGTGCCGAAGCGCATGACCGGTGTGGCGCGGCTGCCGCCGTTGCCACCACCCTCGGCCCGGCGGCGCAGCACGGCGCGCACGCGGGCCAGCAACTCGCGCGGCTCGAAGGGCTTGGGCAGGTAATCGTCGGCGCCGAGTTCCAGGCCGATGATGCGGTCCATCGGGTCGCCCTTGGCGGTGAGCATGAGCACCGGCACGCGGGCCTGCGACGTGCTCAGCGAGCGAATGCGGCGGCACACCTCCAGGCCGTCGATGCCGGGCAGCATCAGGTCCAGGATGACCAGTTCGGGCTGCACCAGCGGCAGTTGCTCCAGACCGCTTTCGCCGTCGCCGGCATGGGTCACCTCGAAGCCCGACTGCCCCAGATACTCCTGCACCATCTGGGCCAGGCGAGCGTCGTCCTCGATCATCAGCAGGTGGGCGGTCGTCATGCGATTCAGTGTAGCGGCGGGGCCGAGGCGACCAATGCTGCACCCCAGGGATGAACCGGTCTTGCGCCCCACGTAAAGTAAGGTAAATGATGGTGCCCTTCATGCCCGCCGCCCGCTGACCTTCGCCGACCCCGCCATGCCCCTGTCCATGCCGACGCCTGCCGCCGACACCCTCGGCGCACTGCTCGCGCAGCGCGCCCAGATCCACCCCCGCCACGCTGCGCTGCGCTGGGACGGCGAGGATCCGCGCTGGCGATCGCTGGACTACGCCACGCTGGCCCAGCGCGCCCGGGCGCTGGCGAAGACCCTGCCGGTGGAACGCGGACTGCGCGTGGCTTGGCTGGGCTTCAACCACCCTGCGCAGATCGCGCTGCTGTTCGCCCTGGCACACCGCGGCGCCATGCTGGTGCCGTTGAACCACCGACTGGCCCCCGCCGAGTGGGCCAGTGTGCTCAACGACAGCGCGCCGGTGCTGCTGGTGCACGACGAGGCTTTTGCCGAACCGGCGCGCGCGCTTGCAGCCGCGCACGGGATCGCGGCCCTGCCCGTGGACGCCCTGGACACCGGCGACGAACTGCCCACCGAGCCCCCGGAAGGCTTCGCTGACAACGCCGGCGGTCCTGACGATCCGGTGCTGCTGGTCTATACCTCGGGCACCACCGGCCAGCCCAAGGGCGCCGTGCACACCCAGGCCAATCTGCTGGCCAACATGGCCATCGCCGCGCAGGTGCAGGAGATCTCCGAACAGGACACAGTGCTCACCGTGCTGCCGCTGTTCCATGTGGGCGGGCTGTGCATCCAGACCCTGCCGGCGCTCTCGCGCGGCGCCACGGTGCTGTTGCACCGCCGCTTCGACCCGGGCGCCGTGTTCGACGCCCTGGCCGAGTCGCGCCCCACGCTCACCTTGCAGGTGCCGGCCACGCTGCAGGCCTTGCAACAGCACCCGCGCTGGGCACGAGCCGACCTGAGCTGCCTGCGCGCGATCTGGGCCGGCTCCAGCCTGCTGCCGGCCGACCTGCTGCGCGCCTGCCACGCGCGCGGCATCCCGGTGTGCAACGTCTACGGCAGCACCGAGACTGGCCCGTTCTCCATCGCCCTGGGCCCTGCCGAAGCCATGGAGCACGTGGGCTCCTGCGGCTGGCCCGCGCCGGGCGTGGAGATCCGCCTCGCCGGTCCCGACGGCGAACCCGTGGCGCGCGGTCGCGTGGGCGAGATCTGCGTGCGCGGCCCCAACGTGGTGGGTTTGTACTGGCCCGACATCGCCGCGCTCGACGCCGAAGGCTTCTTCCACAGCGGCGACCTGGCGCGCCAGGACACCGACGGCAGCCACGTGGTGGTCGGCCGCGCCAAGGACATGATCATCTCCGGCGGCGAGAACATCTACCCGGCCGAGATCGAGCAACTGCTGGCCGAGCACCCGTGGGTAGCCGAGTGCGCGGTGGTGGGCCGCCCCGACGAGCGCTGGGGCGAGGCTTGCGTGGCCGTGGTGGTGCTGCGCGAGAACGCGCCCGAGGACTGGCAGGGTGGGGTGTCCGCCGCGCTGGAAGGCCGCCTGGCGCGCTACAAGTGGCCTCGCCACTGGCACCGCGTGGACGCCCTGCCACGCACCGCGCTGGGCAAGGTCGTCAAGCCGGCGATCCGGGCCTGGCTGGTGAGCCAGCGCTAGAGGCTGGCACGGTGGCACCCGGCACCGGCAGCCAGCGCGTGGCCAGCCAGATCAGCAGCAGCACCGGCACGCCCAGCAGCGCCGTGCCGATGAAGAAGGGTGTGTAGCCGTAGCTGTCGACGAAGGCGCCGGAATAGCCCGCCACCCACTTGGGCGCCAACAGCATCATGGAACTGAACAGCGCGTACTGCGTGGCCGAGTAGCTCACGTTCGTGAGGCCCGAGAGGAAGGCGATGAAGGCCGCCGAGGCCACGCCCGCGCTCAGGTTGTCGGCCGAGATGACCATGATCAGCGCCGGCAGGCTGGCCGTATGGCCCGCCAGCCAGGCGAACAGCAGGTTGCTGGCGGCCGAGAGCACCGCGCCCAGCATCAGCACGCGCATCACCCCCAGGCGCATGGACAGGGCCCCGCCAATGAAGGCGCCCAGCAAGGTCATGATCACGCCGTAGACCTTGCTGACCGCGGCCACCTGGTCCTTGGTGTAGCCCATGTCCACGTAGAACGGGTTGGCCATGATGCCCATCACCACATCACTGATGCGGTAGACGCCGATGAGCGCCAGCACCAGCACCGCGTGCTTGCCGTAGCGGCGCAGGAAATCGGCGAAAGGCTCCAACAGCGCGGTGCGCAGCCATTCCTGGAAGTTGCGCGCGGGCGGCAACTCCACCCGCACGGGCTCGCGCGAGAACAGCACCGTGAGCACGCCCACCGCCATGCTCGCCGCCATCACCAAGTAGGCCGTGCTCCAGGCGGCCGGCTGGTAGCCGCCGCCCGCCACCTCGGCGCGCGCGGCAATCCACAGCACGCCCGCGCCGGCCCAGATCATGGCCAGGCGGTAGCCCGTCTGGTAGGTGGCGGCCAGCGCGCCCTGGCGCTGCGTATCGGCCGATTCGATGCGGAAGGCGTCCAGCGCAATGTCCTGCGTGGCCGAGGCGAAGGCCACCACCAGCGCGCACCAGACCACCGCGTCCAGCCCGGCGCGCGGATCGACCAGCGCCATGCCCACCAGCCCGGCCACTATGGCCAGTTGCGACACCAGCAACCAACTGCGCCGGCGGCCCAGCGCGCGCGTGAGCAGCGGAATCGGTAGTCGATCCACCAGCGGCGCCCAGCACCACTTGAAGCCATAGGCCAGGCCCACCCAACTGAGGTAGCCGATGGTGGTGCGGTCGATGCCGGCCTCGCGCAGGCGAAAGCTCAGCGTGCCCAGCACCAGCAACAGCGGCAGGCCGGCCGAGAAGCCCAGTGCGAACATGCGCAGGCTGGCGGGCTCGAGGTAGACGCGCAGGGTCTGCGCCCACGACAGGCGTTGATCGGCGGCGGGCGTGGGCGGGTTGGCGTCGGGCGGCATGCGATGGAAGGTGGAACGCCGTCACGCAAGGGCGCGCGGCTTTGCCTATTATTCGCCCATGTGCTTCCTCTGCGACCTCAAAACCCGTGACCCCGCCCCGACACGCCCTGAGCACGTGTGGTCGGCGCGCCGTGCCTTCGTGCTCGCTGCGGGAGCGGCGGCCGCCGTTCCCGCGCTCGCGCAAGTCGACGTGGGGTCGGGCTCGGCGCTGCGCAACCTCGTGCCGGCCGAAGAACTGGAACAGGCGGCCAACCAGCAATACGACCAGATGATGGCCGAGGCCAAGACCAAGGGCGCGCTGGTGGCCAGCGGCGATCCCCAGGTCCAGCGCCTGCGCAACATGGCACGCCGCCTAATTCCGCACGCCACGCCCTGGAACAAGCGCGCCTCGGGCTGGCAGTGGGAAGTCAACCTGATCCGCAGCGAGCAGATCAATGCCTTCTGCATGCCTGGCGGCAAGATCGCCTTCTACACCGGCATCCTCGAGAAGCTCAAACTCAGCGACGACGAGGCCGCGATGATCATGGGCCACGAGATGGCGCACGCCCTGCGCGAACACGCGCGCGCACGCGTGGCCAAGACCAATGCCACGGGCATCGGCTTGTCGATCGCTGCGCAGCTGCTGGGCCTGGGGCAACTGGGCGACGTGGCGGCCAACCTGGGCACGCAGCTCCTGAGCCTGAAATACAGTCGCGACGACGAAACTGAGGCCGATCTGGTGGGCCTGGAACTCGCGGCGCGTTCGGCCTACCAGCCGCGCGCGTCGGTCACGCTGTGGCAGAAGATGGCCGCGGCCGGCGGCGGCGCGGCGCCGGGGTTTCTGTCCACCCACCCGACGGGGCCGGACCGCATTCGGCAACTGGAGGCCAATGTGCCGAAGGTGCAGGGGCTGTACGAGCAAGCGCGCAAGGGCTGAAGCTCAGACCCGCTCGCCCACGAACGGATTCGTCCGCCGCTCCTGGCCCAAGCGGCCCTCGGGCCCGTGCCCCGGGATGAACACCGTCTCGTCCCCCATCGGCCACAGCCGCTCGCGGATGCTCGCCAGCAGTTCAGCGTGGTTACCACCCGGGAAATCGGTGCGGCCGATGCTGCCCACGAACAGCACATCGCCCACGAAGGCGCGCTGCGCATCCCTGGAATGAAACACCACGTGCCCCGGCGTGTGGCCCGGGCAGTGGCGCACCGCGAGTTCGCAGTGGCCGATGCGCACCGTGTCGCCGTCGTGCAGCCAGCGCGTGGGCGTGAAGGCCTCGGCCGGCGGGAAGCCGAACATCGCGCCCTGCTGCGGCAGGGCGTCGATCCAGAACTTGTCGCCCTCGTGCGGGCCCTCGATGGGCAGCGACAGCCGCTGCGCGAGTTCGGCCGTGGCGCCGGCGTGGTCGATATGGGCGTGCGTGAGCCAGATGGCCTTCAGATCGACACCCAGACCTTGCATCTCGGCGAGCAACCGGTCGAGGTCGCCGCCCGGGTCGATGACGGCCGCCTCCATCGTCTCGTCGCACCAGACGATGGAGCAGTTCTGGGCGAAGGCGGTGACGGGAATCGTGCGGTAACGCAGCATGGGCTCAGGGCTTCCCTCCGCATGCAGCAGCCAGCACTTCGACCACGCGATCCTGAAGCGCCTCGTCCAGGCCGACCCACAGCGGCAAACGCACCAGACGCGCGGACTGCTGGTCGGTGTGCGGCAGTTCGCCCTGCACCCGCCCGTATCGACGGCCGGCCGGCGCCGAGTGCAGCGGCACGTAATGGAACACCGCGCCCACGCCGTTTTTCTTCAGTTCCTGCAACACGTGGTGCCGGTCCACCTGCGCGGCCAGCAGCACGTAATACATGTGGGCGTTGTGCAGGCAGTTCTCCGGCACGATCGGGCGGCGCAACAGGCCTTGCTTCTCCAGCCCTTCCAGCGCGGCGTGGTAGCGCGACCAGAGCGCCAGCCGTCGGTCCGTGATGGCTTGCGCTTCCTGCAACTGCGCCCAAAGGAACGCAGCTACCAGATCGCCAGGCAGAAACGAGGAGCCAACCTCCTGCCACGTGTACTTGTCGATTTCACCGCGCAGAAAACGACTGCGGTCCGTGCCCTTCTCGCGGATGATCTCCGCCCGGTGGATGAGGCCGGGGTCGTTGACCAGCAAGGCGCCCCCTTCTCCGGAGATCACGTTCTTGGTTTCGTGGAAGCTCAACGCGCCGAGGTCACCGATGCTGCCGAGCGCGCGGCCTTTGTACTTGGCCATCACGCCTTGTGCGGCGTCTTCGACCACCTTCAGGCCATGGCGCTTCGCGATGTCGAGGATCGCATCCATCTCGCAGGCCACGCCCGCGTAGTGCACCGGCACGATGGCACGGGTGCGAGGCGTGATGGCGGCTTCCACGAGCTTCTCGTCGAGGTTCAACGTATCTTCACGGATGTCCACGAACACCGGCACGGCGCCACGCAGCACGAACGCGTTCGCCGTCGAGACGAAGGTGAAGGACGGCATGATGACCTCGTCCCCGGGCGCGATGTCCAGCAGCAACGCCGACATCTCCAGCGCCGCGGTACACGAATGGGTCAGCAGCGCCTTCTCGGCCGCGGTCGCTTGTTGCAGCCACTGGCTGCATTTCTTGGTGAAGGGACCATCGCCGGCCAGCATGTGCCCGTGGTTGGCCTCCGAGATGTACTCGAACTCCTTGCCCGTCATGAACGGCCGGTTGAAATCGATCTTGTTCGTCACGCTGGTCGCTTTCAGGTGGGGGTCTTGCGGGCTACCACGAGACGTGAGCCGCCCATCGGGAAGTTGATGCCGAGACGGATCAGCCACGACTCGACCGACATCATCAGCTTGAGTACGCGATTCGCCAGCGGCGATATCTTCAGTTCCGCCAGCGGGTCGATTGCGGCGCCGGCATCCCGCTTCACGAAACGCGACAGTGCCATTGCCGGCAGCAGCACCGAGACGAAAGAGGTCGAACGCAGGATTTCAAAGCCCGCCGCCTCCACCTTTGCGTGCAAGTCATGGGCCGTATAACGGCGGACATGGAAAGAATACTCGTCGATGGAGCTCCACAACCACGGGTGCTGCGGCACCGTGAGCAGCAGCAGCCCGTTGGCTTTGAGCGCGGCATGCGCCTGCCTCAGCACAGCCGTGTCGTCGTCGATGTGCTCCACCACGTCGAATGCGCCGATGGCGTCAAACTCGTCGGCGTAGGGAATGCGCCGCGCGTCCATTTGCAGGAAAGTCGCAGACGGCAGCCGGTCGGCAGAAAACCGAAGTCCCGTCGTGAGCATTTCGCTGCCATGCAGGCGCGCGGCCGGGAATGCCTTGGCGATGGCTTCGAGCACGTAGCCCGTGCCAGCACCGATCTCGAGCATTGATGCCGTGCCGGGCCCGTACTTGCGCAACGCCCATACGATCAACCGGCAGCGGACCGAAAACCAGAAGTGGTTTGCCTCCAGGTGCGCGTACTCGGCGTAGAACTCCGGCAGGTAGCCTTCCTGCGCCGAAGCAAGCTCAGGCGCATAGGCGGGAAAACCGTCGATGGTGGCCGGCGAGTGGCCGCAGCGGGGGCACTGCATCGAAACGGCGGATGCCTGCGCGCCGCATTGCAGGCAGACCTTCATGAGGTGCCCGCCCTTCCGACGATCTTTCGCGGAAACACGAACCAGCGGAAAGCGACGTAAAGAAACGCAGCTACAACGAAGATCGCAACAGCCTGCACGGCCTGGTGCGGGTAGCCGAGCCGGTCGACGAACACGATGAGGATCGACAAGTTCATGAGGTACCCCATCAGATGCGCCGCCAGGAAGCGCAGCGCCGATCCCAGAACGCCTCCCTGATGGGCAAACGTCCATCGGCGATTGCCGAAGAAGCCGATACTGCACGCGATGGCATAGAGCAGCGACATCGCAAGTTTCGGATCGCTGCCCCAGTGTGTAAGCGCCAGATACGCGGCGTACCCGACGAGGTTACTGGTCAAGCCGATGATTCCATACAGCATCACCGACTTGAACGATCGTCCGCGCCACCGTTCGAGACTCATCGCTTGATCAACACGCCCATGCCGGACTGCGTCTGAACGAAGGTACAGGCATTGGCTTCGATGAACCGGTTGATGGCTTCGGTGAGTTTGTCTAACGAGATGGCGCCATAGCCGCCACAGATGAACATGCCGCCCGTACAAAGCTTCGGCCACACGAGCGCGATACCGTTCGCGAACGCGTTTTCGTCATAAATGTCGAAGTGCACAAGCGAGTATTCACCCTCGTGTGCGGCGAGGATCTGCTCGTTGGGGAAGAGCTCGCAGACGTATTCGCACGCCAACGCGCTCGGGGTTCCGATCGACTTCACCAGCGCCTGCGCCCGCGACAGATCGCTGTCCTCGGCATAAACCTTCTTGACAAAGTAGTCGTCACCAGTGACCGGCTTGCCCCAGTTGTCCCACAATGTGAGTTGGGCATCGGGCAGGACCTGCGCCAGCAGTGCGCCGGAGCCACCCTTGTAAGTGCCAATCTCCAGCACGCGTGTGGCACTGAAACCGCGGACCTGTTTCGCCAGCGACAGCAGGTCAAACAACTTGCGCTCGGAGATCAGCGTATTGGCCGAAATCCGGCGATAAATCGATTGAAATGCCGGGTCGGATCGCCAAGGGCTGTACCAGACTTCCGGGAAATTGAACCGGTACTTGGCCGTGTCGAATGGATGCTTCGAAGCCAACCGCACCAGCGCGGTCAAGAAGCTTTCGACCCAACGCAGGAGGGATTTGATGAAGTCCAGCAAGGATGCCTTTGACGTGCCGATTGAATCGGCCGCATGATATCATTTTGAGCATATGCGTCTCTTCGGCCCCAAGGCGTTTTGGCCCTTGCAGGCCCTCCTTTTCATTGGCGCTCATGCCTGTGTCGGCCATTGGCAAGTGGCTGCGAGCCCCTCATGTCCATGACGCACGATAAGCCAGCGGGCCCGGCCCGCAAGCGCGTCGCGATCCTGCAGTCGAACTACATTCCCTGGAAGGGCTACTTCGACATGATCGCGGCCGTCGATGAGTTCATCCTTTACGACGACGTGCAGTTCACCAAGAACGACTGGCGCAACCGCAACAAGATCAAGACGCGGGACGGGGTGCAATGGCTCACGGTCCCCGTCTTCCACAAGCTGGACGATCGCATTCGCGACGTGCGCGTATCGCAGACGAATTGGCACGACAAGCATTGGAAGACGATCCAGCAGAACTACAGGAAAGCCGCCGCCTTTCGCGAAACCGGCGAATTTTTTGAAAACCTGTACGCGCGCGCAACGTCGCCCTTCATTAGCGAGATCAACCACCTGTTCATTACCGAGATCTGCCGCTTCCTCGACATACCAGCCGCCATCACCTGGTCATCGGACTACGCGTATGACGGCGACAGGTCGGAGCGGGTGCTTTCGCTGTGTCAGGCCGCGGGCGGCACGACCTACCTGTCGGGTCCGGCGGCGCAAGCCTACCTTGACGTCGACCTGTTCAAGTCGGCCGGCGTCGAGGTGGAATGGATGGACTACTCTGGCTACCCCGTCTATCCGCAATTGCATGGCGAGTTCGACCATGGCGTGTCGATAGTCGATCTGTTGATGAATACCGGTCGCGAAGCGACCGGGCTGATGAAATGCACTCGACCGCGCGGTCAGGACACATAAAGCATGAACCAGAAAGCCCAGGACATCGTGGTGGCGGGGGCAGGCATTACCGGCCTCATGATCGCCTTGCAGTTGACCAAGACACACCCGGGCAGCCGCATCTCGGTGTTCGATCGCGCGGCGGAGGTCGGCGGCATGTACGCCAGCGTCAAGTATCCGAATGGGCAAGTGTTCGACCACGGCATGCATGTCATCTACGAGTCGTGCACGCCCGCGATCGACGACCTGTACCGCGAGGTGATGCCGCCCCAGGACTGGCACATCCTCGAGCAGAACGAAAAGGACATCGCCGGCCTGTTCTTCCGCGGGAAGCTGCAGTCGTATTCGCACTACGTGGATCTGCGATCGTTTCCCGAAGGGCAGCAGCGTGACTTCGCCGCCAGCATCATGCGGGCAGTGGCAACGCCGCGGCCCGAAGCCATCGAGTCGTGCGGCGATTTTCTTGAAGCCCAGTTCGGGCCCGAGGTCGTGAATGCCGTGCACGACCAGGTGCTGGATTCGCTGTACGGCATTCCCGCCAGCGAAGCGAGCATGCAGGCCGTGCGGCTTACGGCGCTGGAGCGGGTGATTCTGTTCGACGCGCCCACCATGCTCGACCTGATGAAGGCCGACAAGATCCGTTCGCGGCTCGGATTCCCCGATCAGTTGAACTTGCCGCCGTATCGCGCCAACACGCAGAAGGCGCTGTACCCGAAGCAGTTCGGGATGGGCCACTTCGTCGATCGACTGAAGCAGTTGCTGCTGTCGCGCGGTGTCGCCTTGCACACCTCCACCAGCCTCGCGCAAATACATCGTGCTGGCGAGCGCATCGACGGCGTCACCCTGTCGGCCGAGGGCGAGGCGGACGAACGCCTGCCGGTCGACGCACTGGTCTGGACCGTTGGCTGGCCAACGCTGGCCCGCTCGCTGGGCGTCAGCCTGCAGGGCCTGGCTCCACCGCCCAGTGGTCGGACGAAACTGGCCATTGCCAACCTGGTGTTCGACCGTGCGCCGGCGATGGACAGGCTCTATTACTTCTACTGCTACGACACGGGCTTCGCGACCTTCCGTGTCACCAACTACAGCAACTACTGCCCGGCAGCCAGCGCCGACGGCACGTTCCCCGTCGGGGTCGAACTCTGGCCCGCGCGCCTGGGCGCCGGCTCGGAGAAGTTGACGGACGACGAGCTTGTGGCGCTCGCAGTCGACGAGTTGCGGAAATTCGGCGTGATTGACGACCACCGGTTGCTGTTCGGCGCGATCCACCGCGGCGGCGGCGAGTTTCCCGTGCCGAGCCTTCAAGCTGATCGGCAACTGCGCGAAGTGCGCGAACGGGTGCGCGCCGTGCTGCCGGAGAATGTCATCGTTGCCGGCATCCAGGCCGAACCGGGGCTGTTCTTCGTGCCCGACATCCTGAACGACGCCTTCACGAAGATGGCGCACCTGTAGGCACAAACACCATGCCGAACATCACGATCCCCCAACTGCCGTTCTACTGGCGACTCGTCAGCCGCGCCGAGAAGGCCGATGGCCTGGTTGCCAGCCACTTCCCCTTCGAGTTCGACACCGACCCCTCGCTCGGCCTGGTGATCGAGCGCCGTGACCCGGAGGTGCTCGCCGCGCTGGAGACCATCTACAAGACGGCACACAACATCGGATACCTGCAGGACGCCAACGAGATCGCACGTCCCTATGGCACCGACTTCGTCCGCTACCTCGACGAGGTATTGGCCGCGAATCCGGGCACCAGGCGCATTCTCGAAATTGGTTGCGGCGGCTGCGTCGTGCTGGCCGAGTTGAAGGGCCGTGGCCACGAGGTGCTGGGCATCGATTCAAGCCCGTTCGCCGCGCAAGAGGGCGCGAAAAAGGGGGTGGACGTCATCACCGACTTTTTCCCGAGCGAAAAGGTGACGGGACTCTACGACATGATTTTCCACGTCGACGTGCTGGAGCACACGAGCGACCCGGTGTCGTTCCTGAAGCAGCACTACGACAAGTTGAACGAAGGTGGCCTGGTCGTGGTGAACGTACCCGACGCCACCGAAAGCATCGAGATCGGCGACATCTCGATGGCCATGCACCAGCACCTGAACTACTTCACCGTCGGATCGCTCGCGCGCACGCTGCAGGCCGCCGGTCTTGAAGTCGTGTCGGTCGACAAGGCCCGGTACGGCGGCTCGCTGTATGCAGTGGGCCGGCGCGGCACGGCACGCGCCACCGCAAGCGGCGTCCCGTCCAGCGAGGCGCCGTTCAATGTCTTCGAGGCCAAGGCACGCCAGGTCATCGCAAACATGAACAACGCGGTGGAGCTGATCACATCCAATCCCGCCCATACGCTGGGCTACTACGTGCCACTGCGCAGCCTGCCATACATTGCCTGCGCGAAGCCACACAGCTTCCGCTTCTTCGACGACACGGGCCACTGGCACCAGCGCGAGTTCGACGGTGTCGACGTGCCGGTCGAGAACTTCTCCGACCTCAAGGCGAAGCCGGTGTCGCACATCATCATCATGAGCCTGACCTTCGCGGACGCGATCCGCCGCAAGATCCAGGCGGAGTTCGGCGACAGGATCAAGACCCTGACCCTGGCCGAGATCGCGGGCGGTGCTCTGCCATGAGCGCTGAAGCGCGGCCTGACCTGTCGGTCGTGGCAACCATCTACAACGGCGCCCCGGTCATCCCCCAGCTCGTGCAGCGCATCAGCGACGTGGTGGGCGACATGGGGTTGTCCCTGGAGATCGTGCTGGTCGACGACGGCAGCTCCGACGACTCCGCTTTCGTGCTGGAGACGATGGCCGCTGCCAACCCGGATGTGAAGGTGCTGGTGCTGGCGCGCAACTTCGGCCAGCAGGTGGCGATGAGCGCGGGCATCGCTCATGCCAGCGGCCAGCACGTGCTGATCATGGACGGCGACTTGCAGAACCCGCCGGAAGCCATCCGCGAGATGTATGCGAAGGCGCTCGAAGGCTACGACATCGTGTATGCCGCCTCGACCGAGCGCAACAACCGCACCGACAGCCTGACATCCTGGTTGTTCTGGAACTTCCTTAGCCGTGTGTCGAACATGGACGTCGTGCGCGGCCAGCTCATGATGCGACTGATGTCCGCCCGCGTGGTGGATCACTACAAGCGCTACCCCGAGAAGGTACGAACCGTCGCGGCCATCACGCGCGACATCGGCATGAAGACCGCCGTGGTGAACGTCAAGAACGAGAAGCGCCCTTTCGGCAAGAGCAACTACAGCACGCTCAAGCGACTGAACCTCGCCATCGACGTCGTGCTCGACTTCTCGAACAATCCGCTGAACATCCTGTTCTACGCGGGTCTGGCGATCATGTTGCTGACCGGGTTGATGGGTGTGGCTTACCTGTACCTGTTCCTCGCCCACGACGTCCTGCCCGGATTCACGACACTGGTGCTGCTGATCATGTTCTTCGGCAGCAGCAACCTGATCGCGCTCGGCCTGCTGGCGCGGTACATCTCCAACATCTACACCGAAGTAAAGCGGCGCCCACTCTTCCTCGTGCGGCGCAGCCTGAATTTCGCGCCCGAGGAACAGCCGTGAAGCTTTCTCACAGCTTGAAGTCGTAGCCGATCGTAATCGGCGCGTGATCCGAGAAGCGCTGCTCCTTGAAGATCGATTCGGTGCGCGCCAGGGCGGCGATCGCCGGCGTGGCCAGGTGGTAGTCGAGCCGCCACCCCACGTTGTTCGCGTACGCCTGCCCGCGGTTGCTCCACCATGTGTAGCAGGCGTCGGTGGTGTCGGGCTGCAACTGGCGGTACACGTCGATCAGGCCCACGTCCTCGCCGAACAGGCGCGTCATCCAGGCGCGTTCATCGGGCAGGAAGCCGCTGTTCTTCTGGTTGCTGCGCCAGTTCTTCAGGTCGTTCTGCG
>Ga0247823_10002649_pt1 | contig 14678 bp, 13 predicted proteins | sample 13C_PalmiticAcid_2_FD_192426 | JGI IMG/M metagenome (GOLD analysis project Ga0247823, IMG submission 192426) | Soil microbial communities from agricultural site in Penn Yan, New York, United States - 13C_PalmiticAcid_Day30 | ecosystem: Environmental > Terrestrial > Soil > Agricultural land...
CAACCGGTGACCATCCGATATCTTGATAGTGAAATGCGGAAGGAAAATAGCGTGAACATGAATGGAGTCGGATGAACGTCGAGAACGGCTGGGCCGCGGGCCGCGGCGGACGAGCGGGCTTCTACAGTGGGTGACGAACCAGCGAGGCAGGAGCGAACAGATGACGGCGATTCAGGACAACCCGGTCGAGGGGATCTCAGCCCACGACGACCCGGGTGACGCCTTCCCCGTCGAGGAACACGAGGACTTCGGTCCCGGCATCGATCCCGACCGCCTCAAGGCCTGTCTCGCCGTCCTCGCCGAGGTCAACGAACTCCCGCCCGAGCACCCCGACGCCGTCGCCGTCCGACGCGCGACCGCCGGTGTCTACAAGTCCGTCCGCCAGCGCCGCCGCTCCGCCAAGCGGGCCGCGGTGACCGAGGCCGACCGGGCCGTCACGCATGCCACCGCAACCGGCTCCCCCGACCGCATCGACGACGAGACCCAGGGCATCCCCCTGGTGTCCAACACCGTCGGCGCCAGCGCGGGCACCCTGCTGCGCTCACGCGCCTGCTACACCTGCAAGCAGCGCTACCACGTGGTCGACGCCTTCTACCACCAGCTCTGCCCGCCCTGCGCCCAGCAGAACCGCGACCGGCGGGACGCGCGAACCGACCTGAGCGAGCGGCGGGCGCTGCTGACCGGCGGCCGGGCGAAGATCGGCATGTACATCGCTCTGCGGCTGCTGCGCGACGGCGCGCACACCACCATCACCACCCGCTTCCCCAACGACGCCGCGCGCCGGTTCGCCGCGATGCCCGACAGCGCCGAGTGGCTGCACCGGCTGCGCATCGTGGGCATCGACCTGCGGGACCCGGCGCAGGTGGTCGCCTTGGCCGACACCGTGGCCGCGCAGGGTCCACTCGACATCCTGATCAACAACGCCGCGCAGACCGTGCGCCGGTCGGCCGGGTCGTACGCGGTGCTGGTCGAGGCGGAGTCCGCTCCCCTGCCCGCGGGCCCGCTGCCCGAGATGCTGACGCTGGGCCGCACCGGCGACGCCCACCCGGCCGCGCTGGCGGGCGCCGTGGCGCACACCTCCGACCTGCACCCGGTCACCGCGCTCGCGCTGACCGCCGGGTCGGCCTCCCCCGAGCGCATCGCCGACAACACCGCGATCGACGCCGGTGGGCTCGTCCCCGACCTGCACCCGGTCAACAGCTGGACGCAGAAGGTCGACGAGGTCGACGCGATGGAGCTGCTCGAGGTGCAGCTCTGCAACCAGACGGCGCCGTTCATCCTCATCAGCAGGCTGCGTCCGGCCATGACCGCCGCGGCGGCGCGCCGCAAGTACGTGGTGAACGTGTCCGCGATGGAGGGTCAGTTCAGCCGCGCCTACAAGGGCCCGGGGCACCCGCACACGAACATGGCCAAGGCCGCGCTGAACATGCTGACCCGCACCAGCGCCGAGGAAATGCTGACCGACGGCATCCTGATGACCGCCGTCGACACGGGCTGGATCACCGACGAGCGGCCGCACCCGACGAAGATGCGGCTGGCCGACGAGGGCTTCCACGCGCCGCTGGACCTCGTGGACGGGGCCGCGCGGGTCTACGATCCGATCGTGCGCGGCGAACTCGGCGAGGACATCTACGGCTGCTTCCTCAAGGACTACGCACCCGCTCCCTGGTAGCCCTCGGCAACCTGCCGTCACTCCGCACGTCTGTCTGTTCACGACAACTCGGGCGAAACGGTGGGGATGACGATGAACGACATGAACCGCAGAGCATCGCGGATACTCGGCGGCGTGGCGCTCGGCCTGGCTGTCGGAATGGCGACCGTGGGCTGCACCAGCCTGCAGAGCAGCGGCGCACAGGGGGCGACGATCGCGCCTGTCACGGCGACCACCATCACCGAGACAATCACCGCGACCAACTCCGGGGGCGGCTCGGGCAACAGCGGCTCGGGTGGGTCCGGTGGGACGACCACCAAGGCGCCGACCAAGACCACGACACGCACGACCCACCCGACGACCACGACCACCACGCACGCCGGGGCGTCGGTCGTCAGCCTGGAGGTCGTGCAGAAGCCTTCGTGCCCGATCAACGGCACGCCTGACGCCCCGTTCAGCAAGCCTGGGACGCCGGTCATCATCAAGTGGAAGGTGACCGGGGCCGACGGCGCGGCGATCGGCGTCGACAACTCGGGCACCTATGGCGCCTACGGCAGCGACTACCCCGCGTCCGGCCAGTTGGAGATCAACTTCCCCTGCGGGAACACCGTGGGCAGCACGACGCACAAGTACACGGTGTGGCCGAAGGGCTTCAAGTCCATCTCCAAAACCATCAGTGTCAGCGCGCCGAACAACGTCTAGAGTTTGGGCAGTTTGACCACTGTCACGAAGAACTCGTCGATCTTGCGGACCACTTCGATGAACCGGTCGAAATCGACCGGCTTGGTGACGTAGGCGTTGGCGTAGAGCTCGTAGCTGCGCAGGATGTCCTCTTCGGCCTCCGAGGTGGTCAGCACGACCACCGGAATGGGCCGAAGCCGAGGGTCGGCCTTGATCTCGGCAAGGACCTGTAGACCGTCGAAGCGCGGCAGGTTCAGGTCGAGCAGGATCAGGTCCGGTCGGGGCGCGTCGGCGTAGTCGCCCTCCCGGCGCAGGAACCGCAGTGCCTGCTCACCATCGCGGACGACGTGCAGCTTGTTGCGGATCTTGTAGTGCTCGAAGGCCTCGCGGGTCATCAGCACGTCGCCGTCGTCGTCCTCGACCAACAGGACGTCGATAACGTTCAACAGCATCGGATCACTCACGTCGGGTCCTCGGCTTCCTCGGCGGTTGGGGCCACGGCGGCCGGGAGGGTGAAGCGGAACCGGGTACCGGTCTCCGCCTTGTCGTCCAGCCAGATGCGGCCGCCGTGGTACTCGACGATCTTGCGGCACATCGCCAGCCCGATGCCGGTGCCAGGGTAGGCCTCCTTGGAGTGCAGGCGCTGGAAGATCACGAAGACGCGCTCGGCGAACTCGGGCTCGACGCCGATTCCGTTGTCACTGACCGAGAATTCCCACTCGTCGCCGACTCGCTCTGCCTCGACGCGAACCTTGGGCGGGTCGTCGCCGCGGAACTTCACCGCGTTGCCGATGAGGTTCTGGAAGACCGCGGCCAGCAGCGTCTGTTCGCCGTGGACAGTGGGCAGCGGGCCGACCTCGACCACCGCGCCCGCGTCGGCGATGGCGTCGGCCAGGTTGGCCTGGGCCTGGGCCACGAGGTCGGCGGCCGCGACGATAGCCCATTCCTTGCCCTGCCTGCCGACCCGGCTGAACGCGAGCAGGTCGTTGATCAGGATCTGCATCCGCTTGGCGCCGTCGACGGCGAACCCGATGTACTGGTCGGCGCGGTCATCGAGTTGGCCCTTGTAGCGGCGTTCGAGCAGCTGGCAGAAGCTGGCGACCTTGCGCAGCGGCTCCTGCAGGTCGTGGGAGGCGACGTAGGCGAACTGCTCCAGCTCGGCGTTGGAGCGGGCCAGGTCGGTGGTGCGCAGGTCGAGTTCGGCGTTGACGGCGCGCTGCACGGCCAGGTCGCTGACGATGCGTTTGCGCATCTGGTCGACGTCGCCGGACAGCTCGATGACCTCGCGGGGCCCGATCAGCTCGATCTCGTGCTGGAAGTCGCCGTCGGCCACGCGACGGACCTGCCCGGCCAGTCGGGACAGCGGGGTCACCACCGCCCGCCGCAGCGCGACGGTGGCGCCGACGAAGACGAGCAGCAGGACCCCGGCGATCGACACGCACACGATCACCACCCGGTCGGCGGCCACGGCGAGCGCGTCGCGGGCCTCCGCTCGTGTCGTGTCGAGTCGCGCCTTGAGCTGGTCGAGTGCCTGCCGGACCGGGGAGAACTTCTCGGTGCCCGCGTTCACCGAACCCGGTGTGCCGGTGGACTCGTAGGTCCGGATGTTCGGTTCGGCGTACTCGGCCCGCCAGCGGCCCACCTCGCGGTCGACCGTGTCGAGCGCCCCGCTGATCTCGGGCAGCCCGGCGAGCAGCGGCCGCAGCTTCGCGGTCGCCTCGTTCTGGCTGAGCAGGCCCTGGGCGTAGGCGTCGTAGAAGGCCCGCTCGCCGGTGATGGTGTAGCCGCCCGCGCCGGAGCGCTGGTCGAACACGGCCGAGTCCAGGCGCAGCGCTTGCTGCACCGCCGGGTCGAGCTGGTCGACCAGTCGTTCCCTGGCGTCGGTGAGGCGCAGGATCACCACCGCGCCCGCGATGATCGCGCCGACCGAGACCGCCACGAGCAGCACGATGACCAGGCCGAGCCACTGGCGCAGCGACCGGGAGCGACCGCGCGACCAGCGCGGGGCGACCTCCAGGACGTCAGTCATCGTCGGGGCGTCGGGTGAGCAGCAGCGCGGCGACGTCGTCGACCAGGTCGCCCCGGTTGAGCGCGCGCGCCTCCTGGATCACCTCGTCGAGCACGGTCTCCTGCCAGCCCGCGCCGGAGTTGGACTTGGTGCAGATGATCTGGACCAGCCGGTCGGACCCGAGCCGCTCGGCGGTGTCGTCCACCCGTCCCTCGATGAGGCCGTCCGTGTAGAGCAGGACCGACCACGCGGGCCCGAGATCGACGGTGGCGGGGATCCAGGTGGCGTCGGTGAGCACACCCAGCGGGACGCCGATGGGGGCACTGAGCAGGGTGGCCTTCGAGTCCGCGCAGAGCACCGGGGCCGGGTGGCCCGCCAGGTGCAGCTGCGCGGTACTCCGGTCGGAGCTGACCGACAGCATGCACGCGGTGGCGAACAGCCCCTCGATGTGCCGTTCGTGCACGAGCACCTGCTGCATCGTGTCGAGGACCTCGTTCACGGGGCGCCCGGCCAGCACGAGTGCCCGCCACGCCACCCGCAGGCACACGCCGAGCGCGGCTTCGTCGGGGCTGTGGCCGCAGACGTCGCCGACGATGGCGTGGACAGTGCCGTCGGCGGCCTGCACCACGTCGTAGAAGTCGCCGCCGAGCAGCATCCGGGCGCGGCCCGCGAGGTACCGGGACGACACGTTCAGTCGCTCGTCGGAGTAGACCGGCGACGGCAGCAGACCGCGTTCCAGGCGGGCCTTCTCCAGCGCGTGCAGGCGTTCCTCGCGGAGCTGGCTCTGGATCTCCTCGGTGCGGGCGCGCTGCACGGCGTAGCGGATAACGCGGACCAGCATGTCCCCGTCGACCTGGCCTTTGACCAGGTAGTCCTGGGCGCCCGCGGCCACCGCCGCCACGCCCTGCTGCTCGTCGTCGAGCCCGGTCAGCACGACCATGGCGACATGGCTGTTGGCCTCCTCGAGCACCCTCAGGGCCTCCAGGCCGCTGGCGTCGGGCAGGCCGAGGTCGACCAGCACGCAGTCCTGGCCGTCGAGCAGCGACCTCGCCTCGGTGAGCGACTGGGCCCTGGTCAGCCGGATGGGGGCGGCGACGTCGGCGAGCAGCTCCTCCACGAGCAGCGCGTCGCCGGGGTCGTCCTCGACAAGCAGCACCCGCAGCGGTGCGTGCAACGCCTCGTGCGCATCCATCAAGTCGGCTCCGAGTCGGCGTATGGCGTCGGGTCTGATGCTATCTGTACACCTTGCTCGGTCCAGCAGGCCTGACCACGGTGAGCGAACCCACCGCGCGGTCGCGGCGAAGTGTCATTCATAGTGGACCGATGAGCGGCCCGTTCGACGGATGGCTGCCGATTCGCGGCCTGGAGGCGGTGCTGTCGGCGGGACGCTCGCTGCTGCCGTCGGTGCCGATGTCGCCCGCCGCCGTGGTCCAGACCGCCGTGCGGGTGACCGCGCAGCGGCTGCGCGGCAAGCGCGTCACGGTGAAATCCGACGGGCAGGACGTGCCGCTTACCGTGGTCGACCTCGACTGCACCGGCGACACGCTGCGCCTGGCCCAGGGCCGAATCGACGCGGTCAGCTTCGAGGCCCGCGACGTCGCCTGGCCGTCGCTGACCCTCGACCGGCTCCTGGTGACCGCCCGCGACCTGCGGCTGGCGGGCCCGTTCTCGACCGCGGTGATGGCCGAGTCGGTCACCCTCGCGGTGTCGCTGTCCGCCGAGGCGCTGCGCGACGAACTGGCCAAGGTGCGGCCTGACCTGCGTATCCGCTTCGGCGAGGCGCTCTATGTGGCCCGCGACCCGTGGCCAGGTGAGCTGGAGGTCGTCCCCGAGGTCGACGACGGCGTGGCGCGGCTGCGGCCGACCGCGCTGTGGATCGCGGGCAGGCGGCTGCGCGTGCCCGCGCGGGTACGCCCGTTCGACGTGCCACTGCCGGACCTGCCGCAGGGCATGCGCCTGACGTCGGTGACCACCTCGGCCGACGGCGTCGAGCTGCGCGGCGAGGCGCGGCACTGGCGGGACCGGCTGACGTCGACGCCGCTGGTCGAGCTGCTGAACCTGCTCGCCACCGCCGCCCAGACCTTGACGATCGGTCGCTGAACGCGGGTCTCAGACCCCGGCCGAGAGTTGACTCATTGTGTACTGGACCAATTCGACCAGCACGTCCTTGCTCGACTCCCGCTCACGCACGTCGCAGCGGATGATCGGCACGGTGTCGTCGAGGTCGAGCGCCTGCCGCACCTCGTTCTCGGTGTGCGGCCACGTGCCCTCGAAGCCGTTGACCGCCACGATGAACGGGATGTTGCGGTGCTCGAAGAAGTCGATCGACGGGAAGCTCGAGTCGAGCCTGCGGGTGTCGACCAGCACGATCGCGCCCAGCGCGCCCATCGCCAGTTCGTCCCACATGAACCAGAACCGGTTCTGTCCCGGGGTGCCGAAGAGGTAGAGCACCACGCGGGAGTTGATCGTGATGCGGCCGAAGTCCAAGGCGACGGTGGTCGTCTCCTTGCTCTCGATGCCCACCATGTCGTCGATCCCGACGCTGGCCTCGGTCAGGACCTCCTCGGTCCGCAGCGGCGGGATCTCGCTGACCGAGTTGACCATCGTGGTCTTCCCGACCCCGAACCCGCCCGCCACCACGATCTTGATCGAGGTGGGGATCACGCTCGTGTCACTCACCTGGTCAGATCCTCCGAATGCCATCGAGCACCGCCTGCAGAAGTTTCGTGTCGGCGATCTCCGAGGTCTGGAACAGCGCCCCGGCCACCACGTCGCCGCGCTCGATCAGATCGCTGATCAGCACCTTGACCACCACGAGGGGGACGTTGAGATACGCGGCCACCTCGGCGACCGAGAGCGGGACCTTGCACAGGTCGATGATGTCCAGGTGCTCCGGGGACAGCGACGACGGGTCCGACCGCGACTGGGACGCCCGGATCTGGGTCACCAGGTTCAGGTTGGGCGCGCCCGGCCGGGTCCGGCCCCGCGTCATCGCGTACGGCCGGACCAGCGGACCCGCCGCGTCGTCGAACCACCAGTCTTGGTCGGCCGTCATCACGAGGGCCGTCTGCCGGGCACTGCCACCTGTTGCTGCCCACCGCGCGGCGCGGAGGCCAGGTGCGCGCCGACCCGCTTGACCAGCATGTTCATCTCGTAGGCGATCATGCCGACGTCCGCGTCCTCCTCGCCGAGCACCGCGAGGCAGGCGCCCCGGCCCGCCGCGGTGACGAAAAGGAACGCGTGGTCCATCTCGACGATCGTCTGCCGGACCTGCCCGCCGCCGAACTGCCTGCCGGTGCCCCTGGCCAGGCTCTGGAACGCCGAGGCCATGGCCGACAGGTGCTCCGAGTCGTCCTTGGACAGGTCGTCCGACCGGCCGAGCAGCAGCCCGTCCGCGGAGAGCACGACTGAGTGCCGGATGCCGACGACCCTGCGCACGAGGTCGTCCAATAGCCAGTTGAGCTGGTGGTCCTGGCCGAACTTGTCGTTCACGTGGAGCTGTCCTTCCCCGTAATAACTGTCATCACGGCTCGACCGGAGGGTCGGCTCGGCGTGCGTCGAGAGTGCCCCGCTGGAACGCGGCCATGGTGGAGCGGACCCGTTCCGGGGAGTGTTCCCTGTCAGGCAGCTCCACCTCGGATGGCGGTTCCTCCCGCAGCTGCGGCGCGAGGTGCTGCTGTCGCTTGCGTCTGGGCAGTTGCGGGGCCGCCTGCGCGGCCCCGGGTTGGTCGTCCACCTTCGCCGGTTCCCCAACTCCGTTGTCGGTTCGCTCCCGTCTGGGCAGGTCCCCACCGCCGTCGCGGCGGGGTTGGGCGACGGGCGGTCTTGGCCGTGGCGCGACGTCCTCGGTGTCGACCTGCGGCCACAGCGTGTCCTCGACCGACCCACCGACGTCGGACCACATCCGGTCGAACGCCGGTCCGACCGGCGGCTCGTAGCGCACCTCCGGCTCAGGCTTGCGCGGCGTGCGCGCGGTCTGCTGCCGGGGGCGCGGGGTGGGCGAGCCGTGGTCGGCCTCGACCGCCTCGACGACGATGTCGGACGGGAGGAAGACCAGCGCGACCGTGCCGCCGTACGGCGATTCCCGCAGCTCGACGCGGATGGACCGGCGCACCGCGAGCCGGGCGACGACGAACAGGCCGAGGCGCGACTCACCGCGCAGCGCCATCGCGTCGAACTCGGGCGGGTAGGCCAGCATCTGGTTCGCCGCTTCGCGGTCCTCGGCGGTCATGCCGAGGCCGTGGTCCTCGATCTCCACGACCACGCCACCCGACACCAGGCTCGTGTACACCTCGACCTGCGAGCGCGGCGGCGAGAACGACGCCGCGTTGTCGACCAGTTCGGCGACCAGGTGGATGGTGTCGGCGACGGCGACGCCCTGCAGCGCGACGTCGGGCACCTGGCGCACCCGGACCCGGACGTACTGCTCGGTCTCGGCGACCGCGGCGCGCAGGATGTCGAGCAGCCGCACCGGCTTGCGCCACTGCCTGCCGGGCTGCTCGCCCGCCAGGATGATCAGGTTCTCGGCGTTGCGCCGCGCGCGGGTGGCGAGGTGGTCGAGCTGGAACAGCGCGTCGAGGTGTTCCGGGTTCTCTTCCTCGCGCTCGATCTTGTCCAGGATCTTGAGCTGGCGGTGCACCAGGCCCTGGTGGCGGTGGGCGATGCCGAGGAAGACCCGGTTGACACCCTCGCGGGCCTGGCTCTCCTTCACCGCCGCGGCGACCGCGGTGTACTGGGCGGCGTTGAACGCGTCGGCCACCTGGCCGATCTCGTCGGTGCCGTAGTCCAGGGGCGGCACCTCGGCGCTCACGTCGACCCGGGCACCCTGCCGCAGTTTCTCGACGATGTCGGGCAGCCGTTCGTGGGCAAGTCGCAGCGACTCGTTCTTCAGGTCGTTCAGCCGGTTCACGACCGCCTTGTTGACCAGCCTGCGGGCGAACAGGGTGGCGGCGACCATGCCGAGCACGACCAGGAACAGCGCGACGAGACTGCCGATGAGGCCGGTCTGGAACCGGCTGTCGGCCCGGTCGATCACCACGTCGACCGCGCCGGAGACCTGCTGGGTGGTCAGCTTGATCAGTTCCTCGGCGGCGGTCCCGGAGACCGTCTCCCAGTCCTGCTCGCTGACCGGCGGCGGCGTGGCCGGGGTCCGCTTGGCGGAGCTCTCCTCCGGCTTGGGACCGAGCGCGATCAGCGTGTTCTCGTCGGCGACGAGCCTGCCCCAGGCCTGGGTGGCCGTCATGCGCTCGTAGGCGCCCTTGAGCGGCTGGGTGGCCAGGTCGACCTGGGTGGCCAGGGTCGTGCGGTAAGAGCCGACCAGGCTGACGAACTCGATGTGCTGGGCCGGGGTGAAGCCGCCCGCGTCGAGCGCGATCGCGGCCAGTGAGGCCGCCCGCGACATCCGGTCACTCGCCCGGATGACCTCGATCATGGTCAGGGTCGACTCGACCATGTCCGCGTCGGGCAGCTCACGGGCCTGGGTGTCGAACAGCGCGAGCCCGGCGTCGAGCAGGCCGTTGTAGTACGCGTAGATCTCGGTCTTGTCGGCCTTGCCGCCGCCGACCTGGACACGCTGGTCTGGCAGGGCGGTGACGGCGGTGACGAACGGGGTGAGGCGGGCCTCGACGGCGGGGGTAGCACTTCCCGGCATCGCGTCGAGGGCGGCGGTGAAGTCCTGCAGCGACAGGTCCGTGGTCTGCTGCGGGCCCGCGAGCGCGGGCAGGTCGGGCCGCTCGGCGGTGAGCGCGGTGATCGTGGCCTGGCGTTCGCGCTGCAGGGCGGAGAGCGTGTTGACCGCGGGGATCGCGCCGCCCTTGACCGCGGCGGCCGTGTCCCGGATGTAGATGCCGTCGAAGACGGTGAAGGTCGAGAAGACCGCCCACATCACCAGCAGGATCACCGCGGGGACGGCGACGACGCCGGTCAGGCGGGACCGGATCGAGGTCGCCTTGGCCTGCGTACGGGTCTTGCGCTTCACGACTCTCCACAGTCCGGGGTCAAAGGTCCTCCGCCCGCCCTGGCGACGCCCCACGAAGGTGTGTCACTCGAACCGGAACCATCGACGCACATTCCAAGATCGACAGTACACAGAGCAAGCGATCACACGCGGTACGCGAAGATGAAGCGTAGCGGTTCACACGAAAGTGGAAGTGACACCCCCATGACCATCTCCGCACCGCCGCATGGTGCGGACCTGCGGACACCGACGTGGGGTGACCGAAAGGGCAACACTTGGGGTCGGTCGGCTACGGAGTGACTACGGACCCTTGCCGAGAGCCACGGACGGGGGGATCGTCGCCTCACCCACCGGTGTGCCGATCACGGCCTGTCGAAGGACTCCCCCATGGCAGCCAAGAAGACCGACCCACTCGCGCCGACCGAGGACCTTTTCGCCGCCCTTCGTGAGTTCATCCGGTCCCGGGGGTCCGGCTACCTCACCGACCCGAACGTGTCCTCGATCGGGATCGGCTACAAGGTGCGCGGCGGCAGGCAGACCAAAGAGGTGTCGATCCAGTTCACGGTGGCGGCCAAGGCCGAGCCGGAGGCATTGGAGGCGCTTGGCACCGTGGAGCTACCGGCGACGATCACCGTCGGCGGTGTCGAGGTGCCCACCGACGTGCTCGAACGGACCTATCACCCGGACTTCCGGGTCGTGGCCGAGGCCGCGGCGAACGACCGCAAGGTGCGGATCGACCCGATCCGGCCCGGTGTCAGCGTCGGCCACCCGTCGATCACCTGCGGGACCGTCGGCGCCATCGTCTACGACGTCGAGACCGGTAAGCCATGTGTGTTGAGCAACTGGCACGTGTTGCACGGCCACGACGGCGCCCTCGGCGACACCGTCGTGCAGCCCGGCACCCACGACGACAACCGCAACGACCGCAACCACCTCGGCCCGCTGGTCCGGTCCTACCTCGGCATCGCGGGCGACGGCGCCATCGCCGCGGTCGATGGCCGCGCGGTCGACCCGTCGATCCTCGAACTCGACGTCGTCCCGGACGAACTGGGCGAACCCGAACTGGGCGACAAGGTGGTCAAGAGCGGCCGGACCACCGGGGTCACCCACGGCATCGTCCGCCGGATCGACACCATCGCGAAGATCAACTATGGCGGCGACCGGGGCGTCGTGGAGATCGGCTGCTTCGAGATCGGCGTCGACCCGGCCCGCAAGCCCGTCGACGGCGAGGTCAGCCGGGGCGGCGACTCCGGGGCGGCCTGGGTGTTCAAGGCGGGCAACGGCAGGCCGGGCAAGGTGCTCGCGGGCCTGCACTTCGCGGGCGAGGGCACCGGCGACCCGGACGAGCACGCGCTGGCCTGCCTGCCGCGGTCGGTGTTCGAGAAGCTCGGCATCACCCTCGTACAGCCCGAGGCAGGCGTCACGACCGGCGGATTCGACGCGAAGTTCCTCAGCGTCGAATTGGCCGCGCCGACCCTGGACCCGGAGGTCGCCGCCGACGCGGTGACGGTGGACGGCTCTGCCAGGGTCGACTACACCCACTTCTCGCTGACCATGAGCCAGTCCCGCAAGTTCGCCTACTGGGTGGCGTGGAACATCGACGGCGGCGGCCTGAAGAAGATCAGCCGGACCAACATCCCGTTCCTCAAGGACCCCCGCCTGCCCGCGACCGCGCAGACCGGCGACGAGCTCTACAAGGACAACCGGCTCGACCGCGGCCACCTCGCCCGGCGCGCGGACCTGCTGTGGGGGTCGCTGGACGAGGCGAAGCAGGCCAACCGGGACTCCTTCTTCTTCACCAACATCACCCCGCAGATGGACGACTTCAACCAGAGCATGCGGCGCGGGCTGTGGGGTCGGCTGGAGGACGCGGTCTTCGAGGACGTCGAGGTGGACGACCTGCGGGTCAGCATCTACGGCGGCCCGGTGTTCGGCGCCGACGACCGGGTCTTCCGCGGGGTGAAGATCCCGCGCGAGTTCTGGAAGGTCATCGCCTTCGTCGAGGCGGGCAAGCTCAAGGTGAGCGCGTTCCTGCTCACCCAGAACCTGGACCACCTGGAGTCGCTGGAACTCGACGAGTTCCGCGTGTTCCAGCTCGGCGTGGCCGAGCTGGAGGAGCGGACGAACGTGCGCTTCCCGGACGCGGTCCGGACAGCCGACTCGTTCCGCCATGCGCCGGAGGCCGACGGACCGCGTCAGCCGCTCGGCTCGACGACGGAGATCGTCTGGAGCTAGCGGCGTGACCCCATGACGTTGACCGGGTCTCGACATGCCCACGACGCCGCTGCCCGCGTTGCAGGAACAGCCACGTACACCCGGTACGCGCGCTGTCCCTGCGCCTTGGCAGCGACGCCGTGGACACGCCGATACCCGGCCAACGTCATGAGTCACACCACTAGCGAACAGTCCCCAGGACGCGCTTGATCGCGATCTCGATCACGACCCGCTCCGGGTTCTCCCGGGGCGGCTTGTAGCGGGCGGTGTAGCGGGCCACGGCGTCGGCGATCGACTCCGGGTCGTCGAGCACCCGCGCCACACCCTCCACTGTGGACCAGCGGGCACCGTCCAACTGGCACAGCGCGGCCGGAGCCGTTCCAGCGGAACGGATGTGGCGCACCTTCGCCGACGCGCCGGAGGTGATCACCCGCGCCACGCCCGCGTCGAGGTCGAGGGTCGCGCCGACCGGCACCACGTGTGGGGTACCGGTCGGCCGGACCGTCGTCAACGTACAAAGGTGGCGCTCCTGCCAGAACGCCACGAACTCATCAGAGACCGTCAGCACGCGCCAACGGTACGGGTTCTAGTCCTCGTCGCCGAAGAATGCGTCGCCGATCTCATCGAAGACCTCGCCCATGACCATGCCGCCGACGACGCCGGCCGCGATGCCGCCGACGAGGCCCATGCCGCCGCCACCGTGACCGCCATGGCCGCCATGGCCGCCATGGTGGCCGCCGCCGTGGAAGCCCTGGGCCGGGCGCCGGGAGGCGACCTGCGAGAGCCACTGGCTGATCTGCGCGGCCCAGTCGGTGCGCGCGGCCTCCTCGTGGCTGGTGTGGAAGCGGCCGTACACGTCGCCGCCCGCCTGGAACAGACCAGCGCGCTTGTCGGCCTCCAGGACCACCGCCATCCCGCCGGGTTCGGCGACGAAGGTCAGCTCGACCTGGGTGATGCCGCCCGCCAGCTCCCGCGGCGGGTAGAACTCGATCTCCTGGAAGAACGGCAGCCGCTGCTGGACGCCGTGGATGCGGCCCGCCTCCAGGTCGGCGCTCTTGAACCGGAAGCCGAGCCGGGCGAACGCGTCGAGCACCGCGGCCTGCGAGGGCAGCGGGACGATCGTCACCTGGTCGAGGTCGCCCTTGTCGACGGCCTTGGCCACGGCCAGCTCGGTGCGCAGCCCGAGGCCCATGCCGTGCATGTGGTGGCCGAACAGCTCGGTGACTGGCGCCTCCCACGGCACCGGGATCTGGAACGGGACGGCCTTGGCCTGGCCCGCGGGCAGCACGAAGCGGCCGGAGACCACGGCCCGGTCGAATTCGACGACCTGGGCGCCGCCGTCGCCCCGCTCGACCCTGGTGACCAGGGAGAGGGCGATGTAGTCGATGTCGCAGTCGTGCTCACCGCCGGTCATGCGGACCTCGCCGGTGAGCAGACCGCCCGGGTACACCCGGCTGTCGGTCAGCACGGTGTCGACTGTCGGGCCACCCACGCCCAGCGCCCGCAGCATCTTCTTGAACACCATCGTCTGGATTCTCCCGTTCGCGAACTGGCCGTTCGGCACCCGCCGCCGACCCGTCGGGTCAACGGACCGCGCGGCGCGCGCGTTCCCGAGTGTCTCGCCATCCTGGACGCATGGCCCCTGGTTCGGTTCACAGGGATACCCAACCGCGATCTGAGTGGAGAACCCGTGCCCCAGTCCCCCGCCCGCATCGACACCGCCGCCGTCGCCCGGCTCGGCGACGAGATCCTCGACTGGCGGTTCCGGTCGGTGCCGGACAGCCTGTTCGGGCTGACCGCGTCCGCGGCGGCGGCCCGTCAACCAGGGCTGTTCCGCGACGGCTTCGTCGGGCCGATCGTGGCCCTCGACGGACCGGCGATCGAGCACAACCTCACGACCATGGCCGCCTGGTGCGCCGAGCGCGGCCTGCTGCTGGCACCGCACGGCAAGACCACGATGGCGCCCGCCCTGTTCGCCCGCCAGCTCGACCTCGGCGCGTGGGCGATCACCGCGGCGACGGCGGGCCAGCTCCGGGTCTACCGGGCGTTCGGGGTGAGCCGGGTGCTGGTCGCCAACGAGTTCCTCGACCCGGCGGGCCTGCGCTGGCTGGCCCGCGAGCTGGCCGACCCGGACTTCGAGGTCGTCTGCTGGGTCGACTCGGTCATCA